>ENA-OUQI01000021-OUQI01000021.1-human-gut-metagenome-genome-assembly--contig:-NODE-21-length-167413-cov-9.177452_pt1 | contig 167413 bp, 187 predicted proteins | sample MGYA00237953_ERZ548840 | MGnify/ENA primary metagenome ERZ548840 (study PRJEB26490, sample SAMN05194690) | human gut metagenome | biome: terrestrial biome; feature: human-associated habitat... | reverse complement strand
AGACCGTTGGGGTCGCTTAATTTGATTTTTGTCTAACTTTTGGGGTTCATATCATTATCGTTACCTGATGCAGCAGCGGCTCCACGCAGTGTGTGAACTGCTGGAACAGGGAACCGTGCCGAACGAGGCTTATCTGCTGTGCGACTTCAAAGATTATGCAAATTTCTACAGAGCGTTCCGCAGCGCATACGGGTAGAGCCCCCGGGAATATGCCCGGGCCCACCGGATAGCGGTGGAAGAGCCCGCGTCACCAGATGCATAAAAATCCCCTCAGAGATTTCTGACAGCACTGTCAGAGCTCTGAGGGGATTTTGCGTGTCAAGAAACGGAGATCAGATCTCGATCATTCCGTTTTCGTCCTTCGGAATAGGGAGTGCGATCAGGAGGTCAACCAGAGCAAATGCAAGGCCGAGACCGGTCCAGCCGACAAGCAGGTAGAAGATGCCCAGTTTCCAGCGGTGCTCCAGAAAGCGGTGCGCACCACACCAGCCCAGAAAAACAGTAAGCAGGACATAGATCCGCTTATCTACCTTGTGGCGGGGCCGATTCTCCTTCCAGTCGGCATATTTCTGCAAAGCATGTACGATGATGTTCTGCTTCTGATGGGGAACACCGGCTTCCTCTTCGGCCTGGTACAGCTCGTCCTCCAGATGTGCCATCTCGCTCAGGCGGGCTTCGTTTTCATCGCTGCTCTTGAGGCGGGGAACAACAGGCCGGATATAAAAGGCGGGAATGCCCACTTCCTTCTGCTGGAGCGGGGTCAGGCGGCAGAGCACTTCGTTGTTGTATTCATCCACCGGGTGGCCGTCTGCGATCTCTTTCTTTCCGATTTTTAAAAAGTCTGCCACGGCCCTTAAGAATCAAAGGAGCCGATCTCCAAGACCTAATATATCAGTTTGTTCGATGTTTGTCGTGTGTAAATCCTGTGCCGTTTACATTGTAAATCCTGCTGCTCTGCTTTTCGCTGCCAAGAAATCGAAGTCAAGGATGGATATTTTGCACAATTTTTCTCCCTTTTTCACCCCACAAGATTGGTTTGATGCACCTTGTTTTATGATATGCAACAAAACGACGAAATCTGTTGCACAACGTGCTAAAAAAACCGAAAAAGATTTGTGCGGCATTTTTTTAACAATTGTGATATATTACTTACAGTAAGGCTTGTATCCTACACAAAAAAGGAGATTTTTATGAAGGATATTTATATTTCCGGCTTTGCCGACGAGATCAGCTCTTCTTTTGATGAGCAGCTCAAGACAGTCCGTGAGCTTGGAATGCAGTACATCAGCCTGCGCAGTGCAGATAAGAAGGGAATCGCCGACTTTACCGTTGAGGAAGTCAAGAACGATCTGCTGCCCCGCCTGCAGGCCGCTGGTGTTGGCGTTTCCAGCCTGGGCAGTCCCATTGGCAAGGCCAAGATCGATGATGAAGAGGGCTTTGAAAAGCAGTGTGCTCAGTTGGAAACGCTGTGCGAGATCGCTAAGGTCCTGAATTGCAAGTACATCCGCATGTTCAGCTTCTTTATGCCGGAAGGCAAGGATCCTGCCGACTATCGTGACGCTGTCATCGAGAAGCTGCGCAAGTTCATTGCTATCGCTGAGAAGCACGACGTGATCCTGATGCACGAAAACGAGAAGGATATCTATGGTGATGTTCTTTCCCGCTGTGTTGACCTGATGCAGACGCTGAACAGCGCACACTTCAAGTCCGCATTCGACTTTGCAAACTTTGTACAGTGCGGCGAGGATACCGCCAAATGCTGGGATGCTCTCCGCCCGTACATTGTATATATCCACATCAAGGATGCCGTTTCTACCGACAAGGAGAATGTGCTCTGCGGTACCGGCGAGGGAAAGATCCCCGAGCTGCTGCACAAGGCCATCGTGGAAGAGGGCTATACCGGCTTCCTGACCCTGGAGCCGCATCTGGTGCTGTTTGACAGCCTGCAGAGCCTTGAGACCACGGATGCAAAGAACATCATCCGTGAGAACAAGTACAAAAACGGTGCTGAAGGTTACGCCGCACAGTATCACGCACTGTGCGATATTCTGGCAAAATTCTAACGTAACAGAAAAAAAGGAGAAGATTCAAATGGAAAAGACTGAAGGAAAGATTCGTTATGGCCTGATCGGTATCGGTGCTCAGGGCGGCAGCTATGCTCGCTTCCTGACCAACGCTCCCGCTCCGTTCCCCGGCATGGTCTGCGCACCGTGCCCGGACAACTGCGCACTGGGCGCTCTGTGTGATATCGACCCCGAGAAGGAGAAGATGTGCAAGGAGCAGTACCCCGATGTGCCCTTCTTCAAGGATTGGAAGGATATGATCGCCAGCGGCACTGTTGATGCCATCATCACCACCGTTCCTCACTACCTGCACCACGAGATCTCCATCTACGCTATGGAGCATGGCATGAACGTTCTGTGCGAGAAGCCCGCTGGTGTCCGCAGCAAGGATGTTCAGAAGATGATCGCCTGCGCTAAGGCTCATCCCGAGGTTTCCTTCGGCATCATGTTCAACCAGCGTACCAACAAGCTGTATCAGAAGATCAAGGAGATCGTTGCCAGCGGTGAGCTGGGCGAGATCCGCCGCTCTCAGTGGATGATCAACTCCTGGTGGCGTCCTGACAGCTACTACCAGCAGAGCGCATGGCGTGCTACCTGGGGCGGCGAAGGCGGCGGTGTCCTGGTCAACCAGGCTCCCCATCAGCTCGACCTGTGGCAGTGGATCTGCGGTATCCCCGTGAAGGTCTTCTCCAAGAATATCAACGGCTGCCATCGTGACATCGGCGTTGAGAACGACGTGACCATGCTGGTCGAGTTCGCTAACGGCGCTACCGGCACCTTTACCACCTGCACCCACGATGCCATCGGCACCGATCGTCTGGAGATCGACCTGGACGGCGGCAAGATCGTTGTTGACAACAGCAAGACCGCTCACGTCTACCACTACATCGATAAGGAAGGCAACCCCTGCACTGAGGATTACCTGAACGAGCACATGAGCATGATGGAAGTTGCCATGCTGACCAGCGGCAACGGTGCAGGCTCCAAGCTGTACACCGAAGAGACCTTTGAGAACAACGATGGCTGGGGCTTCCAGCACACCACCGTTATGCAGAACTTTGCTGCTCACATCCTGACCGGCAGCCCGCTGCTGGCTCCCGGCGAGGACGGCATCAACGGTGTCAACCTGGCAAACAGCAGCCAGCTGTCTGCATGGACCGGCCGCGAGGTCTCCAACCCCTGCGATCCCGAGGAGTATGCTGCTGAGCTGAATAAGCTGATCGAGGCTGAGGGCAAGTTCCCCGTCCGCGAGTAATCAGTATCCCTGAAAAAAGCAATGCCTGTTCCAGGCTTACAAGGAGTTGCGTTTCCATGAAAAGAGCTGCGATCATTGGCTGCGGCACCATCTTTCAGGTTCATCTGCCCATCATTGTGGCAAATCCTGAGATCGAACTGTGTGCCGTGTGCGATAACAATCCCGCTGTGCAGGAAAAGCTGCCTGCTGCAGCAAAGGCCGTGCCGTTCTATACGGACTATGAGGAGCTTCTGGAAAAGGAGCATCCCGATGTGGTACATCTCTGCCTGCCGCATTACCTGCATGTGCCCGTGTCGGAGTATTTTGCTTCCCACGGTGTGAATGTCTTCTGCGAAAAGCCGGTGGGTCTGAACACCGCACAGGCCAAGGAGTTCGTGGAATTTGAGGCTGCGCACCCTGAGGTCAAGATCGGCATCTGCCTGCAGAATCGTCTGAACCGCACCACCGTTGAACTGAAAAAGATCATCGATGGCGGCGAATATGGCAAGGTCATCGGCTGCCGCGGCTTTGTGCCCTGGTTCCGCGGCAAGGCTTACTATGACGAACAGCCCTGGCGCGGCCAGCTGGAAACTGCTGGCGGCGGCTGCATGATCAACCAGAGTGTTCACACGCTGGATCTGCTGTATTATCTGTGCGGCGACATCGATGCCATCCATGGCTCGGTGAATCAGCTGGCAGATTACGGCATTGAGGTCGAGGACACCGTAGCTGCCCGCCTGCACTTTGCCAATGGTGCAAACGGTGTTTTCTTTGCCACCAACTGTGATTACACCAACGAGAGCGTCCAGATCAAGGTTGCCTGTGAAAAGGCTTCCTTCCTGATCGAGGATGATGCCCTGTTCCGGATCGATGCAGATGGTGTGCGCACCAAGCTGTGCGAGAATGAGAAGCTGCCCGGTGCCAAGTTCTATTTTGGTGCTTCTCATGGCATCCTGATCAACAAGTTTTACCGCGCCATCGAGAATAACACAGACGATTACATCCATGTAAGAGATGCGGAAATGAGCATCCGGCTGATCGATGCCATCCATGCAAGCAGCAAGGCTGGCCATCCCGTTGCTCCGTGACCGCAAAACACAGATAGAAGGAGAAATGAACCATGGCAAACAAAGGTTTGATCGGTGTTCAGATGAGCACCATTGCCCCCGCTAAGATGCCTCACTTCGATGCATACGAGAGCATGGGCAAGCTGGCTGATATCGGCTATCACTGCGTTGAGATCTCTCAGGTCCCCATGACCGCTGAGAACGTTGCAGGCTTCCGCAAGGCTATCGATGAGCTGGGCCTGAATGTCTCTTCCTGCACCGCATCCACTTCTCCCATGCTGCCCGGTATGCCCGGCGAGTTTCTGTGCAATCCCGACGACTATAAGAAGATCGTTGAGGACTGCCGTAAGCTGGACTGCGATATGCTGCGCATCGGCATGCTGCCCATGACCTGCATGGGCAACTACCAGAAGGCTGTGGATTTCGCCAAGGAAGCAAATGAGTATGCTCTGAAGCTGAAGGAAGACGGCATTGACCTGTACTACCACAACCATCACGTGGAGTTCGTTCGTTACGACGGCGAGTTCCTGCTGGACATCATCCGCGCAAATGCTCCTGCTCTGGGCTTTGAGCTGGACAGCCACTGGATCCACCGCGGTGGCCAGGACCCTGTTAAGTTCATCAAGAAGTATGCCGGCAGCATCCGTCTGGTCCACCTGAAGGATTACCGCATCGGTGAGATGCCCATCCCCGAGGGTGGCGTGGACTTCACCAGCAAGGAAGGCATGATGAAGTTCATGAGCAACTTCACCAACATTGTGCAGTTTGCTGAGGTTGGCGAAGGCACTCTGGATATGCCCGCTATCATCCAGGCTGGCCTGGAGGGCGGCGGCGAGTACTTCCTGGTGGAGCAGGATGACTGCTATGGCCGTGATCCGTTCGATAGCCTGAAGATCAGCCACGACAATCTGGTCAAGATGGGCTTCGGTGACTGGTTCTAATTGAAAAGTTTCTGAGGAGTCGTTTTTTACGATCCAATAAATGAAATCGATGCTGTTTTGCAGAAATGCAGAGCAGCATCGATTTTTTATGTTTCAGGGTTCTGCTTTGTAACACGCTCCAAAATGTTGAAAATATTTTGTGCAAGTTTCACAGTTTTCTATTTGAGCCTTTGGTGGTACAATAGATGTGGAAATTCATAAACTGCTGGAGGAGCTACATGGCAGAAAAAAGTATTGAGTTGGATAGTGTGGAGATCGCCGCTGCCATCTTTGGCAACTGTGACCGCAACATTCGTCTATTGGAAAAGGAGTTCTCTGTCACGGCAGTCTGCCGGGGTACGGTGCTTCGCCTCTCTGGCGAGGAGGCCAATGTGGCTGCTGCTGTGCGCGCCGTGGAGGGGATGCTGCTCCTGATCGAAAACCACACACCGCTGGAGGATCAGACGGTGCGCTACTGCCTGAGCCTTGCTCACGACGGAAAGGAGCAGCGTGTCCGGGAGCTGACTGAGGATTTTGTCACGGTCACAGTCAAGGGCCGCCCCATCCGCCCCAAGACACTGGGCCAAAAGGAATATCTGAATGCTATCCGCAAGAATGCTGTGACCTTTGGCGTAGGTCCCGCCGGTACCGGCAAGACCTACCTGGCCGTTGCAATGGCGGTCAAAGCGTTCAAGGCCAAGGATGTTTCCCGCATTGTGCTGACTCGCCCCGCCGTGGAAGCAGGCGAGAAGCTGGGTTTTCTGCCCGGTGATCTGCAGCAGAAGGTAGACCCTTACCTGCGCCCTCTCTACGATGGCCTGTTCGATATGCTGGGTGCCGAGACCTATGAGCGCCTGGTGGAAAAGCAGATCATTGAGGTTGCTCCGCTGGCATATATGCGCGGCCGCACGCTGGATGATTCCTTTATCATCCTGGATGAGGCGCAGAATACCACACCGGAGCAGATGAAGATGTTTCTGACCCGTATGGGTGTAGGTTCCAAGGTGGTTGTGACCGGCGATGTGACCCAGATCGATCTGCCGGACCGTACCCGCAGCGGCCTTGTGGATGCGCTGCATATTCTCAAGAACGTGGATGGCATTGCACAGTGCTATTTTACGGAGAAGGATGTTGTCCGCCATCGTCTGGTGCAGGAGATCATCAAGGCCTACGAAGCGGCTGCGCACCCGGCCAAGCGTTGAAACCGACGCGGAAAGCTGCAATTGCAGCATAAAATGAAGGGAGAGGAATGTTATGTCCAATAAAGTTTTGATCACCAATTCACAGAAAGCCGTAAAAGTACCTTCGGGCCTGCGGATCCTGATCCGCCGCGCCTGCAATGCTGTGCTGGAATATGAGCACTTCGATGAGCCTGCTGAGATCAGCGTGACTTTTGTGGATAACGCTGCCATTGCAGAGCTGAACAACCAATACCGCAACAAGCCGATGCCCACCGATGTGTTGAGCTTTCCTCTGGGAGAAAACGGCGTTTACGATGTGGATGAGAACAACGGCTGCAAGATGCTGGGGGATATCGTCATCAGCATGGAACGTGCTCAGGAGCAGGCAACGCTCTACGGCCATCCGCTGCAGCGTGAGGTCGCTTTCCTGACCGTTCACTCCATGCTGCATCTGCTGGGCTACGACCATGAGAACGGTGGTCTGGAAGCCATGCGGATGCGCGAAAAGGAAGAGGCTGTGCTGACCCAGCTTGGCCTGCCCCGCACCGTCAGCTATACGGAATGATCAAAGATATCGGCAAAGGATAGGAGTTCTATTTTGAAAAACGCAGCACCCATGCAGCAGCATTACGATACCTCATCTGTGTTCGTGGCGGTCATCGGCCGCCCGAACGTGGGCAAATCCAGCCTGACCAATCGTCTGGTGGGGGAGAAGGTGGCCATTGTTACCTCCAAACCCCAGACGACCCGCACCCGTATCACCGGCGTTGTGACCCGCGGCCCCCTGCAGTATGTTTTGCTGGACACCCCGGGCGTGCATAAGGCCCACAATAAGCTTGGTAAGCGGATGGACAAGACGGCCAGCGATTCCATCGCGGATGTGGATGTTTCCATGATGCTGTTTGAGCCATACGGTGCCCTGAATGAGCCGGAAATGGTTCTGGTGGACGCTCTGCGCAGCAGCGGCGGCCCGGCCATTGCAGTCATCAATAAGACCGATCTTGTCAAGGAGCCTGCTGATCTGGAAGCCCGCAAGGCTGAGCTCAAGGAGCTGGGTGTGTTTGATGCCATCTACACCGTAAGCGTCCGGGCAGACGACCACTGTGAGGAACTGTTCGATGCCCTGAGCCAGTATGCTGTGGAGGGCCCACACTACTTTGACGATGATGCCTACACCGATATGCCGGAAAAGGAACTGGTGGCGGAGGTCATCCGTGAAAAGGCACTGCTGTATATGCGGGATGAGATCCCGCACGGCATTGCGGTCGTGGTGGAGCGCTTCAAGGAGCGCCCCGGTACAGATCTGGTGGATATCGATGTAAATATCTACTGCGAGCGCGAGAGCCATAAGGGCATGGTCATTGGCAAAGGCGGTGCGATGCTGAAAAAGATCGCCAGCTCTGCCCGTGCGGACTGCGAAGAGTTTCTGGGGTGCCGGGTCAACCTGCAGTGCTGGGTCAAGGTCAAAGCAGATTGGCGGGACAATGAGTTTCTGCTGAACAATTTTGGCTTCAAACAGAACCCGAATAATCGTTGATTTTTCTCTTTGCATTGCCCGGAACACTGCCCGGGCAGGGAGAATATGCAGATGGATACGATCGTAACACCTGGGCTTGTGTTAAAAGAGACCCGGTACAAGGAATCTGACCGGATTTTGACCATTCTTACACCGGAGCTGGGGGTCATTTCGGCCTCAGCACAGAGCAGCCTGCGGCTGAAGAACAAATTATTCAGCGCCTGCGGGCTTTTTTGCTACTCTGAATTTGTGCTGCTGCCAGGCCGGAATATGTACACCATCCGAGAAGCGGAAGTGCGCAACGTATTTCACGGCATTTCCTCCACCATCGAGGGGATGAGCCTTGCCATGTATCTTGCCGAGATGGCGGCGGCGCTTTCTCCTACGGGGGAGGAAGCTGCCAAGGAACTGCGCCTGCTGCTGAACTGCCTGTATATGATCAGCGAGGGTAAAACCGACCTGCGTGTGGTCAAGGCTGTGTTTGAGCTGCGCACCATGAGCGAGTGCGGCTTTCTGCCGCAGCTGGTCTGCTGCAAGATCTGTGAAAAATACGATGGCCCAGCGTTTTATCTTGACCCGCAGGAAGGCATCCTGCTCTGTGAGGACTGTGCGAAAAAGGCGGGCAAAACCTGCAATCTGGACATGGGTGCCTTGTATGCCCTGCGTCATATCTGCCTTGTAGAAGATAAGAAAATATTTGCATTCAAAATCTCGGTCGGCAGTCTGGCAAAGCTGTCTGCGGTGGCAGAGCGCTACGCTTTGACCCACCTGGACAAACCGCTGAAAAGTTACGACTTTTTGAAATCCGTTCTGCCTTGACCGGGATAAACAATTTTGATATAGGGAACAAACATGGAAACAAGCTATTTGAAAACTTTAGAGCTTGATAAGATCATTGCGCGTGCATCCGAGGGCTGCGTGTGCAAGGAAGCTAGAGAGCAGCTGCTGGCTCTGGAGCCTCAGTGCGACCCAGATGAAGTACGTTACGCGCTGGAACAGACCGATGCCATCAACAGTCTGCTCATCAAAAACGGGTCTCCGCGCTTTGGCGGGGTAGAGGGTGTCAGCTCTCTGGCAGCCCGTGCGGTCAAGGGCGGTGTGCTCTCCATGGGGGAACTGCTGATGGTGGCCGGCGCTCTGCGCAACTTTCAGAACCTGACCAGCTGGTATGGCTCCTCGGAACATGATGCTCTGCCTACGGATGACCTGTTCTACGCGCTGGCACCCCAGCCCGGGCTGGAGCAGCAGATCTCCAGCGCCATTCTGGCTCCGGATGCCATGGCAGACACGGCTTCCCACACCCTGAACGAGCTGCGCAAAAAGATCCGCGCTACGGAAAACAGTATCCGCGACCGGCTGGAAAGCATGGTCCGCAATATGGATACCTCCAAGTATTTGCAGGAGAGTGTGGTCTCCATCCGCAATGGACGGTATGTTGTGCCCGTTAAGAGCGAGTATCGCGGCGAGGTGAGCGGCATCATCCATGATGTCTCGTCCACTGGTGCTACCGTCTTTGTGGAGCCGCAGGCGGTCGTGGAAGCAAATGCACGCATTCTGCAGTATCGTGCACAAGAAGCGCAGGAGATCGAACGCATTCTGGTGGCATTTACGGCACAGGTAGCCGCCATTGAGCCTCAGTTCCAGTACAGCTACAAGGCAATGCTGGAAATTGATGTGCTGTTGGCAAAAGCTCGTCTGGCTCTGGATATGAAGGCATTCAAGCCCTCTGTCCGCACCGACAACTCCTTTTCGCTCATCCGGGCGCGTCATCCGCTCATCGACCCCAAAAAGTGTGTACCTGTGGACATTGCGTTGGGCGAAGAGTACGATTCGCTCATCATCACCGGCCCGAACACCGGTGGTAAAACCGTCACCCTGAAAACGGCGGGTCTGCTGTGTGCAATGGCACAGTGCGGCTTCCTGATCCCTGCCGATGAACGCAGTGAGATCTGCGTGTTCGATGAATTTCTTGTGGACATCGGTGATGAGCAGAGCATCGAACAGAGCCTTTCTACTTTCTCCGGCCACATGAAGAAGATCACCGGTATTCTGGAACTTGCCATGCCGCACACGTTGGTGTTATTGGATGAGCTTGGCGCGGGCACTGACCCTGCCGAAGGTGCAGCGCTGGCCGTGGCCATCATCGAGGAACTGCGCCGCCGCGGTGTGCTGCTGATGGCAACCACTCACTACGCCGAACTGAAGGTGTTTGCGCTGGAAACCAAGGGTGTAGTCAATGCCAGCTGCGAGTTTGATCTGGAGACACTGCGCCCGACTTACAAGCTGAGCGTAGGTGTGCCGGGCAAGTCCAACGCCTTCCTCATCAGTGAGAAGCTGGGCATCCCGGAGCGTGTCATTGAGGCAGCCCAACAGCATTTGTCTGCCGAGGACAAGCGCCTGGATGCAGTTTTGGGCCAGCTGGACGACCTGAAGCTGCAGCTGAAAGAGAGCCAGGACGAGGTTGAGGAGCTGAAGAACGAGGCTTCTCACCAGCTGGAGGCCGCTCAGAAAAAGCGGGATGAATTGATCCAGCAGGGCGAAAACGAGTTGGAAGCTGCCCGTGCCAAGGCCCGTGCGCTGGCACAGCAGGTGGAAAGCAAGGCGTATGCACTGACCGATGAGCTGCGCCAGCTGCAGAAGGACGAGCGCCTGAGCACCCAGCAGAAAGCCCAACGTGCCCGCGAGATCGCAAAGAAAGAGTCTGAAAAGCTCTTTATCGGTACCGAGGTGGTGCATAACCCTGTCAAGGAGTTTGTCCCACTGAAAGAAGTCAAGGTAGGGCAGGAGGTCTGCATTGCAGAGCTCAACCAGCTGGCCACCGTGCTGGCACTGCCGGATAAAAACGGCGATGTTCTGGTGCGTGCCGGCATCATCAAGACCAAGGTCCCGCTCAAGGGCCTGAAGCAGCCGGATAAGCTCATCAAAGAGCCTCAGCCCAAAACCAAGGCACAGCAGCGCTATTCCCGCCTGACGGGCGATGCAAACCGGCCCAACGGCAAGGTAGAGCGTGTGCAGCGTTCGGCAAAAATGGAGCTGAATCTGCTGGGTCTGACTGTGGATGAGGCTCTGCCTGAGGTGGATGCTTATATCGATCGCGCCATTCTGAACGGGCAGACAGTGGTATACCTGATCCATGGCAACGGTACCGGTGCTCTGCGCACTGCGATCCACAAACATCTGCGCGGAAACCGGATGGTAAAAAGCTTCCGGCTGGGCCGTTATGGTGAGGGCGAGAGCGGTGTGACCGTGGTTGAATTGAAGTAAAAACATACCGGGAGTTTCCCGGCAGCGCCCGTCCGGAAGATCATTCTTTGGGCGGGCGTTTCTTATAAAACGGCAGGGAAGTCATCATGGCAAAACATTCGGTACAGCGCAAAAGAAAGAAAAGGGGCAATGGCTTTTCCTTTGGCAGAGCAGTGGTTCTGGTTCTCTGTTTTATTGGTGTCAGTTTTGGATTGTATCTGTGGCAGTCGGCATTCTCCATTGGACAGACATCACCGACCGTAGACGATGATGATTTTCGTCCGACCATCGGTGAGCCGCCGTACCGTATTGTGATCGATGCAGGACATGGCGGCTCGGATCCGGGTGCAAGGGGAGTGGTGCAGGAAAGCAAGATGACCGCTGCCACAGCGGAGGCTTTGAGCGCCTGGCTGGAGCGTGACCCCAATTATATCCCACTGACCACCCGGGAAAGTTACGACAGCACCGCAAAACCTGCTGAGCGCGCCGCTGCTGCCAATGCACAGGACCCGGATTTGTTGCTGTCCATCCACGGCAATTCAGCACCCGAAGGCTCCAGCGCAGCCGGGTTTGAATGTTATCCGGCTGTTCCGGGACGAGCATACCATCAGGAGAGCTATTATTTTGCAAAGCAGCTTGCCGGGGCTATGCAGGCGGCAGGGGCCAGCCTGCGGGGACGCGGAGGAATCCGATATATCTATTACCAAGGTGAAGTAAAACAGCTGGTGGAGAGTAGCCACAAGGAAGTGCGGGTAGAACGCAGCTTTACGATTCTGGAAGATGTAAATTGTCCAGCTGTGCTGGCGGAGCAGTGTTTTGTGACCAGCGATACGGACGTAGCCCAGTTCGGCAGTGAGGACGGATGTAAGCGGACTGCGCGTGCATACTATGAAGCGATCTGCGCATACTTTGAAACCACACCATTGCCGGAAGAGTGATGGGTACATATGATCGGTCAGACCCTCTGAGATCTCAGAACCAGCAGCGGGAAGAGAGAGGAGGGTCTGATTTTTTGATTATTATCTTTTCGTATAATGCAGGTTATGCGAAACAAAGGGGAGTGGAAAAGCCCTCTTTTCTGGTTTTGGGCGTTTATAAGGCCGCCTCGGCTCGATTTGAGCTCCGGCGGCCTGTTTTACAATAACTGTGTATTTTGCGTTTTTTACACACGTTTTTCCTGTTATTGATCCATTACAGCATCCGGTTCATTACAATGACCGTATAATCCTGCGTGTGATTTCTCAATCCGGTATCTGTGAACTGATTCTTTTTCCAGAACGATTCACTCTGCTTGTTGCCATCCACGTAACCCAGCCGGATATACTCGTAACCCAGACTGTGCAGATACACACACAGCTCTGTGATGATCCTGCTTCCAATGCCATGTCCCTGTACAGAACGCTCCATCATAAAGAATCCGATGAAGCAGCTTTGTTCCGTTGGATAATGGTCAATAAAGTCCATCACAGCCAAAAGCTGCTCGGCATCATCAAAATATCCGAGATAATACTTATCCTGAGGTTCGTCCATTTTGCGCTGCGGCAAGGCACACATATCATCCCGAATGCTTTCCGCAGTTACAAATGGCGGACAATGTTCATAAAACTGTGTGTTTATCTCACAAAGTCTTAAAATCAACGGAATATCGCGTTCTGTCAGCATCCGCACATGATAGCTCTTAGAGAAGTTGATATGGTTCATACAGTTTCCTTATCCCCGGGCATAGAAGAGATATCCACCCGGATACCATCATTGGCAGCACCCTCAAAAGCTTCCATCGGGCTGGCAGCTTCTTCAACATCCATCGAATCGGCGTTATTTTCCCCTCTGTTCTCCCCTGCTGCCCGTTTTGTTGTATCCAAGCGTGCTTTTTTGGGTGTGACCGTACCCAGCGGGTTCTGCTCAATGGCGGCACGCACCTGAAATTCTTGCAGATGCGTATAAATTTGCGTTGTACCCACACTGCTGTGACCCAGCAGCTGCTTGAGGGTCAGAATATCCACATTGCCGGTCTGATACATCAGCGTTGCCGCAGTGTGACGCAGCTTATGGGTGGAAAAGCCCTTGAGCCCGGCCGCTTTCATGGCACCGGTGACGAGCTGCTCCACCCTGCGGTTGGAAATGCGCTCCTTCCGGCGGCGCGTCACAAACACAGCCTTTTCCTTTGGATTCAGGCCCTCCATCGTGTTGCGTTTGGCTAAGTAGAGCTGCAGGGCTTCGACACAGGCCTCATTCAGATAGACCATCCGTTCCTTGTGGCCCTTGCCAAAGAGCCTGATCTGCCGCTGTTCCAGGTCGATATCGCCCAGATCCATGCCCACCAACTCAGAAAGCCGCATTCCGCAGTTCAGGAACAGAACCACCATGCAGTAATCCCGCTCCGGAAAATCGCTCTGATATTGCGTGCTCTCCAGCAGATCCATGGACTGTTCCGCTGTCAGATATTTGGGCAGGACTTTATCCTGCTTGGGCGGCTTGATGGAGGCAGTCGGGTTCTCTGTCAGCTTATTGACCTGATTGACCAAGTAATCATAAAAGCCGTGCAGGCTGGCCAGCCGCCGGGCGGTTGAGGATTTTTTGTTGCCGCATTCGCGGTTCAGAAAATAGAGATATTCATAGATGTCCTCTTTACTCACACTGCCCCAGAAGGCTGTATCCAGACCCTTGGGGTCAATATCCTTGATCTCCGTATCTGCCGGAACCAGCCCGCGGCGGCGTTTCATAAAACGGGAAAAACCGCGCAGATCGCAGTAATAACTGAAGGCCGTGTTGGCGCTTTTGCCCGCGATCACCTCCAGGTACCGCACATATTCCACAATATCCGGCGAAGCATCATCAAACGGCGGATGCTTGCCCGGATTTTTTTCATCAAGATAGATTGACATAGTTTCTCCGTAAATTCGTTACAACCGGTCTGATTTCAATGCATGGATCGCATCTGAGATATAAGCCGCACCTATCAGCTTCATGCCCGGATAATCTGCCGGGTTCAGGTGGGCAAGGCTATGTTTTGGCACCACAGCCCGCTCAAAGCCGATGCGCTCGGCTTCCCGCAGGCGTTGTTCAAGGTTGGGCACACTGCGCACCTCACCGCCCAGACCCACTTCTCCAATGGCAATGAGCTTATCGCTCACGGGGCAGTCCAGCAGAGACGACACCATACACAGGCAGACCGCCAGATCGCAGGCAGTATCCCGCAGGGCAATGCCGCCCACTATGTTGATATAGACATCCAGATTGCCAAAGAAATACCCTGCCCGCTTTTCCAGAACAGCAATGAGCAGATTCATGCGGTTATAATCATAGCCGCTGCAGGCACGGCGCGGTGCCGGGAAATTCGTTTTGGTGGCAAGGGCCTGGATCTCGCTCAGGATGGGGCGGCTGCCCTCCATCGTACAGGCGACGCAGTTACCGGAAACCCCCAGCGGACGGCCTTCCAAAAGCATCTGGGAAGGGTTTTCGATCTCCTCCAGCCCCTGCCCTGTCATATCAAACATGCCCAGTTCATTGGTGGAGCCATAGCGGTTCTTGGCGGCCCGTAGAATGCGATAAGGCAGCATTTTGTCGCCCTCAAAGTAGAGCACAGTATCCACGATGTGCTCCATGACCTTGGGGCCTGCAATGGCTCCGTCTTTGTTGACATGGCCCACAATGAACATGGGAATCTCCTGCTTTTTGGCTACCGCCAGCAGACGGGCGGCGCTCTCCTTGACCTGACTGACCGTACCGGCCGAGGAAGAAAGATCCATGCAGCGCATCGTCTGGATAGAGTCGATGACTACAAGCTCCGGCTTTTCCTTTTCGATCAGGCCGCAGATCTCGTCCACATCGTTCTCTGCAGCAAGATAGATGTTCTCCTGCGGCACTTTCAACCGTGCAGCACGCAGTTTGACCTGACGGACAGATTCCTCACCCGTGATATACAGAACAGAATGCTGGTTGGAGATGGCACCACAGAGCTGCAAAAGCATCGTAGATTTGCCAACACCCGGTTCTCCGCTGAGCAGAACCACGCCGCCCAGCACAATGCCGCCGCCCAGCACCCGGTCAAGTTCCGATATGCCGGTCAGGATGCGGCTTTTCTCTTCCGTAGTGCTGATATCAGCCAACCGCCGGGCCGTCAGCGAAGTAACACCTTCCTGCCGGGCAGGTGCTGCCGCTTTGCTGCTGGAAAGCCCCGCCTTGGGTGCTTCCGCAACAACATCCTCATTCATGGTATTCCAGCTTCCGCAGCTGGGGCAGCGGCCCATCCAGCGCGGGCTGGTTTCGCCGCAGTTGGAGCAGACGTAAACAGTTTTGAGCTTTGGTTCCTTCATGGTGCACTCCCTGCAAAAACGCCGCTGGAAAAGCGGCGCTCAATTTCATTGTTCTGTTTTAGTTTACCACATTCTGTTGTCTGCCGCAACTGCTCCCTTACTTTACCTCAACAACGGTGATATTCTGGGCTGTCACACTGCTCTTGCTCAACACAATGTCACGGATCTGCGCTACCTGTGCGGCTGTCAAGGCATCGCCCGAGGTCATAACAGTCAGATCGGCCCGACCTGACTGCAGAAAGCAGAGACAATCCGCAAACCCCTTGGCCTTGACCAGTGTCTCGATCTCGTTTTCCGCGTTGAGATCCGCAAGGTTTCCGGTCAGCTGGCTGGTGTACTCCTTCTTTTCTTCCGTGGAGAGAGAAGCGGATTTCAGCGCTTTCTGAATGCTGTCCATGGCTTCATCGTGGGCTTTGGTCCGCTTGAGCCGCGCTTCCTCAAAGAACTTAGAGCCGCTGTTGTTTGCAACGCTCACAAGCTGAGCTTCGCCATAATTCTTGTTGGCACTGGAAACCGCCTCGGCTTCGGTCATCAGTTCATCCGTAACGGGAACGGTCTCCTGACTGACGGCAGAAACGTTGACTGCATCCTCTTCCAGCGTCACACCGGTGCGGGCATACTGCCAGTTCAGGTAAACGGCAATGACCAGTGCTGCTGCCAGGGTAATGGCTGTTGCTTTGCGGGTATTCTTCGAGATGGCTCTCATAGCTGTTTCCTCCTTATATTACATGGTGCGTTATCCTTTGCGCTGTTCTACACAAATTCGATTGGCCGAAAGATCCAGCACTGCCCGGACAAGCTCTGTGATACGGGCGGCGACCCGGACATCTCCCCCACCATCACAGACAACAGCCACACCGCAGACGGCAGGCAGATAGGTCGTCTCTTCCAGGGCGGAGCCATCCTCCAGCAGAACATGGGTCTCCTGGTTCTGCATCTGGCCGGACTGCGTATCCACAGCATAGATCGTTTCTTCCCCACTTTCCAGTGTCACCATCACAACAGTCTTTCCTGCCCCATCGAGCTGTTCGATCAGCTCTGTCAGCTGTGTTTCCAATTGCTCCCGGTAGGCAGTTTCTGAAACAGCAGCAGAACTGCCCGCACTTGCTGCGGGTTTTGCGGGGGTCGAGAATAATTCTGAGAATAAGATCAGCAGCATTGCCGCCACACCCAGAATGATCGCGAGCTGGGTGCGATTTTGCTTCTGGAGCAAACCGGCAAAGAGGCTCTGTTCCCTGCTCTTCATCCGGAAAGGTCCCCCTCCTTTGCTTCCTGTCCGCTGCTGCGGGCATCCAGTTCAGCCTGAATGGCATCTTCCAGCGTGCCCATGGATGCGGGCGAAAGATCCGGCACAGAAAAGGACTGAACTTCTGTCCGGAGCTGAGGGATGACCTGTAAAAGCACCACTAAAATATATAGTCCAGCCACGGCTTTTATGCACCGCCGGGCCCAGCTGTTTCCTGTGAGCCGGGCCAGCAGCTCTGCGCAGATACAGGCAGTGCAAAAGACCACAGCTGCGCTTTTCAATGTCTGCATCAAACGCCTCCCAGCATAAAAAGAAGTGCGGTTCCTGTTACGGCCAGCCCGAAAAAGAGTGCGATACAGGCCATCATACACCGGACAGCGGAAGCAAAACAGGTAAGCAGTGCCTGTCCACGGTTGTTTCCGGTCAGGCTGCACAGCGTCCCGCAGAGAACGATACATCCCAGATGTGCAAGCATCCCGAGATACAGTGGCAGAAACTCAGCCAATAAAATCAGGATAGCGGCCATTCCAAGGCCGCTTTTGAGCAATTGGATGCCTGCCAGAACAGCCTCGGAAGCATCGCTCAAACTCTGCCCCACAATGGGAATGGTGCCGGTGAGAAACTGTCCTGTGCGCAGCGCCGTTCGGTCGAGCTGTGCGGCAGAGATGCGCTGGAATCCCAGCAGTGCAGCCAGCAGCTTTCCAGTAAGGGAAAGTCCCTTTTGCAGCAGTGTCCCTGCCGCTTTGCACAGGTTCCCCAGGCAGCTCTGTTCCGTGATACAGCAAGCCATGCTCAATGCAAGGTAGCATTCCAGAATGGGCGGTACAAAGGCCGTCAGGGCCTGTGCCAGCAGACAAAGCAATGTCAGAAAAAAGCCGCTTGCGGCGGCCCCGGCACTTGTCTCACCGCCCATGATCAGAACACCGGCATAGACAGGAAGAAAACCGGAGAGAAAGCGGTTCCAGCTTTCGATCTGCGCGCACAGCTGCCGGGCAATTTCAAGCAATGGTTCCCACAGAAGGATCCCGCACCCACCGGCACAGACAAGATCACACCAGCTGTGATCACCTTCCTCCCCCAGAAACAGACTGACTATGGCAGACAGGAGCAGAAACAACAGCAGTGCGGCATAACCGCGGATGCTTTCCCGCAGTGTCTGGAACAGAGACGAAGTGCAAAAACTTTGCAGAACGCTCCACGGGTCTTCTGCTACCTGCAAAGCATCCACAGGACTTTGGTCAAGATAAGGCTGCCAGAGCTCTGCTCCCGGCAGCTGTGTGTGCAAACCGGCACTCTCTGCTGCAAAAGCTGTCGGGGCGCACAGGCAGAAGCTCGTCCCCACCAGCAGAAAAGCCCACCACTTCCAGTTCTTCATCTTGCAATGCTCCCAATCGTCTGCAGGATCTCTTCCAGCAAGGGCCACGCCGCCGCCAGTACAAGACACCGGCCTGCAAGCCCAACGCACCACCCTAAAGATTCTGCCCCGGCTTCCTCACACAGGGTACGGGTATAATCTGTCAGCAGAACGATAGCCGCACTCCGTACAAGGCAGGAAAAAGCCCCGCTGTCAGCTTGTCCAGCCAGGCGTGCTATGCCGGAAAGTACTGTCCGGATGCTTGTCCCTGCCCGCACCAGCAGCACCAGCGCTGCCCCAAGGGAGAGCAGGAGTGCATAGGCGGGGGCCTGCTTTTCCAGAACTGTATAGAGCAGTGCCGCGAGCAGCGCAATGCCGAACACAGCCGCGGCTGCACTCATAGTGCAAACAGCGACTTGATGGTAACGAACAGTACACTGATCTGTTTGACCAGGATGGACAGCACGACCACCAGACCTGCCAATGTCGTCATCATTGCCTGATCCTCCCGCCCGGAGCGGATCAGCAGTTGGTTCAGCACGGCAACAATGATGCCAATGGCCGCAATTTTGAAGATAAGGTCAATCTCCATCCGCGTCCTCTCCTTTTGAGCTGATTCATCCCAGCAGAATGGCAGCTGCAAGCCCGGCGGCCAGGCCCAGCTTGTGCGAAAGCATCGACTGCGTTCGGGCCGCAGCTTCACCTTCTTGCAAGGCTGCCTGAAACTGTGCCTGATACAATTCAAGCCGTCTGCACTCCTGCTCCGCTTCCAACCGCCCCAGGCCTGAAAAACATTCTGAGAAGCGGGTGCGTTCTTCTAAGGTCAGGGAGGGAAAGGGCTCCAGCGTTTGTAACGAAACCGTTTCTGGTGGAAGCTGCCCATCCTGTATCAACTTCCGGCAGAGAAGATTCAGGTCACTGCGGCGGAAGCTGATTTCCTGATGCAGCGTTTCCAGCAGATCCAGCGTTTTGCGCAGGGCTTTCAGATGCGCCTGCGCCTGCTGATGAAAACTGTCGCCTGCGCACCAGCCGCAGACGACAAAACAGCAGACACTCAACCAGCGCAGAGGGCTCATAGAAACCGCACCTCCCTGATACAGCCGGGTGCTTGTCTGCCGGTCAGCCAGACGAGCACCCGCACCGCGTCGCGCTCCATTAGATATTTTACCTGTGGGCGCATGGTCGCCTCTTCGGGTGTGGCAGCATGAAGGGTGGCGATAAAATCCACCCCGCTGAACAGACCCTGCTCCAGCGCTGTGACCTCATCCAGACCTCCCAGCTCATCCAGCAGGATCACCTGTGGCGAAAGGGTGCGCAGCGCCATCTGCACTGCTTGTCCCTTGGGGAGCCCGGCAAGAACATCCAGCGCCTCGCCGGGCGCATTCCCGGCAAAGAGCTCCCGCCGTTCATCAATGACCGAAAGGATTTTCTGCTGCCGGACGAGCTCCCGGGCGATACTGCGCAGCAATGTGGTCTTGCCGCTGCCCGGCTCTCCAACAAGAAGCATCCCGATGAAATGCCCCCGCAATGCTGCGGTCAGTTCCTGTGGAAGCGGAACGGTCTTTTCCCGGGCAATGCGCAGGTTGACAGAGGTGAGCTCCTGCAGAACCGTGCCCTGTTCCGGGTTTTGCAAAAAACGCCCGCCAAGCCCTGCCCGACAGCCATTTTCCAGTGTAACATAGCTCTGTGCGATCTCTGTCTGATGGGTATGGACTGAACCGCCGCAGAGGGTGAACAGGATCTCTTCCATCTGCAGCGGGGTCAGCTGCATCGTTTGCAGTGCGTTCAGTTCAGGTGCCAGCTGTGTCGGTGTGCAGCTTCGCCCTCGTACCGTAAACTGTGGAGCACAGCCCAGCCGGAGCCGCAGCTCATGTACAGTCTCTGCGTCTTCTGATGGGAGCTGCCCCAGCGGCCTTGCCAGCCATTGGGGCAGTGTCTGCACCACCTGATAATACTCGTCCATCTTCTGTTCTCCTTCCGTGTCCTTTGCCATCAGTGTATGCACCGGCCCGGAGGTTAGAACCCGCAGGACGCAGAAAAGCCCGCACAGCATCCAAACTGTACGGGCTTTTTAGAACAGGTTTTCTGATTATTGCTGGGACTTATCCTCTGCGATCATAGCAAGGAACTCTGCCTCGGTCAGCACAGGCACACCCAGTGCCTGTGCCTTGGTCAGCTTGGAACCTGCGGCGGCACCAGCCACCACATACGCTGTTTTTTTGGAAACAGAACCGCTGGCTTTGCCGCCATTCTTTACGATGAGCGCCTCAGCTTCACTGCGGGAGAGTGTTTCCAGTGTTCCGGTCACGACCAGCGTTTTCCCGGTGAGCTTATCGCCCTTGGGCTCCCCCTTCCACTGCATGTTCACACCGGCATCGGCCAGACGGTGCACCAGATCCGTGGTGCCGTCTTTGGCAAAGAATTCAGTCACGCTCTGGGCCATCACACCGCCAAAACCATCGATCTCGCCGATCTGCTCCTCGGTTGCTTCCCGGATGGCCTGCAGCGAACCAAAATGCTCTGCCAGCAATGCAGCTGCCTTATCGCCGATGTTGCGGATTCCAAACGCAAACATCAGCTTATCCAGATTGTTCTGCTTGGAAGCTTCGATCGCCAGCAGCAGATTGTTTGCGCTCTTTTCCTTGAACTTTTCCAGTGTGAGCAGCTGCTCTATTGTCAAGTCATAGAGATCTGCTGCAGAGTGTACCAGCCCTTTATCCACCAGCTGCGTGGCGACCATGGTGCCCAGACCGTCGATGTCCATTGCATCCCGGGATGCGAAGTGGATGATATTGCGGAGTGCCTGCGCAGGGCATTCCGGGTTGACACAGCGCAAAGCGGCTTCATCTTCCAGGTGCACTGCCGGGGCACCGCAGGAGGGGCAGAATTCCGGCATCTGGTAAGGCTGAGCATCCGGTTCGTGGCGGGTCACACCGATGACCTCCGGGATGATATCACCCGCCTTGCGCACCTGAATGGTATCTCCGATACACAGACCCAGTTGACGGATAAAATCTTCATTGTGAAGGGTGGCACGGGAAACCGTGGTACCTGCCAGAAACACCGGGTCAAAGCAGGCAGTGGGAGTCAGAACGCCGGTGCGTCCAACGCCGACTTCAATACTGCGCAATGTGGTCTCCTTGACCTCGGGCGGATACTTGAACGCAATGGCCCAGCGCGGGAATTTGTTGGTGGAGCCCAGCAGTTCCCGCTGTGCAAAGTTGTTCACCTTGATCACGGCACCATCCATATCAAAATCCAGTGCGGCACGGTTCTGGCCGATCTGCTCGATCTCTGCAATGGCATCCTCGATATCGTGCACGATATGATAACGCGGAGAGACCGGCAGGCCCAGACTCTTGAGGTAGTCTAGGCTTTCGGCATGGCTGGTCAGTTCCCTGCCCCGCACCTGCTGGACGTTGAATACGAAGATGGACAACCCCCGGCTGCCGGTGATCTTAGAATCCTTCTGACGCAGAGACCCTGCGGCAGCATTGCGCGGATTTTTGAACGGTGCCGCACCCTGTAATTCCTGTTCCGCACAGAGGTGCTGGAAGGCATCGTGCGGCATGTAGACCTCGCCGCGCACTTCCAGATATTCCGGGGCATTTTTCAAAGTCTTTGGAATGCGCTTGATCGCCTTGACATTGGCTGTCACATCTTCACCCACCACGCCATCACCGCGGGTGGAAGCACGCACTAGCACACCGTTCTCATATTCCAGGCTGCAGGAAAGGCCGTCGATCTTGATCTCGACGACATATTCTGGCTCGATCCCGGCTTCCCGTACCCGGCGGTCAAAATCGCGCAGTTCATCGAAGGAAAACGCATCAAGAAGGCTTTCCATCTTCACAGCATGTGTCACCTTGGCAAAGCGCCCGCTGGGGGTGCCGCCCACTTTCTGGGTCGGGGAATTCGCAGTGACCAGCTGCGGGAATTCTGCCTCCAGTGCTTTCAGCTCCCGGGTCAAAGCGTCATATTCAAAATCCTCCAGCTCCGGGGCATCCTGATCATAGTATAAACGGTTGTTCCTTTCAATGATCACGCGCAGCTCTTCCGCGCGTTTGCGTGCCTGTTCCAGTTCCACGTTCGTTTACTCTCCTTTTCCCAATACCAATACGATAATTATACCATATTTCAAAAGCAAAATACAGCCAAAAGTGCTTCCGGTGACCTGGGAGAGGACGCGCCGAATCCTGACAAGGCAGTCGCTTTATTTTGCCCAGGTGGGTTCCTCCGTGCCATCATAATCGAACAGGCCATCATTTTTCTCTTCCATGGCCTTGATCATGTGGTAGGTATACTCGTTGTACGGCGTGGGAATCCCAAGCTCCTTTCCCATCCGCATCAGAGCACCCGAAAACATATCGATCTCTGTGTGCCGTCCGGCATCCAGATCCTGCAGAGTGGAATAACGGGCCGTGGCAGGAACAGCGCATCCGTGGCTGACGGCATCTGCAATGCGCAGATCAATGCCCCGTGCAGTTGCAATGGCTTCCAGTTCCCGGCGCAGGCCATCGCTGATGGCTTTCATGTGGACGCTGTCCCGGTAGCAGCCCACACCGGCCCCCAGAATCGCCTGCGGCAGATTGTTGCAGACGTTCAGCCGGAACTTGCTCCACATCTCTTCCTGGATATGCTCCGTGACCCGGAAGTTGACCCAGGAATCCGTGAACAGTTCCCGCACTGCCTGGACACGTTCACTCTCAAACGGTGCCGACAGCTCACCATAGATCACGCCCAGTGTTGCATCCGGGTCAAAATGGTAACCGTCTGCTTCCTTATGTGATGCAACTTTGATGAAGGAATACAGCAGATGCTCTGCACCTACCTGTGCGGCAATCAGTTCTTCGCTGTCCACACCGTTCATCAGACTCATCACAACGGTATTGCTGCCGACAGCGGTCTTGATGCTTTCCAGAGCTCCGGGCAGTGAGCCATATTTCAGTGCAACGACCAATAGGTCTACGCCCTGTGCTTCCTGCGGGGTCCAAACCTCCGGGCGGTAAACTGCTCCATTGATGGCGCAGCCGCTTTCCTTCAGCCGCCGGGCACGGTCGCCTTCTGCGATCACACCCAGACGGATATTATCCTTTTTAGAAAGCCCCCAGATGATGTAAGAGCCCACCGCTCCAGCGCCCAAAATGGCAACAGATTGTATTTTCATGTTATGTTCCCCCTCTTTGATTTGTCCGATTCTATTGTAGCACGAATTCGATTTGCTGGAAAGAGAAATGAAAATGCGAAGCCACTTTTGCACATAGATTTTACAGCAATTAGATTGCAGCGGATGCTGATGTGCCGCGAGGCAGCGGATATGCTGGGCGCAACTTTCAAATTGACCGCAAACGGTGCCAAAGCGCTTTAAAGCGGGACACAAAAGCCCCCGGAGAACGTTTCACGGCTCTCCGGGGGCTGATTTTATGCGTTATAAAGCATAGATACGTCTGTTGTTCTCAAATAGAAATGGTGTTGCACAGATTCTTTTGTACGGAAAATCCATCGCATCATCGTCTGTTCCTCTCCGCTTCTGTACAATTGATGCACAATCATCGAACCTCATTTTACGTTCCTGCGCGTTTATTTAATTCTATGTCGCAATCGTCCATCTTCCGAAAAAAATGTTGATTTTCCATCGACACATCAAAACTACATCCTGAATCCTTCATCCTCCGCCCATCGCTCCCATGGACTATTCGCACGCAAAAAAAAAGAAAATACCCTGTAAAAACCGCCCGCAGGCAGCCTACAGGGTATTTTCCCATGAGCCCTACGTTATCCGCCAGAATATCATCCTGACAAGACTCCACCTTCAGGCTCCATTTTGATTACTTCCTGGCGTTGTTCTCCGCCCTCAGCCGTGCAAACAGTTCGTCTGCCTCGATGGCCTCCTTGGTGAAGGAGTTGTTCTTCCACCAGTTGATAATAGCCACCACAACGGTGATAAGGGTGCTGACCAGTTGCTGGAGCTGCTCGTTGTCGATGGGCAGCGGGCTCTTGTTGAACGAAGCCAGCAGACTGTTCAGCAGTGCCACGATCAGGCAGATGGTTCTCGCCCAGGTCGCGGCGCTCGCGTTGGTGTATTTTTCCATTTTGAGATCCTCCTGTTCAGGCTGTGTGGTCTTCCCGCAGCGGCAGTGCCGTCATCCGCTCGTACAGGTTCGTGCCGGTGCCGTTGCCCTTCAGTTCGTGGTATGCCTCGTATACAAGTCCCACGTTGGACAGCCCTTCCGAGTCAACATACCCTTGCTGGATGTAGTACCGGCAGCTCTGATAGAGTCTGTCGTGGAGCAGAGCCTTCACCGCTTTTTTCAGTGCCTTCTGCTCCTGGATGGTGGCGTAGAACGCCTTTCCCGCCCATCCCAGTGCTGCCGCGATGATCAGGGAGACCACCTCGTTGAAATGGGTCACGATAAAGCTTTCCGTGGGGTTCACGCTCCCTTCACGCTTGTCAGACCCGCTTTTGTAATGATACTCGGGTAATCCTTGTAGACATGGTTCATGTCCACCACGCCGCTCACACCAGCCACATTGCCCTTGGAGCTGTACTGCCACATACCGTGCTTGCGGGTCGGCCGCTTGTTCCGGTAGTCCGCCAGCCATAGGTCAAAGCCGTTCAGCTGCCACATGTTCAGGTTGTAGTCGGCAAAGTTCGAGTAGGTGTACAGGATCGCGTACAGCCCCCACTTTTCAATCTCCCTGAGCTCCATTTTGACAAGTTTCGTCAACTCTGCTGCGGGCAGACCTTTCAGACGGGGGTCCTCCACGTCCATAGCAATGGGCAGCTCAAAGCTCTTTCCTTCCAGGCAGGTCTTGAGCAGGTTCAGCTCCTTCTTTGCCATGCCTTCCGTTACCGCAACGGTGTAAGCATATACGCCAACTGGCAGTCCCACAGATTTTGCCCCGGCATAGTTCGCTTCAAAGCACGGATCGACGTAGAGCTGCCCGCTCTTGGTGGAAACTGCACGGATCATCACGCCACCTACTTTTCCGCTGGCCTTGACTTTTTTCCAGTCAATGGTTCCCTGCCAGCGGGAAACGTCGATGACATCAAGCATTGCCCTGCTCCTTCAGTTTCTCGGCCAGCTGGATGCACAGCTTTTCGTACTCCTCTTCGGTCAGGCTGTCATTGGCAAAGAAGATATCCAGCTTCTTCTGCATCCTGTCGGTCTTGCCGCGTTCGATCAGGCGTGCACAGGTGTTGTAGAGTTCCATTTTGAGTCCTTTCTGCTCACATTCTGCATGAGCCATCTTAATGTAAAAAAATCGCTCATCGGCATTCCTTTTCAGTGGGCCAATAAGCGAAACGATACAAATGGGCTGACCCCCGACTCTTATGCCTCCGGCGTAACCCCCAGCTCCAGCAGCGTCAACCTGTACTCCTGGTCTACCATCAGGCTGTCGGTGTCGCTCTGGGCGCTTTGCAGGGCGGCCAGTGTTTCGGGCAGGGTGTCCACGGCTTTCTGTTTTGCCGCTGCCTTCTGCTGTGCCTCTTCCTGTGCGGCCAGCTCTTCAGCAGTCGGCGGCTGGGGCACTTTCCCGTATTCGTACACCTCATATTCCGCCCCGCATAACCGGATACCCCAGTAAGCTTCCCCGGGCTGTGCAGTTTGGTTGTGTGCGTTCACAGCAGCCTCGACCGCGCTGTAATCTGCCGGGGTGCCGTCAGTCTCGGTCGGCATCTTGTACCCGGGGCGGATCGTTGTTTCTTCCATTTTGAACTCTCCTTTCCGGGTGCTCAGTCAATATAATTCTGGTCCATGAACCAGATCTTGACCGTTGTCACCAGCGTATTCAGCGGCAGCACGATGCAGGGGCGCAGACCGTACGAGTCCTCTCTGTGGCGGCCTGTACTGGAAAAACCACCATCCTTATAGAACGTATACATATAGTTGCCGTTATGGGTTCGCTTGGAGCGTGTCCAGTATTCTTTGTCCGCTTTTCGCTTGTCGGTGGCCGCAGTTGTGTAGTCGAAGTAGTCCAGCTTTGCCCCCTCCTGTGCCATCAGACCGTCTATGCCCTGCCATGTATAAACACCCATCTCGACCGCGGAAAGCAGAAAGCACTTTCTCGAAAGGCCGTTTGAGCCGGAGGAAACATTGGCCGAGCTGTAATCCGCCTGCTTCACGTAGGGCAGATGCACGGTCATCAGGCGGTTTGCCACACTGGACTTGATATTTCCACCCGGGTAGTTGACACACCAGTTGTCCAGTGCCCATCCTTCGTAACCGTAGATGTAGTTACTGCTATCGATCGCTGTTGAGCCTGCAATGTTTGTTCTCCAGAGCCATGCTCCGTTTGCCGTGCTGTCGTACAACCCGCCGCCCGGAACGCCTTTATGGATCAGCTTATACCAGTAGGTGTTGCCGCTCGGGTCTGCAATGCCAAAATCAGTCCCCAATGCAAAGGAGCTGATGGGATTGCCGCCGTCATAGAACTTCTTGGCTACGCCGTCCACGCCGATATAGCCCTTGTGCACCTGCCTTGCGGTACCGCCCACGCCGGTGTAGATCTTGGAGACCGATTTGGCACTTCCGCCGATTCCGGTATAAATCGCCATGTTCTCGCCTCCTTATGCGTACACCAGCAGGATAGAGCCGGTTGCAAGGCTGCTTCCCGCACCGGGGTCACTGGTTTGGGATGTGATGGGGGTCACACCCAACCAACTCTGCAAAACAGCCTTGCTGACATCCTTGATCTTCGTACCGTTGTCCGTATAACCGGCAATGTGCGTCAGGTTCGACGTGTTAAGGCCGTCACCCGCATAACCGATTTTAATGACCTTGCCAGAGTCATTATAGTCAATGACCCCACCATCCAGCGAACCAATGAATTTGTTGGCCCGGACATTTGCAAAAGCGCCGCTTCCTCGACCATCATTAAACCGATACTCATCAATGGTGTTGTCTCGGTATCCCCAGTAGACAGTGTTGTCTTTTGGGGTGCCAACAAAATTCACTTCATTATTTTGCTCGAACGCCAATTTCGAGTGGTTATGCGCACTCGGTGGAAACGTACTCGGCTTATCCGTCACGGAATTCCAGTCCGTCTTGATGCTCTTGAACTTGTCACCCACAGCTTTTGCGTCTGCCGGTGCGCCGTCAATGGTCAGGGTCTTGTCGGTGTTCACCACCTTCTTGGCCTCTTCCACCAGTTGGCGGGCTTCGTCCTCGCTGGCCTTGGCGTTTCCTTCGCTAGTCTTCGCATTTCTCTCACTTGCCGCTGCCTTCCCTGCGCTTGCTTCGGCTTCCTTGGCCTTGGCGGTGCAGGTGGCAACGCTGGTTCCCATGCTGTCAGCGCTGGCTTTCGCGTTGACCTCACTGGTCTTGGCGTTGGCGGCGCTGGTGGCAGCCTTCGTTTCGCTGCTCTTGGCGTTGGTCTCGCTGGCCTTCGCGTTGGTCTCCGAGGTCTTGGCTGCATTCTCACTTGCCTTGGCATTGGTCTCCGAGGTCTTCGCCTTGGTTTCGCTGGTCTTGGCGGCATTCTCACTGGCTTTGGCGTTGGTTTCGCTGGTCTTTGCCGCACTGGCCGAACCTGCCGCCGCAGAAGCCGAGGATGCCGCAGCGTTCTCGCTGGCCTTTGCCGCATTTTCGCTGGCCTTCGCGTTGGTCTCGCTCACCTTGGCAGCATCCTGGCTTGCCTTTGCCGCATCCCGTGCCGCCTCGGCCTGACGGAGCAGCTCTTTGATGTTGGTGATGCTCTGGTTCACAAAGTCCCGGGTCCACTCCATTGAGCTGGCGATGTATTCACGGACTTCCCGGCCATAGATCGCCTTCCGGATGCCCGTAATGATCGCATCAAAATCCATTGATATTCTCAACCTCCTCCATTTTGAACCCTTACGAACTGCTCAGGTTGCCCAGCAGCTGGTTCAGGAAACTGATGATCGCCTGTGCGATCGTCCATACGCTGTCCATGGCCTGCTTCTGCACCTGCTGTTTGGTCAGCTTCTCGGGGGTCAGACCAAAGGTGAACTGCTTCTCGTTGGGCGCATCCAGCGGCAGCTTCAGCTTGGTGCACACCAGCCACTTGTCGATCTCATGGGGGTTGGAGATGATGTGGGTCTTGATCAGAAATCCCAGTCGGTCGTTGCTTTCCCCGCTGTCCACCCGGTCGTAAGCGGTCAGGGTCATCACAGGCTCGATGTTCTGCTTGTACCCTTTCAGCTCGGTCTGTGCTTCTTTGCGCAGGTTGTCGTTGTTCGTGTTGCCGTCGATCTGGATGCACTTCTCGATGATGCCGTACTTTGCTTCTGCCGCCTCGTCCCGCACCGTTTCCGAGATCGCGCTCACGGTGGTCGTTTTGAAGATCCACCATCCACTGGTGGTCGTCTGGGTGCCGTATGCGGTCACACGGGTCACCACGTCACTGGACATCTGCTCCACATAGCTGAAATCCAGCAGGTTCACGCCATATTCAATGGTCTGCGTCGTGGTGGCATCTGTGTCCACAAGGTAATCGATGTACACCCGCCATACCGCAGTGCCGTTGTCTGCCCGCACGATCCGTGTCCGCAGGTATCCGTCGTACTCTTCCAGCAAAAAGGTGTTCAGCAGGCTCCACTGGCTCTCGAACAGAGTTCCCTTGCTGGAGGTGTCGATGGTGCGCCCGGGCTGGATGTTCACCTTCCCGATGCCAAAAGTTCCATAAGGTCCCTGATAGTAGTCCTTCAGGGCCTGCGTTGCAAGGTAGAAGATGCTGTTGGAGGGCACGCTCGACCACTGCTCCAGCTGATTGTCCGTGGTCAGATAGTAGGTTCCGCCGTTCACTTTCGGCACAAATCGCTGGAGATATCCCAGCACGCCCTCGGCATACAGCTTGTAACTCAGGTCAAACAGCTTTTCCGTCTCGGTCACATAACCCAGCCAGATCGGTTTGCCGTCCTCTTCCACCACCAGCCACGTTTTCTCGTACTTCAGGGTGGTGTACACGGGGTTCTTGTAGCTGCCGAATGCCGTGTTGATCTGATACGGAATGGTCGCCTCAAAGCTGCCGAACTCGTTTTTGGCCAGGTTCAGCACCGGGTCTTCGAGGAATCGGTTGGAAACGCTTCCTTCTACCGTGTCACCCTGGGAATCAAAGATGCACTCCCGGGTGTCCCACTGGAAGCCCAGAGCGCTCGTACCGTTAAAGGTCTCCGTTTTCTTTGAGATGGTTCCCGCATAAACTCGATATCCGATGGTTTCTCCCTCCTCTCTGCATCCATTTTGAAATTAACTCATAAGTACGCTGGCTGGTAATACAGGTTGAGCGTACCAGCGCCGGCCGCGCTCACTCCCACTTCGTACACGTCGTATCGCAGATCGTTGTCAATCAGGCCGATGTCCGTCTTTCCCATGCTCTCGTCCAGTGTGGAACTATAAAAGGGATCACCCTTCACTGCCGGAAGTCCCAGCTCCTTTGCCTTTTCGTAGGGGTAGGTCTGGCTCTTTGCCAGCGAGATCGCCAACAGGCCGTTCCCGGTCCATTTTGCTTGCAGCAGGCTCGGTTTTTCGCTGGGCGGCATCCGGAAGGTCATGTTCTGGAGTGCCTTGAGGGGAATATCCTTGCAGTAGGGCACGGCCAGATCGGTCTCAAACCCAAAGGTATCCCACACCCAGTCCTCCTGAATGTTGTCGTATAAGAACTTGAACGGGTAAAGGCTGTAAGCAAAGGTCACAACGCTGTGTCCGTTCTTCTGCTTGATGCCCCCGTTCACCCAGACACGCCCCAGATAAAAGAACGCCGGGTCATCCTCCAGCCGCACTCTGGTCTGTGCCGGGATCGAGTTGCTCTTCGCCAGCGCTCTGGAAAGATACTCCAGCGCTCCGGTTCCCACAGGGGTCGAAAGGTTCTGCCCCCGCCACTCGTCCGTGTCCAGATAGAACTCCCAGCTCCCCTCCCGGGCCTTGAACACCGGGTAACCCGTCAGGCTCTTGGAGAGGTAGGTAGTTCCGTCTCGTCCGGGCACGTCCACAGAGAGGATCTTCTCCACCGGGGGAGCCACCACAGGCCGGGAGACCGGGATCATCTTCCAGTCATCCCAGGTGTTCTTGTCACCAATGGTGATGGAATGGTACATGGCTCCTCCTTAACTCAGCATGTCGGCAGGCGGCTGGAAATCATAGGAGATGGTCAGCGTCACCCGTCCGTCGTTGCCGTTCTTGACGTTGCTGATCCAGCAGCGCCCTTTGTAGCTTCTCGTCTGCGCGGTGGAGAGCACGGTTCCGCCCAACTCCATCCGCACCTCGCATTCTCTTCCCTGAATGATCCGCATCAGCCGGAAATAGGTGCTTGTCCAGTCACCTTCCCGGCTCGACCAGTCGGGGTAAAGCCGAATGCTCTGTTCGGTCTTGTCGGGGATGCCGCATCGCTCCCGCACATCGTCCATGGCGTGCCGTCCGTAGTCATCCCAGCTGGAATGCGGTACGCCGTCCGCCACGTAATAAAAGTCCCAGCTCCCGGTCGAGTTCTGGAACACCCTCTTTCCCAGCGGAGCCTTTTCCGGCGTGCCGTGGTAGGAAGGAAAATCCATCGTCTCGTATTTTTCCTCAAAGGCATTGACGTGCAGGGGGTTCAGGGGGACCAGATTGAAGTCTCTCGTGCTGTATTCCCGGGAAGCCCCCGCATTGTCATATACCTTAAAAATAAGCCCCGCAAATGTGGGGATCTTTGAGGAAAGCGCCGGGTCACTTGCGCTCCGTCCTATCATCGGTTGTTCCTCCGGTTGATCTTCCCCAGCCCCTCGTCCACGTCGTTGATGATCTCGCCCACCAGTTTCCGGCCGTTCATCTGGACCTTCATGTTGGCCACGGCCCGGGCAATGCTGTCGATGTGCTCTCCCAGTGCCTCCACGCTCGAAACGATGTCGGCGTTGGGGTTTGCCTTCGGGTCAGCCTTGTTCGCTTCTTCCTGCTGGGCCTTGGTCACCTCGGCTCTGCGCACCACGTTGGCGGCAAGGCCTGCGGTGCGCTCTGCATTCAGGGCTACCGTGCCGTTCTGGAACAGGGTGTCGTTCAGCCAGTCTACTCCATTTTGAACGTCGCTCATGTCCACTACGGGCTGGATGCTGGGTTCATACTCGAAGTCGTCGCTGGCAATGTCGCCCACCCGCTGGGCCAGATCCATCATGGTGGAAAGGGCCGTGTCGCTCACGTCCTGTACGCCCTGCACCACGGAGTCGGTCTCGTCGGTGATGCCCTGCGCCAGACCCAGGCTCAGGTATTCGCCAATGCCCGCCATCACGCGGCTGGGGGAATGGATGCCAAAGAAGTCGCAGAATCCGTTCACGATGCTGCTGCCAAAGTCGCAGATGCTGTCCCACACCGTACCTGCCGCGCCGGTAATGCCCTGCCACAGGCCGGAGATCAGGTTTCCGCCAACCTCCACCAGGCCCTTGAAGCCGTTGCTGATCCAGTCCCACAGGTGCGAGAAGGCGTTTCCCAGCCAGTCAAAGAACCCGCTGAAGAAATCACCAATCTTGTCCCAGTTGGCGATCAGCAGTCCGCCGCCCACAATGGCCGCGCCAATGAGCCAGCCTTCGGGGCCAATGGAGCCCAGCACACTCATCAGAGTGCCGCCCAGTTCTCCCAGACCGCCCAGTAAGCCCCCGGAGCCGGTGATCATCTCGCCGATGCTGCCAAGGCCGCCCAGTGCTTCTCCCAGCAGTCCCGTTCCGCCCGTGGCAGAGCCCAGCAGGCCGCTCAAGTTGCCCAGGATGCTGCCAAGGTTCTTGGTCGCGCCGGTCACCTTGACCACCTGTCCCAGCACCTTCACGGTACCGCCGCCCTGTGCCAGCTTGTTGAAGGTCAGCATGGTCTTTCCCAGATTCATCATGGTCTGTCCGAACTCGCTGCCCATAAAGTCCAGCACGGTGGTAATGCCGCCGGTCACTGCCCCGCCCCAGTCACCGCTCACAAGGGCGGTAATGGTGCCCACAAGGTCGGTGATCACGTTGGTCACGCCGTCCTTGGTGGCTACGCCAAAGGCCCTGCTGAGCTTCGAGGCCAATTCCGGAGCGCTCTTCTGCACCTGTGCCCAGACGCTGTTGAAGCCCTCCTGAATGGGCCGCCAGTTCTTCGAGATGGAGTAGCCCAGCTGCATCATCATCCGCTTGCCGGAGTCGTCCAGCTCAAAGGCATCCGCCAGATTCTCCGCAAAGCCCACAAAGCTGTACTGTTCGCTTTGCAGGTCGGCCAGTGCGTCCAGCGCGGTCTCGCTGTTCTTGCCGAACTTCTTCACAGCCTCGTCGTACTTCAGCTGCTTGTTCGTTACCTTCTTCAGGCTGTAGCTCATGCTGTCCAGTGCCGTGCCCACGCCGATGATGGCGGTCATGGTGCCCTGGGTGGCTGCTTTCCGTGCCTGGACGCTGTCGGCTCCGTACTGTTCAACGGCAGCCTTGTAAGCGTCCTCCCGGCCCGCAAGGTCGCCGTCGCCGTAGAGCTTCGCCAGCATGTTCTGCCGGTTGGTCACCAGCTTCTCCTGCTTTTCCAGGTAGGAGACCTTGCTGTCGTAGGCATCCAGCTGGGCCTGATTCAGCTCGTTGATGAGCTTCTGCTGTTCGGTCTGCGCTTCCAGATACTGCTGGTAGGCCGTCTGGGTCTTCTGGCTTGCCTCGCCGAACTCGTTTTTGATGGCGATGTAGTCCTTCTCGGTGGCCAGCAGGATCTCCGCCTGGTTCTTGATCTTCCGGTTGATGTAGTCGATCTTCTTGTTGGACTTCTCGGTCACCTCGGCGCTGTCCTCGTACAGGGCGCTCCACAGCTCGTATTCATCCTCAGCGGTCTTGGCATCGGTCTCGTACCGCTCCTGAATGACCTTCAGGATGCTGTCCTGCTTGCTCCTCTGAAGCTCCGCAAGGGTCTTCTGCTCGCTCAGCAGGGTGCCGTATGCATCTTTCGTCTTGCTGTTGTTTGCGCCCACCTTGGCCAGCAGGGTGTCGTACTGCTCTTTGGCAATGGCCACCCGTTTGGTCTGGAGCTCGATCTCCCTTGTCAGGCTCTCGGTCTTTTTGGTGATGAGCTCTTCCACCGTGGCCGTGTCGCCGCCCGTCACTTCCCACAGCGCGTATTCGCCGGTGGCGTTGGACATCTCGGTCTTATTGGCCTTCAGCTGGTCGGAAAATGCACTTGCCAGCGTGTCCGCCAGCGTCTTGCCGGTCTTGGATGCTTTGGATTTGGTGGTGCCGCCCACTCCGTCCAGTGCATCATCCACGGTGTTCTGGTAGTAGTCGGTCAGCGCGCCAAAGGGGTTCATCTTGCCCCATGTGTTTTCCACAGCATTTTTGATCTCCTCCACGGTGGAGGGGGTCTTGTTGCCGGGCTTCTTGATGCCGCCGTTGGAGGGGATCGGTACATTATCCTGCGCCGCCTGCTTTGTTGCATTCCGTGCGCCCTTCAGTCCATTTTGATAAATGGGGTTGCCCAGATGGAGCGTCTCGCCCTTATAGGCCGCATAGAGTCCGGTCATCTTTGTCTGCACAAGAGCGGTGGCCTCGTCCAGAGCCTTTGCCATGCCCTCTTTAAGCGCAAGAGCCGCATTGTAAGAACTGTTCCGCAGTTCATCCTGTTTCGTCTTGTCGCCAATGCCCAGGATCGCGCCCTCAAGGATGTTCTCCGCATCGCTGGCCGCAACGTCACTGGGTGAATGGATGCCCCAGAAGGTGGTAAAGACGTTCCGGATGGCGGCGGCAGCGCTGTGCATGGCCGCTTTTGCCCGCGCCAGAATACTCTGGTTTTGCAGGCCTTCCACAACGCCCAGCATGACATATTCGCCGTTCTCGGCCATCACCTTGGAAGGCGAAGCAATACCAAAGAACGATTTGAACGCTTCAACGATCTTTCCGCCCAGCGATTTGATGCCGTTGATCGCCATGCCAACCGGTCGGTCGTCGTCAAAGATCTCGCCGAACCATCTGCCAAGAGCGCCAATGGGCCGGTCTGCATCAAATATTTCGCCCCACCATTCAAAACTCCCCAGCGGTGCAAACATATCTTTGATCATTTGCCAGACCTGAGACACAACGGCTTCAATTACAACTCGGGCCGCCTCCGCAATCTGAGGAGCCGTTTCAATCAGAGTATTGCAGAGCACCTTTACTACTGCGATCAATGCGTCCTGAATATCCGGTGCTGCGTTAATGATGGCGGTGCAGATGGGGCCTGCAAACATGGAGAGCACGCCGATGATCGCCATAGCGCCTGTCAGCTTCAGCGCGCCGGATGCAAACTTGTCAAATGCCGTCCCCAGCACGGTCAGGCCGGCCGAGAGCATCGGGAACACACTGTTCAGCGCACCGGCACCCAGCAGAACTGCGATCAGCCCGCCCAGTGCAACTCCTGCGGAGAGAAGGGATTCCCACTTGACAAAGTTGAAAATAGCGCAGGCCGCAGCCAGCTTGATCATGCCGCCGGAAAGGGTGCTGATGACCCAGGCCGCCTGTAACCCGTCACCGGACATTCTCGCCAGCAGGGCCACCGCCGCCATCATCTCGACAAGGCCAATTGCTACTTTCGCAAAGCTTACCCATGCATCGTTGCCAAGTGCAGCATAGATCGCCATGGCTCCTGCCAGTACCAGCATTGCACTGGAGATGGTCAGGATCGAAGCTGCACCGTCCGCTCCGGCTAGTCGGGATGCCGCCGTAATCGCTGCAATTGCTACACCAACCTCAGTCAGCCCGATCACCGCCGCATCTCCCATCGCGGCAAACAGCCCCACAGCTCCTGCCAGTACAACGAGGGAGGTAGACATCACCAGGATGGCCGCGCCGGAGCCGAATTTCGTCTTGGCTGAGAAAGCCGACATGGTGGTCATCAGGAGCATCAGGGTCTTGATGCTGGTCATGGCCGCATCCAGCCGGACAAGCTGAATGTTCGCCAGACTGCTCACCGCCTGTGCTGCGATCCAGATGCCGCCAGCCATGGCTGCAATCGCGGCTCCATTTTGAAATCCGGTCGGGCCGATCACCTTGTTTACCACAGCCAGAGCCGTGGCCATGGTGGTCAGCAGTCCGCCCAGCGAAACCACCGCCATACCGGCTTTTACCAGGCTGGCGAACTTGATCTCGCTCAGGGGCTTCAGGGCGGTGGAAAGCACCTTGATGGCACCGCTCAGCGCCACCAGCTCTACCGCCGTCGAAAGGATCACTTTGTGGTTCATGGCCTTCTCGCCTACCACCAGCGCCAGAGAGAGCTGACGCATCGCCAGCATCATGGCAACGATGGACACGGTCACAACGGCCAGTGCTGCGGCATTTGCTGCAATGTCGCCTTTCTGCAGGACCTCCATGATCCGGGAAAGTCCCTTGGTAATGGAGCCAATGGCAATGCCCAGTCCAACCAGCGCCGCAGCAGTGCCCCACAGGGTCGCCGCATTCAGGGCGCTGGCTTTCAGGCTGTCAAATGCTTTCGTGAACCGCTTGGTGGTCGGCTCCAACAGCTTTGCCGAGATCGTCAGCAGGGTCACGAAACCAAAGACCGTACTGGCGATCTCCGTGAACTGGTCGGGGTTGATCCGGCTCATCACGTACATGGCCCCGGCCAGGATCAGGATCGCGGTGGCCATGCCGGTCAGGGTCTTGGTGCTCTCGTTTTTCTGCCAGGTCTTGATGGCACGGGTCAGCTGCTTAAAGGTGCCGGAGATGGAGTTGAGCATTCCGGTCAGCGGGGTCTCCAGCATTTCTTTCAGGCTCTTGGTGGCTTTTGCCATCTGCCCGATGCTGAACGCCAGCAATCCCACATCGATCAGGCTCATAAAACGGTAAACGTCCGTCCCGCTGATGGCATCAAAACCTTCTTTCACCGCGGTAAAGAACTGTTTCACCGGGGCAAAGGCATCCCCCACCGAGCCGTTGATCTTGTTCATGCTGCGCTGGAAGGTGGAAGCAAACTCGCTCATGGATTTGCTCAGGTTCTTCGGCATGTCGATGAGGTTCTGCTGGAAGTCCTCCAGATTCGGCTTTGTCAGCCCCAGCACCTGCACCGCCTTCTCACCAAGGCCGCCCAGTTTGGAGAGCAGGGTCGAGATCGCCATGCCCAACGTGCCCAGGATGCCAATGCCTCCGCTTGCTGCGGTCCGGATCACGGCGCTCAGTCCGTCAAAGGCCCGCCTGCCCACGGAGTACAAGGTGCCCAGTAAGCCGGTGCTCTTCTCTCCCTTTTCCAGGAAGGTGTCGATGTACTGTGCGATCTTCGTGTTTTTTAGCATGCTGCCCAGTGCATCCACGGGGCTCAGGAGCTTCGTCAGTGCCGTCTTGATGCCGCCCAGCTTCTCCCGCAGGGTGCCGCTTCCGGTGGCAACTTCATAGATCGTCTCAAGGAAATCCCCCAGCCCGGCTCCCACGCTCAGCATCACCTGTGCCACAGGCTTCGCAGCGTTCGCCAGCAGCGAAAATGCTTCCTTTGCCACCGCGCCGATCTTGCTCAGGATCGTGGTAACGCCTTTCAGCACCGTGAACAGGCCCTTGAAGGTCATCTTGATCTTCTCTGCGGTCTGGTCGGTGATGATGAGCTTCTGGGTCATCAGGTCGAGCCGTTCGGCAAAGCTGTAAATGCGCTCCCCGTCTGCGGGCGGAAAGATCTCACTGAACGCCTCCTTCACAGGGGCCACCACTTTGCCAATGGCATCCATGATATTCCAGAAGCTCTGCACCAGATGCTCTCTGCCGGAAAGCTCGCCGATCTTCTGGGCGTACTCGTCCAGGTCCAGGGTTCCATTTTGAATCTCAGCGTTCAGCTTCGCAAAGGCTTCTGCATCCCGCTGGATGGTCTCCCGGTCATAGCCCTTTGCGGCCATCTCCTTGTCGCTCAGGGTCAGCAGCTTTTCGGCGCTTGCCTGTGCCTCGTCAAGGCTTGCCTTCAGCAGCTGGGCACTCACGCCGTTCTGCTGCAATGCCTTGGTAAAACTGCCCGCTTCGGTGATCTGGTCCTCGGTCACAGCGCCGCTTGCAAGGGCCACCTGCTGGAGGGTGTAGCTGTAGGCATCCGCCTGATCCCCCAGTCTGCCCTGAAGCTGTGCCCATCCGCTGTTCAGTCCGTCTTTCAGCCGTTCGTTCAGCGCATCAATGGACGGCACAAAAATGTCGTACAGCCGGTTCGCCAGCTCCGTCCATGTGTCGGTGGCCTCTTCCTTGTTGCCAAAGATCGTCTCGAACACGCCCATCCATTTTGAACTGACAGCGTCTTTCGTTGAGTCGATGGCCTGTGCGAAGCTGGTGGCCTGCTGGGCGGCGAGAGCGGCGCGTTCTGCCAGCTCTCCGTACTGTCCTTTCAGCTGTTCCAGCGCCTCCGAGCTGGTCATGCCCGGGTTCTTCTGGGTCAGCTCATAGGCCGCCTCCATCATGGAAGCATACTTTGCGAAGGTCTTTTCCATGACCTCAGTGTTGGCCCACTTCTTCTGCAGGCTCGACTCAAAGCTGGCGATGGTCACTTCGCCTTCTTTGATGACACCCAGCTCCACTGCTGTGTCAATGAGCTCCTGCTTCAGGGCCTTGGTGGCCGTGCCCATCAGGTTCAGGCTCTTCCAGTCCTGAAGCTGCAAATGTCCGGCGCTGTAGCTCTGGGTCAGGTTCCGGATGGTGCTCTGGAACGCAAAGCCCGTTTTGCCCGCGTCTGCGGTGGCGTTGGCAATGCCCATGATCATGGGGATCATCTTGTCGATGTTGCCGCCCGCAGCCGTCATCTGGGAAAGGGCGCTGGTCATCTCGCTGAAGCTGTAGCTGGTCTCGTCAGAGTACCACATCAACTTGTTCAGGTAACCGTTCACCTGATCGATGCTCTTGCCCGTGGCGTTCATGATGGTCTGAACGTTGGAGGTCTTTTCGGTGTACTTGTCCCAGCCGCTGGCCACCTGATCGATGGACAGGCTCTTGACCAGCTTCTCACCCGCGTCCACAAATTTGTTGGTGATGTTCACCAGTGCCGTGGTGGCCACGATGTTCAGGCTCGAGAACTTGGATTCCAGCCGGTCAAGACTCGTCTGCATGGTGGCAAAGTCCACGTCCTTCGCGGCTGCGTCCAGCTTTTCAAAGCCCTTTTCCGCTCCCTTGAACTGGAGCTTCTCCATCAGCCGGTCAATGGTCGAGATGGTCTGTTTGGTATTTTTCTCAAAATTTGCGTTGTCAAACCGCATTTCAACAACGCGGCTGTCTACTTCCTGGCTCATTCTGTCCTCACCTCGCCCCATGCCCGTGCTGCGATCCGCTCAAAAATCGGCCGCATCGCAGGGTTGATATAATCCACGCCCTCTACGTATCCTCCGTTCCGTGTGCCGTGTCCGTATTGCAGGATCACCGCAATGGGCACGCCGTCCACGATGTTGGAGTTTCTCCATGTAATGGTGATGGTCTCTTTTCCCTTTGTCACCGTGTAGCTCCAGCTTGCCGCCGTCTTTCCCGTGTCCTTCGGGGTCGCCTTCGCAAGGGCCTCCACGCCCTCCTGTCCGTACCGGTCCAGCAGCTCATCCAGGTTCAGGTTCGAGCATCGCTTCAAAAATCTCCGGCTCTTCTTCCAGTCGCCCTTCTGGCGAAATACGATCACCTTCGGCATCTTACCCTCTCGTCTTCAGCCGGGCCTTTCTCTGCTCGTTCAGCATCCGCTGCTGGGCCATCCGGTCGCCCTTGCTCATCTTCTTCGCCGGTGCCTGGCTCTCCTGGCATACCCGGATCAGGGTCAATAATCGGTTCAAATGCCACTTCTCGCACTCTTTCGGAATGCCAAAGCTGAACATCTGGCAGTACAGCACCTCAGCCGTGGTCTCGGTCCCGCTTTTCCGTGGCGGTCGTTTGGGCCGGGACTTTCCTGCGGTCTTTCGTTCGTTGGGTCTCGGCTCCCCGCTGAACCATGTTGCGGTCATGGGAGCTTCCATATATTCGTTAATGGAACGGTACTGTTCCCGGGTCAGTCTGGCATACACTTCGGGGTCTACCCCCTTGGTCACCGTCATGCAGCGGATGTAGTCCAGCCACTGCTCCACGGTCAGCTTGTCCAGATTGCTCAGGAACGGGATGTTCCAGTTGCTTTCCCAATGAGCCAGGGAGAGCAGTGAATGTTCCAGCTTCAGGACCACGGCAGGCGTGTAGACAAATTCCTCTGTCTTTTCATTCCACCGCTGTTGTTCCGGTATCGTAAGCGTCATCATTTGCTTTCTCTCCCTGGTATGTGTTCATTGAGGTGCCCTTCTCAGAGCACGCTCCATTTTGAATGTTCTTCTAAACAGAGCTCGCCCCTTTGGGGAGCTCCGCGACGCGCCGCCTTTTGACGGACGGAGCGGTAAGAGGGGCATATTACTGCTCCTCAGTGCCCTTCACGGGAGCTTCCAGTACCTTCAGGCCGGGCTGTGCGTTCACAGGGGCGGCCTTCTTGGTCTCCTCCTTCATGTCCTCCGGCAGGATGCCCTCAAAGAATGCGGCCGCGGCCTCACCGTTGGAGGCCAGCTTGTAGTACAGGTCGCTGTAGGCCTGGGTGGACATAAAGTCCGCCAGCACCGCATCGTTCTTGATGAACTTCCGGCCGTCCGGGCTCAGCACACCGTAGCTCTTGCAGATGATCTGCTTGAACAGCTTGGCAAGCTCCAGCTGGCTCTGGGCGGCAGTGATGCGGTTGATCATCTGCACAAGGCCGCCCTCGGTGGTCAGCTCCATCTCCATGATCTCGGCACGGGTCAGATTGAAGTAATAATCTTCCGTCCGCTCGGTACCGCCAAAGTCCACGGTGGTCATCGTCTTTTTCAGCATTTTTCTTCTCCTTTATTGTTCATCGGTTTTTGTTTAACCCTATCTCACAAACCTTCCCGTATTGCCAAGGGCTCCCCCTACTAGGGGAGCTGTCAGCGAAGCTGACTGAGAGGTTTAATCCGTTCTCCTTGGCGAGACCGAAGTGGTGAGAGGTTTCATCCGTCCCCTTACACCTGAGCCTGAGCCTGAGCCTCGCTGTCGGTGATCAGCTTGATCAGCTCGTCGGGGGTGGGCAGGGTTGCCTCGGCAGCCTCGGTGCCATAGAGCTTATCCTGAATGGCCTTCACGGTGGCAGGCTTCAGCTTGGAGCAGTCGATCTCCATGTGGCTGGTGGGGCGGTGACCGGTCACGCTCACGGGGGAGGTGGTGCACTCCCAGCTGAAGGTGATGGCATCAGGATTGTCGTTGATGGTGGCGTAGCTCTTCTCGCTGGGGGAAGCGGTGCTGTTCCACGCAATGTGGATCTTCTGGCCCACCTCGTCGTCAACGTCGTTGCCCACGGTGGTCACCCAGCTGAAGCCAAAGCCCTGGCGCTTCTGCTGGCCGATGGAAACACCCGTTGCAACCTGTGCGGAACCGTCGCAGGGCTCCCACTCGGTGGGGTAGGTGTAGGCTTCGATGGTGTAGCCGTACTCCTCGGCAGAGCGCAGAGAAGCATACTTGATGTCATCGGCGTAGAGCTTGGTCTCCTCAGCGCCGGAGGGGCTCTCGGTCACGGCGGTCAGGCCATTCCAGGCCACGCCCTTGTCGTAAGCGCCGGTGTTGTTCATGGGATACAGGACACCCATCTTGGTGCCCATCTCATAAAACTTTTCGCCGACAGCGTCCCAAATCAGTCTGGACATATAGTTCCTCCTTAGATGTAGATCGTAAAAACGGTGTGGTATAATCCGTCCGAAACAAAAGAGCGGTCGTAGGTGCATTTTGGCAACACACTTACGGCCGCTTTGATCTTGCTGTCAGGGTCTTTGTCCATCACGGTCACCGTGTAGAACGGATGCTGGATGTACACCCTGTTGTTTGCATGGTTGTTCCGGATCCTGCTTTCGCTGTACACGATGCAGGGATATTGGAGCTGGAATCCCGCTTTCGGCTGAAAATAGAGGTGGATCGACTGTCCGTTCTCCTTCAGCACTTCGCGCAGGAGCGTGTCAACCTTCAGCCGTGCTTCCATTCCAGAGCCCTCCCAAAGTCAGGATCAGGCGCGGGTATTGTACCTTCACGCCGGTCACCTGCCATTTCTGTCCCATGAACACCGCATACCGGAGATCGTAGAGATGGTCGTTCGCAAACGGGTCAGCCAGAATGCTCAACTGGTTTCCAACCGTGATGTCGGGGTTCACCTTGTCCCCCATCTGCATCTGCCGTCCAAACTCCAGCACGTCCCCATAATAGGTGCGTTCCGTCATCTTCTCGGTAAATACGCTGGGGGCGGTCTCCTCCACCTTATCTGCAAATCCCAGCTTCCCGCAGTATCTCATCTCTTCTCACTCCATTTTGATTTGTTGTGGCTAACCTTGAGCTCTGAAAAATCAGGCCTCGTCCGCAGCCATGGTGCAGGTGGTGGGGGTGGTGCCGTCGGTCACAACAACACCGGCAGCCACCAGGGCCACAGGCAGGTAGGTCTTGTCGGCAGCCATCACGATCAGACGGCCCAGCTTAAAGGCCTCCTCCACGTCAGCCTTCTTGGCCTGAACCTTGTGGGCCTCGTCTTCGTACAGCTTCTTGTCGGTGTGCAGGTAGGCAATGTAGTTTGCCACGTGCAGGTCATAACCGGTCTCGTAGATGGTGTTCAGCATATTCATATCCTTTCTCTTTAAGCAGCCCACTCAACAGCCATGGCGCTGAACGGGGTAGTCAGAGCGCCGGAGCAGCGGGTCTCGATCAGGTACTTCTGGGCGTTGAAGTCGATGTCGAAGTCGTCGAACATGGAAACAGCGCCGCCCTTATCTGCACCCACGGTGTAGTCGGCCAGGTTCACGATCAGGCAGACCAGGTCACCGCCCTTGGCACCCTTGCGGCCCTCCATCTCGGGGATGGTCACAATGTTCTTCACACGCAGCTTGCGGGCCAGAGCAGCCTCGTCAGCATACAGCGGGTGGCCGATGCCGTCCTCCAGCAGGAGCATCTCGGTCAGAGCGTCCTCGGTGGTGAACAGGGTGGGGGTGCCAGAGCCGCGGTACTCCTTGCGGCTGCGCAGGATCTGCTTGATCAGGGCCTTGTACTTGTCCTCCACGGTGGTCAGGCCGGTGGTCTTGCACTGGACCTTGATGGTAAACAGGTCGCTGTCGTTGAACACAGGGCGGATGCAGTTCTCATCGATCTTGTCCTCAGAAGCAGCCAGACGGCCGTCGCCCAGCAGGTAAGCCAGAGCCAGCTCACGGTTCAGCTTCAGGCGCATCTCCTGCTTCAGCCATGCCACAACGTCAAAGCTGGTAATGTCGATCACGTCGTCGCGGTCCAGCTTCTGCTTCTTGTACACGGTGGTGGGGCTGGTGGAGCGGCGCAGCAGGCCAAAGACCTCTTCCTTCTTGAAGTTGCCCTTGAAGTAACCCTTGGCGCGGGCATCCTCCTCGGTCAGGTCAGCAAACATGCTCTTGAACCGGCTGAAGGGAATGTGGTGCACAGCGCCCATGACCACACTCACCCAGTCGTCGGGCTTGTCGATGATGCGGGGCGTGGTGTCCAGCAGGTGATCCTCAGGGAACAGCCAGTCGATGTTGTCGATGCTGTGGGCCAGCTCGTCACTGTCCATGCCGGCATCCTCAAAGGCAGCCTTCATGGTGCCGTGGCTCTTTGCGGTCTTGACCACGTTGTTGATCTCTTCGATGCTGTGCTTCAGCACAGTTGCGTTGGTATCCTTGTCGAAAACATTCTGCTTCACGGTATCGTCCTCCTCACCGTCATCGTTGTCGCCGCCTTCCTGCTCTTCCAGGGCCAGGCCCACCAGAGCGTGGCAGCACTCTTTCTGCTCATCGGTCATGCTGTTGTAGACCTGTTCGAGCGTCTTGCCTTCGTTCTTTTCATCCGCCATTTTGGCTTCCTCCTGTGTTGCTTCATCGTTGGTCACGGCATCGCCGCTGTCCGCACTGTGTGTAAGGTCTTCCAGCGGGTTGCCCTCGGGGTCCATGCCGTGGGTCAGGCTCAGGCCGTCCTCGTTATAGATAAAGGCCTCGCCGCCCTCGTAGTCCTCATCGGCGCTGTGCTTCACCACCTCGTCGATCAGGGCACCCGGGTTGCATCCGGCCAGCACCAGGCTCACTTCCCGGATAAAGCCGTGCTTCACGGTGCTGCCCACCTTCTTCAGGCCATTGGCAAAGATGGAAAAGGCGCTCAGGTCGCCGCTCTCCACGCACTGTCTTGCGGTCTTGCCGGTGTCGGTGTCGTTGAATTTGGCATAGCAGTACACGCCGCCGGGCCGGTTTTCCAGCAGGCAGTGGCCGATCACGTTGTCCACGTTGGAGTGGTCGTGGTTGTACACCATGGGCACAACCTTGCCGCTGCACTCCTTAAAGGCATCCTGCGCGATCACCAGCCCGTCATAGCACCGGACGTTCGCTTTCGTCGCCCAGCCGCTGCAATCGTAGTCAAAATTAACCATTTTGATTTGCAATACTCCTCTCTACGGCATCCCGCCCTGCCGTGATTGTTTTGTTCTGCGCCGCAATTTCCTCACTGCTCTGGCTGATGTTTGCATTCCGCAGTTCATCTGCCTTGGGGTCCTTGCTGGGTTTCATGCCAATGGCCTGCCTGAACTCGTTGGAGGTCATGATCTCGTTGCGGGTAAACTTGTCGGCCATTTCGGCAACGGCGGAAACAGGGGTCAGCTTGAACGGGTCACGGAAGTACATTACGGATTCCCGGTTTGCCCGGTCGTCCTCGGTCAGGAACTTCCGCCGGATCTCGTCTACGGCAGCCGCCACAATGGGTTCGATGGTGCGGTTCTCGTAGTTGGTCATCACAGCATCGGAAGCAGTACCGTTCATGATCTCCGGGGTGATACCCAACTGGCTGTATGCCATGTTGGTCAGGTATTCCACGGTCTTCAGAAGGTTGTTTTCGAGGCTGCGGTTCAGCTGCGTGATATGCTCCGTGCCATCGGTGTAGGCAATGCCGTATTTGGAACCGGCGAGCTGCTGTTCGATCTGTGCCCGCCGTTCTTCGGCCTGTTTCCTCCGGGTCTCGCCCTTCACAACGTAGGGCAGCTGGATGATCAGGTCGAGTTTGCCGCTGCCCACCTGCTCGTCGATCACGTCCATCAGGTTCAGCTTCCGGATCAGGCGCTGCACCGTGCCGTTGGGCTCGTTCATCACGGCATAGAACGGGTTCTCCACCAGGGCCACCTGCGTCTTCGGCAGGGTGATCTCCTCTTTCCGTCCGGTCCGGTCGTTGTACACTTCCAGCCGCACGTCGTCCGGGTACCATTCCAGCACCCTTCCCACCCGCATGGATTCGATCCGGGTCTTACCGGTCTTTCCGTCGTAGTCCACGTCAATGGGCACCAGCGCAATGCATCCCTCGTCCAGCATGGAAAGGAACATGTCATATCGCAGTGCCCGGCCCGTCTGATCCTTGTTGCCGGAAAGGTTCAGGCAAGAATTAAGGCCCGAATCAACGGTTTCGTCGTAGCGTCCGTTTTCATCGAGCCTTACATGATTGATGGTAATTGCCGCAGCGTCCATTGCAATGCGGGTGTTGATGGCCGTCATGATCGTCCGGTCATTGCTTCGGTTCAGCCTTACCCGGTCAGGCCGGTAGCTGTATCCTTCGCCGCTTCTTCCGGGGGGATCCCGGTTCAAAAACGCATTCCAGGCGTGTCTCAGTCTGGAGCCAAAGGTTTGTGATGCCATTTTGATTTCCTCCAGACCTTAACTGTCTTTCTTGTCGTCGTCTTTCTTGTCATCGTCTTTCTTCTGCTGGTTTCCGCCAGCGCTTCCGCTCACAATGGCGTTCGCCAGATCAGGGTTCTTGAGTTCCTTCGTGATGAACTGTTTTGCTGCGTAGCTCATAGCACCGGAAGCTGCCTTGGTCAAAAACTGCTGGGAGGCATTCGTCATTACGGTCTTCACAAAGCTCTGCCCACTGTATACGTCCTTCCGTAGCTGTTTCACGTCCTTCTGGAGCTGGAGCCGCTCTTTCTCGGCTTTCAGTTCCTTGTTGGGGTCATCCGCCCGGATGTTGGTCTGCCCCTGAAGATCCCGGTACTGCTTTTCCATTTGCAGCCGGTTGATCCGCGCCCGCAGCTCCTCGTCGGAGTAGTCCTCCGCGTTTTTTCCGGTTCGCTTGGGCGCATACTCTGTCTTGGGCTCCTGTGCATCCTCACCGGCGTTCCCGTTCCCGGCATAGTGCTTCTTGCCTGCGGCCGTCAGGGTACCATCCTTGTTCTGGTACCGCCGCACGCCCCACTTCATGCCCTTGATGCCCCAGTGGTATAGCTCGTCCTTGTATACCTGCATGTTTATCTCATCACCTCACTTTGCTTTCCGCACATAAGCTCCCGGAACAAACATGCTCTTTCGCCATCCTGCTTTCTGGTAGGCCTTGTTCTCGGTTTTGTTGTTCGGCTTTTTCTTGAAGTCCATCTGCTTTCCCAAAAGTCTGCTCACAGTCTGGAAGCCCTTCTGTACGGCACGTTTCCGTCTCGTCGCGGCCATTTTCTTGTTGTAGCGCTTCTTTGCTTCCTTCATCTGCTCCTTCTTTTCTTTCGGAGTTTCATTCAGGGCTTTCTCTTTCCGGTATTTATCGTCCCGGAGCTTCGCGGAGGTCTCTGCGCTCACATATTTCTTGCGCGTCTGCAACTTTCCGTCCTTGTCGGTATACTGTTCCGTTGCAGTCCATGCGATCCGCCCGTTCGAGTGCTTCTCCATGCCGTACTCACCGGTCAGTTTTTTCTTTCCGCTCCGGATGTAGGCGGCATAGTCCTCTTTCGAGTAGAAGTACCGGTAAACGTTATGTCCATCCTTCGTTCCGGTCGGAACACGGGCATAATACTTGTGGTTTTTCTTTTCGCTGCCCTTCTGGCCGTTTTTCCCGAACCATCCATGCTCCAGGTAATCCCACCAATCGTTCACTCTATCGCTCCTTTCTTTGATTTACAACGTTTGTCAGCTGTGTTATACTCTTCTTACCGAACATTTTCGACAAAGAGGAGTTCTTATGGAATCTGTTATATGCCCGAACTGTGGCAGTAAAATATCTATCCCGGATTCAATGCCTGATGATGTCATCTGTGAAAAATGCCAGAGCAAGTTTGGTGTAATGTATGAAGCAATCGAACCGTTAACATTCAAAGAAAAATTATGGAAATTTACCCACGACCATCGTAAAAAGATTGCAGCAGGGCTTATCATTGGTGCCATTGCGTATCAAGGATACTTATGGTATCAGCAGTTGATGGAAAGAAACTCTTCTGAAGAAACTCCGATATTAAGCGACAGCACCATTTCTGAAAACGATTCCTCTGAAGATACCGCATCGACAGAAATGGAACTTGATAACGATCCGGATACCTATGACAGAAAAACGGTTATGCACAATATATCCATCCGGAATATGGGAGAGAACCGTTATCCGAGTCCAGAAAAGCGCCAACAAGCTAAGGATCTTGGGATTGATCTGGGACTACATCAAACGATTGTAGATGAGTACCCTCAACGTCATCGCGTAAAGAAAGAAGACTCCTGATTATTCAAACGCATCCCGGTTCTGTTTCCATGCCACGTAAGCGTCCATCATGGCAGCCACGGCATCGATCTTCTGATCCTGCCGCTGTTTGTAGAGCTTCCGGTTGCCGTTGGTGTCCACCAGCGTAATGCAGTTGCCCATGGCAAATTGCATCAGCTGTTCGTCAAACAGTAGCTTCCGCTGTTCGCTCAGCTTTTTCAACTCACCCAGCGGCACGCTTTCGGTCTTTGCGCCCTGGATCACTTTCACAACGCCAAAGGTGCTGTTTTCATCACCCCAGCGCTTCACAAACTCCTGCGCGTTGTAGGGGTCGTAGCCAAAGGCCCGCACGTCGTACTCGTTCTCCATGATGAAGTTGTCCAGGTCATCGTATACCTGCATCATGTCCAAGACTGTGCCGTCAAACACGAACAGGGTCCCTTCCCGCATAAACTCCTCATACTGCTGCCGTCTCGAAGCCGGAAGCTGACTGAGGGTGTAGGATGTGATGTAGTCCCTCGTCTTGACCCCGAAATATCCGTTAGACAGCGGAAACAGGAAGGTAAAGGCGCAGAAGTCGTCGCCCATGGAAAGATCCGCGCCCATGGCACAAGGCATCTGCCAGAAGCTTCTCTTCCTGTGGCACAGGGTCTCTTCGTAAGGGAAGAAATAGGTGTAGCCCTCCATGGGCAGGTTGAAGCGCTTGGCCAGAATATCGTTCCGGGCGCTGGGGGATTTCTCCGCACGCTCCACATCCAGCTGGTAGGTCTCGTAGCTCACGGTCTTGCCCAGGTTCGGGTTGGCCTTCAGCCACATCTCCGGCTGGCCCACTTCCTCAATGGAGTCCAGCTTGTAGTACCAGATGGATACATGCGGGTTGACGTACTCCCCTTTCAGGATGCTCATCAACTCCATTTTGATGTCGTCGCCGCAGCCGTTGCGCACGGTGCCCTCAGAGGAAGCCGCCACAATGAGGTAATTCTCGTTCTTGGCCGCGCCCTGCTCAATGGCACCAATGGGATCTTCCCGGATGTCGCAGGAAAGCCACTCGTCCACGGTCGCTACAGTGTCGCGCCGTCCTTGCAGCTTCTCAATGGTCATCGGGCGCACTTCCAGCAGACTGTTGGTCAAAAAGTTCTCGATGCCCTTCTTGGTGGGAGCCATCTTCACCCGGTCTGCCTTGGAGCCGGTGGTGTTTTGCAGGCTGCCCTCGGTCATAAACTGGAATACCGGCCCCTTTGCCCGCGCCAATGCCGTGCGGAAGGGTGCCAGCACCTCCTCGGCCTGCTTCATGGTCGGGGCGGTGGTCAGCTGCTGGGTCGTGGTGGTGTACGCCGTCAGGAAGTAGGCCTGCAAAAACTCCAGATACATGGTCTTCGCAGCCGATCGGGTAATGATGAGGTATTGCTTTGTCACCAGCCGCTTTTTCAGCCGCCGGGTCTCGTAGTGCCCGCCGCCTCCGCGCTCGTTCGGCACAAAGACGCTTCGTTCCACAAAGTAGTACCACCCAAAGATCTCTTCAGCCCATAACTTGAAACTGTCCAGCAGCTTCACATCGGTGCCGTCGGTCAGGGTCAGCTCATCCTCGCAAAAAGAGATAAAGCCGTTCACCGCCTTGTCGTCATAGTAGATGCCCGGGTTGGCGATCAGGTCGTCGATCCGCTCCATCTCCATGGCAATTTCCCGGCAAACCGGGATTTCACCCCGCATCACGGCCTCCCGAAAACGGCCGTAGTAGATCGGCGTGGCCGTGTTCGATAATGCCATTTTGGTTCCTCGTCTTGCTCCATTTCACTCGTTCAGGCTTTGGGCCGGTAAAAGGGCTTGTCCAGGGTGTAAAAGCATCGGATATCATCCGGGCATTCGCATGTTCCCTGTCGGGCGCATCCGTTGCAGATATCCTGCGTTGCCCGTCCAAACCAGTCCTTTTTCTCCGGTGTTCCCATCCAGTGCTCCACCCATCGTGCTGCTACTGTCCGTCCCATGTGTTGTCGTGCTCCACGTTCAGCCGCCATTCCATCTCGGAGGCGGTATTCTTCAGTGCTTCCATGGTGGTGCTGCTCTGGGGTGGGTCAAAGCCCAGCAGCCGTACCTTCACAGCCACGTAAGCCTTCACGGCTTCCACCTTCACCGGGTCGGCAACAAACTCCGTCCATTCGTTTTCTTTCCCGGAAATGGCGTACCCCTCGCCGGGCCCTACGCCCATCTGCACCAGTGCAAACAGCGCCATGTTGATGTACATGATGATGTCCGCATCAAAGTCGGTGCACTCCTCGGCAATGCCCAGCAGCTTCTTCACACTCGTCAGGATCGAATTCATTTTGATTCCTCCTCGGCATCGCTGTCGTCGCCCATAATGTAGCTCATCATGGCGTAGTACCAGTCCTTGTGCGCCTGCGCCATCAGCGCAAGCTCTTCCAGGTGACGGGAGGCTCCGTCCTTCCCCATGGCCGCTTCTTTCTGTGCACTCTCCTCGACCAGCTTGGCCAGCCTCTCCGCATCAATCGCCACTTGACCAGGCTTCAGCAAAACGAGGTCTCCCCCAGCACTCGGAGCAGCGTTTTGTGCGGTCACAGCATGATTCTCATCCATCCGCGGGACAATCTTCATCCCATCAAACGTAATATCCCCGGCCCGTGTTGCCCGCGCCTGCTGCCCATCCACATTTGTCGCCAGAGCATCGTCAAAGTCAAAGCCCTTATTCCGCGGCGCAACCGTATAGCCCTGCTGGAGCCCTGCTTCCGCAATGCCCACGTTCGCCCAGAGCAGTGCCTCGTCCAGCTTGGTAAGCGCCAGGCTTCTCGCGCGGCTCGGTGCAAGGTGCTGGAGCATCGCCTCCGCCTCTTCCAGCTTCCGCCGCAGTCCCATGGCGTAGTCCTGCTCTCGCCGGTTAAATGCTTTCTTCTGGTACATACTCATTTCCTCCATGGGCAGGTGTCGCCCGGCTTTCTTTCTCCGTCCGGCAGCTTCGGGCCCTTTCCCGTTCCGTAATGGATCACCTTGTGTGTTGCCGCCGAAACACAAATGGCGTTCTCCGGATCAAGCAGCTTTTCACACTTGTCAGGATGCTTTCCATCTTGATTTTTCCTTATTTATACTGATACTTAACCCATGGATCATCAGGGAGTACCGACGATTCGTCCAACTTAAATCCGGATTTCTCGGCAATTTTTATAGATCCAGCATTATCTTTTCTGGCCCACCAGACAATTTGGTCGTATTCGTCTTTATGTGCGTCCAGCCATTTCATGCCTTTTTCGGCTACTTTTGAGCAATAGCCCTTGTTCCGATACTTACTTCCAGCTCTCGTTCCAATAGAGACCGCTACTCCTTTTTCATCGCCAATGATGTCAAAAAAAGAAATAGGCACATCCCCTGATTTTTCAACAAAGCGTTTTACGTATGCATACCCATCCTCGGCTCTTTCCTGATAAACATCCCCATCAAGGTTGAGGAGTTCTTTGTCTTTTCGCGACATTGTTTTTACAATTTCGTTTACAGCATCCATGTTTTTGTTTACATCCATGGCACGCTTCCGCGCTTTCCCCGCACTCGTCAATGTTCCATCCGGGTTCTGGAACCGGCGCACGCCCCACTTTTGGCCCTTGATGCCATGGTGATAAATATAAGCGCTCATTTTTATTTCCTCCATGGGCAGGTGTCGCCCGGCTTCCGTTCACCATCCAGCATATTCTTATTTTGACCGGTGCCGTAATGGATCGCCTTGTGCGTTGCCGCCGAAACACAAATGGCGTTCTCCGGATCAAGCAGCTTTTCGCTGTGCTGGAGAACGTCATCTTTTGTTATTGGGTTTATATGGTGGATGGAGATCTTCGGTCGAATCGGCCTTCCGTCCCGCAGCACCCAGTCCGTGATCGGGTGGTCTTTGCACCCAAGGTCGCACCCCATGTCCCGGGCGATGATCCTGTCCCTGAACTGCCGCCACTCTCTCGATTGGTAGAAGTCCTGGTTCAGCCATCGGTCAAACCCAAAGGTATCTCTCCCCACTTCCCCGTGCAGCTGTAAATACTCCAGCCTCTCCTCGTAGGTCGACAGGCTGCATAACTCTGTATAGCTCTTCATACAAACAGCTCCAGTATCTCGCAGAGCGCAATAATTCCAGACAGCATCCCCAAAACATACAGCATAGTCGTACTTACAGCATTTTCGGGGTGCTTTCCGAAATACACCGCCAGCATAAAGATTGTAAAAGCCGCAAACCACAGCACAGCTAACGCCGTCTTATAGCCCATCATTTCATTAGCTCACCTCAGCAGACCCTTCTGCTGTAATGCCGCATACAGAATCAGCATTCCGCACCATAGCAGTGCAGGCATCCCAAAGTGTGCAAAGAGTTCCATTGCATAACTCTGCGTGTGTTTCTCTGCCCACTCTGCAAAAAACACCGAGCCAAAAATGATTATTACGAGCCAGAAGATCGTAAATGCCAATTCAGTTAAAGTCATACTCGTCATCCTCTCCCAGTCCGTTGTATTTCTTCATAGCAGCAATGACCTTCCCGTACATCTCCTCATAGCGCTTTGCATTCTGTAGTGTCTCGGTCTTTGCCCGCAACAGTTTGTTTTCCTCTTCCAGCTTTGTTTTCTCCAACTCGTTCTTGGAAGTCGCCAGCTTCAGAAAATGTGTCGTCTCAGCGCTGGATGCCGTGCCTTCCAGCAGTCTTTTCTCAACCAGTTTCATCGCCAGGTTGATCATATAGTTTTCTTGTGCTTCCGGGGTGCTTGCAGGCCGCGAAGTTGCAGCCGACATTTCGCCCGGAGCAGACTTCTTAGGTTTCATTGCAATAACCTCGTTTCACATTCCTATTTTGCTTTTGCAAGGGTTCATGGGAGTCGCAGTAGTACCAGTTAAGCCTGTCTCATTTGAAAGGAGAAGAAAAAGCAGATCATGCCCAATGGAGGTTGAACATCACGAAAGCCCTGAACCCAAATATATAGGAGGATACTACTCCCATGAGCCCTTGCAAAAACCGCCGAAGCCCCAGTCTACACCCCAGAACCTCGGCGATTATGTTCCGTTTCGACTTGACTGCACATACAAATGCACTTATACTTATCTCGGAGGTTGACCTGTAACTCATTTAAATCGTTCATTCTACTAAGAAAGGTGGTGATATAGAATGGACGATATAATTCGGATTGATAAAGTCACTTACGATGACTTTACCAAGGTCAAATTTGCTCCTGTATCTCGTGAAGAGATCTTGGAGAATATTACGAAGACTCTCCTGTGGATTGCAGATAAGTGCAAAAAGCTGGAGTTAGATCGAACCGTATAAAATGTAAAAACGTCAGTACCTACACACCACGTGGATACTGGCGTTTTTTCTTCTTAAAGCCCAAATATCAATTTTCCCTCCGGGGAAATATCAAAGACCGGCGCGATTTGAGAGGGGGTGTCGATTTTGAGACCCCCTCCCTATGGTTTACGCGGTTTGGCCGAGCGTATCCTCATCGGGCACGGTGATCTTGAGCTTCTTGTAGATGTTTATCGGGTCGGCAGCAACGATCTTGTCGATTGCCTTCTCAATTTCATAGGCGTTTTCATTGTCCGTGAACTGAGAGGAGGTCTCGGCGATCCTCATAAGCAAACCGGAAGAGTTGTAGCCATGTGCGATATCATACTGATACCACTTCTCGAACTCATCGTACGGACTGTACGGGTTATCAAAAGTGGTGAGAAAGCACCGAACCATTATTCAAAGCCTCTTTCTTAATAGATTGTTACTTGTCGAGTGCGCTGTAAATCGTAGATTTAGGCACACCGCATGCCTTGGCAACCTCATCATATGACGCGCCAAGATTGAGCATTGCTTTTGCCTTTGCCAATTTGGCAGAAGACAACGTAGCCGTTGCTTTCGGCATTGCACGCTTTACAATTTCGTCAGAATCAGACGAATTAAGGAACTTCGTCAACATATTGTCGGAAATTGCGCCAGCCTGAACAGCTTCCCATTCTCTGTCCGTGAAGGTAACCTTGGACTTGCGTCCGCTTGCGCCAACAGAATCGCGAGCACGCTGCATCTCGACAGAAGAGATCTTCTTGATTACCTTCTTATCTTCCGAAATGTTGGGATCAAGCCCCTGTTCCTGAATCTTCGCCTTAATATTCGCGTTCGCAATCAACATTGCTTTGCGCTCCTTAGGCTTGTTGGCGATCATGTTGTTGTACTTCTCTTTCAGGGATGCAACCTCAGGCGCATAGGTCTTAGCGGCAGAAGGACTGTATTCAAGTCCCTTCATATTTACCGCCTCTTTGCGCGCCTGATTGGCCATAGCCTTCAACTTGTTAGAGAAGTCCGCGTACAGGTTCTCCTGAATAGTGCCAGAAGACAACGTACGTGCATCCTTTGTTTCGGAGATCAGACTGACTGTATCCTCGGCCTTACGTTCCTTACCAGTCTTAGGGTCGATAAAGGTACGCCCGCTCTCTTTGTAAATTAGCTTGCCTGTTTCTTTGTCAACACGAATACTGCCACGGCGCTCGGGCACACGAACGGTCTGCTTACGGCGAGACAGGAGCGTGGATGCGCCACCATAGTGTATAGCGCCTTCCTCATCCACCCGAATCTGCCACTTCTGCTTCAACTCGGGAATGCCATTCTCCTGCTCAGACCGCTTGTAGTCCAACTTATGCTTTTCAGCATCGATAACGACCATGGAGTGCTTAACTGCACGCGCAAGCTCATCCTCGTCGGCACCACGCAGTGTCATGTCAGTGATGAGGTTGGAAATCACGCCCATTTCGCGCTGCTTGTCTTCTTTCTTCATCAACCTGACATTATTTGGATTGCCTTCAGGAACTGCATAAGCGGTCTTGGGATCAAATCCTTCCAATGCTTTCAGCGCACGGGTGGACTTAATGTTGACTTTGTCAGTAACAGGGATTGCCATGACTGTGTCGCCATCGAAATCAGCACCAGACAGTCGCTCTGCAACCTTTGCATTGATGCCGATTGCATCCTGAATTGCACCGAGATTCCGCTTGCCGCTGACATTCTTGTTGTTGACAGTCACAATGGGAATCTCAAAGGTACCTGCATGGGGATAACGGATCAGTGCAAGCCTGGTGCCATTCTCATAGGTGGGGCAATAAGCCTCAGTCTCCTTGATCTTATTGATTGGCAGGATAACCTTCGTGGACTGGCCCGGGAAAGCAGACGCTTTCAGGGTCATGGACGTTCCTTCGACCGTATCAGCAAAATCGTAGAGCAGCTTCTTTTTGACCGTAGGATTATCATAGTGCATGATCTCGTCATACTGCGCCTGATAATCCGCAACAGTAAGGTTAAGCTGATTCTCGATCAGCTTTTTGGGCTGCTTGGAAAGGAACTGAGAAGAGACGTTCCGTGACATCGTATCCCAGTCGCCTTCCTCTTTCAGTTTGTTGATCGGCGAGAGGTGCTCTTTGCCATCGTCACCGATATACATACTCTGGCCGTTGGCCTTGATAGCTGCGCCAAACGGGTTGTCAGGATCAGCTTTTGCTTCCTTAAGGACCTTCATCTTGGGCGTGCCAGAAGGCTTATTGGTGTTGAACATAACGTCCACACCATCCGGTAGGTCATCAGAATAAACTGCCATACCCTTCAGATAATGGTCTCCGTCAACGAGGATGCGAACCTGCGCATAATGGCTTTTGCCCAGATCGAGGTCAGGAACACCACGGCGAATCTCCATCACGCCATCCTTATCCAGGCCACCTTCATCGCCGTAACGAATGGCGACACGATTGGAATCCAGACTGGAGGGACGCTGAAGCTTCGTAAAGGTCTCGCCGCCATCATCTGTATGATAATCGCCAAGCGAATCGATCTGTTCCTGATGATTGTAGGCATACTTCTGATCGAACTCTGGTTTCGCAAGCACCATGATATTGGTCTGCTGGCGATTGTTTGTCGGTTGCTTAATGCCTACGCCGTAACGCTTATAACCGTATTCGGCCTCTAATGTATATACTGCATCCTGAAGTTCAGTATCGGTTACGCCCAACGCAAAGTTTGCGCCCTCCGAAACATCGATCATTCCCTTTTTATCGACTTCTTTTTTCAGAGTTTCAGCGATGTTTTTTGCACGCTGCGCTTTTTTGTCTGCATTTCCGGCATATTTAGATCGAACACTTGATTCGCTCATGCCAAGTTGGTTGGCAATTTCAGTCCAGCCAAGGTGATCTTCGTCTTTCAGCTTATGGATCTGCTCGTATTCTGAGGTTTTCCGCTCATGAATGGCAGTTCGCTTTGCCACACGGAACTCGGACAGGCTCATCTGATACTCTTTCGGAAGAGCGTCGTTAATGCTCTCCAGAATATCTTTCTCAGACAATCCCTTCTTCTTCAGAACTTCAATGCGAGACAGGAAATCACCGGAATGCTGATACGGATTGTCGCCAGAGCCCCAAGGATAGCGACCAGAGTGCCGCTTGGTGCCATAGTGCTCCAGGATATTGCTTTCAGAAGTAATGCCAAAATAAGAACGGAGGTCTTTTTCAATCGGATTCATGCTGCCACTCCTAACAAAATATCAGTGATGATCGGGTCGAACTCTTTGATTTTAGCGATGATCGGGTCAATTTCCTCTTCAGTGGGGTTCTCGACCCAGACCTCATCGTTCTGGTAGATACGGAGCTCCATCCGAATATCTTTCGGGTGATAGCCGTATTCCAGACAGAACAGAGCGGCATAAATAAAGAGCTGCTCCATGTGTGCAGGAACAGCTCCGGTTTTTAAGTCATGGATACGAAGGAACCCATCGTTGAACGAAATGGCATCTGCGGTTCCAAAGCAGTTATCGCTGTAATACAGCACCTGCTCGGTATCCATGCGGAAACCAATGGCATCGTTCACGTAGGTATTGAGGGTTTTCTTGTTCTTCGGCAGTTTTTGCTTCAGATCAATGCACTCTGCTGCAAATGCGTGCAGCCGTGTTCCCCGTTCCTTCGCCTGATAATTAAGAACTGCATTGGTCAATCTATCTGCGTCATAGTTCAGCCAATGGTAGTTACTTGCTCCGAGGAGGGCATGTTTCCCCGTGAGCCTCGAATGATCTCGCCAGTTCATCAAGAACTTCCTCCTTGTTTTCAGGATAGATAAAGGCCGCAAAACTCATCTCGTCCATCTGCTGAACGTAATAGTTCTGGTTCGGACGATGAGATGCACTCGCTGACTTCTTGCCCTCCAATGCGCCCCATGTTGTGCCGTAAAGAACCAAGAGATCGGGGATTCCCTGAATCTCGTTTGGGTCAAGATGGACAACCATGCAGCCGGGAAAGCGTTCTTTAAGCTCCCTTACCAATCCTGTCTTGAATTTGTTTTCGAGCATGATACAACCTCCAAAATAAGAGGAATAGTGCATCCTGAGACGCATTCTATTCCCCCCATAAAAGGGGATGTTTTTCTCGCGTGAGTTTTTAGAAAGAAATGTGAATTTTTAGGAATTTTCAGAGCAAAAGAAAAAGCCCCTGCGTTTTTAGCGCAGAGGCATAAAATGCAATTATCAATCTAACCATTCCGACTCAGGCTCAAGATTATCATCTGGATAACTGGCTTCTTCTGTCGGCGATGAGAGGATATCAATATCTTGATTTTCAATCTCATTACCGCATTGATTGCATTTCCAGATGTCGCCGCAATGTACAAGCATCTTGTGGCACTCCCAGCACCAATGCTCACCGGTATCCTGATCATAACCTGGAGTGTGAATCACTCGATACTCAAATGAGCCATCCGGGTGTTTCAGCCATAATACTGGAAGACCAAGTTCTAGTGTGGTATAAGTCCAAACCTCATCGCCATTCGGAAGAACATCTCGCCCTTCAAAAGAGCGGTCATGTTCGCGCCATTTTCTTACCAGTTCATCCATGTAGCTCATGGTTTTCACCTCGTAGAATCAGAAGCGTTACGTTCGTACACTATGGTTCTATGATACACCCTTGGGCGCGCATTTACAAGTAAAAACTCGCTGTGGCCAAAAACCCGTTTTTTATTCTCTATTACTATATATATTTTTTCATTTTTTTTAAGTAAGTTAAAGAAAAAAGTGGGTTTTTGGCCAAACTGCATATTCTTAACGTGCTTACGTTAAATTTTGTGGCCATTTTTATAAAAATTTTTGGCCATAAAGTGGGTTTTTGGCCGCAAAAATTTAACTTTTTTGACGTTTTCTCGAAAATTCCCAAAAATTGCGAAAAATAAAATGGGCAGAAATCGTTCATTTAATAACGCCAAGTGTTTCCAAAATTACGCCTATCATTAAAATTCCAAGTCCACCAAGCGTTATTCCTAATGACACCTTGATAATTGCAAAGGCACTTTTCAGATCTTCCTTTCGTTTCCGTTCCTCAAACTCCATCTTCTTAAGCTCGAGTTCTTTCGCATCCTTGGACTCTTGGATCCGTGCTTCATCCACAAACCGATGCGTCTCCTGATAGTCATCGAGCCGAATCTTCGTCCCACAGAACTCACAAAACATAAAGTCCCGGTTGTCATCTTTCACCGTAAGATCCGCACCACAGCCAGGGCATTTTACCGTCCGTGCCATAAAAGCACCTCCTATTCGTCATGTATCAAGGATATCATGTGCTCTGCCCATAGTCAAGTAAATCAGGGCGGCCTCACCAAAATAACATTTTTATCCAGTTTCATACTTTAGTCCTCAATCTCAAACATCACATTCTCCGGTGAGATGATCGTATCGCACTTCTTACCTTTGAATCGAAACCTCACAAACTGGTTCGTCAAACCGGAATTTTTCTCAACCAGCCCGTATTCACCACTAAAATTAGCCACGATCTTAGCCCATACGCTCCCCTGCTTGGCCAGTTCGTTAAATTCACCCGCGGTCATTACCCACACTCACCTCCATCATCAAACCTCTCCCCGCCGCATACAAGAATTTCTTCAGCGACAGCACCTTAATATCGTACATACTCTTCAGATTCTCCAGCTCAACATTAACTCCACCAGAGCGATATTCCGCCATATCCAGCGCATACCGCATCCGGCGATCCGCAACACCAGGGCTGCAATTGAACTTATCTGCCAGTGATGCCTCGATATCCCTCATGGACATAAATCGGTGCGAGTTCAAGTCATCGACGACCATCTCCACAGCCTCGCCCATCAGCTCCCCGCCGAAGGTCAGCATGGGAACCTTCAACTTAGCGAGAAAATCATACGTTCTTTGCTGCATTTCTTATCACCACATCCTTTCCCACTCAGGTTTTCATAATAGCATTTGCTGCATGAACCAGATATGTGGTACCGTTAATCGTGATTTGCAGCTGATCGCCTTCGTAGTCAGTCCAGTTGTCCACTTTGCCTTGAATAATAGTTCCATCGGGCAGCTTAATCTGTGCCCAGGAATAGGTAAATGTCGTATCAAACACCCTATAGTTTCCACAACTGCATAACCCGATGCAGCCAACGAGCATCATCATACATGCAACGACGCAAATAATACGATTTTTCATAGTCAATCGCCTCAACCAAATATCATGTAAATCAAAAGCAAGAACCATCCTGTATATCTGATGATTCTCTGTTTTTCTTCGCCGATGTTCTCAGCAAAAGACATTCCAATTGCGATAGCTTGTAAAATAATGCTTGCAAGCAGCACAATTCGCATCACTTCACCATACTTCTTTTCCGTGTCTGGTCATCCGCAGGCCAGTACGTGTAAATATCATCGAACACCACTGGGATCTTCTTCTGAAGCTCCATCAGCAGCGGGCACATGAGCTCTCTCATCTGAGGATGGGCCGCCACAGGAGTACGCAGCTTGAAGATATTGCGCCACTCACGATAGTTGGCAGTGACCACAATCTCGGTCTTCAGGCACAGCGGCAGCACGCAACGGGCCTGTTCGGGGCGCATACCGTGACAGATAAGACCCTTATAGTCACTTTCTGCATCCTCGCACATATCACGGAACAGTGCCCATTTATAGTAATCCTCTCCTCCTACATAGAATTGCTGAGCCATCCCATTAGGAATATAATACGGCCGGATAAAGCTCAGCTCCCCGCCAAACTTCTCCTTTGAGTAGTTGCAATACCGGGTGCTCTCCTGTGCAAACGAAGCAATGCGATGCCGCACCAGCTCGTTCGCCACACCACGGTCACATGTGAACAGCACGCTCAGCTGAGAATGCTCCAGCATAGCCTCATGGCCCTGCTTCACCAGAAAGCCCACCAGCTTCTTAGCCGATGAGCCATCAGGAACGATCTTGTCCTCGCTCTTATAGCAGACCCGGGCCACCCGCTCGATCTGCTGGAGCTCCTTAATGCCTCCCTCAGAAATATCAGTGAGGATTTCGTACTTAGGTTCAACGATTTTCATAATTAAATCTCCTTTTCATCAGTGAATCCACTATTTCGAGCTGCCACAGGCTCTTTCCATTACCTCTTTGGGCCACCATGCTGATGCCAATATCCTCGATTGGGATAATGTATCCGAGATGAGCCAGTTGCTTATGGTCGCAAGTTTCCACCTTCGGACACTTCTGGCATTTAGGTGCAAGTATCGTAATTGCACCAAAATTGTCATTCATAATGCGCCCTCCTGTATCAATCTGCAAGTCCAGTCCCCACAGATATCACCCGAAGCATGTTTCTTCGCAAAAGCCATGCCTTTCTTGATAGCCTCCTGCTTATTTTCTGCCTTGACCATGAACCCCTGATGCCCGCCACCATTGTCCGTGCACTCAAACCAAAATGTGTACTGCTTCATGTAAAATCCTCCAAAATCGAGTTAAGCAGAATCTCCAGCACCCGGTTTATGCCCGCCACCACTCGATATGGCCACGGTTCTTTCGGTTCCACCCGGGCAGGGTTATCAGACTTTCTCAGCTCGCCATACAAACACCTGTCGAACTGTCCAAGCGGAATATCATTCTCCATGCACCATTCACAAGCATCTGAATAGCAAATGTCGCCGTTCTCTAAAAGCTTGGCGACATCTTTTACTTTGGCATTTTGTCTGACTAAAACCTTTCTCTGAAGCTCATAATCCTCGGAATATAAGTCCGCAACATTTCTTATGTCCAGGTCATTAAATACCTTTGCCTGGGCAAAACAGACGTTGCAAGTAGTAAGTCCATTCGCTCTATAAATGACTTGAGTATAAGGCTTAGCATCAGCGTATAAAGTTATAGTTTTCTCGACTGCTTCTTCGTAGTCTTCCATGTTATCACCTCACAGCAGAGTCCGGAACAGAATGAACCAGATTACCTTCAGCGAAAATGCAATAATGATCAGCCATGCGCAAATAACCAGCGTCGCCGCCAGAATATGCCCCAGCATATGGCCGATCTTTTCCCAAAGGTTTGTTATCATACCGCACACCTCCTCGCCGCATCCAGACGACTCTCCGCAGCGTTCAGCTCGAAGATAGCAGCCGTAATAAATTCCGGATCGCAGTTCTCAAAGTGGTTTCGGGCAACCTCAAGATCCCTCATGGCATCTTTCAGCGTGTTGACTGTCGAAACCATCGGCTCTGTCCAGAATATCTTTTTGAAGAAATCAACGATTTTGCGCAGCATTTCTACACCTCCACATCTTCGTAACCTGACGAGCAGTGAGCCAGCCCTCAACATCATCATGGCCAAGTAGCTGCGCGCCAATCACCTCGATAAGCCCTTGCTCAGCTCCATAACTTCCGGTGAGGCTAAAAGTTCCATGAAAACAAATAACATCCCACATACGCTGACCTTCCGAGTTATACACGACAATTTGCTCGTTGTAACCGCCGAAGTACTTCGGGTCATACGTATGCGAAACCTTCAACCGGAGAAGCAGAATATCCAGCTTCTGCATCTCGGTCATGTGATTCCAAACCCGGAGTTTCCAGGTTTTCTTAGACATGTTTCTCATTTTGCCGCTTGCTCCTCCTGATACTCTACGATTTTGGTCACTTCACTCTGAACCCGGCGTAAGAAATTACACGTACACAAGCAATCGCATTTCGCCAATGCCTCAGCGATATAGTCCAAAATATCCATGTCGGTTCTTGTGAGATTAACTTGAGGAATAACTTCAATGTTCTCCTCTGCGATAAATGGGGTATAGTCTCCACAATGGCAACATTTGATGTTTATACGTTGCATACAAGCATCTTCCTTCAAATATAGATTTTCAAATTGTCCTACAGAATATCTTTTTGACATACTAAGCGATTTTTCGTAGCATAGTTACTCCTTTCTTCGTGTATTAGATTTGAAATCAGTCATATACCTTATATTCCATATTGCTCACATGGGCGATGGTATCGTAGTTATCACCCTCAAAGCGAAACCTTGCCATACCGTTCGAGGTTAAATCAGAGAACTTTTCTAAATATCCGCTTCGTCCGGGCCAAGGGCGGATGATTTTCATGAAGACCTTATGGGTCGTGGCTTTTTCCTGAGTCTCGTGCATTTGAATCGCTCCTTTTTGTTACAGTTCAGAAAATAAAGAGCCGCAGATTTTTCCACGGCTCTGCCTAGAATATTTTCTTGACGAAATCAACGTTTTTGCGCAACATAATTTTTACGAAGTCCTCCTTTTTGGCATCCAAATTCTTTTCGGCGACGGTTAATCCATTCAGAAACTTTAGGAGAAAGTGGTGCGCCCTTTTTCACAATCAGAATTGCCTGCACATATTCTTTATGAGCTGGTACATACATCCAACACTGAGTATCGTCGTTATGGTCAACCGCATCACCAATCCACAAACGTGCAGGCCAAACATGGTTTGAGTGATAGAATATGCTCCCCTCCAAATAATCGAACCAGAAATACTTATGGACGACCTTTCGATCAATAAGTTTTCGTGTCTTCTTAGACATATTTCTCATTTAATTTTCACCTTAGCTTCCTTAAAGTTAATAGGCTTCACCGTACCCTCCCGCGCACACTCCGTCAGGCACTCGTTGCAGGGCTCGTCCGTCTCCAGTACCTTGAAGTTCTTGCACTTCGGGCAGTAGGTTGCATAGTCCACTTCGCGCATCCAGTCATTCATATTTTGATATCCTCCATGGCAAATGTGGTGATGTGCTCGCAGTTAGGACACATCAGATCAACAGTTCCAGCCGAGACTCGTACATATGCCACGTCCACATCCGGGCAAAGGTGTTGTGTCGAATCTGTCAATACACAATTACACGTTGCACACCGAAGCTGCTTTTTCTTAGGTTCTAATTTTTTGCCTTCTTGATTGCACAACCTATCATCCAGCTCCGGGTGCGTCTCCCGCTGGTTCAGTGCCCAGAGCAGGTTCCAACAGGCAGCTCGCAGGTGGTCCTCGTCGTCCATTCCGACCATGTACTTTGCGAGGTGCCGAGAAGCGCTGTCCAGCAGCGAATGCAGTGGAATACCCTTGTCTACGTTGTGCTCACCGTACTTCAAGGCACCTTCCTCACAGTGCTTACTGACCTCCATGATGCCGTACCAAGGCAGAAGGTCCATCCGCCCTTTTCCTGCATGCATATCGCGCTTGGCACCGGTTTCAAATTCGGTGCGGTCTCCAGAGTCTTTGATCATTTGTCTTCCTCCTTTTTGTATCCTTGAAAATCAGCTATGCCAAAACTTCCATCTTTACAGGAGTGAAAATCGTGCATGTATACGCCAATTCCACCACCCTCAGGGTACCATTTACCATCATAAGCAGCCCCGGCAACGGATTTTAATGCGGTGTCTTTGGATCCGGTTGCGACGGATTCAAAACATTCTCCACACAAGCGGCACTTGTAAATTCCATGAAACAGTGTCATCCGTTTTCCGCCTCCAACTTTTCAATAATTTTACCAATCGCGCCAATAACATAATTTCCAAGGAAATTCTGAAAAGCAGCATCCTTGGTGGCGCGAAGCATCATTTTGAGCGCCAACTCATCAGAAACTGCGTAATCAATCATTTCTTTGTTGGCTTTTTCTACGATTTCCTTGGGAAACAGTTCTCGAATATCATTACTCTCCATAAAATTTCCTCTCGTTAAACGCTTTCTTCGAGTTCAGGGCTCTCGAAATCGCAAGATCAATACCGCTCCTACTCTTCAGATGGTAGTAGTACAGATCCTTGTACGGTGTATTCAGCCGGTCGATACGCCCCGAGGCCTGCTCCATGATCTTATATGAGTAGTTCTGGCTGTAAAATATAATGGTGTCCGTCTTGATGCAGTTCCAGCCTTCAGCACCGGCATTGTACTGCACCAGATACACCCACCTATCGCCTTCAGGAAGCGGCTGATGCTTGTGCCCGTTCCATTGTGCAACTTCAGTGTCCTTGCCATAGTCCAGACCCATCAGAATATCGAGCTCATAATCGAAATTATAGAAGATGATGACCCTGGGTCTGCCTTTACAAATATCCAGCACTTTTTCTTGTCGGCTTGCATCAGCGTTCACCAACTTCCGCAGCAGATAGCAGAACTCGCTGGCGGTCTCGATTGGCTTGTTCTCCCAGAGATTCCACCGGTTCTTGCAGATCGACAGATACTTCACCTTGTCGTAATCCACAAATACGTTCTCATGGTGCGAAACAGTCGGCCGCTCGAAGTCCATGTCAACCAGAATCCGTTCCCGCAGCCGTACCAAGCGCTGAGTGTTAAGATACCGATCGATCTTCGGGTACTTCGTGCAGAATTGGCTGTATACCACATGCTGGTTGTTGAAGTCCGTTCTGTTTCGATAGAACCCATTGGCGATGAACACCGGGATGTAATCTGTCCAGCAGTCCCCGGGGGTGGCGCTGAGCAGAATCCACTCGTTACTTTGTGTAATTTTGTAGAACGATTTCACCCATGCGCCCTTTCCAACGACTCGCTGCTCGTCAAATATAAAGAACGCGTTCTTTACGCCAACATACTTTCCAATATTGTTCCAGGAATCCACAACGACCTTGTGCTCGTAAATATCATGCTCTGGATCTGTAGACATATAGAAATGGGCCAGTTCTTCGTCCCACTCTCCGGTGTCCCGTTTCCGGGCAGTCGTGATGATGTAAAGATCCGGGGGCTCTGTCATACGAACATAATTCTCCGTGTTCACCTCCCCATCGTAAAGTTTGTAGTAGAACGCCAAACTCGTTCTCGATTTCCCGCTTCCTACGCCTCCGCATAAGATGCAGCCGATTTTCATACGGTTAATCGCATCCAATTGATAGTCGTAGAGCGTTACACCTGCCATCAGGTCGCTCACCTCATTTCCAACGTCACATAAATGGCACTTTTCTTACAGTGATTCTCGTAGGCCAGAAGCGAGATCGTCGCCTCTTCCTCATCTTCGCCCTCCCCTCTGACGGTATAAGCAAAGAGCTCTTTCCGGTGCTTCCTGAACACCTTCCAGAGCTCTTTTTTTCTTAGTAAAGTCCGTGCTTTTTGCAGTAGGACGCATATTGCAAGCCCTCCTTGTCTGCTTCGCGCATGATTTCTGACAGTGTGAGCTTTTTAGGCTTTTCTTCCGTCTTTGACATGTTACGCGGTACGGTGTCTCGGCATTTATCGCAGTACAATCTCTTTGACGGAACCTGATACATCATAACGCCGCATTTTTTGCAAGCCTTATCTACTCTGCGAAGTCCGCCCATAAATATCACGCCTCCTCAAAATGGCAGGAGTCCGTGTAATAAACCAGGCCGTAATCCAGCGGATGGTTGTTCCAGTCGTAGTTCTGCTCGTAATCAGCAACCTCATCACGCTCGCCGAGTTCGCGGCAAATATCATCGTTGTGCTCATAGAACCATTCCAGCGGAAGGTCAAACTTGTCGCACAGTTCCGGAATATCAAAGGCCCAGCTGCCGTAGTTGGTGTTCTGCGTGCCCTCCGAAACCATGTAATCGACGATCTCTTTTACTGTTACTCTGCTCATACTCCTTACTCCTTTTTTCGTTCAAAATATCAGGCTCTCCGGCCCGGTTGTGAGTCATGCGGGAATCGAACCCACCGTACAGCCCATGCTAATGACTCAAATAAAAGAGCCCCAGATTTCTCCAGGGTTCTCATGTGCTTATTCTTCAGGTGTACAATAATCAACGTCGAGATGCGCTTTGCCTTCGCTATCCGTGTAGGTGACGAACTTTCTCGGCTGATGGAACATCTTCTCGTACTTCTCGACGAACTCCGGCAAAAGCTCACCGAAATCATCCTCCGTGAGGCCTACAATCAGGAATGTTCCAACGATAATATCAATGGGGATACCATAAGGGCCGTCGAGCGTCCGGTTGAGTTTCTCCATGCAATCATCATGCAGCTTTCCTTCTTCGTTGCAAATCAATGCCACCTCATCGTCCCACGGGTAAACAGCCTGAATCGGGCCTTCCACCTCTTTCTGGAGCGATTCCAGAGAGCAGTCAATGTCGATCACTTCAGGGTAATACTTTGGGCGAACCCTCAGAACTTTCATACTGTCAACCTCCCAAATTGCACATCAAAAATATAAATCGAGCTGTTTCCTTAGAGCCGCCATTTGCGACGTGGGCACTCACCGACTGGGCATTCGACCAGGGACTGACCCCGGCACTCGAAAAATATCAATGATCAATAATAGCTGTTGTACTTCCGGTTGGCTTTTGCACGAGCCGCCGTAACATCAGGGGCTACAAAACCCAAGTTGATCACATAGCTCGGGATATTGTACGAACGGGCAACCAGGTTTTCGATTGCACAGCCACGGAACGCCTTCTCCTCATCGTAGATCCCGATAAAGTAGTCTGCATCCGCCATCTTCTTGATGCTCTCACCGAGGTGCCAGACTGCCTGATTCGCATCAGCCGGAGGATCATCAGAAATATAAGTCTGGATCACCTCCAGCTCCTCACCAAACACAGCCTCAGCAATATGGTGCATCTGCTCCATGGTTGCCCGGATCTGTGCTTCAGTGCGGCCTTTCATCGGTGCGCTGATAAACAGTTTCTTCATATGCTTCACCTCAGAACGGAATTTCGGTGTGGTCGCTCGGCTCTGCCATGTCTGCTTCAGGAGCTGCAAACCGGGCATAGCGCTCTGCATACGGATCAGCATCCGCATCCTGCTCCACGTACATCACATCCGCATACAGGCTGTACTCGCCGGGTGCGTTCCGCTTCTCGACAAGGTTTGCCTGGAGACAGACGTTCTTGACCCGGATAAAGTCCAGCTGGCTGATCGTGTCCGTGTTGCAGAGCAGGCGCTTGCCGGAAGTGGTGACCCAGTAGATATGCGGGGGCCACTTGGAATCCATGTTGATCGTCACCGGCACGAAGTAGGTCGGAACGAACGGCTCGTCGTAGGTACGCTCAGGATTCGGATTGGTCTGACGAACCTTCACGCCGAGGTCCATGAGGTGATTCACCAGCTCCATGGTCGGGATCACCACGTTGACGCGGCGCTTGTCCGAGCCAAAGCGATCACGGCTGGGATCACCGCTGAAGTTGGTGGTAAAGATAAAACGGGTGTCGTCAATATTGACTTTCTGGCGCTTGGTGTACATAAATATCAGTCTCCTTTTTACTTGTTGAATTCATTTTCCAGAATTTTCAGATCTGCCACGAGTGCTGTCAGGTGGAGAAGTGTACCAGACTGATTGTTGCTCATGACCGCGCTGAGGAACTTCTCAAAATCCTTATTTGCCTCAGAACTGTACTTTTTCAGCACATCCAGATCGACAGCTTTTCCGGCAGTGGGCTTCCCGGGATACTTCTTCCCGCTCTTCTCGACCCAATTCTGGATCTCCCTGTAATAGCTTCCCTTGTTGCCGCCGCAACGCTTTGCGATCGCCATGGCCAGCCCCTTCTCCGGGTCGAAAACATCCTTCTCGCTGCACTTCACAACGGTCTTGGAACCATCCGACCAGTAAACGATCGTGGCCGGAGGAGCAAAGATAACGTTCTTGATACTTGCTGCGGTCATATTGGTTTCCTCCTTCTTTTTGGTTGCCTCTTCCATCACACAGTTAGCCCAGTGCATGTAGCGCATAGAATCGAACGCCGACTCTTCCCGCTTCCGAATACGCCAGTCACCCTGACGGTCACGCAGAAGATCACCCGGATTGAACTGGAACGTTCTTCCATCTTCCAGCTCAAGATTCATTTGAGCAGAACCCAGTTTAGTGTAAAAGTTATTGACAAACCCGATATGATGGCCATAGGGGTCATACAAACTTCCATGACACATAAAATATCACCTCACGTCAAAATTTCTTGCTGCTTCTTCCTGCGCATCGCTCCATGGAAGATCCGGTGCTGTCCAGGGAGCAACGCCATCGTCACCAACGAACCAGTTGAAGTCGCCGTACTTGGAGATCTCCTCAACTGCCTCATCGACTTCCCGGTTGAAATATCTTTTGTCGATATCCTCCTGCATCTGGAGCTGATAGACCGCCTCGCTTTCCAGCCAACGGTAATCCTTTGCTCCGGTCACAGAAGCATATTTCCGTTCGCCGGTATCCGTCAGACCCGCTTCCCGCAGCAGCAGAGCGCCGCCCTTTCCCGGCATGATCGGGCAGAACTGTCCCACGCGTCCCACAAAAATATAATTGTGTTCGCCTTCAGGCAGGTCCTCGTTCTTGTCGAGATAGATAGCGCCCTTGGAAACGGTCTTTGTCTCACAGAGGTCAGTGAACTCGATCTTCTCCTTAGAGAACAGGGTCTTGAACACATACGGCACCTGGAACTGTGTGCCCGTCGCCGTCCATTCGCCGCCTTCGTCCTTGCAGTCGCCCGGGATATAACCGTAAAGCGCCTCACAGCGGTCCGCAGTCATGTATTTTGCAATATAAACGGCATTGTTCACCAGACACATCCGCTCGTAGGTTGCCTCATGCTCAAACGTGTAGCCGTACTTTTTTGCAAAATCCATGCAGTACGCAATGATTTCCGGGGTCGCATCGGGGATCTTGATCGAATCCGTTTTGATATGCGCGACCTTAAAGCCGCGCTGCTGCACTTCATCCTGCAAAGTGCGCATAAATAAAGCCCCTCGAAGCGCCACAATGTTATTGACGTTCTTGGGGTTGCGGAACGGGTTGTCGAAGCTTGCACTGGTCAACCCGTAAACCGAGTTGATGGCGATCTTCAACGCCTGCGCCAAAGCCTTTGCCTGCTGCGGATCATCGAGGTACTTCGCCAGTTTACCGCCAAAGAGCCCCTTTGCCTTCTCGTACTCGCCGTGCTTGACGTAGATTCGTACATCCATCAGGTCGTTGAAATGCTTGGTGTACTCGCCAAAGTAGTTCATGGCAACAGCCGAATGCGGATGCAGCGACGCAACGTCCAGCAGGGCTACGTTCGTGTACATTCCTGGCTCAGCGTAGACATAACCACCCATGCCCAGGTCTGTGCCCCGGAACATGTTGTGGTACTTGCCGTCCTCGCCTTTGGCCCACTCGTAACCGGGAAAGGCATTGATGATGTTGCAGTCCGTCAAAATATCAGGCTCAACTTCCACGATCGCATCGGATTTTCCCGTAGCAAGGTCGGTGTAGACCAGCCGGGGGTGCTTTTCCTTGCCGAAAATAATGCGTGTTGTCAGCGAGTTTGTCGTGTCGTTCACCGTCATGCCGGCAAGGTCTGCCAGGATCTCTCGCGCCACAAAGTCTGCCTGACGCTTTTTCGAGTAGAACAGGGTCTCGGTCGCGATCACGTCGTTGTCGCAATACTCGGCCACCTTGTCCCACAGGCTTTTCGGCACCGGCTGATCCCACGGAAGTCCCAGCTCCTGATGGTGGATGCCCAAATCGATTTCAAATTTCTTCAGGCTCTGCTTTTTCGACGAGAAGTCGTAAATATCAGTGTAGGACAAGTTGTACGCCTCACCAAAGAAGCCCGTGTGCTCGTTGATGATCCGGTTTGACAGCGCATAAATCTGCTCCACCGACATCCCGATCATGCGGGCCCAAAGGATATGGTTGTCGTACTTGCGGTTGTTGAAGCCGACCAGCCGATACTTTGTCAGGCTCTCGATCTCCTCCGGCGTAGGATTCACCATGCGGTGTACAGGCTCCTGCTTGGCAAACTTCCAGTTTACGAGCAGCAGATTCGGGAACACCTCCACGTCGAAAAATATCAATGGCGTTTCCTCCCCCGCAGGGGCCTCCCGCTGAATATCATCCTTCGATTTGAAGTGCATCTTTGCCACGATCTTCAGGCAGGTGTCCGCCTGGTTCGTACTGCTGGCGGCAAAGCCCAGGATCGCATTCCGCATGTCGTCCACGTTGTAAACGACATTGCCTTCGTAGGCTTCGTCCATGATGTGCGCAATAAAGTCAATGCTGGGCTTCGTATAGGGGCTGATCTCCTTGGCAAGGGCTTTCTTGATGAGGATACGCAGGTGCCGCTCATCCTGGATCTGCTTTGTATCAACCATTTTCGTTTCTCCCTTCAGTGGCAGGCCGCTGCTGATGGTCGCAACCGGAATATCATTGCATTTCGACAGTTTTCTCCGCAGAGAGGACTTGCCCGTGAACACCTTGACCTCGATGTTCTCGTCGTAGATCCTGCTCAGCTTCGTTGCATCGCCGGTGTAAATATAATGCAGGTGGATGCCCGCACCAGATTTGCTCAGCTCCGCATAGGTCTGGGGCCATTTGGAGGCAGCTTCCAGGTTGCGCTCAAAGCTCTTTTTTCCATCCGGCCCGGGAATATCAAAGTCGATGACAATGTGATTCTCCGGAACTTTCACGTAGTGCAGTCTCGAAGCATCCAGTTCGGCCAATTTTGACTTGACATTCTCCCATTTTCGCATCGGAATGCCATCGTCTGTCGCATACTGTGCAGGGCAGTCCTTGCAAATATCATTGAAGAGAGAATGCTGCTCCTTGAACTCGATCCATGACGTTTCCGGCTCGGCAGTGGGTTCTTCTGCCTTCACAGGTTCGTCAAGGAACTCTTTGAATTTCTCCGCTTTGAAGCCGCTGTAGTAGCTTCGCACCCGCTCGCCGTTCACGGTCTCCGCGCGTTCCTTGTACTCCTCGAAGTAGTTCATCAGCTCTTCCCGGAACGCACGGCGCGAGTAGGGGTACGCTACCTTTGCCTCGTCATTGTAGGTGTTGTACATCGCCCAGGCCCGCTTCAGGGATACACCGTCCTCCTTCTTGAAAATATAAAAGGAATCCAGCATAAAGTTGTAAAAGTCGTTCGATGCACCCAGCATACGGGTCGGAATATAATCATCGTAGAGATGTTTGTTCTGCTCGTATACCTCCTTGCAGTGCCATGCGATGCCACCCAGCTCAAAGTCCACCTTCGCTACAAGGTCACGGTACTTTTTTGCAGGGATCTTTTCGCCGGTAGGTTCCACATCGATCAGTCGTCGGATCAGGCCCGATTTTGCATCCGTGATCTTAACGGGCTTGTTGGTGCCCAGAAACATGAAACACTTGAACTGGCTGGAATACTGGCTGCGGAACTTCTCGTTCACCAGCATGGTCTCGTGGGATACCAGCGAGTTCAGCCGGGTGTTGTCCTCGATGCGGGAAAGGTCACCGTCGTGCTGGATCGCGATCAGCGGGTTCGATTTGAACGCCTCCAGCGCAAACGCATTGGATGATGACCCCAGCACCTTGGAGTCGAACACCGACCAGTACCCGTCGAAAAGTTTCTGGACGATGTTCAGCACGGTCGATTTACCGCTTCCGGGTGGACCATAGAGCACGAGGAACTTCTGGATCTTGCGGGAATCGCCGTTCACGATCGCACCAACCGCCCATTCGATCTTCTTTCGCTCCTCGGGAGAATATAAGGTAGTCATCAGCTCGTCGTAGGCGCTGATGTTCCCCTCCTCCAGAAGATACGGCAGCCGCTTCGACGCATAGCTTTCCTTCTTGACCGGGGTGTTCGCAAATATCAATGTATCGTCAAGGGTGTGGTAGTTGTCCCGCATCTGACGCTGACAGTATTTGTGCCAGTTGTCGATCATCCCGCTCTCCGCGTCCCACATGTGCAGAACACGGTAGCTGTCATTGAAGACCTGCTTGTGTTCCTCCGCGTAAATATCCAGCGCGCGGTCGATCATCTGGAGCGCATCCTGTTCGTCCGTGCTCCAAAGTCCCCGCTCATCCATCCAGACCGCGTAAAAATCAGAACCCCGGATCATCAGGTCTTTCGACTTCTTGATGATGAATTTGGGATAAATTTCGATTACCCCGCGTTTTCCCGTTCGCGTTGCAATCATCAGGAAATCAATCATTTGTAACTGACTTCCTCCTTTCTCCGAGGTTTTTATACGTCTTTCTCTTGCTGGAGGGTCATCTGGGCCAGCGTTGCCTCTGCCTCGCGGGCACGCTCATCGGCTTCTTTGCGCTGCTTTTCCGCCTCGTTCACCATCTTGCAGGAAACAAAGCCGAACCACAGCAGGCCAGCGATGAGAATGTTCTTCCGGATGCACTTGCCCTTCATGCGGCGGATTGTGTGGTTGGCCACCTCCAGTGCAGCCTTGCTGTTGCTCAGGTCGATCAAAATATCAGTCAGTTCCATTGTCAATTTTCCTCCAGTAATTCGGGTCAGCCAGGATCAGCCGACCAATGTTATTCTCGTCTCGACACGCCGTGATTCGCAGCATCACATGGGAATCGTCGAGTATCTTCTCAACGAATCCTTCCATAGGGATGCAGATTTTTGATACATATGTCATCAAAACTCATTCTCATTCAACCAGTTCATCAACTGGTACCAAATATCAATGGTACGCATGTCGATGGATGTACGGGTAATCGTAAAGAGACCGCCAGCACCGTTCGGCTGGTAGCCCCGATCCATAAACCGGGCCAGGATCGGTTCCGCGCGTTCTTCGCTGAAGCGGGTATCGTCCATGGCAGCCAGACCCAGGCTGACGACCATGCTCCAGAACCACTGCCCCACACGGTTGCCCATGCTGCGGTCTTCCATGATGTGTTCCTCGATGCGAATCGCCAGCGCCACCATCATCTCCAGCATAGAGCAGGGTACGCCCTGAAATACCGCATCGATCTTTCCGTACGGAATATTATTCTCCGATGCAAAGCGGTACCGCAGATTGATGCCGTCCGTTGCCCGGCAGACATCCATTTCGCACGCCGGAATATAATCCCGGTTAAAAAGATACATCAGTAAGCGGTGAAAGCTGAGGTTCCGGGGTTCCCATTCGCCGCAGACGATCTTGTAGAGCCAGTCATAATACTGCTCCGTCTCCCTCATAAAGTTCATTCATCCTCCTCATCGTCGTGGTTGCCGGGCCAGTTCTCCCGAACCCGGAGAATCTCGTAGTCCTTGTGGTAGTTGTGGTTGCGGACATGAACAGCGCTCTGTGCGAATTCGCCAATGCGGTCCAGCGCCTCGTTGCCGATGATCTTCGGAATATCCTCTTCGTCCACGGGATGATTCTCCGTATCGAACGCCAGCGTTCCATCCGCGTAGTAGGTCAGGAAGGAAGTCTCGTAGTCGTCCAGCTCACCAAACTGATCCGGCTCAATGACTTCGATGGCCTCATGCACCACCTCATCTTCCGGGTCAGATTCGGTACGGTACTTTCCGGCCAGCTGTTCAAAGCTCTTCTGGGTCGCCCTTTCTTCGATGGTCTTGTCCATATCGGCTTCCTTCTGCCGCAGATTCTCACGCTCGGCCTCGTACTGTTTGCCGTAATAGGCCTCGTATTTCTTCTCGAAAACGGTGTGCATCACAAGGGCACCTGCCCCAAAGCCTGCTGCAAAGAGCAGAATATCACGCACGGTCTTGTTCATTGTCGATGTCTCCTTTGATCGTCATCATGGTAAACGCCAGTCCGCCAAAGAAAAGGGAGACACTCATCAGAATGCCTCCCACCATGTGGCGCTTGCGTTTGGTATCGGTCAGATAGTCCAGAAACAGGAAAGTGCTTTCCAAAGTTTCCATCGTTTCCACCTCACTCAGAAAGAACCGCCAGACCAGAGACGAAGCAGACTCCGGCCATGGCAGCAAACAGGTAAGACAGTCTCTTGGCGAATCTGGTCATAGCGTATTCCTCCAAAATATCAGTCTCAGATCTTGTCGATGATGGGCCCGTCGCAGTTGAACCGCAGCATCACCGAGCGTTCCCCGCCGTTGATGAAACTGTTCAGTGCCTCGTCGCCCTTGACATAGTTGGTCACGCCAAAATCCACGTGATTCTGCCGGTTCGGGTCGTTCGGATCATAGATCCAGCCAACGATCTGGCCTTCCGGTGTCTTCAGGGTCACACCTCCGTGGGTGCCGATGCTGCCCAGAACATCGTTCAGGAACAGGTGACCCTGGGTGCGCAGACGCTTGTTTGCCGCCTGCTCCATCAGGAACAGGTAGTTGCGGTTCAGCATATTGTCGGACACCCAGGTGTCCACAGTCTCATCAAAGATGCAGGTATAGGGGCTGGTGTGCTGCATGGCGATGTCCTTGTATTCCTTGATGGTCTCCTCCACGCCCTGCTCGTTGGTGCTCTTGTTCTCGAGCTCCACAGCCTTGATGTTGTGCTCCAGCTCCTCCTGAACACGGCTGCCAAAGCGGTCGGATACACGGCTCTTGTATTCCTCAAAGGCCTTGTCCAGAGCAATATAAGCCGCGGTCAGGCTCGCATTGCGCTTGGACATGATATGGTGGGAACCGAACATGCAGCCCAGAGATACCGCACCCAGGGTAACCGCAGGTGCATACACCTTTGCCAGCTTCAGGCCGGTCTTGACGTAGGTGGTCGTAATATCGCTCTTGTAATCATTCTCGGTGTAGGTCTCGCCCTCGATCAGCTGGATCTCACCGCTCTCGATCTGCTGCTTGGTCGTGTGGATGCTCTCGACCTGAGCATTGTGCTCGGTCAGAATATCCTGTGCCTTGATGGTCGCCTTGCAGGCCAGCACGGTAGCAGTCACACCACCAATGGCAGCGCCAACGATCATAATGGTGGGGCTTGCCTTCTTCAGCTTGTAGCCGCACTTGGATGCAGTACGGGTCATCTTTTCCACGATTTCGGTTTTGTCGATCTTTTTCAGGAACTTCATAAATATCAATCCTTTCTTATTGTTCAGCGCAGCGGTACAGGGCGAGGCAGCATCAGGCGATATCCGCCCGGGATGCCCTTGATGAACGCCCCGTCAAGGTTGTACCAGCCGTAATTGTAATCGGTGCTCTCGTTAGAAACGCCCATCAGATCCCACAGGTCGCCCACAGAAACCTGACCGTACTGGCGAATCGCATCGTACATCTGGGAAAGCGTGTCGTCTGCGTCCCCGCGGAACTCAAAGTCCAGGTTCTGCAAGCTGCGTCCTACGGCCCGGTTCGGATTCCCCTGCCGGTTGCCGGAGCCGCCCTGATAGTAGGTGTCGTAGCTGTTCCGCTGTGCACGGGAGCCGGAGTAGTTGCTCGAAGAGCCGCGGGAACGGTCCTCGCCAAACAGTGCAATGCTGACGGCTGAGTTGAAAATGCTCCACAGACCGTTCTTCAGCATGGGCAGCAGATAGTCCACCACGATGCGGTTCTTCACGGTCTTGAGGTCCTCGGCCAGGAACTCGTTGGCGATCTTCTGGATATCGTTCTGCTCCTTGAGGGTCACTTTTCCCTTGACGACCTTCTGGAACTTCTTCTGGGGTTCTGCGGCAGGCTGCTGTCCGATGCTGCTCTTCGGCATATTCACTTGTGCCATGTTGTCATCCTTTCAAAAACAAAAAAGTAAGAGCCGCAGATTTCTCCACGGCTCTCGCCTTACCTAACATTACTTCTCTTCAGAAGTTTCCTCAACGTCCTCGTCAGGAACGTCCACCTGTGCAGAATCGGCCTTCTCGATCTTCCAGGGCTTCTGCCAGACGATCTTCTTCTTGGTCTTCGTCTTCTCCTCGTCCTTGTTCTGCTTCTTGGCCTTCTGCTTCCGGTACAGTCCGTATCCCACGGCTGCAACCAGACCCACAGCACCAACAGCGAGACCAATGCCCGAGCCGTTGCTCGAAGTTTCCTCGTTATCGATCATCTGAACATTCTCCTCCGGAACGACCTCAACAGAAGTCTCGTTCTCCATAGTAGTTTCGTTCATGTTCGTCATTTCGTCCATTTTTGTTACCTCTTTCTTAAATATAAGTTTATAATGTCGGAGCATTACCTCCATAAAGGAAGCTGAATTTTTCGCGCCGGGTCAAATATTAATAGCCGCCCAGCCACTTCGGAGGCGTATGATACTCCAGCGTCAGACAGGGCATCCCGTCCTCGTCCAGCCGGGACGCATAGAAAATATCAACGTTAAGTCCCGAATCCGTGTCCCAGCCCAGCAGGTCACCGTTGACGCAGTGGTCGATGCCCAGATAGTCGAACAGATCATTCTCGCTCACCCGGAAGTCACTGAGCAGCTGTTTGTTGACCCCATTGACGGCCTTTTCGATCATGGCCTTGGTCGTCCAGAAGTAGGTGTTGGTCAGGCTTTCCCAGCATTTCACTCGCTGGTCGTAGGAAACATCGGTCGCGACAAGGTTCTTGGCAGGCTGGATGGTTGCCGGTTCGGGGCACTTGGCCATCTTTTCCAGTGCAATGGTCTCCCGGATCTCCTGCTCCTTCTCGGGGCCGATGGCCTCCAGCACCTTGTCCTGATAGGTCTTGAGCGCACTCTCAGAAAGGGTGCACGCCGCTGCCAGTGCAGCATTCCTCCGCTCGTCCACATGAACAGCGCCAATGACGCAGCCCGCCGAAAGCACCATGCTCAGTGCAGTTGGCACATACACCGGGCCTGCCGTCTTGACAATGGTCTTCACGTCCAGCTTTTCCACGCCCAGCTCCTGCTTTTTCTCGTCCAGCAGGATCATAGCCTTGGGGGTCGCGGTCACAGCGAAATAGACCGCCGTGATGCTTCCCGTGATTGCCAGTCCACCCAGGATCTTGGATGCGTTCTTGCCTGCGCTCCTGCGCACTGCCTTTGCAAATGTTTTCAGGTTCATCTTCGTACCTCCAAAAATTTATAAAAAGAAAGAGCCTACGATTTCTCGTAAGCTCTCGCCTTTCAGATATGTCCGTGCTGCTTCAAATTCTCGAAGCGAATTTCTGTTTCCTTCTGACTGTCACGCTCCATCCGGAAACAGGCTTCAATGTATTCGCACAGCCGAACCAGCTGCATGAACAGATACAGTGCGATCGCGATCAGCGTCCGCAGGCTGTTCAGTGCAGTGTACTTCAGCAGCTTCACCATTGCCTGATCCAGAGTTGCATAATAATCATGGTCGTACATAAATATCAATCTCCTTTGTTTGTCAGTTTGGATATCTCTTCCATAAGGGAGACCGAAATTTTCGCGTTTACCGGTTGTTTTCTGCAAGCTGGCGCTGAACTTCCTCCCGCACCATGTCCTGCATTTCCTCTTCGCTGCGCTGCTCCTCGATCAGGTCATGGCCAAAGCTCAGGATCGCGCTTGCAGCCATCATGGCCACGGATGCAACTTTCCACCAATTGATCTTCTTCATAAAATATCAGTCTCCTTTTCAAAATTCAAAATGGTTCCCGTCTGGTCGGGTCGTAATCCAGATACTCTTTGATCGGCTCCTGGAACGCTGTCACATAGTACACTTCCAGTCCATCATCCGTTGTCTGCCGGGCATAGTTGAAGTCGATCCAGTAATATTCCCACTCGTTGCTCAGATACTCCGCGCACCAGCCCAGCATATCTCCTTCCGGTATAAAGTCCAGTCCGGGCAGGAAGGAGTAGAAGTCATTCAGCGAGACTTCTCCATTCAACGCAAAGTTCCGGTTCACGTTGTAGAAGGCATCCATCAGCTCCGTTTCCGTTGCATGGAAATATCTTTTTGAGATAGGCTCGTAGCAGAGCAGCTTTTCTTCGTCTGTGCCTGCCGGGGCGGGGGCCTCCAGAACATCCTGCGTGTCCTTGTAAATATCTTTTTCTTCTTCCACGCCGATCTGCTCTGCCACCTGCCTGCGATACTCCTGATATGTCTTTCCAAGTGCCATGTACGCCGCGGTCAGGCCTGCGATCTGCTTTTTGTTCAGCGCGTTTGAGCCCAGGATGCAGGCAATGGTACCGCCGCCAAGAATCGCAGCTGGAACATATGCTTTCCAGCACATCTGAACAATTTGTTTCTTTGTCGGAGGCTCTTCTGTCACTCCAAACTCGTTTTCGTTGAATTTTGTCAGCTCCTTGTCAACTTCAAGTATGTGCTGTGCCTTCGCGGTTGCCCGCCCGGTTTCAATGGCCGTTGCCACCACGCCTACAGATGCCGCCACCGCCAGAATGGTTCCACCGTGCTTGCGCAGGAATTTCGCGCATGTTTTCGTCAGTTTCATTGTTCAACCTCCCATCACAAAATGATTTAGCCATAGAGAAGCTCGTAAAGTCGATTGGATGCGCTCAGATAGTTTTCGTAAATATCTGCGTCCGCACACATGCTCATGTAGTCCTCCGCGTTTTCCACCTTGGAATAGATCTGCTCAAGGTTTTCTTTGAGCGCCTGAAGTTCGCTCTTCGTTGCCGGGTCCGTGCAGCGCTGAATGATGCCATCCACTGTTTTCATGATGTTTAACCTCCATTTTGAAAAAAGTAAGAGCCGCAGATTTCTCCACGGCTCTAGCTTTAATGATTAGCTCGTATTAACGTTCCATAAAGTCCGTATCTATTAAATCATATTCCACATCATGGTCGTTGGAATTGCCGATAAATATCGAAAACGCCTTATCAAGGTCGGTAAAGTCGCACACTGCAATTTCATTATTTTTGAATGCAGGTGAGCCAACCAGTGCCTCGCACATGCGATCACGAAATTTAGCCATTTCCTCAGGATTTTTGCATTTGATGTTCAAAACGATCATAGTTTCGTACCTCCAAAATATAATTCTGAGACTAACCATCTCATAAAGCACCATGAAAATTTCGCGTCAGATCACATCAGCCTTCTTGAGAATATCCATCAGCTGTGACTTGGTCATCTCTGCATCCACCACCAGATGGATCTTCAGCTTCTGCTCTTTTTCGCTCCAGTTCGCCTGCACCTCACCCAGCTGCACCTCTGTGCCGGGCAACTGCTTTTTCAGTATCTTGTTGATGACCTGCGAGATGATGCGGCGCAGAAAACTCGACCGGATCAGCATAATGTCCTCCATAATGTTCAACCTCCAAAAATAAAAATGAAAAAAGAGAGTTGAGATCGAATCCACACCTCCACAATAAAGTGGCGCTCTACCATTTGAGCTATCTCTTCCATAAGGGAACATGAATTTTTCGCGGTTTGACCAAAAAAGATAAGAGGGCGTGATCTTTCAGATTTCGTCCTCTTCCAGATTGCTCTCTTCGTCTTTTGCATCAACCCAATTGTTCAGCTTGCTCATCTTGTAATACACCCATCCGCAACATGCTAAGCCAATGCTTGCACATGCGGCGCAGTATTTGAAATAAGCCCCATAAGTAATAGGTTTGCTCATAAAGTTCTTAATAGCTTTCATCATAGTAATTTCTCCTTTCAATGTAAGCCCTCTTACCTCCATAAAGGAAGATGTATTTTTCGCGTCCGAGCAAAAAGAAAAGAGCCCACGATTTCTCGTAAGCTCTTCTTCCGGGACAGCCCAGTTAAGTTGTGTATCTCCGGTCTATCAGATATCCGTCTAAAATATCAGTCTTTCGGCCGGAACGCCGAGCACAACAGCCACACCACAATGGTCACAATCGCCATCACGATCGCTGTTATGATCATCTGCCCAACCGTAATCGAATAATTCCAAATTTTCTTAAAAATAGATTCGTTCATATTACATTCTCCTTTTCTTGGGCCTTTGTCCCATAAAGCACGGAGAATTTTTCGCGTTTGGGCAAAAGAAAAGAGCCTACGATTTCTCGTAAGCTCTTTGCCTTATCAAACGATATCTCTATCTCTCTGTTTTACTTTTACGCTTCCAATTGCGCCTACCAGTTTCAACAGCTCAAAATCACGTACCATACCTGCAAAGTCTACCATGTCAACTTCGGCTTCCCAGTTTGATCTCACTCCGTCAGGTCCTCCACAGGAACCAAGCCAATGCATCTTTCGGTCAATTTCCTCCCGATTCATTTTGCTGTTCCGATGGATTACCTCCTTCAGAATGCTTCCACTGTTGCTTCCGCCAACAATAGCCTTTACAACGATCGTCATTTTGTGTCTCAGCATAATAGTTTCTCCTTTCATGTAAACACAGAAATTCTCGTTTCCATAAAGGAGCCTGTTTTTTTCGCGTTACCGTGAAAGAAAAGAGCCTACGATTTCTCGTAAGCTCTTTCGCAAAATATCAAGCCGTTCTCTTTATTTCGACGCTATTCTCATATAGCTCGTGGGGTGCGACATCCTGACCTTCCGGCCATTCGATACCGCTTCCGTCGGGCAATAGTGCCACCCTGTTGAAATATCCATCGTTTTGTAACATGCCATACCAAGAACCGGTAGCATAGGGAGCAACATCGAACAGTCTTACTTCTCCGGTTTCATAGTACAGTCGTAATTTCATCTGAGCAATCGGCTCAACTTTTGTCAGTCTCGGTTGCAGCATCTAAAATCACGCTCCTTACTTCAGGGGATCAATGCGGAAAAACTGTTCACCGTTGCTCAACAGCTTCCAGTTCGCCGCTAGATCGTCTTTATGGATCTCCATCCATGCATCCAAGAGTTTCATCTGACTGCGTGGGATCTTTCCTTCGAGAACAGTTCCGTCCAATGCAACAACAACTTCTTGCCCAGAATACTCGGCATGGATGTGAGGCATATTATGTTTACCACCCATTTCTCGATACATCCGGACAATGATTCCGTAAAACATACATAATACAGGCATCCTAAAACACCTCCCTATCATATTATACCAAATTGGGCTATAAAAATAAAGAGCCTACGATACTTTACACGCGCTCAGATCAAACTCCGGTCAAACACGGTCTCCCAGCGTTCTTTCTTGAGGGGCTTCATGCGCAGTGCCCACATAATCTGCCGTACGGTCACAGTCGGGTATTCGCCCTTTGCGTTTTTCTTCTTGGCATGGCTGTCAAAATACTGCCGGAACCCTTCATGCAGATAGATCTTGTCGGTCAGCCAGGGGTCAATGGCGCTCCAGTAAGTAGCCTTGGTTTTCTCGTTGTAACGCTGCTGGATCACGCACAGGCCTTTCCCCTGTTCCCGGTAGAGCGTACAGACACGATACACCGGGTGATTGCATCGGTAAACGCTCCCGTAGTAGCTCGTCCACTCTTTTGGCGGTATGTCGTGATATCTCATAAAAAATAAAGAGAGCCCGCAGCTTTCGCCACGAACCCTCTCGGTTCCTCCTTTACTTTCTGTCCGTAAAGCCTCTCTTGATCTCATGGAGACCATCGTTCATTGCTCTGGAAAGCGGCGCTACACCGCCAGCCTCGCAGATCGACCAGTATACCGTCGTACCAATCGTTCCAAGAAACGTCAGGCAGCTGATGCCAAACTTTGCCCACTCAATGCGCCGTGCCTTGGCAGCCTTCTCCTGATCGTTGATGACCTCCTGGCCCTTCCGCCGTTCCTCATCTTCTTTCAGGTTCTGGTTGCTCTCCTGCTCGTCGCTCTTGAGCTGCATGTCGTACAGCTGCAATGCCATCTTCGCCGTATTCGTGTACTCTTCCGTACCCGGTTTCAAGTCCTTGAGACTTTTCAGCGACTGCTTTGCCGCTTCCTTCAGCAATTCCTTGTTTTCGTAGTTTTCCATTTTGATTTTTCTCCTTTACAAAGTAATTAGAGTTTCCTCCATTAAGCACCATGTTTTTCTCGCGTCAGGTCCAGTTTGTGTATCCGCAGCATAATGTACTTGTCGCCTTCAAAATTCTTCACCTCCTCATCCAGGCTCAGGCTCAGATAGGGCCAGTCGGGGGAATCTTCCTCGCCGATCAGCAGCTCCCCAACTTCGTAAATATCACGGTAATGGAACCAGCGGTAGAGCGCCATCCCGAAGAGCAGCCCCAGAACGATAGCAACGAATAACACAGCATAGTAGATGTACAGCATTTTGAAAATCTCCTTTTAATAATGTAGTGGATAAAACGGTCTTCTGCGTGATGAAAAAAAAAAAACAAAAGAGCCCACGATTTCTCGTAAGCTCTCTACGCCTTAGATGTCGTTGCGAATCAGAAACAGGTCGTTTCTGCTTCGAGTTGCTCTCACAATTCCGTTCGCACGAAGCAACGCGATCGCATTAGCATAAGCCGAACGTGCATTCTTAGCATTCTTGTACTCGTCCGTATTCACATACATAACTTTCTGATTGCTTTCGATAAACACGCGGACCTTGTCCATTGCGTTCACATAGCCTCTGTCGTAATTTGTTTTTACTCGGTAGCCCATAGTTTCAATCTCCTTTATTCATATTCGGAAGACATCCTTCCATAAAGCACAGGGAAAATTTCGCGTTGCTTCGTTACGGCCTATTCTAAAATAGAAAAAAGAAAAGAGCGCATGTTTCCATACGCCCGTTTTCCGGTCAGAATCCATCAACGGATACCACACCGAACATCGTTCAGCATGAGGAGTTCTTCGCCCTCATTCCAGCCCGCATACTTGTCGTTATACGACTCGTTAAATGCGGCCATAATAGAGTTCATCATTTCCTCAAAGCCCTTCACAATATTCTCCAGCATAGTAAATACCTCCTAAAATTGTTTATTTCTTTCCATAATAGAAGGTGAATTTTTCGCGTCTGCGTAAAAAAATAAGAGCCTGTGATTTCTCACAAGCTCCATTTTGATCAGTGTTTCTTCTTTGTTCTGCTTTTCACCTCGTTTGTCTTTGCTCCGATCAGCTTTGCCAGTCTGACCAGAATCACAACGATCAAGATCCAGATAATCAAGTTAAACATATCAACATACCACCTTTCATAAAGGCAGCTGAATTTTTCGCGTCCAGATAAAAAGAAAGAGCCGCAGATTTCTCCACGGCTCTCGCCTTTATAAAACGATGTAGTTCGTCGGTTTGGTTACATGCTCGATGATTCCTGCTTTCTTCAGCAGCTCAAAGTCTCGTGCAATGCCGCCCAGGTCATAGTTTTCGAGCCTGAGCTGATACTCGCATTTCTTATGATCCTTATCACCACAGCTTCCCAGCTTGTCTACCAGTGAATCAATGATTCGACTGTCAACATCGCAGTTTCTGCGGATGACTTCTCTCATAAGATCGCGACGATCAGTCATATCGTCAACACCCTTCACGTCAATGTACATAATAGTCTTTTTTGCCTTAAACATAATAAAATCTCCTTTACATAATCAAATTTTCGTGAACTTTCGTCCATAAAGGAGCCTGAATTTTTCGCGTCATGCCCGCTCCCGACTGAGGATCCAGAAGAACTTGCGATAAAGGTTATAGTACATCTCCGATCCGCAAGGGCAGCCCCTGGCCCGAAGATTATTATAGGAGAACCCTTCTGTCACACCCTTCAATAGGTATGATCCAACCGCTGGCTCTTTTAACTCGGCAATGCAACTGTCAATTAGTTCGATGCGCTGCGAATAGTATGCTCGTACAATGGCACAGCGTTCGGTCGGGTTAGAAGTGATGTTTCCTCTTACGATGCCGCCAATGTCATCTCCATGCGCTTCCCAACCGCTCGCCAGTGCAATGTTCTTTTTCCACTCAGGGTATTGGAAGCAAAAATGTTTCAATTCGTAGTATCGATGCCGAGATAAATGATACGGGTTCTTCTCGGAAAGTTCTGGTTTCTCGTGTCGCATCACTTTCCCTCCCATACATAACCGGTCTGTGCGTATAGGAGCTTGGGCGAAATATAGTAACTTATTCTCCCGTATTTTGAATCCATCTGTTTGATATCAGTTATCTTCTCCCCATTCCTCGTAGCTTCACCAATTGGGAGCCATCCCGCAATGATTCCTGCTCTTACCCACGATGGATCTCTTCCATACACTTTTGCGGCCACTCGTACCGGGACACTTCCGGCTCCAAATACAGTCTGTTCCATTTCGTTTAACTCCTTTTTTTGATTTTTACCAAGCTCATTTCCACATCTTGGTACTAAAAGGATGTTACTGGAAGAAACGGGAGTCTGCGTCATGCTTTTAATTTTTTCATGTATGAACCATTGACAGCCAGCAGAATATCGTTTAACCTAGAATAGCTTTCCAAATAGAAAAAGCCCGGTTTTCCGAGCTTTTTGTGCAATATTCTGTTTGATGTACGAAATATAGCACGTCCATCATGCTATACTGAGAAAAAAGAAAGGATGCGATAATAATGTTGATCACCTGCCCAGAGTGCAATCTTCAGGCCAGCGATAAAGCCATCTCCTGCCCTCACTGCGGATATCCTCTTCGTGCGGAACTATCCCAAACAATCGTTGCCCACAAAACCAAAAAGCGTAATCGCCGTAGACGCTTACCAAATGGATTCGGCCAAATTACAGAGATCAAGACTGGTAACTTACGGAACCCCTTTCGCGTAATGGTAACTGTTGGAAAGAACGAAGAAGGCCGTCCTATCTGCAAGCCATTAAGACCGCAAGCCTATTTTGCTACCTACAACGAAGCCTATCAAGCTTTGCTGGATTTTCGTCGTAATCCGTTTGATCTTGGCAGCTCTACAACCCTCAAAGACTTGTACGAGAGGTGGTATAAAACCCGCATAGGCAAGGTCAGTCGTTTCACTCTCGCTCGGTATCGCACATCGTGGGATTATTCCTCGTCCATCCAGAATAAGCGAGTTTGTGAAATCAGAATTTCTGATTTGCGGAACTGTATCGAAAACGGTGTCATTCTGTATGCCGGTAAAGAGCGCCACCCTGAAAATAATGCTAAAGATTCAATTAAAGCACTTTACAATAACCTGTTTGATTATGCCGTTGCCTGCGGAATCATCGATAAAAACCCAGCCAGACAATTTACGATTGATTCTGGATATGTCCGAAAGCCAAATAGTCATATCCCATATTCAGATGAAGAAATCGAAATTCTGTGGAATAGTCTTGATAAGAGTCCTGTTGTTGATATGATTCTGATTCAGTGCTATTCCGGATGGCGGCCTGGCGAACTATGTGACCTTCTGGTTGCTAACGTAGACCTTGAGCATAGGACCTTCACTGGCGGTAAGAAAACAAAAGCGGGAACAAACCGGACGGTTCCGATTCATTCCCGCATTTATGATCTTATTCAGGCCCGTTACGAAAAAGCCCTCAAAATCAATTCGCCATATTTATTTAATCATATGTCTAAAGGTAAAAATGCCCATACCAACTACGCTTCGTTCGAGGCCAGACTCCTTGTCACTGTTAAAGAACTCAACTTAAATCCTGCACATACTGGACACGACGGACGTGTACATTTTGTTACATCCGCAAAGAAAGCTGAAGTTGACGAGTACGCTTTGAAACGCATAATCGGGCACTATATTTCCGACCTCACCGAACGTGTCTATACAGCTCGCAGTACCGACTGGCTACAAAAAGAAATCCAAAAAATCCCTTAATGGCTGTCGATTCATGTATGATCAGTGTACGAATCGCTCAATTTCAGGGCATTTTCTTTGCACTTTTGAAGCCTTCGTTGAGCTTAATTTAGCGTATCAACGTTCATCTGCATCCAATTCTCAGATAGAAATCGTGTTGCACACATCAATGAGCACCGGGTCCAGCGTCTTGGTCATCTCAAGCGCCTCATCCACGGGGTAATCCACGAGGTGCTCACCCTTCATACCGACGATGCGGTTGTACTTGCCCTGCTCCAGCAGGCAGACAGCGTGGTAGCCCATTGCGGAAGCATTCACGCGGTCACGCAGAGTGGGAGAGCCACCGCGCTGGACATGGCCCAGAATGGTGGCGCGGGTATCGATGCCGGTACGGGCCTGGATCTCGTTGGCGATCTCCTGAGAGTGACCAATACCCTCGGCAACGATGACAATGAAGTGGCGCTTACCGGTGCGCTGCGTCTCGGTGATCTTATCCAGAATGTCGTGCTGCATATCGAATTCCTTTTCGGGCAGCAGCACAGCCATGGCACCGGAGGCAATGGCAACGTTCAGAGCGATGTAACCCGCATTGCGGCCCATGACCTCGACCACGCTGCAGCGGTCATGGCTCTGGGTGGTATCGCGCAGCTTGTCGATCATTTCCAGGGCGGTGTTCATTGCAGTATCGTAGCCGATGGTGTAATCGGTGCAGGCGATATCATTATCGATGGTGCCGGGCAGACCAATCATCGGAATGCCGCGGTGTGCCAGCTCACGGGCACCGCGGTAGGAGCCGTCGCCGCCGATGACCACCAGCGCGTCAATGCCCAGCTCACGGCACTTTGCAGCGCCCTTGTCCTGACCCTCCTTGGTCTTGAACTCCAGGCAGCGGGCCGTATACAGGATGGTGCCACCGGCAGAGATGATATTGGAAACGCTGCGCAGGTTCATTTCAAAGCACTCGCCGTCCAGCAGGCCATTGTAGCCGCGCTGAATGCCGATCATGCGGAAGCCCTTATGCAGGCCTGCACGGACAACGGCGCGAACTGCAGCATTCATACCCGGAGCGTCGCCGCCGCTGGTCAGCACACCAATCGTTTTGATTTGCTTTTCCATGGAAAGATTCCCTCCAATTGTTTCGTCATTTACCTATGGAGCACTTACCCTCTCTCTTTGGGCACCAGCTCCATCGCCTTGCTCAGATCAAAACTTGCCTTTAGACATTATAACACAGTTCCCGCTTGAATCCAATACCTTTTTGGCACTTCGTTAAAAGTTTATTAAAATTCACAGGCGTACGTCTTGGTGTTGTTTTTGGCACACGTGCACCCGGTTTGAATCGTTCCTGTGCATGTCATTTTGTTGCAATATTCTTTTCACCCACGATGCGCTGCAGTTCCTCAAAGAAAAGCGGATGACCTGACGTATACAGCCTGCGGGGAGCCGCCAGCTTCTGTTTTGTGTCCTCCAGATAGAAGATCACCGGCATATCACCGTCAAAAATCTCCAGTAAATTGACCACCTTGGCGTATTCCGGGCTGGTGCGGGAGGGCAGCCGGACGTAGAGCCGCCGGGCAGCATCCCGCATCTGATTGGGGCGGTTGGCCTGCGGTCTGGCGGGGTTGTAGCCTTCAATGGGCGAAATACTCTCGGCGACCAGACGGGCAGGTTCATCCTCTCGGATAGACAGGCGGCCCTCAATGACCACGACCGCGTTATCGTGCAGCACGTCCCGGAATGTTTCCAGTGTACGCGGGAACACGATGACCTCCATGGTGCCGGTCAGATCCTCTACGCTGGTATAGGCCATCATGCTGTTGGTCTTGGTCGTCACCATTTTGCTCTTGACGATGGTGCAGACGATGCGGACATGGCTATTGTCCGGCACATTGGCATCCTCACCGGTCAGAGCTTTGATGGTGTGGGTGGCAAACTGAGCCGACTGCTCCCGGTAGGCATCCAGCGGATGACCAGAAAGGTACAGGCCGCTGACCTCTTTCTCCTGTTGAAGCAGCTCGGCGTGGGTATACTCAGGGCAGGGCTTGATCTCATAGCTGTCGGCGGCAGACGTATTGTCCGTACCGCTCATCATCGAGAAGAGGTCGATCTGACCATCCAGATTCTTCCGGCTGTCACTCTCGATGCTCTTGAGCACGCCCTCAGTTGCTTCAACCAGACTGCGGCGGTTGGAGCCGAGATTATCAAAGGCACCGGCCTTGATGAGGCTTTCCACAGTGCGGCGGTTCAGCTCGGCGCCATGCATCCGTTTGCAGAAATCGTACAGACTGGTATAAGGCTTTTCCTGCCGCTCCTCTACGGAGCGCTCGATCAGCCGGGTGCCGACATTTTTTACGGCGTTCAGGCCAAAACGGATCCGGCCACTGTCCTCTGCAGTAAAGCCGCTGCCCGAGATATTGATATCCGGCGGCAGGACCTTGATCCCCAGCCGGGCGCATTCGCCGGAATACTCGATGACCTTGCCGGTGTTGTCCAGCACACTGGTCAGCAGAGCAGCCATAAACTCGCTGGGGTAATGGCACTTGAGGTAGGCTGTCTGGAACGCCACATAAGCATAACAGGCGGCATGACTCTTGTTGAAGGCGTAGGATGCAAAGCTGGACATCTCATCGTAAATTTCGTTTGCAACCTTTTCCGAGATGCCGTTTGCCACACAGCCCGGGCACTCATTGCCGGGGTCCGTGCAGCCATGGACAAAATGTTCCCGCTCTGCCTCCATCACAGCGTGTTTCTTCTTGCTCATGGCACGGCGGACATTATCTGCCTGCCCGAACGAAAAGCCTGCCAGCTCCCGGAAGATCTGCATGACCTGTTCCTGATAGACGATGCAGCCATTGGTCACATCCAGAATGTGGGCCAGCTGCGGGGTCTTATAGCTGATTTTGTCCGGTTCATGGCGGTTGCGCAGGTAGGTCGGGATGGAATCCATCGGGCCGGGGCGGTACAGACTGATCAGAGCGATGACATCTTCCAAATTCTGCGGCTGCAGGCCCACCAGCACCTGCTTCATACCCGAAGATTCCAGCTGGAACACGCCTTCTGTCTCACCCCGGGAGAGCATTTTGTAGGTCTCGGGGTCGTCATAATCCAGCTTGGCGATGGAAAAATTCGGTTCTTTTTTCCGGATAGCCAGCTCCGCATCCCGGATGACTGTCAGGGTGCGCAGACCGAGGAAGTCCATCTTCAGCAGACCCAGCTCCTCGATCTCCGTCATGTTGAACTGGGTCACGGGCAAGCCATCGTTGGTGGCAAGGGGCAGATAATAATCCGTTGGTTCCGGGGTAATCACAACACCGGCTGCATGGGTAGAAGCGTGGCGGGGCATTCCCTCCACCTTCATGGCAGTGTCGAGCAGTTCCGTCACCTTCGGGTCCGTTTCATACATCCGCCTGAGCTCCGGTGAGACCTCCAACGCATGTTTGATGGTCATTTTGAGCTCCGCCGGGACCTGCTTTGCCACTACATCCACTTCCTGATACGGCATTCCCATCACACGGCCCACATCGCGGATCGCATTGCGGGCAGCCATGGTGCCAAAGGTAACGATCTGAGCTACATGGTCAGCGCCGTACTTGCGGTTGACATAGTCGATCACTTCCTGGCGGCGCTCGTAGCAGAAGTCCACGTCGAAATCGGGCATACTGACACGTTCCGGGTTCAGGAAGCGCTCAAAGATCAGGTTATAGCGGATGGGGTCAATGTCAGTGATGCCCACGCTGTATGCTGCGATACTGCCCGCACCGGAACCACGGCCCGGGCCCACCGGGATCCCCTGGCTCTTGGCATAGTTGACGTAATCCCAGACGATGAGGTAATAATTGGTATAGCCCATCGTCCTGATGACACTGATCTCGTAGTTCAGGCGGTCTTTGTTGGCCTGCGGCACATTGGAACCGTAGCGGCGCTCCAGACCCTCCCAGCAGAGCTTTTCAAAGAACGCCTGGTTGTCCATGCCGCCGGGGGCCTTATAATACGGAATTTTGGTGTTGCCAAATTCAAAATCAAAATTGCACTGGTCGGCAATGATCTGTGTGTTGGCACAGGCCTCCGGCACCATGGCAAACAGATCGTACATCTCATCCGTTGTTTTAACGTAGAATTCGTCGGTCTGGAATTCCATACGGTCGGCATCCTGCATGGTTTTTCCGGTCTGGATGCAGAGCAGGATCGCCTGCATCTTGGCATCCTCCTTGCGCAGGTAGTGGGAATCGTTGGTGGCTGCCATGGGGATGCCGGTCTCCCGTGCCAGCTTGATGAGCTGGGGCAGCACAATGTTATCCTCTTCCAGCCCGTGATCCTGCAATTCAATGTAGTAATTGCCCTCACCAAAGAGGTCGCGATACCACAGGGCAGAAGCCTTAGCGCGCTCGTAATCGCCGGACAGGATCGCCTGCGGGATCTCACCCGCCAGACAGGCAGACAGGCAGATGAGGCCTTCGTGGTATTGCTCCAGCAGCTGCTTATCCACACGCGGCTTGGAGTAGAAGCCCTCGATAAAGGCGGCAGAGACCAGCTTGGCAAGGTTTTTATAGCCCGTCTCGTTCTTGCACAGCAGGATCAGATGATTGTTGCCATCGATCTTGTTCACCTTATCAAAGCGGGTGCGGGTGGCCACATAGACCTCACAGCCGATGATTGGCTTGATGCCCGCCTTTTTGGCCGCCTTGTAGAACTGCACACAGCCGTACATCACACCGTGGTCGGTGCAGGCAATGGCAGTCTGGCCGCACTCCTTCACCCGATCCATCAGCTGGTCAATGCGGCAGGCACCGTCCAGCAGGCTGTATTCTGTATGGATATGGAGGTGGACGAAGTCTCTTCCCTGCTTGTTGCCCTCACTGGGTTCGATCATTTCGTTTCCTCCTTTTCGGCGTTTTCTTCCAATCTTCTGCGCAGATCCTCTGCCAGCGCTTCCAGCTTCTTCATCCGGTGCGAAAGCCCCGATTTGCTCACGGGCGGGTCAAAGCAGCCACACAGAGCTGTCAGGGACAAGTCCGGATTTTCCATTCGAATGGCCGCGGCCTGCTGCAAGACCTCGGGAAGTGTTTCCAGCGCCCCCTGCTCCTGCAAAAAACGGATCGCACGGGTGGTCTGGGCATTGGCCCGAGCCGTTTTGCCCAGATTTGCGGTATCACAATTGGTCTGACGGTTGATCTGGTTGCGCAGCTGCTTGACTGCCTTCTGGGCATTCATCCGGGCTGAAGCTTCTGCCGCTCCCATAAACGCAAGGATGCGCTCCACGCTGGCGCTGCTTTTGACGTAAATCAGGTTTACGCCGTTGCGGCGGGTACGGTGGGGCGCAAATTCATGCTCAGCAAGCAGGGCCTCAAAATCCTTTGCAAGGTTGGTGCGTCCGGTCAGAAATTCCAGATTATACTCCTTCTGTGGGTCCGTCACAGTGCCGCCGCACAGAAACGCCGTGCTGATATAGGCACTCACGCAGGTCTGGCACCGGATGAGCCCCGGGTCGATCTGCAAGCTCGTCTCGCTGCCCGTGGTGCCGAACAGCTCATGCATCCGGCGCACCTGCTCCGGCTCCCGGATGCCGAACTCATACACCACACCGCTGGGGCGGGGCTTTTCCAGCACCGCGCCCTGCACGCCGCAGCGGGCAAACAACTGTTCGGCCACACGGGCGGTCAACTCCTGCTCAGTCTGCAGCACAAGGCCCCGTGCATCAAAATATTTGGCAAAGCAGGCGATGCCATAGGCTGCCGCCCGCACACAGCAATCCTTTTGCAGCTGTAAACTGCGCTGTGCGATCTCTTCCCGTGCCTGGGATGCAAAACTCATGTCACTCTCATTTCTGTTCTCACGGGCTCTGCCGGGTCAGCGCGCTGCATCACGGTGCTGAATGCCGGTCTGATAGCCCAGTTGTTTGCAATATTCCGCGATCTTCCGCGCAAAGGTGATCGAGCGGTGCTTGCCGCCCGTGCAGCCCACTGCAATGGTCAGCTGGCTTTTCCCCTCCTTGACATAGAGGGGCAGCGCATACTCCAGAAAGCTTTCGTACCGGCGCAGCAGTTCCTTTGCCTCCGGGTGACCCATGACAAAATCCACCACTTCCTCATCCAGCCCCGTTTTATGCTTGAGCTCCGGGATATAGAAAGGGTTGGGCAGGCAGCGGACATCCAGCACCAGGTTCGCATCCTCTGGGATGCCGAACTTGAAGCCGAAGGACATCACGGTGAGCCGCATTGCTGCCTTTGCCCCGCCATCTGGCGCAAACAGATTACAAATGCGCTCCTTGTTCTGGGCCGTGGAGAGAAACTCCGTGTTGATGGTGTAGTCTGCCCGTTCCCGGAAGGGCTGCAGGATCTGCCGTTCCTTTGCCAGTGCTTCCCGGGTGGAGATGCCCTCGGCAATGCTGATGGGATGGCGGCGGCGGGTCTCACTGTAACGGCGCATCAGCACATCATCCGGGGCATCGATGAATAAGATCTCGTACTCGATGCCCTGCTCATCCAGCTGGTGCAGCGCCTGTTCGATCTGCTCGCTGGTGTGGCAGCCGCGCACATCCATGGAGAGCGCCACCCGCTTGAGCTGGTTGTCACCTGCCTTGGAGAACGCCGTGATGCTGGGCAGAAGCTCTGCCGGAACATTGTCGATGCAAAAAAAGCCGATATCCTCCAGTGCGTTCATCGCAACCGATTTTCCCGCACCGGAAAGCCCGCTGACGATCAGAAGATCCATACCATTTTCCCTCTTATGCCTTGACCACTCGAATTTCCTTTTCCAGGTCGTACCCGGTCTTTTCCTTTACGACTGCCCGCACCTCATCGCACAAGGCCAGCACATCGGCGCAGGTCGCGCCGCCCAGATTCACCACAAAGCCGCAGTGCTTCTCGCTGACGGCAGCCCCGCCGTGGCGATAGCCCCGCAGGCCGCACTGGTCGATGAGGGCAGCCGCAAACGCTCCCACCGGCCGCTTGAAGGTGCTGCCGGCGCTGGGCTTATCCAGCGGCTGCTTATCGATGCGCTTCTGCATCAGCTCATCCATCCGGGCCTTGATGGCTGCCGAATCTCCACGCTTCAGGTGGAACTTTGCGCTCAGGATGCAGCCGCCGTTTTCCTCAAAGATGCTGTGCCGGTAGGAGAGGTCGAGGTTTGCGGCATCTTCTGTCACGATCTCGCCTTCTCTGGTCAGATACGTCACAGAGACCAGCACGTCTTTCATCTCTCCGCCGTAGGCACCGGCATTCATATAAACTGCACCGCCCACTGTGCCGGGGATGCCATAAGCAAATTCCAGGCCGGTCAGGCTGCTGTCCAGCGCCGCCTTACACAGAGCAGAAAGCTTCAAGCCCGCGCCAGCGATGACTGCATCGTAGACCGCCCCCGGCTCTGCACCCAGATGGCTGACGTTTTCCAGAAAACCGATTCCCATTTTCAGAGCCGTGGTATCCACGACCACGCCCCGGTAGCCCGCATCCTCAAACAAGATGTTGCTGCCGTTGCCCAGCAGGTAATATTTCACATCGCACGCTTTGCACAGTGCGATCACACGGCAGAGCTGTTCCTCCGTCTCCGGCCGGGCAAAAACATCCGCCGGGCCGCCGATTTTAAAGGTGCAGTGGGCAGCAAGGGATTCGTTTTCGACAAAGCGGATTTTCTCCGCCTGCAGCTGTTGTTTCAATCGTTCCATAAAACAGGATTCCTTTATCTGTAATCTTCATTCAACGGTGCCGTCCAGACCCAGACGGATCAGCAGCTCCTTGGCGGCATTATAGCCCATCCGCTTCTGGCGGTTGTTGATGGCGGCGGTTTCCAGCACAACGGCCAGGTTGCGTCCCGGGGAGACCGGGATGCTGGTGCTGGGGATGTTCACGCCCAAAATTTCGTAATATTCGCTCTCCAGTCCGGTGCGCTGATAGTTCTTGGTGGGGTCCCATGCTTCCAGCTGGACCACAAGGTCCAGGCTCTCGCTCTCCTTGACCGCACCCACGCCGAACACACGGGCCACATTGACGATGCCGATGCCGCGCAGCTCGATAAAATGGCGGATATTCTCCGGAGCCGTGCCCATGATCTGGCGGTTGGAGACCTTGCGCAGCTCCACCGCATCGTCCGCCACCAGACGGTGGCCGCGCTTGACCAGCTCAATGGCCAGCTCACTCTTGCCGATGCCGCTGTCGCCCAGGATCAGGATTCCTTCACCATACACCTCCACCAGCACGCCGTGGCGGGTGATGCGGGGTGCCAGCTCCAGATTCAGCACGCTGATCAGACTGCCCATCAGGGTACAGGTCATCTCGTTGGAGCGGAGCAGGGCCACCCCGTGCTTCTGAGCCAGTTCCAGCATCTCGGGAAATGGTTCCAGTTCCTCACTGCGGCAGACGATGACAGCCGGAGGCTGCTGGCTGAACAGCTGGTCCAGCCGCTCGTACCGCTTCTCGGCAGAAAGACCGGAAAGGAAGTTCATCTCGGCCAGACCCAGGATCTGCAGCCGGAGCTTATCAAAGTAATCATAGTATCCGGCAAGGAACAGGCCCGGGCGGTTGACCTCCGCAATCTCGACATTGATCTCTTCCAGCCCTTTCGGGGTGTAGACCACATCCAGACTGACCTTTTCCGTCAGCTTCTTCAGCGAAACATTGAAATTCGCCATCGTTCTTCCTCCTGCACAAATGTTTCCTTTCCCTGCCCGGCAGCACACCGGGTGCGGGGCACGCTTTTTCCTTCCCTTATTATAAACGAGATGGTTTCGGATTACAATCATTCTGCCGGAAAATCTTCATTCCGGAGCCTGCATCCCGTTGCATCCTCCCTCATATCCATTTATAATAGAGATGGTACATCCCCGCACCGGGAAACAGTCATTCACTTTACACGCTTTTTACATTCTCTGGATTTCCGATTTTACATTCAGGCTTTATACTCATAAACAGGAGAACATTCCGTCAAATAAACGTGTCAAACAAAGCGAGGAACTTCAAATGACTGTTTTTAATGTATTTTCCCTGCTGGGCGGCCTGGCCTTATTCCTGTTCGGTATGGACATCATGGGCAAGGCGCTGGAAAAGCAGGCCGGCGGCCAGCTGCAAAAGATCCTGAGCAAACTGACTGACAACCCGCTCAAGGGCTTTTTCCTGGGTCTGTGCGTCACTGCCGTGATCCAGAGCTCCAGCGCCACCACCGTTATGGTGGTCGGCTTTGTCAACAGCGGCATCATGGAGCTGCACCAGGCCATAGGCGTTATCATGGGCAGCAATGTGGGCACCACGGTCACCAGCTGGATCCTGAGCCTTTCCGGCCTGCAGGGCGACAGCTTCCTGATCAATATGCTCAAGCCCACCTCCTTCAGCCCGGTGCTGGCCTTTATCGGCATCCTTCTGTACATGGGCAAAAGCGAGAAGCGCAAGGGCATCGGCACCATCCTCATTGGCTTTGCTGTTCTGATGACCGGTATGACCACCATGTCCAATGCTGTGCTTCCCCTGCAGAACGAGGCGTGGTTCACCAGCCTGTTTATCCGCTTCTCCAATCCTCTGCTGGGCGTTCTGGTGGGTGCCGTTGTCACCGGCATCATCCAGAGCTCCAGCGCCAGCGTTGGTATCCTGCAGGCACTGAGCGCCACCGGTGTTATCACCTATGGCAGTGCCATCCCCATCATCATGGGCCAGAACATCGGCACCTGTGTCACCGCGCTGATCTCCTCTGTGGGTGCCAACAAGAATGCGCGCCGCGCCGCCATGGTGCACCTGTACTTCAACATCATCGGTGTCACCCTGTTTCTGGCTGTTTTCTATGGTGCAAACCTGCTGCTTGACTTTGCCTTTGTCAATGAGACAGTCACTGCCTGGGGCATTGCCGTGGTCCACTCCATCTTCAACCTGACGGCCACCGCTGTTCTGCTGCCCTTTGCAAATGGGCTGGAAAAGCTGGCCATCCTCACCATTCCGGACGATGCCGAAAAAGAGAGCTTTGCTCTGCTGGATGAGCGCCTGCTGAACACTCCCGCCGTGGCTGTGGAACGTGCCCGTGCCGCCACTGCAGACATGGCCGAGCTGGCCCGTGTGGGCGTGGTGCAGGCCATGAGCCTGACCCACAAGTGGGACGATTCCCTTGCCCAGAAGGTGCGGGAGGAAGAGGAAAAGGTGGACAAATATGAGGATGCACTGGGCACCTATCTCGTCAAGCTGTCCAGCCGTGAAATGAGCCACGCCGACAGTCAGAGTGTAAACACCTTGCTCCACACCATCAGCGATTTTGAGCGCATCAGCGATCACTCTGTAAATATTCTGAGCTCCGCCGAAGAGATCCACGCCAAGAGCATTGAGTTTTCCAAGGATGCACAGGAGGAGCTGCAGGTGCTGGAGGGGGCCGTGCAGGATGTGCTGAGCCGCACCACCGACGCATTCCGCAAAGGCGATCTGCACCTGGCCGGCAAGGTCGAGCCGCTGGAGACCGTTGTGGATGAACTGGTGCGTGCCATCAAGGCCCGCCACGTGGCACGCTTGCAGACCGGCAGCTGTTCCATTGAGTATGGTTTTGTTCTGGAAGATCTGCTGACCAACTACGAGCGTGTCTGCGACCACTGCAGCAATGTGGCTGTTGCCCAGATCGAGGTGGCACAGGACAGCTTTGATACCCACGCTTATCTGAACGACCTGCGCTACGGCAACGAGACCAAGGAAAGCGAACAGTTCCAGCGCCGTCTGGATCGTTACCGTGAGCGCTATCTCTTCCCTGACAGCGACACTGCACCCGCAGCCGCAAAGGAGGAACCCAACAAATGATCTACATTGTAGAAGACGATGCCGCCATCCGCGAGCTGGAGCAATATGCACTGCAATCCAGCGGATACGAAGTGCAGAGCTTTGAAACCTCTGAGCCTTTCTGGCAGGCCATGCGCGCCGCAGAGCCTGAGCTGGTCATTCTGGATGTGATGCTGCCCGGTGAGGACGGTTTCTCCATCCTGAAAAAGCTCCGCAATACCCCTGCCCTGCGCCGCCTGCCCATCATCATGGTCACAGCAAAATCCAGCGAGCTGGATACCGTGCGCGGGCTGGACTGCGGTGCAGATGATTACATCACCAAGCCCTTTGGCATCATGGAATTTCTGAGCCGGGTGCGGGCCGCCCTGCGCCGCTCTGCCCCCGAGGAAAAGCAGAATGTTTATGCCTTCCATGAGATCCTGCTGGACAACGCCCGCCACAGCGTGACTGTGAACGGCACCCATATTGACCTGACTTACAAGGAATACAGTCTGCTGCGCCTGCTGCTGGAGAACACGAACCTTGTCGTGACCCGCGAGACCATTCTGCAGGTGGTATGGGGCACCGATATTTCTGTTGAAAGCCGCACCGTGGATATGCACATCCGCACCCTGCGCAAAAAGCTGGGGGACGCGGGCAGATATATCTGCACCGTGCGCAAGGTCGGCTACAAGCTGGCCGACAGTGAGGAGGGCGAGGAAGAATGAAACCGCAGAGCATGGAAGAAAAAATCAGTTACCGGCTGTTTTTCATGGGCTTCGTCGGTCTGGTCTGCACCGCCGTGCTCTGTCTCTTCGTCTTTCACAAAGCGTTCCGGGAACAGGCGTGGACCTCGCTGGAGCATCAGGCCGATCTGGTTTCCGCCGGATACGAACAGCTTTCCTCTCCGGATCAGCTCTCCGTGTTCGTCAACGGAGACCTGCGCATTACCCTGATTGCGGCAGATGGCAGTGTGGTGTTTGAATCCGCCACTGACCAGCAGATGGAAAACCACCTGTCCCGCCCGGAGATCCAACAGGCCATGCGGGAGGGTGTAGGCCGTGACTGCCGCGATTCCCAGACCATGGGGTACGAGACCTACTATTACGCCATGCTGCTGCCCGGCGGCGATATCCTGCGTGTGGCCCAGGATTCCGAGACCATCTGGTCGATCTACGACGCGGCCCTGCCCGCCATCATCCTGAGCTGCATCCTGATGATGGGTGCCGCAGCGCTGATTGCCGGGCTGCTGACCCGCAGTCTGGTTCAGCCCATTCTGAAAATGACGGATGACCTCGAACACATTCAGGAAAACGTTCCCTACCGGGAACTCATCCCCTTTGCCGAGAGCATCCACTCTGACCGGCTGCTGCGGGAGAACAACGAGAAAATGCGGCAGGATTTCACGGCCAACGTCAGCCACGAGCTAAAAACGCCCCTGACCAGTATTTCCGGCTATGCGGAACTCATTGAGACCGGCATTGCCAAACCCGCCGATGTGCCCGAGTTTGGCCGGAAGATCCATGTAGAAGCCAGCCGGATGATCCAGCTGGTGAACGATATCCTGCAGCTGTCGCACCTGGACAGCGTCAGCGAGACCCATGCACAGCCCGACATGGAAACGGTCGATCTGCTGGACGTGGCCAAGGATTGTGTGGAACGTCAGAAACTGAACGCGCAGCGCTCCTTCATCTCCCTGACCTATCTGGGCGAGAGTGCCAGAGTGCTTGGCAACCGGGATCAGCTGGATGAGCTGTGCCAGAACCTGTGCGACAACGCCATCCGCTACAATCGACCCGGCGGCAAGGTCCAGCTCATCACCTCCTGCACCCGGGACGGCCATTGTACCCTGACCGTCAAGGATAACGGCATCGGTATCCCGAAAGACGCGCAGTCCAGCGTGTTCGAACGCTTCTACCGGGTGGATAAGAGCCGGAGCAAGGCCACCGGCGGCACCGGTCTGGGGCTGGCTATTGTCAAGCACATTGCCCGCATCCACAATGCCCGCGTTAAGCTGGAAAGCGAAGTAAACGTTGGTACCAGTATCACCGTCATTTTTGAGACTGCCCACTAAAACTGCAAAAAACTCGCGTCTGCCTGCACCTGCGGGCAGACTTTTTTTGTAGTCAGCGCTTCTCGCCCTGTTCCCTGCTTCAGCGCCCGGACTGCTCCCAGAGAGAGCAGATCATACCCGTTTTCCCAGCAGCGCTGAACGGTCTGCACGCAGAGTTGCTCCAGTGCCGCACACTGTGCTGCTGTGGGCAGAGCTGTGCCCGCCCTGCGCTGGCCGGTCAGGGTCACGGCAAAGCCATCTTCTACGGCTTCCACCGATACCACACAGCGCCGGAAAGTCACCTGTCCGCTATCCAGCGGAAAAGTGTGTTCTCCGCTCTGACCCAGCAGCAATTGTGCCATCTGGCTCTCTGCCGGGGTGAGCCGGGTGTTTCCTGTTTCGGTGAGCAGAAGCATTTCCTCCGCATTCTCAATGGCACCATCCGTCAGGATGAGTACCGGGGCCAGAAGAGCGTTCCGGCTTTCGTATAGGTGCGGAGCCTGCGGTGCAGCTTCCTTCACGACCTGCAAAAGCTGTTCCGGGAACAGTTCGTTTTCTCCGTCTGCTGCGGCCAGTTCTTCCCCGGAAAGCTCCGCGCAAAAAATGCGGACAGACAGCCCTTGTACCGGTTCCTCTTTCAGCACAGTTTCCATCTGCCGAACTGTCTTCAGGGATGTTTCGGTGTTCACAAGCAGGTACTCACACAGCCGGTAGCTTGCTTTACGGGGCAGGCCGCGCTCGGCTTCAGTCAGAGCCGTTTGCAGGGTGTTCCCCTGCCCCGTGCAGAGCTGCACCTGTGCGGCGGCATCAGAAGCATCGGCGGCGGCTTCCGGAAACTGGTAGAGCAGACCCACTGTCCAACTCTGTGCCACCACTGTGGGAGGAGCCAGGAGCAGGGCACGCACCATGCTTTTTTCGGTGTTCTCTGCCCGCAAAAATACCCCGCACCAGAGCACCAACACCCCTGCCGCCAGCCACCGGAGGGCACGCTGTTGGCCCGTCATGCGTTTTCCTCCGCAGGTGTAGCCCTGCCCCACAGCCGCCCGGCCAATCGACGTACCACCTGCACCAGCACGCAGAACCGGAACATTGCCGCTGCCAACCAGACCAGCAGCACAAGGGCATCAAACTGGGAGATGCTGCCCAGCCTGCCCGCCCGCAAAAGCTCGATGCCGGGCAGGGCATTCCCCGCCCCAAACACCAGTTCCGTGCAGAGCGCAAAGCTGCCAGCCAGTATAAAAGTTTTCACCGGAAGCCAGACAGCGCCCCGCACCTGTTTTGCCGGGCAGAACAGCGGTAGGGCAAAGTATTCCGGATACAGGGGCAGGATAATCGGTTGAGCATCAGCTTGCATCATCAGACTTTCCCAGTGGAACTGGCCATTCAGCCCCAGCAGGCAGAGCAAACCCGCCAGCGCCGCCGCCCAGCACAGGATCGGCGCACAGCGGACCAGTACGGCAGGTTCCAACTTCCATCCTGCCCAGAGCAGCAGCGGGAGAAGCCCCAGCATGGCCATGGAAGAAAAATTCCCCCAGCAAAGCTCCTGCGCCTGACGGAAGGTCTCCATAGCCTCCCAGACAAACCAGAGTCCCAGCCCTCCGCAGACCACTCGGGAAAGCAAGTCTGTACCCCAAAAACTGTCTGCACGCTGCTCTGCCCCGGCTGTCAGGGCGGTGATCAGAACCAGCGCCAGTGTCATGGGCAGGCCGCGCAGCAGAAAACTGCGGGCTGTTACAGGCGCACCCGTCTGTAACACGCACAGAGCGAACTCTGCTGTGAGCACACTCAGGGTCAGTGTTTTTTCAGAGAAACAGGATCGTTCCAACTTCAACCACCTCGTTTTTGCCAAATGGTAAAGGGCTGCCGGGAAAGTTTTGGGTAGCTGCGCCGGGTCACTCCGTCCGGCGAGAGCGGCACCTCGGGAAATACGGCATCCCGCAGGTAGGGCACACCCAGCGCCGAGACCCGGGTCAGCCCAAATAACACGCCCAGTGCGCAGGCGGCAAGTCCCACCGGGCCAGCCACCCCTGCTGCCAGCAGCACCACCAGCCGCAGAACGGTTGCCACCTCATACAGCGAGGGCGTGACGAACACCGCAATGGATGCGGCAGCGGCGGTCAGAATGACCGGCGTGCTCATCAGTCCGGCAGCGATGGCAGCATCCCCGATGATAAGGGCAGCGATCAGGCTGACAGAGTGCCCCAAGGTCTGGGGCATCCGCAGGCCAGCCTCCCGGATGATCTCCAGCATCAGGATCACCAGCAGCATTTCTCCGAACAACGGCAGCGGCGTAGCCTGCTCGGCGGCCTCGATTTTGAACAGCAGCTGGGGCGGCAGGAGTTCTGGCAGGTAGACTGCCCAGCAGACGAACACGCCCGGCAGGAAAATGCTCAGGTAGAACGAGATATATTTCAGCACCCGCAGAAAGGATGCAAAATAGGCCGTTCCTGCATAGTCATCCAGGCATTCAAAGTTTTCGCAGAACAGGGTGGGCAGGATCAGCGCTGAGGGGCTGCCATTGACCAGAATGACGAATTTCCCCTCCCGCAGCTTTGCCGCTGCCACAATAGGCCGTTCGGTATAGCGCACAGGAGCAAAGGTTCGGATCTTACAGGGAAAGAGCCATGGCACAAAGTAGCTGGAATCCAAAAGCAGCTGCGGCCTGGCCCGCTGCAAAGTCTGCCGCACCTTTTGCACTGCTTTTGGGTCTGCCGTATCCCGGCAGTAACAGAGAGCATACTCCGTTTTCATCTCACAATCGGCTTGACCGATCTCAATGACCAGAGCATCATTGCGGAAGCACCGCCGCAGCAGGCTGGTATTCACCCGGAGCAGATCTGCAAAGCCTTCCCGGGAGCCGCGGAGATTTCCCTCCCCTGCCGGTTCATCCACCGAGCGGGCGTTCAGGCTCTGCACCGAAAAGGCGATACCTTTTGCGCATCCGTCCAGCAAAAGCACTGCCATGCCCGCCGTCAGCCGCCGGATCAGGGCATCCCAGTCCTCCACAGGGGCAGGCTCTGCGGGCAGTGCGGAGTGCTCAAACAACAGTGCAAACACCTGTTCCCCGGTCAGCTGTTCTGCCGGGCCGGGCGGTGTGCGGCGGCTGGCGGCATCCAGCAGCAGCTGCCACAGCCCTTTCAGGCTGGCCATTCCATCAAACAGAACGATGGCTCCTTTGCAGTGGTAAAGCTCAAGCTCCTTCGCATAAAAATCTGCCGATCGGCCAAACCTAGCGTTGAGCTCCGCAAGATTTGCCGCCAGATGGCTGGAAAGCTGTTCCATTTTGCCGCCCCCTTTCTGGTAGCTTGTCCGCCGGGGCGGTGGTTATACGCTGGGAGGTGTTCCGGTTTGAAACTCTTAATCTTCCGTACCATCCTGATCTATCTCTGCGTCCTGTTTGCCATGCGGCTGATGGGCAAACGTCAGCTGGGGGAACTGCAGCCTGAGGAACTGGTATCCACCATCCTCATCTCCAATCTGGCTTCCATCTCCATTGAATCTGAAGAAGTACCGGTCACAGCCAGTCTGATCCCCCTCTTTCTCATTGCGGCGCTGGAGCTGCTGGGGTCGATCCTCAGCTTCAGGAGCCAACGCTTTTTCAACCTGATGTCCGGGCGGCCCAAAACTGTTATCTTGAACGGTGAGATCGATCAGAATGCCCTGCGCACCCTGCGCCTGACTGCCGCCGATCTGATGGAGGCGCTGCGCGGCAAAGATGTGTTCGACCCCCGGGATGTCTCCTATGCGGTCGTGGAGACCAACGGCAGTCTCTCGGTGGCTCTGCGTCCGGAAAAGGAATCAGCCACCCTGGCCGACCTTGGGGCAAGGGTACAGCGGGCGCAGGCCACCATCCCCTTTGTGCTGGACGGGCAGGTGCTTGCCGAAAACCTGACCACCTGCGGCAAGGATGCCGCATGGCTGGAACGCACCGCACAGGCCAACAGTCTGCTTCTGGAAGAGATCCTGATCCTGGCGGGCAACGATACCGAGGATTATTTTCTGCTGAAAAAGGAGCCACGCCAAACGGCGGGGCTCCGGCAAGGAGGTTCGGCATGAAACGTATTTACGTCTGTATTGGCATCGTAGCCCTGCTGCTGACGGCAGCCTTTTACAGCAGCTTCCGGGTACAGCAATTCGCGGAAGATATCTCCGATGACATCGACACTGCCATGGAAGATATCCGGAACAGCGATCTGACCGGTGCGCGGCAGGCACTGGCCGAAGGAGCCGAGCTCTGCGACACCATGCGGGAGGGCATGAACCACCTGCTCCGCACGCAGGACTTCACGGAGCTGGAAGCCGCCCTGCGCGCCGCCGATGGCCATCTGGAACTGAATGCACCCGAGGAAGCCTTCGGGGAACTGCGCCGGGCACAGGTTCAGGTAGAGACCCTGGCCTGGCTCTCCCATCGTATTCTTTGAGGGTATTTGTACTGAGCTGAACAGTTGAGGTGAGCACAACAAAAAGCCAGGCTTTCTCGTGAAGTTCACGAAAAAGTCTGGCTTTTAACGCTGGAACCTTAGTTTTTCTCTTTGCGGTCGCCCATCAGTTTTTTAAGCTCCGTGAAAAAGCTCTCGACATCGGCAAACTGCTGGTAAACCGAAGCAAAGCGGACATAGGCCACTTCATCGATCTTTTTCAGCTCCTGCATGGTCAGTTCACCAATGCGCACACTGGACACCTCGCGGTCATAGGAGCTCATCAGGCTTTGCTCAATGCTGCTGACAGCCCGTTCCAGTGCATCGTAGCTCACCGGGCGCTTGGCGCAGGCCCGCAGCATTGCGTTGAGCAGCTTCTGACGATCAAAAGGCTCACGGGAGTTATCCTTTTTGATGACGATCAGCGGGACGGTCTCCACCACTTCATAGGTCGTAAACCGCATGCGGCAGCGCAGACACTCACGGCGGCGGCGGATCCGCTCACCGTCTTCGGTCGGGCGGGAATCGATGACCTTGGATTCCTCATCGCCGCAATAGGGACATTTCATAAATCGTTCCTCCTGATGTTGGTTCTTGGCCTGTCGGGCAAAACACGGTCAGGCTTTTTTGGTTTCAGCCTTTTTGCTCTTGCGGTCGTTCCACAGCACCCAGGCGGAGGTGGAAACACAGAGCGAGGTATACACACCGCTCAGCATACCCATCATCAGCGGGAAGGCAAAGGTAAAGATGCTGTCCAGACCGTACAGCTTGGAGACCACGCACATCACACCCAGTGCCATTACAGTGGTCACCGTAGTGATGATGGTACGGCGGGCAGACTGGTTGACCGAGTGGTTGACCAGCTCCTCGAACGGGGTCTTTTTCCCCATCAGGGCGCGGTTCTCGCGGATGCGGTCATAGACCACAACCGTATCGTTGATCGAGTAGCCCAGAATGGTCAGCATAGCGGCAATAAAGTTGCCGTCCAGCGGGGTGCGCAGCAGCACAAAGGTGCCAAACACCACCATCAGGTCGTTCAACAGAGCCAGCACAGCCATCAGGCCGCCGGTCAGACCGCCGATCTTCTTGAAACGGAAGCCGATATACAGCAGGATGAGCAACAGGGAGAACACCACAGCCACCAGACTCTTCTGCAGGAACTTGGTGCCCATGGCAGCGCTGACATTGCTCAGGGACAGCTGGGCAAAGGCATTGTCCGGGTACTGTTCGTTCAGGGAGGTCAGCAGATTCTCCACCTGATCGGTGGTCACGGTCTCGTTGCCGGGCATGGAGATCTTCAGGGTCTGCTCCCCGGTGGCGACATTCTCGCCGGTCTGCAGGGTCAGGCCGTTGTTTTCCAGTGCGGTGGAGGCGGTCTTCTGAACTTCGGAGGTGCTGATCTCACCCTGATAGCTCAGGGTGATCATGGCACCGCCCGTAAACTCTGTATCCAGCCGGACACCGAACACTGCAGCACACAGGATGATGGCCGCCATCAGGCAGGTGGAGATGGTCAGGAAGCGCTTGCGCAGACCCACAAAGTCGATGGGCTTCTTTTCCTTGACTTCCTTGCCGGGCTTGACAGCACCATAGAGCCAGGGATTCCGCAGGGCCTTGATGGAGGCTGCACCGCGGATCATCACACGGGTGGCAAACACGCCGAACACAAAGTTCAGCAGAACGCCGGTCAGCAGTGTGTAGCCAAAGGCGTAGATGGTGCCTGCGGTGGAGGGCCCAAAGGCGAAGAACACGAAGTGCAGGGCCTTGGCGAACAGGCCATCCGAGGGGCCGAAGGCACCCATCAGCACGATTGCCACAATGACAATGGTCACGTTGCCATCAATGATGGGGGTCAGGCCGCGGGCAAAGCCGCTCTTGAGCGCGCCATCCAGCGATTTGCCGTTGTTCAGCTCCTCCTTGATGCGCTCGGCGGTGATGACATTGGCATCCACACCCATACCAATGGCCAGGATGATACCTGCGATGCCGGGCAGAGTCAGGGTAAAGCTCTCGAACACCGGGAAGTAGCCGGAGACGAAGGCCAGCGTTGCCGCCACCTGACCGGCCAGAGCAATGCAGGCCAGGAAGCCGGGCAGACGATACAGCAGAGTCATCAGCACCACGATGAGGGCATAGGCAATGAGACCTGCCAGCACCATGGCGCTCAGGCTGTTCTCGCCCAGGCTGGGGCTGACGGTGGAATAGCTGTCCACAGTCAGGGCAAAAGGCAGTGCACCGGAATTGATCTGGCGGGCCATCTTGACCACGTCCTCCTGCGTGAAGGGATTGGACGCGGAACTGGTGATGATGGCGGCACCATCGGTGATGGCCGCATTGACCGTTGCCGTGCTCACGTTCTGATCATCCAGCCAGATGCTGATGGTTCCACTGCTCTGGTAGAGCTCCGTGGTGGCATCCCCGAAGGCCTTGGCACCCTCATCGTTGAACTTGAGGGCCACATAATATTCGGATGTACTGCCGCTCACCGGGCCGTACTGAGCAGCTGCGCTCTCGACCATGGAGCCGTCCAGGATCAGTTCGCCGTCTGCACTGCTCCCCTTGCGGAAGGTCAGGTAGGCGGTGCTGCCGATCTCTTCAATGGCGGCTTCGGGGTCAAAATCGGTCTCGCCGGACTGCCACGGAAACTCCAGGATCAGGCGGTCGGAGTCATAATCCACATACAGCTCGTAGTCGGTCACGTTCAGGCCGACCAGACGATTCTCAATGACCAGCTGGGCAGCGTCCAGCTGATCATCGGTGGCATCGTAGTTGTCCGAGGGGGCAAACGTTACGTTGACACCGCCCTTGATATCCACGCCAAAGCGGATATCCTGCGCTCCCCTGATGTAGGTCTTGGTCACATCACCGTACTTGACTGCCACACCAAAGAATGCCGTGTAGACAAACGCGGCGATCAGGAGCACTGTGACAACAAGCTGCCATGCTTTGCCTTTCGTCTTCATAAAAAACAGGAAACCTCCAAAATATAATAAACCTCCGCCGCGCAGAAAAACCTCTGCACGGAGGAGATTTTTTACAGAATAAAACCCTTACTCTGCCTTTTCGGCCAGCAGCTTTTCGATGACTGCCAGCTTTACGCAGACGCAGAGCAGATCAGATGCGGTCTCCACCTCGTCCAGGCTGGGATAGGTGGGCGCGATACGCAGGTGAGAATCCTGCGGGTCCTTGTGGTAGGGATAGGCGGAACCGGCACCGGTCAGGGTCAGACCGCACTCCTTGCACAGCTGGGCCACACGCTTGGCGCAGCCGGGCATAACGTACAGGCTGATGAAGTAACCGCCCTTGGGGTTCGTCCAGTGGGCGATGTCGCCGCAGGGGGTCAGCTCCTCGGAAAAGGCCGTCTTGACCGCATCAAAGCAGGGGATCAGGCGGCGGCGGTGTTTTGCCATGTGGGCCAGCACACCCTCTTTGTTCTTCAGGAAGCGGACATGGCGCAGCTGGTTCATCTTATCATAGCTGATGATCATCACGGAGAAGCGCTTGCAGATATACTTCATGGAGTCCACGCTGCATGCAATGGCGGAAACACCTGCACCAGGGAAGGTGATCTTGCTGGTGGAGGTGAACATGAACACACGGTTCTCCGTGCCGTACTTCTTGCTCTCGTTCAACAGAACCGGAGTCTCGATGATCTCCTCGGTCAGGTGGTGGACGATGTAAGCTTCATCCCAGAAGATCTTGAAATCAGGAGCAGCGGTCTTCATCTTGGCCATCCGGTCAATGGTCTCATCGCTGTAAGTATAACCATCCGGGTTGGAATACTGGGGCACGCACCAGATGCCCTTGATGGTGTCATCCTCGGCCACCAGCTTCTCCACAATGTCCATATCGGGGCCATTGGGGGTCATGGGCACACTGATCAGCTCAAAGCCGTACTCCTCAGTGATGGCAAAGTGGCGGTCATAGCCGGGCACCGGGCAGAGGAACTTGCGCTTTTCCACCTGAGACCAGGGGCAGGGAGACTCAGGGAAGCCGAACACATAGCCAATGTTGATGAGGTTGTACATCAGCTGCAGGCTGGAGTTGCCGCCCACGAACACTTCCTCGGGCTTGACACCGAACACATCCGCAAACAGGACGCGAGCCTCGTGCAAGCCCTCAAGATCACCATAGTTGCGGGCATCGGTGCCTGCGTCAGTGGTGTAATCGTTCATCTGCAGCAGACCCATTGCCAGATCCATCTGGTGAGGGCCGGGCTTGCCACGGGCCATGTTCAGCTTCAGGTTCATGGCCAGAAACTTTTTGTACTGCTCATTCAGCTTTGCCTTTTCGGCAGTGAGCTCCTCACGATTCATCTCAAGATAGTTTGCCATTGAAAAACACACTCCTTTATCGTACTTCCAATTTCCCACAGTATCCGATGCCGGGTGTTTCAGGAGTTCCTGCCAGAGAGTTCTCCCACCACAGTCATCCAGACTTTATTATTATACCGCAACTCCGGGCGCGAAACAAGCAAATTGCAAAAAAAGCCCCGCCAAAGCCGAAGCATTTGGCAGGGCATCCCTTCCCTGCTGTCTGCAGAGTGCAGATATCAGCTCAGGGAGGTCTGGTTCTTATACCGTTTGCGCACAGCGCCGTATTCCAGATGGGCCTCGCCACCCTCCACGGTGTCCTTGTCGATGGTGACACGGATGATGGTGGGGTCATTGGGCACATCATACATGACAGGCAGCAGGATGCCTTCCATGACGCTGCGCAGACCGCGGGCACCGGTCTTGCGCTCAATGGTCTTGCGGGCGATCGCGTGGAGGGCCTCGTCGGTAAACTCCAGCTCTACACTGTCCATGCTCAGCAGTTCCTTGTACTGCTTGACCAGGCTGTTGCGGGGCTCCTTGAGCACACGCACCAGTGCATCCTCGTCCAGATCGTCCAGCACGGTGATGACCGGCAGACGGCCGATCAGCTCGGGGATCAGGCCAAACTTGACCAGATCGTGAGGCTCCACCTTGCGCAGCAGGGCACGCTGGGCATCCTCGGAGTTGTCCTTCAGGCTGCTGCCGAAGCCCAGTGCAGAGCGATCGGTGCGGCGCAGGATGTATTTATCCAGGCCATCAAAGGCACCGCCGCAGATGAACAGGATGTTGGTGGTATCGATCTGGATGAACTCCTGCTGGGGGTGCTTGCGACCGCCGTTGGGCGGCACGTTGCTCACGGTGCCCTCCAGGATCTTCAGCAGCGCCTGCTGCACACCCTCACCGCCCACGTCACGAGTGATGGAGGGATTCTCGCTCTTGCGGGTGATCTTGTCGATCTCGTCGATGTAGATGATACCCACCTGTGCCTTCTGCACATCAAAATCCGCCGCCTGAAGCAGCTTGAGCAGGATGTTCTCCACATCCTCACCCACATAGCCCGCCTCGGTCAGGGTGGTGGCATCCGCAATGGCGAAGGGCACCCCCAGCATCTTGGCCAAGGTCTGAGCCAGCAAAGTCTTGCCGACACCGGAGGGGCCCAGCAGCAGAACGTTGGACTTCTGCAGTTCCACATCCGCACCTTTGCCGCTCAGGATGCGCTTATAATGGTTGTAAACGGAGACCGCCAGCACACGCTTGGCCTCGTCCTGACCAATGACATACTGGTCCAGCCCGTTCTTGATCTCAGCCGGGGTCAGGATATTGATATCCAGACCATCCACAGCCTGCATCCGGGTACGGCTTGCGCCGCGGCCCGGGCGGCCGTTTGCTTCCGGGTGCTCCGGCTGATCCGAGAGCAGATCATGGCACAGGCCGATGCACTCGCTGCAGATGTTGACACCGGGGCCGATGATCATCCGTTCCACTTCGTCCTGATGTTTGCCGCAGAAGCTGCACACCAGGTCTTTTTCATTTTTGCCGGAATTGTTGTTTGCCATAACTGTTATTCCTTATTCTGGGTCTTTGCGCGCAGGGCTCTCCCCCGCGCCGTTCAGTTTCAGCGGTGGGCGATGACCTCATCGATCAGGCCGTATTCCTTGGCTTCCAGCGCGGTCATATAGTTGTCGCGCTCGGTGTCCAGCTGGATCTTCTCCAGCGGCTGGCCGGTGTAATCGCTGAGCATGTGATTCATCTTATCGCGGATATACACCATGTGCTCAGCGTGGATCTTGATATCAGTGGTCTGGCCGGAAAGGCCGCCGCCCTGACCGCCGATCAGCGGCTGATGGATCAGGATCTCGGAGTTAGGCAGGGCAAAGCGCTTGCCCTTGGTGCCGCTTGCCAGCAGGAAGGCACCCATGGAAGCGGCCATGCCCATGCAGATGGTGGAGACATCACACTTGATATACTGCATGGTATCGTGGATGGCCATGCCCGCGCTGATGGAGCCGCCGGGGCTGTTGATATACAGGCTGATATCCTTGTCCGGGTCCTGCCCTTCCAGGTACAGCAGCTGCGCCACCACAAGGCTTGCGGAGGTGTCGTTGACATCCTCGCTCAGAACGATGATGCGGTCATTCAGCAGACGGGAGAAGATATCATAGGAACGCTCACCATGTGCCGACTGTTCGACAACGTAAGGAACAAAACTCATAAAGTTCGCCTCCTGATACGAAAAATGATTCTATTTGCAAAATTGACCGATACGGCAAAAGAAACAGGGCCGTATCGGTCAATTTTAACAACCTTTGTTTACAGGGTACGCTTCAAACAGCGTTTCCTGCAAATTGCGGCCTTGGCAGCTGGATTATTCAGCGTCCTCGGTCTTTTCAGCCTCAGCGGCCTTCTCCACGATGTTGGCGTGGCTCTTGATGAAGTCGATGGCCTTGTTGATTGCCAGATCCTTCTTCAGGTCGTCAACGTTGACCAGCTCACGGACCTTGTCCTCTTCCATCTTGTACTGGTCAGCGATGCGCTTGATCTCAGCGGAGACATCCTCCTCGGAAGCCTCGATGTTCTCAGCAGCGGCAACAGCCTCCAGAGCCAGGCGGATTTTGACCTGCTTCTCAGCCTGAGGCATGAAGGAAGCACGGAACTGATCCACGGTCTGGCCCATATACTTCAGGTAGTCTTCCAGGCGCAGACCCTGCTGCTCCACACGGAAGGCGAAGTCATTGACCATCTCGTCCATACGGGTATCGTACATAGCCTGGGGGATCTCAGCCTCCATGCTCTCGATGACCTGATCGACCAGAGCGTTCTCAACAGCCAGGTCATCCTGCTTGTCCAGCTGCTCCTGGTTGTTCTTGCGGATGGACTCCTTGAACTCTTCCAGAGTGTCGTACTCGGAGCAGTCCTTAGCCAGCTCGTCATCCAGAGCGGGCAGCTCCTTGTACTTGACCTCGTGCAGCTTGATCTTAAAGACAGCAGCCTTGCCAGCCAGCTCAGCAGCCTGATACTCCTCGGGGAAGGTAACGTTCACGTCGAACTCCTCACCGGCGGAGTGGCCAACGATCTGATCCTCGAAGCCGGGGATGAAGGAGCCGCTGCCCAGGGTCAGGTTGTAGTGCTCAGCCTTGCCGCCCTCAAAAGCGACACCGTCCACAAAGCCCTCGAAGTCGATATCAACGATATCGCCATTCTCAGCAGCACCCTCGCGGGTCAGCTCACGGGCGTTGCGCTCCTGCACGCGCTTCAGCTCTGCATCGACGGCCTCGTCGGTAACAGTATGGACAGTCTTCTCAACGGTCAGACCGTTGTAGTTGCCGATCTTGACTTCGGGCATCACAGCGACCTTGACGGTCAGGGTCACGCCCTCGGTCTCGCTGGCAGCATCCACAGAAACCTCGGGACGGCCAACGGGCTCGATGCCGGCTTCCTTCACAGCTGCCTCGTAAGCAGCGGGGAACAGCTCATTGATGGCATCATAGGTAAAGACATCAGCGCCGTACATCTTCTCGATCAGAGAACGGGGAGCCTTGCCCTTGCGGAAGCCGGGCACGGAGTACTTCTTGCCCTCCTTCTTGAAAACATCGGCCACTGCGCCCTTAAAGGCCTCAGCGTCGATGGAGAACTGCAGCTCTGCCATGCTCTTCTCGAGCTTTTCGCACTTGATGAAATTCATTTTGTGTATCCTCCACTCAAAAATTCTATTGCGTTGGGGACAGGTTTCCTTCCCTGTCTCCTGCAACCGCGCACCGCGTCCTGTATTTTCTGTTTGCGAAATGCGGGGACGCGCGCGCTCAATTGGGTGCAACAATCGCGTCAAAACTTATTATAGCACGTTCCAGACACAATTGCCAGACCAAATTTTGACTTTTTGTTCTTTTTGCCCACACTTCCCGCCTTTAATTGATGCGGTAGGGGCAGAAACGCAGGCCATCGGCACTGACAAGCTTATACCGGATGCCGTCCACATCGCCCTGCACCGCGTACCGGATGGCGTTTCCGTGCAGGTGGCCGTAGTAACAGCGGGTGATGCCGTAGGCCTTCAGGGTGGCCACGATCTCAGGGGCACTGGTGCCGGTGTAGACCGGCGGGTAATGCAGGAACACCAGCTTCTCCAACCCCGGTTCCGCAGCATCCAGGCTCATTTTCAAGCGCCCGATCTCGCGGTTCATCACTTTTTCATCGTGGGGTTCTCCCACATCGAACAGCCAGCCCCGGGTGCCGCACAGCGCATACCCCTCCACAGAGTAGGAGTTGTTGTGCAGGATGTGCAGGGTGTCAAAGCCCTCAGCCTTGAGGTAGGCGTTCATCTTGTTGGCCGTGGTCCACCAGTAATCGTGGTTTCCCTTCATGATCAGCTTCTGGCCGGGAAGCTCCTGTAAAAACGCAAAATCCCTGCGCGTATCGTTCAGGCGCATGGCCCAGCTGATATCACCCGCCAGCACGATGGTGTCCTCGGGTTTGATCAGCTTGCGCCAGTTGCGCTCCAGCCGCTCCACATAGCCGTTCCACCCCGGAAAAACATCCATGGGTTTGGAAGCGCCCAGTGAAAGATGGGTATCGCCAAGCACATAAAGTGCCATTCATTTTTCTCCTGTTCTAAGTCCGGCAGGACAAGGTTTATTCCTGATAGCTCAGCGCCACCTGCGCGATCTGCTCCGGGTCGATGACGGTATTGAACCGCTCGGCCTTCTGCCGCAGGGCAGCAAGGCTTGCGGGTGCAGTGCGGCCGGTGGCTGCTTCCAGCTCCTGCATGGCCTCAAAGTCGTTCTGCGGGGCAGTGTGGCCCAGAGCCTCCAGCACGCTGCGGGGGAACTTGTAGGGGGAGGCAGTGGACAGCACCACCATGGGCACACCCTCGCGCTTGTGACGGCCCGCCACATGGAAGGCCACAGCGGTGTGGGTATCGCAGAGATAGCCATCCTGCTCATAGCGGGCACGGATCTCCCCTGCCACCTCTTCCTCGCTGCTCCAGCCGCAGCCAAAGCTTTCCTGAATGGCGGCCAGCGTCTCGGGCCGGACGGTATAGCTGCCGGTTTCAGACAGGCTCTTCATCAGGCCCGCCACCTCGGCATCGCTGCCGGTGACGTGATAGAGCAGGCGCTCCAGATTGGAGGACACCAGAATATCCATGCTGGGAGAAGTGGTCTTGAAGAATTCCCGCTTGGCAGTATAAGTACCGGTGGTCAGGAAATCGGTCAGGACGTTGTTCTCATTGGAAGCGCAGATCAGTCGGCCCACCGGCAGGCCCATCTGCTTTGCATAGTAGCCCGCCAGAATATCGCCAAAATTGCCCGTAGGCACACAGAAGTCCACCTTGTCGCCAAAGCGCACCTTCCCTGCCTTGAGCAGCTGGGCGTAGGCGGCAAAGTAGTAAACGATCTGCGGCACCAGACGGCCCCAGTTGATGGAGTTTGCACTGGACAGACGGATGTTCCGCTTTGCCAGCTCGGCAGCAATGGCCGGGTCGCCAAAGACCTTTTTCACGCCGGTCTGGGCATCATCGAAGTTGCCGCGCACAGCGTAGACCGCCACATTTTCGCCTTCCTGGGTCACCATCTGCAGGCGCTGGATCTCACTGGTGCCGCCCGTGGGGAAGAACACCGCGATCTCCACACCCGGGATATCGTGGTAGCCATCCAGCGCGGCCTTGCCGGTATCGCCGCTGGTCGCCACCAGGATCAATGTTTTCTCGGTGCGGTCAAGATTTTTCTTTGCCTCCACCAGCAGCTTCGGCATCAGCTGCAGGGCGTAATCCTTGAAGGCGCAGGTCGGGCCGTGCCACAGTTCCAGAGAGTACACCTCATCCGAAACAGGGGCCAGATAGCCCGCCTTTCCGCCAAAGGCCGCACCATAGGTGGCCTTGGCGGCCTCCTGCAGGAACTCCTGTGAATAATCAGTCAGATACTGCCCCACGATGGCAGCGGCCATCTCGGGGTAATCCAGCGCACAGATCGCCTTGACATCCACCTGCGGGAAGCTCTGCGGAACAAACAGACCGCCCTCATCCGACAGGCCCTGTGCAATGGCCTGAGAGGCACTTACCACGCGGTTATGATCTCTCGTGCTGAAAAACTGCATTGTCGTCGCTCCTTTTTGCCAGCGGGACCCGCATTGGCCCCATGTTTGTGACAGCGGCAAAAGCCGTTTTCTGCCTTTTCCCACCGATGCACCCCGCATTACGCGGTAAATGCACCCTTTATAATATGTACCATCCAGCGCCCGCTGTCAAGAGGGGTCACCTCGGCAACGTCAAAACGAACCGGTTCATCACTCTGTCCGGTGTGCTGGAGATAATATTCTGCGGTGCGAATGAGCCTGCGCTGCTTGGCAGGGGTCACGGCCGCAGCAGGTGCGGCCAGCGGGTCGGGGCTGCGGGTCTTGACCTCACAGAGCACCAGTGTGCCGTCCGGCTCCCGCAGGATAAGGTCGATTTCCCCCATCCGGGTGCGGTAGTTGTGGGCTACCAGCTCACATCCCTGCTTCTGGTAATACCGCGCGGCCACAGCCTCGCCGGTGCGGCCGGTCTCGGCCCGATCCATCACTTGCCCTCCGGCCAATAGCCCTGCTTTTTCAGGAAACTGCGGCGGTAGAAGGGCTGGATCCCGTACTGCTCGATCAGTTCATAATGGAGCTTGGTCGGATAACCCTTGTGTTTTGCCAGCTGATACTGCGGGTACTGCTTGTCCAGCTCCATCATATAGCGATCCCGGCTGACCTTTGCCAGGATCGATGCCGCGCCGATGCTGGCGCTGGTGGCATCGCCCTTGACCACCGGCTGGGCGGGGATCTCCAGCGCAGCCGGGACACGGTTGCCGTCCACCAGCACAAGATTCGGCACAATGTCCAGCCCTTCCGCAGCCTGCTTCATGCCGCTCATGGTTGCGTTCAGGATATTATCCCGGTCGATGATCTCCGGGCCTACAAAGACGATCTTATAGGCCAGCGCCTTGTCAAGGATCTCATCAAAGAGGGCTTCCCGTTTTTTCTCGGTCAGCTTCTTGGAGTCGTTGATGCCGTACACCGGCTTCTCCGGGTCAAGGATACAGGCCGCCACAACGACCGGGCCGCACAACGGGCCGCGGCCCGCTTCATCCACACCGGCAAAAAAGCCGTACTGCGCACGGATGGCGGCATCATACTCGTACAGAGGGGCAGAGATCTCCTCGTCAGAACGCCGTTTCATTCGTCGTCCTCCTCGGCAAAGTCTGCCAGGTCATCCCGCTGGGGCGGGCGCTCCAGAGAGATGCGGCCCCACTTGCAGGCGCGGAACTCGTCCACCAGCATGATGGCACAGCGCTCGGTGTTCACCTCGCCGCCGCGCACCAGCAGACCGCGCTTGCGGCCGATGGCCTCCATCAGTTCGTAGGGCGGCAGGGCCAGCGTCTCTGCATCCAGCTTGTAGCGCTGGGCCACGAGGTCGGGGTAATTGCGGCGCACCTCATCCAGCAGATTCATAGCCAGCTCTTCCACATCCAGGATATCATCCTTGATGGAGCCGATGAAGGCCAGATTAGAAGCAATGGTCTTGGAATCGAACTTTTTCCAGAGCACGCCGGGCATATCCAGCAGGTCAAACTTCTCAGTGCTGACCCACTGCTTGCCCTTGGTCACGCCGGGGCGGTCTGCTGCCTTGGCACGGGCAGAGCCTGCAAAGGTGTTGATGAAGGTAGATTTGCCCACGTTGGGGATGCCGCAGAGCATCACCTGAGTTTTGGCACCACCCATACCACGGTTCTGGCGGCGCTCCAGCAGCGAAGCCAGTTCCTTTTCAATGGCGGTCTGCACCGCCTTGGCACCGCCCTTCTGCTTGGCGCTGATGGCCACGCAGCCTGCATCGGCGGCGCGGAAGTATCTGATCCACTCCTCTGTCACGGCAGGATCAGCCAGATCGGCCTTGTTCAGCACATAGAGCTTGGGTTTGCGGGCCGTAATGCGCTCCACCTCGGGGTTCAGGCTGGAAAGCGGGATGCGGGCATCCAGCAGCACCAGACTGGCATCCACATGCTGGATCTCCGTCTCCATCATCCGCAGGGTCTTGGTCATGTGGCCTGGGAACCATTGGATGTTATATTGATTTGCAAAGCGGGTATCGTTGTTCATTTTACCACCCCAAAATCCGAAAAGGGCAAAAAGCAGAGCAGCACTTTGCCCAGAATATCGCGTTCATCAATGCAGCCCACATAGGACGAGCGGCTGTCCAGCGAGGCGTTGCGGTTATCGCCCATCACAAACACCGTGCCCTCCGGCACCGTGTACGGGAACGTTACGTCATAGCCAAGATAGGTCGGTTCAGCGATATAAGCTTCCTGCAGCACTTCCCCGTTCACCGAGACCGTGCCCGCCTGATAATCAATGTTCACCACATCGCCGCCCTTGGCAATGACACGCTTGACCAGCGGCTTGCCGTAGGCCGTGTAGCTGTCCACGATGACCACATCGCTCCGCTGGGGCTCGTAGCCCGCGCCCCAGACGATCAGCTTATCGCCGTTCTGCAAGGTGGGCACCATGGATTCGCCGTCCACCTGAATGATGCGGAAGAACAGTGAGAATACCAGCACCAGCACCAGCGCGGCGGAGATCAGCGCCTCGTACCACTCAAACACATTCTGTCCGCGCACAGTTTCCTGTGTTGAAGCATGCTTTTCCATTTCCCGATGCACCTCACAATCTTGTCTGGCCCGGAATAAAGAAAAAAGGGACAACAAGTTGTCCCTTTTCTCCCGGTTTTACGCGGGGATCATCAAATATCGCTCTTGACCTTAGCAGCCTTGCCGGTACGACCACGCAGATAGAACAGCTTGGCGCGGCGAACCTTGCCCTTGCGGACAACGGTGACCTTCTCAACGAAGGGGCTGTTGATGGGGAAGACACGCTCAACGCCGACACCGTAGGAAACGCGGCGAACGGTAAAGGTCTCTGCAACGCCGCCGTGCTTCTTAGCAATAACGGTGCCCTCGAAAGCCTGGATACGCTCACGCTCGCCTTCCTTGATACGAACATCAACGCGGACGGTATCGCCAACGTTGAACTGGGGCTTCTCAGCCTTGATGCTGCCTTCAGAAATAATCTTCAGTGCGTCCATTTTTGAATCCTCCATTTGTTTTTAGACGTTCATACACGGCACTTTGCCGTCAGAGGACCGCCCGTTTAATGATATTGTCATTAACCCCGCTGTGGTATCAGCGGACACTAACGCCCTAATAGGATAGCACAAAACGCCCGTAAAATCAAGCGATTTGCCCAAAATAATCCCAAAAATTTTCTGTTCTGCCCAAAAGGCATTCTTTGCCCGGGAAATCAGGCAAAGAGCTGCCGATCCGCCGTCAGGAAGCGCTTGCGCAGGATGCCTGCGCTGGCGGCAGGCAGACCAAACTTTTCTTCCAGAAAGCCGGTGAGCAGCGAGGGATTCAGGTTCAGCTCCTGTGCGGCAGGCAGGCAGAGCTCCATGCAGACACGATCCCCTGCAGTGGTATATTCCACCTGCGGGATGTGATCCTTGAGTTCCACGATCTTTTTGCCCTTTTTGCTGTGCTTTTCCACCGGGGCGCTTTCCAACGCGTTATACTGTTCCAGCACAGCCGCTGCCGCTGCCGGGTAGGTGATCTGGTAGCAGGCAAAGGCGATGAGGTCAGCCTTCATCTGCACCGGGCCCACATGGGTGATGCGGATGCCGGTGGGCATGATGGCATTCAGCTCGGTCTGCCACTGGGCAAAGTCCGGGTTCTCAGCCTCGGTCTTGACATCCACGCACTCACACTCGCTCTCCTGCCCCAGCGAAAGCGGGCAGGCAAAGGTCATGTAGATGTGGGGGTTGAAGCCCAGCGTGTGCCACACAGGCAGGCCGCTGCGCTTGAGCACCCGCTGCATCACCCGCTGCAGATCCAGCAGGGAGATGTAGGAGGCCTCATTCTTCTTCTCAAACGAGATTCTGACTGTAATCAAAGCAGGGACCTCCTAACAGATGATTGGCACCGCAGCCATGGCAGGCGCGGTTGCAGGGCTGGGTGGTCTGGGCGGCAAGGGCCTTGTTGTACTCCCGCACCAGATATTCGTGGGTCACACCGTAGTCCATGTGGCTCCACGGGGTCACCTCGTCCAGCCCAATGGGACGCTGGCAGTAGAACCTGGGGTCAATGCCCAGATCCTCAAACACCTGCATCCAGGTATCATACTTGAAGCACTCTTCCCAGCCGTCAAAGTAACAGCCCCTCTTGTAGGCTTCCAGAATAACAGGAGCCAGACGGCGGTCACCCTTGGCGAACACGCCCTCCAGAAAACTGGTGGTGCTGTCGTGATAGTTCACCTTGATCTTGCGGCTGTGGACGCTTTCCAGCAGGTGCTTCTGCTTGGCCTGCAGGCTTTCCTCCGTGTCCATGGGCACGAACTGGAAAGGCGTATGGGGCTTGGGCACAAAGCAGGCACAGCTGATGGTCACCTGCACACCCCTGCCCTTGGCGTGCCTGGGGTTGGAGTAATAGAGATCTACCACCTTCTGGGCGGTCTCGGCAATGCCCTCGATGTCCTCCATCGTCTCAGTGGGCAGGCCCATCATAAAGTAGAGCTTGACCGAGGAATAGCCGTTGGCAAAGGCCAGTGAGCAGGTCTTTTCGATCTCGTCCCAGGTAACATTCTTGTTGATGACATCCCGCAGGCGCTGGGTACCGGCCTCGGCCGCAAAGGTCAGGCCGCTCTTGCGCACCTTTGTGGTCTTTTCGATCAGGCTCTGGGAGAAGTTGTCCATCCGCAGGGAGGGCAGCGAGAGGCTGACGTGCTCCTTGGGGGCCCACTCGTTCAGATCATCCAGCAGTTCTTCCAGCTGGCCATGGTCGGAGGTGGACAGGCTGGACAGGCTCAGCTCCTCATAGCCGGTGTTGGCGCACAGATCCTGCGCCGCCTTATTCAGCAGACTGGCATCCCGCTGGCGCATGGGGCGATACAGGAAGCCCGCCTGACAGAACCGGCAGCCGCGCACACAGCCGCGCAGCACTTCAATGCTGGCGCGATCCTGGATGGCACCCACCATGGGCACAACAAAGTTTGTTGGCGGAGCAAACTCGTTCAGATCCTTGATGATGGCCTTGGTGATGACCGCCGGGATGCCCGGCTCGTTGGGGGTAATGGCCTTGACCCGGCCGTCCTCAAAGTAGGTCACATCGTAGAAGGCGGGGATATAGACCCCGGGGATCTTTGCAATGCGGCGCAGCAGCTCCTTTTTGGAGACGCTGCCCTCTTTCTTGGCACGCTCGATCTCGGCGCAGATGGAAGGCAGCTGGTTCTCACCCTCACCCAGCTGGATGACATCAAAGAAATCTGCAATGGGCTCCGAGTTGCAGGCGCAGGGGCCGCCCGCCACGATCAGGGGCCAGTGCTCGTCGCGGTCCTTTGCGTAGAACGGAATGTGCGCCAGATCGAGCATGGCCAGAATGTTGGTATAGGAAAGCTCGTACTGCAGGGTAAAGCCCACCGCATCAAAATCGGTCAGGGGGTCCTTGCTCTCCATGGTGTACAGGGGCAGATCCAGCCGCTCCATCTCAGCCTTCATATCCAGCCAGGGCATAAAGGCCCGCTCACACCACCAGTTCTCGTGGCTGTTGAGCAGCTCGTACAGGATCTTCTCACCGAGGAAGGACATTCCCACCTCGTAGGTATCCGGGAAGCAGAATGCAAACCGGACATCCACCTTTTCTTTGTCTTTATACACGCTGCCCGGTTCGCCGCCGGTGTAACGGCCCGGCTTCTGCACCCGGCCCAGCGCTTCTTTCAGCTTGGGATCAAACATCAAGTTCCTCCATTGACAGAACAGTTTTACTTCATTCTTTTTATTGTACCCGATTCTGCCGGGAAATGCAATCATTGTTTTGGAGCAGCGACCAGCCGCACGCCGCCAGCTGTGCCCCATCCAGCGGCGGGACCGGCAGAAGGTTGAAGACCCCGGTCAGGAGGTTGGCCGCCAGAAAGGCACTGGCCCGGATGGTGGCCCGCTGTTCCAGCCGAAGCATCCAGAGCCCGGCCAGCACCAAATTCACCGCAGGGCCTGCCGCGGCAAGGAGAGCGGTCTGCCACAGGGTCATTTCCCTGCCCCGGGTGCGCATACAAAAGCCGGTAAGGGTGACTTCAATGACCGGAAACTGCCCAAACAGGGCAAGATATACCCCAATGTGCCCCCACTCATGCAGGAATGCCGCCAGCAGCCCCAGCCGCAGAAACCCGCTTGCATCGAAATAGAGCAGAACGTACAGCGTCCCGCAGAGCAGCAGTGGGTCCCGGAACACAAGCGGCCCATACCGGAGCCGATGCCGCATCACGGCAGGCTCAGTGCGGCAGAAGGATCATACCGGATGCCGCCTGTCAGAAATTCAAAGTGTAGGTGTGCCCCGGTGGCACGGCCCGTCTGTCCGGCAGTGCCCAGCCGCTGGCCTGCTGCAACCACCTCCCCGGCCCGGACATAGAGATACTGCATGTGGGCATAGAGCGTTTCCTGCCCGTCCCCATGGGTCAGCCGGACATAGTTGCCGTAAGCGGCTCCACGCCGGGCGGCGGTCACCACGCCGTCCAGTGCCGCAAGGACTGGTGTGCCCTCCCCGCAGGCAAGGTCCACGCCCCGGTGGAAGGCTTTTTCCCCGGTAAAGGGATCCTCCCGCCAGCCATAAGGGTCAGAGACACGCCACGCCGCCGTTTCCAGCGGGAAGCAGAGCGTCTGCCCCGGCTTTGCCTGTTTCAGGCTGGCTCCCGCCGGGACATTTTTGCCCGCACAGACCGGGAGCACCCTGCCCGCTAGCAGAATGATCAGCAGCACCGTCAGAGCCAGCACCGCCGCCCGTTGATATCGATTGTGTTTCCCTGCTCGTCCATGTTTTGCCTGCATCTTTTCGCCCTCCGTTCTGGAAAGTGTATGCAGAAGGAAGATCACTGAGAACCAAAACACCCCCTGGGAGATTTCCCAGAGGGTGCTCGTTCCGTATTTACCGGCGGAGCCAGTCATGGAGCCGCTGGAAGAGGCTGGGGTGGCCGTGCCGTTCCGCGCGATCAACAGCGTGCGAAGTGGGTGCGCTCTGCACAGCCGGAGCAGATGCTGCTTTCACCGTGGCAGGCTGTTTTGCTGGTTCTGCGGGCTGCTCCGCCACCTGAACCGGCTCCGGTCTCGTTTCGGGCTCAGACAGCCGTTCCGGTGCCTTTATTTCAGGTTGCTCCGGTTCTGCCGCAGAAGTGGTATCCCGGGCGAGCCAGTCATCCCGGAGCAGATCGTACATGTCCATCTGGCCGTTGACAAGGGGCTCACCGGGGGCCGCTTTCACCTTCTGATAGCTGCCGTCTGCCCGCATCTCCCGGGCATTGACGTTATCCCGCAGCTGCAGCTGCAGGATATCGCTCAGCTTCTGGATGAGGACAGGGTCCTCCACCCGGACACCCACCTCCACGCGGCACTCGGTGTTGCGGGTGAGGAAATCGCCGGAGGCGATATAGATGCGGGTGGTCACACCATCGTAGAAGCTGTAGATGCGGCCATGCTCAAGGTAGCGGCCCACCAGACTGCGGATATGCAGGTTCTCGGTCTTACCTGGCACCTCGGCGCGGACACAGCAGATGCCGCGCACGATCATATCGATGCGAACCCCCGCACAGCTGGCTTCTTCGAGCTTCAGGATGATATCCCGATCCGAGATGGAGTTGTTTTTCAGGATCATGGATGCCGGGCGGCCCAGCTTGGCTGCATTGATGACCCGGTCCATCTCGTCCAGCAGCACGCTCTTAAAGCGCAGAGGAGCCACCAGCATCTTCTCGGTGGTCTCCGTCAGTTTCTGCACGGCAAGGTTCTGGAACACGTTGGAGGCTTCCTCACCGATGCCCAGATCTGCCGTGATGAACGAATAATCGGTATAGAGCTCGCTGGTCTTTTCGTTGTAGTTGCCGGTGCCGATCTGGGTGATGTAGCTGTAGCCCTGCGGGCCCTTTTTCGTGATGAGGGTCAGCTTGGAGTGCACCTTGTAATCATCAAAGCCGTAGAGGATGGTACAGCCAGCCTCTTCCAGCTGCTTGGACCAGTCGATGTTATTCTGCTCGTCAAAGCGGGCACGCAGCTCTACCAGAGCCACCACTTCCTTGCCGTTTTCGGCGGCTTCGATCAGGGCCTGTACGATCTGGGATTCCCGCGCCATCCGGTAAAGGGTCATCTTAATGGAGATGACCTCCGGATCCCGCGCGGCCTTTTTCAGCATCGCGATGAAGGGGCGGATGGACTGATACGGATAACTGAGCAGGACATCGTGCTTTTCCACCTCGGCAGCGAGGTCATAATCCTGGGGCGGCAGCATGGGCCGGGCCGAGGGATAGAACAGCTCCGGGTTGCCCTCGGCCTCCATTTTACCGGTGAGCTTGTAGAAGAAGCTCAGATCCAGCGGGCTCTTCTGGGCGAACACCCGCTTATGACTCAGTTCTAATTTATCGCAGAGGAGACGCAGGATCTCCTGCGGGGCCGTGGGAGTTACCTGCAGGCGGACAGCGGCCAGCTTGCGGCGGCGCTTGAGCAGGTCGGCCATGATCTCGCGGTAATCGATATCATGGTCCATCATGCCCTCTTTTACATCAATGTCAGCGTTGCGGGTGACGCGGAACAGGCACTTTTCCTGGACGGCATCCTTGCCGAAGATGAGAGACGCATAATGCAGCACCAGTTCCTCTGTCAGGGCAAACTCGGTCTTGCCCTCCCGGCGCACCAGGATCAGCCGCTCCATCTGGCTGGAGATGGGGATCATGCCAAGGCTCTGGCCCTCTTTTTCCTTGAGCAGAGCGCCCAGGTAGATCTCCTTATTGCGCAAGAACGGGAACGGGTGGCGGTTGTCCACGATCTGCGGGCTGAGGATGGGGAACAGCTCGTTCTGGAAGTACTTTTTCCAGAAGCGCTCCTGCTCCTTATCCATCGCATCGAAGTTTACCTTTTTATAGCCGCAGGCATCCAGATTTTCCAGCGCTTTCTCGTAGTATTTATCGCAGTCCTCCTGCAGATGGGCAACTTTGGGCATGATAGCGTTCAGCTGTTCCTCGGCCGTCATGTTGGTCTTGTTCTCACGCTTGTCTTTGTCCTTCTGACTGCGTGCAAGGTTGGCGCGCTCCTGCAGGGAGCCCACACGCACCATGAAAAATTCATCCAGATTGGAGCCATAGATGGCAAGGAATTTCACCTGCTCTGCCAGCGGGACATTCTTATCCTTGCCCAGCACCAGCACACGGCGGTTAAAATCCAGCCAGCTGAGTTCACGGTTGATGAAGATCGTATCCTCTTTCATAGTAGTTTACTCCCTTTTTCCCTGACATGCGGCTTTCGCCGCAGCGCTTCAGCTCACGTAAGCAAGCCCCTCCCACTCTTCCACCACCGCTTCTGTCAGGCCGGGCACGGCGGCGGCCTCTTCCACCGCGGCAAAGCGCCCGTACTGCTCCCGGTATTCGATGATGGCCCGGGCGCGCTGTTCCCCCACCCCCGGCAGGGTGCAGAGAGCGTCCTGCCCGGCGGTGTTCAGATCGACCCGTGCCAGCTGGATGAGCGGTGTTTCACTCCCGGCTGCACGGCCCGGCCCTGTCTGCCGCGGAACGGCAAATCCAAACGCCATCACAACGCACACCGCGCAGACAAGGGCCGCTGTCCACAGAAATCTCTGTTCCGTTTTTGTGAGACTGGCTTTCCTCATTCCATTGTACCCGACTTTCTCTGAAAAAGAAAGCCCTCTGCGGAGAATTTGCAGAGAGCTTTACAATGATTTTACGCAGAAGTTTCTGCAAGGCGCACCATGCCGTACAAAAGCTCTGCCGCCGCACCGGTATCGTGGTCAGTCAGGGTCATCCGGTTGGCAGCAAGGCGCAGTTCAGGCGCGGCATCCGCAGGCACAACGCTCTCCCCCGCCAGATGGACAAGGTCGAGCATCTGGGTGCAGCCGGCCAGCACCGTCAGCTGCTCGGCGGCATAGCCGGAGGGAGGGCAGACGGCGTTGAGCATAGCACTGCCTGAGACAAGGCCCGGGGTAAGCACCAGCGTATCCGGTGCAAGGCGCTCCGCATGCAGGAAAGCTGCCGCGTCCCCCAGCGCCTTTTGCAGTGTGGGCAGAAGGGGCATCTGCTTTTTGTCCTGATAGAACAGGATGCGCAGAACGTCCTCGCCCTTGACATCGGCGGCGTTGCTCAGCACAAAGGGAGTCCACTCCTGCTTGAGGTGGAACACCAGTCCTTCGCTCATCCGCACAGCGCGGGTGGAGCCATCACGCATCTGCAGGGCAATGCCCACGCCGGACAGGGAGGGCAGCATCTTCAGAACAGACTCCTCCATCCCCTCAAAGCTGCACAGCGCGGTGCCGGAGCCCTCCGAAAAGTTATAGGCCAGTGTGCCGCCGCAGACCAGCGCGGGCGCACTGAGCCGCACCCCGCCCAACAGAGAGCGGACCGCCCGGGGCGAGCGCTGAGAGAAAACGGTCAGCCTGCCGCCCCTGCTGGCAAAAAGCTGCAGCACATCCCGCTGGAGCTGAGGCAGATTGCCTGCAGCATCCAACAGCAGGCTGTCCAGATCACAGAGGACTAAGGTCTGGTCAATGGTCGTCTCTTTCATAGGGTATTTCCTCCTGTGCGCTGACGGAGCGTGGTCAAGAAGCGGGTGAAGTAATCCGGCAGCTCAGAATCGAACCGCAGGTGTTCCCCCGTGATGGGGTGAACAAACCCCAGCGTTTTTGCATGCAGGCACTGGCCATGCAGGCTGGTGATGCAGTTGTGGGGGCCGTACACCGGGTCGCCCGCCACTGGGTGGTGGATGGAAGCCATGTGAACGCGGATCTGGTGGGTACGGCCCGTTTTCAGGCGGCACTCCAGCATCGTGAACTCGCCCAGCCGTTCCAGCACTTTGTAGCCGGTATAGGCGTACTTTGTGTGAGGCTCACTGGCCGGATAGACCGCCATCTTCTTGCGGTCGGTCTTGCTGCGACCCAGGTTGCTCTCCACAAAGCCCTCATCCTGGGCAAAGCCGCCATAGACGATGGTATTGTAGGCCCGCTCCACGCTGTGCACCGCCATCTGCTGGGAAAGGCCGATGTGGGTTGCATCATCCTTTGCCACCACCAGCAGGCCGCTGGTGTCCTTATCAATGCGGTGGACGATGCCGGGCCGGATCTCGCCGCCAATGCCGGAAAGGCTGCCCTTGCAGTGCCAGAGCAGGGCGTTGACCAGAGTGCCGTCCGGGTTGCCGGGAGCCGGGTGGACGACCATCCCTTTGGGCTTGTTGACCACCAGAAGGTGCGCATCCTCATAGACGATGTCCAGCGGGATCTCCTGCGGTACAGCCTCAATGGGCTTTGCATCGGGGATCTCCAGCAGGATGATATCCCCTGCCTTGAGCTTCAGGCTCTTGGCCGGAGCCTTACCGTTGCAGAGCACATGGCCCTCCGCCACAAGGCCCTGCAGGGCACTGCGGGAAAGGCCGGTGTCCTCACCGCTCAGAAAGCGGTCGATGCGCTGGCCTGCGCCCTCGGCTTCTACGATGTATTCACGCTGCTCCATGGCTTACTGCTCCTTCGGGCCCTTTTTCGTATCCTCGTGCAGCTCCTCCAGGAAAATGACCAGCACCCAAAGTGCCACACCAACGCAGACACAGATATCTGCAAAATTGAACACTGCGAACCGCATGAACAGCAGGTTGATGTAATCCACCACCTCGCCGTTCAGCACACGGTCGATCAGGTTGCCGATGCCGCCGCCCAGCACCAGGATGAGTGCGGCCTGCTGCAGCCGGTTGTTCCGGCTGCGGAAGAACAGCCAATAAGCAACCAGCAGCAATGCTGCGCTGGTTGCAACGATCAAAAACAGCTGCTTGCCGCTGAGCAGGCTGAATGCCATGCCCTGGTTGAGCACGAACCGCAGCTCCACCACATGGGGGATCAGCGGCATTGCGCCCACCGGCTGCAAAGCGCTGACAGCCCAGAACTTGATGGCCTGATCGAGGCCGACCAGCGCCGCAACGCACAGCAGATTGAAGATCACAAATGCCATAAAAATACTCCCAACGGCGGCATGCTGCCGCCTGTGTTCTGATACCAAAAAGCGGCGCTCCCTGCTCGAAAGGAGCGCCGCAGCGTTTATTTCAGGAAGGCTTATGCTTCCACCACGCTTGCGCAGCGTGCGCAGAGGGTGGGATGTGCGGCGTGGGTGCCGATGTCTGCGGAATACTTCCAGCAGCGCTCGCACTTTTCGCCGGTGGCATGTGCAGCAGCAACACCCAGACCCTCAACAGCGGAGGCGGAACCACCCTCGCCCTTGACCAGTTCCACATGGGAAACGATCATCAGGTCAGCCAGCTCATCCATGGGAATGCTGTTCAGCAGGTCATAGACGGCATCATTGCAGTACAGGGTAACGGAAGCTTCCAGAGAAGCACCGATGGTCTTTTCTGCACGGGCCTGCTCCAGCACCTTCTTGACCTCGTCACGGACAGCAATGAGCTGTGCCCACTTGGCCTTGAAGGCATCGTCTGCAGCGTACTGGCCTGCCTTGGGCATTGCCTCGAACACAACGTACTTGTTCATGCCTTCGGTCTTGGGCAGGAAGTCCCAGATCTCCTGGCTGGTGAAGCAGAGGATGGGGGCAATGATCTTGTCCAGTGCGACCAGGATCTTGTACATGGTGGTCTGGGCAGCCTTGCGGCCCACACCGTTGGTGCAGTACAGGCGGTCCTTGGTCACATCCAGGTAGAAGTTGGACATGGCAACAACGCAGAAGTTGTAGACGGCGTGATAGACCTTGTTGAAGTCATACACATCATAGCCTGCCTTGGCATTCACGATCAGGTCATCCAGAGCGGCCAGTGCCCAGCGGTCGATCTCCTGCAGCTGGTCATCCGCCACACAATCGGTATTGGGGTCAAAGCCATCCAGATTGCCCAGAATGAAGCGGGCGGTATTGCGGATCTTGCGGTAAGCCTCGCTCAGCTGCTTGAAGATATTCTTACCGGCGCGCACATCCACAGTGTAGTCGGAAGAAGCGACCCACAGGCGGATGATATCCGCACCGTAGTCCTTGATGATCTCGCTGGGCTCCACGCCGTTGCCGGCGCTCTTGTGCATCTGCTTGCCCTGCTCGTCCACGACCCAGCCGTGGCACAGAACGGACTTATAGGGTGCGCAGCCCTTGCTGGCCACACTGGTCAGCAGGCTGGACTGGAACCAGCCGCGGAACTGGTCGCCGCCCTCCATATACATGTCGGCCGGGAAGCTCAGCTCCGGGCGCTCCTCCAGAACGGCAGCGTGGGTGGAACCGGAATCGAACCAGACATCCATGATGTCGGTATCCTTGGTCCACTCGGAAGCGCCGCACTTCTCGCAGACTTCGCCTGCGGGGATGATCTGCTCTGCCTCGTACTTGTACCAGGCATCGGAGCCTTCCTTGCGGAACAGCGCGCTGACAGCCTTGATGGTGGCATCGGTGATGTGGTAAGCGCCGCACTTCTTGCAGTAGAAAGCCGGGATGGGCACACCCCAGGTACGCTGACGGCTGATGCACCAGTCGTTGCGGTCACGGACCATGCCCTTCATGCGGTCGTGGCCCCAGTCAGGCATCCACTTCACGGTGTCGATGGCCTTGTAGACATCGTCACGGAACTTGGCAACAGAGCAGAACCACTGCTCGGTGGCACGGAAGATGATGGGGTTGTGGCAGCGCCAGCAGTGGGGGTACTGATGCTTGATGTGCACCTGACCCATGATGACACCGGCCTCGGTCAGGTCGGCCAGAATGGTCTTGTTGGCAGCCCAGACACGCTGACCTGCGTACTTACCGGCCAGCTCCGTCAGGCAGCCGCCGTCGTCCACAGGAACAGTGATGGGCACGTTGTACTTCTGAGAAACATTGAAGTCATCCACGCCGTGGCCGCCTGCGGTGTGGACGCAGCCGGAACCGCTTTCCAGCGTGACATGGTCACCCAGGATGACAGTACCCTCCTTGGGCAGGTAGACGTGATGATAGCGCATCAGCTCGAACTCAGCGCCGGAAACAGGCTCGCCCACGATCTCGTAGTTCTCAATATGGCAGGCATCCATCACGCTCTTGACCAGCTCGGTGGCCATGATATGGTACTCCTCGCCGATCTTGACAAAGGAATACTCAAAGGCACCGTTCAGGCAGATGGCCTCGTTGGCGGGCAGGGTCCAGGTGGTGGTGGTCCAGATCACGAAGTAGGTCTTATCCATCGGGATGCCGTGCTTTGCCAGCACACCGTTGGGGTCCTGAGATACATGGAAGCGGACGAAGATGGAATCGCAGTCGTCCTCGCCGTACTCGATCTCTGCCTCAGCCAGAGCGGTGCGGCAGTCGGGGCACCAGTACACGGGCTTCAGGCCCTTGTAGATGTAGCCCTTCTTGGCCATCTCGCCAAAGATCTCGATCTGGCGGGCCTCGAACTCAGGCTTCAGGGTCAGGTAGGGGTGCTCAAAATCACCGATAACGCCCAGACGCTTGAACTGGTCGCTCATAATGTCGATATGCTCGGTGGCGAACTTTTCACAGATCTGGCGCAGCTCCAGCTTGGAGATGTCCTTCTTCTTCTCGCCGACGGAGGACAGGGCCTTCAGCTCAATGGGCAGGCCGTGGGTATCAAAGCCGGGCACATAGGGAGCCTGGAAGCCCTCCATGTTCTTGTCGCGGATGATGATATCCTTGATGATCTTGTTCAGGGCGGTGCCCATGTGGATGTTGCCGTTTGCATACGGAGGGCCGTCGTGCAGGACAAACTTGGGCTTGCCGTCGTTGTGCTTGATCAGGTTGTTGTACAGGTCGTTCTTCTCCCAATCCTCCAGCATGGCGGGCTCCTTCTTGGGCAGACCGGCACGCATCTCAAACAGAGTCTTGGGCAGGTTCAGGGTACTATCGTACTGGGACTTATTCTTAGCCAATGGTTACACACTCCTCTAATTTACTAAAACGCTTTGGGATCACTCGCTGAACTTCACGCCCTTAAAAGCGGCGTAGTCCGGCGCTGCTGCCTCATCCTCGGCAGCAGGGGCCGGGGGCGGGTCGAGCTTGAGCTGGCTCTCGTCCTGTGCCCAGAACTCCTCGCTGGTCTTTTCATCCGCAGGTGCCTCGTCCTCAGCATCCACATCCGCTGCAGCGGGCTGTGCCTCGGCGATCTCCTCGGTCACAGCGGCGGCAGTGGTCTCGGTAGCTGCCGCCTCGTCCTCGGCAGGAGCATCCTCAGCGGGCTCCTCCTTCTGGAACTCAGGCAGGCGGCTCAGAGACTCAACATGGCTGCGGTACAGGTTCAGCACATCGGACTTGAAGCGGGTCACTTCCAGCCGGACGCGGTCATACTCGCGCTCCTGGGCAAGCTTTTTCTCGTTTGCCTCGTTGATGATCTCATCCGCGCGGTCACTGGCTTTTTGCAGCAGCTCGTTGGCATCACGGATAATATCATCACCGCGCAGATTTGCGCGATGCAGGATCTCTTCCGACTTCTGGTTTGCTTCCCGGATGACATTCTCGCCCATCCGCTGGGCATTGATCAGCGCGCTCTTGAGCATATCGCCGTCCGCCTCGTAGCTCTCCATTTCCTTGTGCAGACGCTGATTCTCGGCGGTCAGCTCAGCGATCTGGCGGCGCAGCTCCTCAGCCTGATCTTCATCCTGCTTCAGCTGCTCCTCTACTTTATCCAGGAAACGGTCCACCTCTTCGGTCCGGTAGCCGCGGATGTTCTTTTCAAACTGTGCAGCACGCACATCCTGCGGGGTCAGCATAGTGGTTTCCTCCCTTTTCATTCAATATTGAAAAAACTCGATGATCGATCGGTCTTTTTTGCTTTTTCCGGGCAGGGCCGTCAGGCCAAAGCGCCCCTTGCCGCGCACCGTGAACACATCACCCTCATACACCGGGGCGTGGGCGCTCTCTGCAGGCAGGTGGTTGATCTCCACCCGGCCCGCCGCGATCCACTCACATGCCTGCCCGCGGCTGCAATGGAGCATGGCCGCAAGCACAGCGTCCAGCCGCAAAGAGGACACGGTGGCTGTCTGCGTTTTGCGCTCTGCCTGCGGGAATTCGGGAACCTCATCCAGCGAAAGCAGCGTGGTGGTGACCTCTGTCCGGCCCACCTGCAGCAGTTCCCGGCAGATGAGCTCCCCCGCCGTTTCCAGCGCAAAGACATAGGCAGTGCCCGGCGTATCGGCCGGGAGCACGATATCTCCCAGAGCTTCCCGACGCAGCTCCAGCCCCATCAGACTGCCCAGATAATCCTTGTGGCCCGGCAGTACCGCCCCGGAAAGGGTGCGGCAGGTCAGCTTCACACAGCACAACGGACTTGCAGGGTAGCAGCCCTCTGGCTCCAGGCAGAGCAGCTTCCGCTCTGCTCCGGGCCAACCGCCCTCAAAATGATGGTCGCTCTCCGGCACATCGGCACGGTTCAGCGCCGCGCGGGCCAGATCCTGTTCCCTGTCGCTCAAAAAACCGGAGTAGCGGGCAATGCCGCGTCCCTCGGCCGCGCGGGCCAGATCCTCCACATGCCGCATCAAAAAGCGCTCTTCATCGGTGCGGGCGGGCACAAAGCCCCGCACTGCCCTGGGAGCAGGATCAATAGAACGCGCCATTGTTCTCCAGCTCGTCCAGCAGATCGCCCATAATGTCCACGTTGTACGGGGTAATGATGAAGGTGCTGTTGGCAACGCGCTTGATCTGGCCGTTGTTGGCGTAAGCCACACCGGACAGGAAATCCACCAGACGGCGGGAAACTTCCTTGTTGGTAGACTCCAGATTCAGCACGACCGTGCGCTTGTTGTTCAGGTGGTCTGCAATGGTGCTGGCATCCTCAAAGCGCTCGGGCTTTACCAGAACGACCTTGAGCTGGGTGGTGGCGTGGATGTTGACCACCTTGTTCTTCTTCTGGGCACCCTCCACCGGCTCTTCCTCTGCATCGTCCATGCCAACGCCGAGACCGCTGTTGTTGTTCACCATCTGGGGGCCGTCGTCGATGTACTGATCGTCGTAATCGTCCTCACCGCCGAAAAGGCCCTTTTTGAGACTATCCACGAAAGACATAGTATCTGCTCCTTTCATTCGGGCAGCCGCAGCTGCCTGGCGCCTTTTGCAAAAGAGATGCAAATAGCTTTTACTATTATCGGATTTTTTGCCGCAGATGTCAATAACTACAAAAGTTTTCCATCATACAAATTTTGTCCGGAGACAATAATCTCGTCATAAAGCCGAACCTGACTGACAGAACCAGCAGTTCCGCTGGGCAAAACGATGAGGTCATCACCGTCTGTGATCTGTGGATGGGCATCGTCCACAGGGTCGATGCGGCAGAAGCGGGCCAGGTTGCCGTACTTCACATACACGCCGGGGATGTAGTTCTCGCCCTGGCTTTCTGCCTCGGAGCCGTCCTCCTTGAGGTAGTGCACCGCAGCAGCAGGCACCCGCAGGCCGGTGTTGCGGCCCACGATGATCTGGGCATCGGCACAGTTCAGCCGGAGCACGTCGCCGTTGATGATCTCGCAGGAGAGGACGAAACGGGCAATGTCGTTTTCCGCATCGATGTTCACCTCGCTGACCTTTGCCTTGAGGGGCGTTTCCACCTGACCGGGAAAGCGGATCTCAACGCTCTTGGTCAAGGGCTTGCCGTCCCTGCCCAGCAGCTTTTCTGCCTGTTTGGCCGAGCACACCCCGGCATAGTACCAGGTAAAGCCCGAAACGATCTTTCCCGCGCAGCCGTCCAGCGCGATCTCCGGGGAGGATTCAACGTAGGCTTTCAGGTTGGCTGCATCCAGGGCAAGGATATCGGCAGAACCAGCGTTCAGCCGCCCGGAGCTGGAGCTGCGGATGAAATAGCCTGTCTGCGGGGCCGTGATCTGGGATGGATTGCCCAGCTGGGACTGCACCGTGGCGGCCTGCTGGGTCAGCGCGGTGATCTGGTCAGAGAAGCTGGCCACCTCGCCGGTGATGACCCAGAGCTTGTTCTGGGCCAGAATGTAATTTTCCTTCTCCGCATCGGTATCCTCGTAGTCCCCTGCATCCAGCGAATCCATCAGGTCGTACAGAGCAGCGGAACGGTTCTTGCGCAGGGATTCCAGCTGCACCGAAGTGGTGTTCTGGGAGCGCTGCAGCAGGTCGATCTGGTCATTGATCTGGGTCAGCTGCTGGCGCAGGGTGGCCTGCGCTGCATCGCTGTAGATCTCAGCCACCGCTGTGCCTGCCGAAACACGCTCTCCGTCTGCCACCAGATATCCCAGCGTGCCGCCGCCCGCAACGTAGCTTTCCTCAAACAGGAGCACGCCTTCGGCATCCACGGTGTCCTCCACCGTAGCCAGCAGGGCGGTCTCGTAGGTATTGGGCGGAAACAGCACCTGCATTGCCTGATAGCCCACATACAATGCCGCCAGCAGCAAAAACACGATGACGACAGCGGCCAGCGTTTTCAGTGCGCCGGAGATGCCCTCGCGGTTTTCTTCCTGCATATCGCTCATCCTTTCGCTAAAAATTCATTTGTGAGACATGCGGCCTGTTCCCGGACATCCGGGGCCGAGGCATCCAGCCAGCAGATGCCCTTCATGTGGCGGAACCAGGTCAGCTGGCGCTTGGCATAGTTGCGGGAAGCCTGTTTCAGCTTCTCCACACAAGGGGCAAGCGTGCTCTCCCCCGCAAAGTAGGGGAAGAATTCTTTGTATCCGATGGCCTGGGCTGCCGTCTTATAGGTATCCCGGTGTTCCCACACACGTTTTGCCTCGTTCAGCAGATCCTGCTCCATCATCAGATCCACCCGCAGGTCGATGCGGCGGTAGAGCTGGGCGCGCTCCGGAAAATCCAGCCCAAGGATCAGAGAACGGTAGGGCTTTTCGGGCGGAAGCGAGTCTGCTTTCTGCTCACTGAGCTTTTTGCCGGTGGCGCGGTAATGTTCCAGCGCCCGCAGCACCCGGATATGGTTGTTCGGATGGATGGCCACCGCCGCTTCGGGGTCCACCACCTGCAGCTCCGCATACATGGCTTCCGGACCCTTTTCATTCAGTTCCGCGGCCAGCTGTTCCCGCAAACCGTCCGGCGTTTTCTCAGCAGCAAAGCGGACACCATACAAAAAGCTCTGGACATAGAGCCCGGTGCCGCCCACGAGGATGGGCAGATGTCCTCTGCCGGAGATTTCACGTTCCAGCGCCCCGGCCAGCGCGGTGAAATCTGCCACGCTGAACGGTTCATCAGGCTGCAGGATATCTACCCCATAGTGCGGAATGCCGCGAGTCTCCTCGGGGGTCACCTTGGCGGTGCCCACATCAAGACCTTTGTAAATCTGCATCGAATCGGCGCTGATGATCTCACCGCCGAACTGCTCGGCCAGTGCAACACCCAGCGCGGTCTTGCCGGAAGCTGTGGGGCCGACCACGGCCAGCACCGGGTGCTTATTGTTACACGATCCGTCCAAACTGTTTTTCCAGCTCCTTCCGGGTCAATTTAAGGACACAAGGCCGACCATGGGGGCAGAAGGGCGGTACCTCGCCCGAGAGGATCTTTTCAGCCAATGCCATCAGCTCCTGCGGGGAGGTCTTATCCCCCGCCTTGATGGCCGCGCGGCAGGAGATGGAATGGAGCACCCACTCAGTCTTTTCGCTCAGGGCATCGCGGCTGCCCTTGGAGAGCTTATCCGCCAGCTCCACCAGCAAATCCTCGGCACTGCCCTGTTCCACATCCGCGGGCACAGAGCGCAGAAACACGCTGTTGCCGCCAAAGTCATCGATCTCCAGTCCTGCGCTTTCCAGCAGCTCAAGGTTGGAGAGGAGCGCAGTCTTTTCCTCTGCAGACAGCTCCACCACCAGCGGCTCCAGCAGCAGCTGGGCCGGAACATCTCCATAGTTTGCCGCCAGCTTCTCAAAAAGCTGGCGTTCGTGGGCGGCGTGCTTATCAATGATGCAGATTTCCTCCCCACGCTCAGCGAGGATGTAGGTCTTGAAGATCTCACCCACATAGCGCAGAGGGGCAGGGCCTTCCTGCACGTCAAAGCCCAGCTGTTCCGGCGTATCCTCGGCAGCAGAGGTCTGCTGCGGAGCTGGGGCGGCAGGCATTTCCTCCTTGGGGGCAGGATCCCATGCCGCCATGTGGTCCTGATGTTCGGGCAGATCTGCACTGTCCGGTTCAATGTCCAATGCACCTTCTCCCAGCGCTGCGGCAAAGGCGGGTGCTTCAGGCTCACTCTCCGTGGGAGCTGATGCCGGGCTGTGCAGGGTGGCATCCTGCCGGATGGGCAGGCCCGATGCAACCGTTGTCCAGCTGTGCTCTGTCGATTTTTCCTCGGCAGTGCCCGGTGCAGGCAGGATATCCGGGTGGCTTGCAGGTGCCGGACGGGACGGCGGTACTGCTGCCGGTGTCGGAGTAAAACTCCGGAAGCTCCGCTGGGGCTGAGGGGTATACTCATGGAGCGTTCCCGGCTCGGCTTGGCCTGGAATGATGGCAGAAAGCCCTGTAAAGTTATTCTTCTTTACATCATTTTCTGTTGTGTGATCGCTTGTTTCCGATTTGTTGGATTCCTCATCTTTTTTATCCTCTTCAAAGGCGAAGCGCCGCTCTCCGGTGCCCGGTTGGGCCAGTGCCAGCTTGACAGCGTGATAAACGAGGTCAAAGATATCGTTTTCCCGGGCAAAGCGCACCTCAGTCTTGGCCGGGTGGACATTGACATCCACAAGGTCAGCGGGCATTTCCAGAAGCAAGATTCCTCCAGGGAACTTGCCCTGCATCGTGGTGCCTTTGAACGCTGTTTCCATGGCCGCCATCATGGTGCGGTTGCGGACATAGCGCCCATTGATGTAGAAATACTGCATACTGCGGCTAGCGCGGCAGCTCCTGGGCTGGGTGATGAGGCCCCACACCCGGTAGACCCCCTCCTGATTGTCCAGCTCCATGAGGTCACGGCTGAATTCCCGGCCCAGCACCGCGTAGGCGGCACTGCGCAGCTTGCCGTCACCGGGGGTGACATACTGCAGCTTGCCTTCCCGGACAAACTTGAAGCTGACCTCGGGGTGGCTCAGGGCCACATGGGCCACAATATCCGCCACAAAGGTACCCTCGCTGGAATCCTTTTTGAGGAACTTCATCCGGGCCGGGGTGTTGTAGAACAGATCCTGCACCCGGATGGTAGTGCCCACGCCGCGCGCACCGGGCTCCAGCGGATAATCCTCGCCGCCCTCGATGCGGTAGACGGAGGCGCACTCGTCGTTCTCAGTACGGGTCAGTACTTCTACCCGCGCCACGCTGGCAATGGAAGCCAGCGCCTCTCCACGGAAACCCAGGGTGTGGATATGGTTCAGATCATCCTCCGTCCGGATCTTACTGGTGGCGTGGCGGATGAATGCCGTAGGGATATACTCTGCTTCAATGCCCGAGCCATTGTCGCTGATCTCGATCAGCTTCACGCCGCCTGATTCAATGGTCACGGTGATCTGGCTTGCCCCGGCATCAATGGCGTTTTCCAGCAGCTCCTTCACCACGGAAGCAGGCCGCTCCACCACCTCACCGGCTGCAATGAGCTCTGCCGTGTGCTTGTCCAGAACATGGATGACTGCCATATTCGTTCCCTCCCCTGTTTTTTAGGATTTTTCAGGAAATCAGCCGTTCAGGCTGCCCTTCAAGGTCTTTTTCAGCTCGTACAGGAAATTCAGCGCTTCAATGGGGGTCAGCGTTTCCACATCCAGCGCATCCAGTTTTTCCAGCACCTCGCTGGGCACTGCGGGAGAGTTATACTCCTGCAGCGCATCAAAGTCCATCTGCTCCACCTTGTTCTTGGGGGCAGTGGCTTCCAGTGCGCGCAGCACCTCGTGGGCGCGGCGGGTCACAGTGCCGGGCAGACCGGCCAGCTTTGCCACCTCGATGCCATAGCTGTCATCGGCAGGGCCGCGGACGATGCGGCGCAGGAAGGTGATGTCCTCACCCCGCTTTTTCACCGCAATGTTGTAATTTTTCACGCCGCTGATGGTGCCCTCAAGGTCCGTCAGCTCGTGGTAATGGGTGGCAAAGAGGGTTTTGCAGCCCAGTCCCTTGGCAGGGTCGCTGATGTGCTCCACCACGGCGCGGGCAATGCTCATACCGTCAAAGGTGGACGTGCCGCGCCCGATCTCATCCAGCACCACCAGACTGCGGGAGGTAGCGTTCTTCAGGATCTCTGCCACCTCGGTCATCTCCACCATAAAGGTGGACTGACCTGCCGAAAGGTCATCTGACGCGCCGATGCGGGTAAAGATGGCATCCACTACACCTACATGGCACTCTCTGGCCGGAACAAAGGAACCGATCTGTGCCATCAGGGCAATCAGCGCATTCTGGCGCATATAGGTCGATTTGCCCGCCATGTTAGGGCCGGTGATGATGAGGCAGCGATCTTCGCCGCAGTTCAGGGTGGTATCGTTGGGTACGAACAGACTGCCCTTCAGCATCTGCTCCACCACAGGGTGGCGGCCCTCCACGATGGTCAGCTGGTCGCTCTCATCCACAGTGGGGCGGCAGTAGTTGTTTTCTGCTGCCACCTGAGCCAGAGCGGCCAGCACGTCCAGCTCTGCCACGGCGTTGGCTGTACGCTGGATGCGGTCGAGCTGGGCACCAATGCTTTCCAGCAGCTCATTGAACAGCCGGTGTTCCAGAGCGATCAGCCGCTCGTGGGCACCCAGGATCTTATTTTCCAGCTCCTTGAGCTCCTGTGTGATGTAGCGTTCGCCGGTGGTCAGGGTCTGCTTGCGGATGTAGCTCTCCGGCACCTGTGCCTTATAAGAGTTGCTGACCTCGATGAAATAGCCAAACACATGGTTATAGCCGATCTTCAGCTTGGGGATGCCGGTCTCCTGCCGCAGACGGGTCTCGAGCTGGGCCAGCACACCCTTGGTGTTATCGCGGATGGAACGCAGCTCGTCCACCTCGGGGTGGTAGCCCTTGGCGATGACACCACCATCCTTCAGGGTAGAAGGTGCGTCAGGGTCCACAGCGGCATAGATCTTGTCCTTGATATCGCTCAGCGGGTCGATCCTGGAGACGATCTCGCTGAGCTCGGCGCAGCCGCAGCTTTCGGCCTGCTGGCGCAGGCTGGGCAGGCGCTCACAGGTCTGCGCCATGGCATAGATCTCTTTGGGCGTGGCCGAGCCGTAGACCGTGCGGGTCATCATACGCTCCAGATCGGCGATGTAATGCAGTTCTTCGATCAGATCGCCGCGCTGTACGGTCTGATTGACCAGGCTTTCCACAGCATCCAGACGGTGGTTGATGGCATCGCTGGAAAGCAGCGGCTGCTCGATCCAGGTGCGGAGCAGCCGCTTGCCCATGGCAGTGCTGGTCTTGTCCAGCACCCAGAGCAGGGTCCCCCGCTTCTCGCGGCCCCGCAGGGTCTCGGTGAGTTCAAGGTTGGCCCGCGTCACCGGCGAAAGCTGCATATACTGGGCTTCATTGTAGCTGATGACGGTCTTCAGGCGCTCCACACCTTTGATCTGGGTGGTGTGCAGGTATTCCAGAAGAGCGGCCATGGCAAACCGCACCAGACCTTTTTTGTCGATAGAGGTCGTCTCATCCCAATTGCGTCCAAACTGATTTTCCAGCGAGATGGCCACAAGGCCCGGGGCGTAGCGCTCCTCTTCCACCAGCTCCACAGAGCAGGTCATGTTCTTTTTGATATAGCCGGTCAGTTCGCGGCAGTCCAGCATTCCGGGGTTCATCAGCACTTCGCTGGGATGGTAGCGGCAGAGTTCCGCGATCACGGCAGGCACGATCTTCTCCCGTTTCAGCTCGGTGATGTGGGCCGTGCCGGTGGAAACATCGGCAAAGCAGATACCCGCCGCGTTCCCTTTCAGAAAAATGCTTGCAATGTAGTTGTTTTTGTCATCCTGCAGCATACTGCTCTCGATGACAGTGCCCGGCGTGACCACCCGGATGATATCGCGCTTGACCAGTCCCTTTGCCTTGGACGGGTCCTCCATCTGCTCACAGATCGCCACCTTGTATCCCTTGGCAATCAGGCGGGCCACATAGCCCTCGTAGCTGTGGAAGGGCACGCCGCACATGGGGGCACGCTCTTCCATGCCGCACTGCTTGCCCGTCAGGGTCAGGTCCAGCTCCCGGGAGGCGGTCAGCGCATCGTCAAAGAACATCTCGTAAAAGTCGCCGATGCGGTAAAACAGGATCTCGTCCTTATACTGCTTCTTGATGTCCATATACTGCTGCATCATGGGCGACAGTTCTGCCATAATCGTTCACCTTTCCTGCGGGCTATGCCGCTTTGCTTCTTTCCGTCGGTTTGCAGTAAGTAACTGCGAATGGAAGGAAAACGCGGCCTGCGATTTGCAGCCGCGTTCTCATTTTACCTGTTAGTGGCAGCCTCCGCAGGTGGAGCAGCTGCCGGTGCAGGATTCGCTGGGCTCCTGCACGGTCATGGGGTCGCCGCCGTTCATTGCGGTGTTGATGATGGCATCAATGTAGTTGACCAGGTTCTCGCAGTCGCGCTTTGCCTCGTTGTAAGCAGTCATACCCTCGTCAGCCATGATCTTACCATACAGGTCGTTGACCTTGGTGTTCAGCTCGGCGATGCGCTCATCACTGCGCTCGTTCTTGCTGATCTCGTTGTTCAGATCCATGCGGGCCAGATTGAACTCTCCGATGAGATTCTGCAGCTCCTCATCCTTGTCGTTTGCCTTGCGGGCCTGATCCAGAGCCAGGTAACGGGGGTCAGTCTGCAGTGCCATGGCGGCGCGCTTGAACAGATCGATGCAATCCATAATCAAAAATCTCCTTTGATGTGTTTGTTTTTATAGTTACATTATCATTGAGGCCGGTGTGCCCCGGGATCACGTTTCCAGTTCGCCCAGCAGGACGGTGGCGCGGGCACCGGTCAGGTGCACTTGTGCGTAGCTGCCCATCAGGGCGGGGTCTGCGGCAAACTCCACGGTCAGGTTGTTGTCCAACCGGCCGGAGAGGGTTCCATCGCTGCGGCCATAGCCTTCCACCAGCACCCGGACAGTCTGGCCCACCTGCTGCCGGACCAGATCCATTGCGATCTCGTCCTGTACCTTGAGCAGACGGGTCATCCGGTCGGTTTTCTCCGCGCGAGGAGTGGGGTCGGGCATATCCGCTGCCTTGGTGCCGGTGCGCTTGGAGTAGATAAAGGTGAACAGCTGCATGTAGCCGACCTTCTTCACCAGTTCCAGCGTGCCCTGGAAATCCTCCTCCGTTTCCCCGGGGAAGCCCACGATGATATCGCTGGAGAAGGTGATGCCGGGCACCTTTTTGCGGGCGTACTCGATCAGCTCCATGTACTGCCCGATGGTGTAATGGCGGTTCATCTTTTTCAGCAATTCATCCGAGCCGCACTGCACCGGCAGGTGCAGGTGTTTGCACAGGTGGGGCTGGGCCGCAATGGTATCGATCAGCTTGTGGCTGGCATCCTTCGGGTGGCTGGTCATAAAGCGGATTTGGTAATCTCCGGGCACAGCGCAGAGCAGATTGAGCAGATCAGCAAAGTCCACCTGTTCTTCCAGGCCCTTGCCGTAGCTGTTCACGTTCTGGCCCAGCAGCGTGATCTCCTTGTATCCGGCTTCCACCAGCCCCCGGAACTCCGCCAGGATATCGCCGGGCTTGCGGCTCTTCTCACGGCCCCGCACATAAGGTACGATGCAGTAGGTGCAGAAATTGTCGCAGCCATACATGATGGGCAGCCATGCGCGGAACTCACTCTCGCGCCGGATGGGGATGTTCTCCACGATGACCGGGCGCTGGGCGGGCTCCATCAGCACGCGCTTATGCTTCTGCAGCTTCTGAGCAATGAGCTGGGGCAGGGTATCGATGCCATCCACACCAAAGACCAGATCAACATAGGGATAGCTCTTGCGCAGTTTTTCTACCACATGTTTCTGGTTGGCCATGCAGCCGCACAGGCCGATCATCAGGCCGCGCTTTTTCTCCTTCAGGCCCTTCAGTGCACCCACATTGCCGAACACGCGCTGCTCGGCGTGCTCCCGCACGGCGCAGGTGTTGAAGAGGATGAGGTCTGCATCCTCGGGCTTATCGCACAGGCCGTAGCCGATATCCACCAGCACGCCCTTGATACGCTCGCCATCGTTGACGTTCTGCTGACAGCCATAGCTGTGTACAAAGGCCAGCGGCGGGGTGTCGTAAGCCGCACGCACCAGCTCCGCAGCCGTCTCGTTGTGTTCAAAGTTAATGTATTCCAATAAAAACCATCCTTATTTTTCAAAAGCTCTTTTTAGTATACCCTCTTTCTGCCATAAGGGCAAGTGGGAAACCGCAAATTTCAGAATCCTTCGGGGCAATTCAGCCTTCTGCCTGCTTTTTGGCGCATGCTTCACACAGGCCGAACAGCACCACAGCGCAGTCCTGCACCACAACATCCTTCTGGCGGCGCACCAGCCTCATCACCTGTTTCTCGTCCACATCGGCATCCACTACGCCACCGCAGGCTGTACAGTAGAGGTGGCTGTGCCAGCACAGGGTGTGGTCAAAACGATCCGCCCTGCCCGGAATGGACACCCGGCGCACCATGCCTGCCTCCACCAGACTGTTCAGGTTGCGGTAGACAGTGCCCAGGCTCAGGCCCGGGCACTCCGGGGCCGCCTTATCAAAGATCTCTTCGGCGGTGGGGTGGTCGCAAAGCTGCTCCACGGTGTGCAGCACCAGCTCCCGCTGTTTGGAATAACGCATCTTCCTCTCTCCTTCTCTTCCCTTTATACGTTCTCTTCGCCCTTGATCCGCGCCCAATATGCGCGGGAGGCCTGCTCGTTCTTGTTTTCCCCAAAGGTGTAGTATTTTGTGTTCTTGAGCACATCCGGCAGATACTGCTGCTCGACCCAGTGATTGGGGTAATCGTGGGCGTACTTGTAGTTCTGGCCCTTTACCAGCGCATCCTCCCCATCATAGTGCTTGTTCTGCAGCTGGCGGGGAATGGGCCCGGTGCGACCCGCCTGCACATCCGCAATGGCGGCGTTGATGGCATCGTGGGCGCTGTTGGATTTGGGGCTGGTCGCCACCAGCACAACTGCATCCGCCAGGGCCAGCCGCGCTTCGGGCAGGCCCACCGCGTTGGCGATATCCACCGCCGCCTTTACGATGGGGATGATCTGCGGGTAGGCAAGGCCCACATCCTCGCAGGCGCACACCATGAGCCGACGGCAGGCCGAGGGCAGATCCCCGGCTTCCAGCAGCCGGGCCAGATAGTGGAGCGCTGCATCCGGGTCGGAGCCGCGCATGGATTTCTGGTAAGCCGACACGATATCATAGTGGTCATCGCCGTCCCGGTCATACCGCATGGCGGTGCGGCGGGTGACCTGCTGGATCATATCCAGCGTGATGTGCTTTCCCTCCGGTTCGGGAGCCGCCGCCGTCACTGCAAAATCAAGGCACCCCAGTGCCTTGCGCAGATCGCCGCCCGCGCTCTCGGCAAGATAGGCACAGGCATCGTCCTCCATCCGGATGGGCGCGCCCTCACTCTCCGAAATCTTTTTCAGGGCGTTCCGCAGCCCCTGCTCCACATCTGCAGCCGTCAGCGATTTAAACTCGAACACAGTGCAGCGGGAAAGCAGTGCATTATAGATGTAAAAATAGGGGTTCTCGGTGGTGGAGGCGATCAAGGTCACAGTTCCGTCCTCAATGCACTCCAGCAGGCTTTGCTGCTGTTTCTTGTTCAGATACTGGATCTCATCGAGGTACAGCAGGATGCCCCCCGCCCCGGCCAGTGTGCCGATATCCTTGAGCACCGCCTTGATATCTCCCGTGCCGCAGGAGGTGCCGTTGAGCTTGTGGAGCGTCATGCCGCTGTTCTCGGCAATGATCCGGGCCACGGTGGTCTTGCCAGTGCCGGATGGGCCGTAAAAGATCATATTGGGGATATGCCCGCTCTCGATGGTGCGGCGGAACACCCGCCCCGGGGCCAGCAGATGCTGCTGGCCGCAGACTTCGGCCAGCGTTTTGGGGCGCATACGCTGCGCCAGCGGTTCATTCATCGGGCGTTCCCTCCTGTACTGCCCTGCTGTTCTGCATGGGCCTTATATAGAAATAGTATACCTCATTTTTACACGAACAGCAAGAGCAATAATGAAAATCATTCTCAGATGGATACCGCAAACCCCATTTACAAAAAAGTCGAAACATGCTATTATCATAGTACATTTACGAGAAACGAGGGGTACAGATGAAGAAAGCCGCTGCGGCAGAAGATCTCTCTGCCAAAAAGAAGCTGGCGCTCCAGGTCATCGACCGGCTGAAAACAGAATATCCGGATGCAGCCTGCACGCTGGATTACGACCACGCCTGGCAGCTGCTGGTCAGTGTCCGGCTGGCGGCCCAGTGCACCGATGCCCGGGTGAACATTGTGGTACAGGACTTGTTTGCAAAATACCCCAGTGTAGCAGCGTTGGCTGCAGCAGAGCCCGAGGAGATCGAAGCCATCGTCAAGCCCTGTGGGCTGGGCCGCAGCAAGGCCCGGGATATCTCGGCCTGTATGCGGGTACTGCGGGACAAATACAACTGCAAAGTGCCCACCACCTTTGAAGAGCTGCTGGCACTGCCCGGCGTGGGCCGCAAGAGCGCCAACCTGATCATGGGCGATGTGTTCTGCAAGCCTGCCATCGTCACAGATACCCACTGCATCCGGCTTTGCAATAAGATCGGACTGGTGGATGGCATCAAGGAGCCGCAGAAGGTGGAGATGGCCCTGTGGAAGATCATCCCGCCGGAGGAAGGCAGTGACCTGTGCCACCGCTTTGTGATGCACGGCCGGGCTGTCTGCAACGCCCGCAAACCCGAATGTGAAAAGTGCTGTCTGAACGACATCTGCCGGTACGCGGCAGAAAACGCCGTTCTTACAAAAGAAACCAAGGAGGCTTCTGTATGATTACATTGTCTATTCTGATCGTCCTTGCCCTGATCTGCGCTCTGGTGGGCGTGCTGATGGGCCTGTTCTCTCTGATCGGCCTGCTGGCTTCCCTGCTCGTGGGCGTGCTGGTAGGCGCTCTGGCCGGTCACATCGCCAACCGCTTCATGGGCACCCAGACTTCCACCGGCCGCAACATTGTGCTGGGCATTCTGGGCAGCTTTGTGGGTGAGTTCCTGTTCGGCCTCATCGGCATCCATGCCACCGGCAGCATCAGCTCCTTTGTTATCTCGGTGCTGGGTGCCTGCGTCTGCATCTGGGTGGATAACCGACTGTTCCACGATCGTTGACCGGTTTTCTCTGGTTGTTTGTCTTTGCTCTCCCCTCCGGGAGAGCTTTTTTATTTTCAGCCCCTTGACAGTTATATCGTGAAGCGATATAATACATTCATGATATATCGCATAGCGATACAAAGCGAGGTGATATAATGGAAAATCCGGCACTGACGGAAACCACCTACTACATCCTGCTTTCCCTCTATCATCCGCGGCATGGCTACGGCATCATGCAGGAGACCCAGCAGCTCTCCGGCGGAAGGGTACGGCTGGCTGCCGGAACCCTGTACGGTGCCCTGAATGCCCTGTGCGAAAAGGGGTGGATCTCTCCCCTGCCCATGGAAAGCGGAAGCCGCAAAAAAGAATACCAATTGACCTCTGCCGGGCTGAAGGTGCTCAAACAGGAGCTGGTCCGGCTGGAGGAGCTTGCTGCCAATGGCCGCGCCATTTTACAGGAGGAACAGGTATGAGTGAAACAAAAACGCTGCATCGGAATTTCTGGGTCTGGGAATTTGAAAAAGAAGAACGCTGGCTCAACGAAATGGCGCAGGAGGGCTGGGCCCTGCAGAATGCCGGATTCTGCACCTACACCTTTGAAAAGACGGAACCCGGCCAGTACATCATCCGGCTTGCCATGCTGGACAGTTCCCCGGATTTTGAAAGTTTCATGGAAGAGTTGGAAGCACAGAGCGTTGGGCATTGCTTCAGTTGGGGATATTTCCGCCGCAGCGCCCAGCTAGGTCCCTTTGATATGTTTTCGGATGTGGATTCCCGTATCTCTCACCTGAACAAAATTGGACAGATGGTGAGGCTGCTCTGTCTGGCAAATCTTCTCATAGGCGTTACCAACACCTTCAGCGGTGCATCGCTGGCATGGCTGAACCTGCTTTGCGCCACGTTTTTGGCCTACGGGCTGGGACGTATCAGCAGCAAACGAGAGAGTCTGATGGAAGAACGTCAGCTCCACGAGTGATTTTTTCTCCTTGATGCGCAGGATCTTCAGAGTTTTCAAAAAGTTCATGTTTGCCCGCTTGCATTCCGATGCAGGCGGGTATATGATTGTCATCAGCAAATAGTTATCATGTGTTAAGTATTTGCAACTGTCAAGTGATAAGGAGGATTCGTATGCCGCAGAAGAGTGCGCCGGAACTGTTCGCCGCAATCCATTATCTGCATCGGCTGAGCACAGAAGGCAAACGCGGTGCCAAAATGGCACTGGAAAGCTGCCCCAAGTGCCATTTCATCATGCTGGAAGGCGTGCTGATGACTATTGAAGAGCATGGCCAGAACGGCTCTATCTATGTTTCTGATCTGGCCGCCGCTGTCAAACAGCCCCTGCCAGCTGTTTCCCGCGCGCTGCGCCAGCTGGAGCAGGATGGACTCATTGAGCGGATCACAGACCCCAATGACCGCCGCAAAACGCTGGTGCGCCCCACGGAAAAGGGGTTGGATGCCAGCCGCCAGGTCGAAACTGCCATCAGCCGTTACTTTGAGCGGGTCATCTGCCGCATCCCGGAAGAGCAGCGGGAGCAGCTGTTCTCCCTGACCGGTGTACTGCTGGAGGCTGTGGAAGCGGAAAATGCGGAGCAACAAGCAAAATTGAAGGGAGAAAACGAAAATGGGTAAAATTTTCAAGCAGCTGGCCCGCCACTGGGCCGCCTGCCTTGCCGTGGTGGCTCTGCTGTTCGTGCAAGCCTACTGCGACCTTTCCCTGCCGGATTACACGAGCAAGATCGTGGACACCGGCATCCAGCAGGGCGGCATTGAAAGCTCCTTGCCGGAGACTGTGCGCCAAAGCACACTGGATGCCCTCTCGCTTTTGATGGGCGAAGAGGATGCGGATGCACTGCAGAATGCCTACGGATATTATCTTCAGGACAACGGTGTTCTGAAGCTCCGCAGTGACCTGACCGATGCCGAGCGCACCGCTCTGGAGGAGGCCGTTACCACACCGGATATCGTGCTGTATATGGCGGCGGCGCAGAATGCCAACGCCCCTGCCGGGGATGAAGCGGAAGCCATGACCGCTGCTCCCACGGCAGAAGATCTGGATGCCGTTTGTGCCCAGTTCGCAGCCATGGCCCAGATGCCCGGCTTTTCCCGGGAAATGATCCGGCAGCAGCTGGCCAGCGCCATGGAACAGGTGGACGAGACCACCCTTTCCAGCATGGCAAGTCAGGCCACCCTGCTGGTCAGCCTGGAATATGAGGCACAGGGCGTTTCCCATGATGTGCAGATGGTCTACCTCTTCCGTGTGGGCGGCCAGATGCTGGCCCTGACTCTGCTGATGGTGGTCGTTGCCATTCTGGTGGGCCTGATTGCCTCCCGCGTCTCAGCTTCCATCGGCCGGGAGCTGCGCAGAGAGACCTTCTCCTCGGTCATCCATTTTTCCAACGCAGAGATTGAGAATTTCTCCACCGCTTCCCTGATCACCCGCACCACCAACGATATCCAGCAGGTGCAGTTCACCTGTGTCATCCTGCTGCGTATGGTGGCCTACGCTCCCATTCTGGGCATCGGCGGCGTGATGCACGTCACCCAGGGCAATACCGGCCTTGCCTGGATCATCGTGCTGGACGTGGCCGCTCTGCTTCTGCTCATCACGGTTCTGATGAGCATCGCCATGCCCAAGTTCAAAATCATGCAGACGCTGGTGGACAAGCTGAACCTCGTCAGCCGCGAGATCCTGACCGGCGTGATGCCGGTGCGTGCATTCAGCCGCGAATCCTTTGAGGAAAAGCGTTTTGATGCTGCCAGCCGGGAGCTGATGGGCACCCAGCTGTTCACCAACCGCGCCATGGTGGCCATGATGCCCTTTATGACCCTGATCATGAACGGCACCAGCCTGCTCATCGTCTGGTTCGGCGGCAAGGCCATGGATGCCGGAAATATGCAGGTGGGCGAGATGATCGCATTCATCACCTACACCATGCAGATCGTCATGTCTTTCCTGATGCTGGCCATGGTGGCCGTGATGCTTCCTCGTGCCGGTGTGGCCGCTGACCGCATTGACGAGGTCTGCCGCACCAAGGCTTCCATCCATGATCCCGACGCTGCCACCGCAAAGCCCGCCCTTGAAAAGAAGGACTGGGATGGCGTGGTCCGGTTCGAGGATGTCAGCTTCCGCTTCCCCGGTGCCGACAGCGATGCGCTGGAGCACATCAGCTTTACCGCAAATCCCGGCGAGACCACAGCCATCATCGGCTCCACCGGCTGCGGCAAATCCAGCCTGCTCAACCTCATCCCCCGCTTTTATGATGTCACCGGCGGCCGCGTGACCATCGACGGCATCGATGTGCGGGAGATGCCGCAGGAGCAGCTCCACAGCCTTTTGGGCTATGTGCCCCAGAAGGGCGTTCTGTTCAGCGGCACCATCGAGAGCAACCTGAAATTCGGCGGTGCGCAGATCACCGATGCGGGCATGAAGAAGGCGGCTTCCATCGCACAGGCCACCGAGTTCATCGACGCAAAGCCCGAGGGCTATGCAAGCCCCATTGCACAGGGCGGCTCCAACGTGTCCGGCGGCCAGAAGCAGCGGCTCTCCATCGCCCGTGCCATTGCCAAGGATCCAAAGATCTATCTGTTCGACGACAGCTTCTCTGCCCTTGACTACAAGACGGATGTCACCCTGCGCCGTGCGCTGAAGGAAGAAACTGACAATGCCACTGTGATCATCGTGGCACAGCGCATTTCCACCGTCCTCCACGCCAATCAGATCCTGGTGCTGGACGATGGCAGGCTGGTGGGCAAGGGCACTCACGCGCAGCTCATGGCCACCTGCCCTGAATATCAGGAGATTGCCAGGAGCCAGCTGAGCCAGAAAGAGCTCAACCTGCAGAACCTGAACACCGGAAAGGAGGATGAGTGATATGCCGAGACCCGGAAAACAGACCACCGAGCGCGCCAAGGATTTCAAGGGCACTCTGCGGCAGCTCCTCAGCGCATTGAGCCAGTATAAGCTCTCCCTCATCGTTGTGATGGTCTTTGCCATCCTTTCCACCATCTTCAATATCGCCGGCCCTAAAATTCTGGCCAAGGCCACCACGGCCCTTGCCACCGGCTGGATCGCCAAGCTGCGGGGGATCGGCAGCATCGACTTTGCCTACATCGGCAAGATCCTGCTCATCCTGCTGGCCATGTACCTCTGCTCTGCGGCATTCAGCTTCATTCAGGGCTGGCTGATGACCGGCCTTTCCCAGAAGGTCTGCTATGATTTCCGCCGCCAGATCAGCGAGAAGATCAACCGCCTGCCGCTGGCCTACTTTGAAAAGCGGACGGTCGGCGAGGTGCTCTCCCGCATCACCAACGATGTGGACACCCTGGGCCAGAGCCTGAACCAGAGCGTGACCCAGCTCATCACCAGCATTACCACCATGATCGGCGTGCTGATCATGATGCTGTCCATCAGCCCCAAAATGACCCTGATCGCACTGCTCATCCTGCCCGTCTCTCTGGTGCTGGTGATGCTGGTGGTCAGGTTCAGCCAGAAATACTTCAAGGCCCAGCAGGCTACTCTGGGCGTTGTGAACGGTCAGGTGGAGGAGGTCTACTCCGGCCACAATGTCATCAAGGCCTTCAACCGGGAGGCCGCCGTGCTGGAGGACTTCAACGCCGCCAACGACAAACTGTTTGAATCTGCCTGGAAGAGCCAGTTCCTTTCCGGCCTGATGCAGCCCATTATGAACTTTGTGGGCAACCTGGGCTATGTGGCTGTTGCCATCGTCGGCAGCATCTTTGCCGCCAACGGCATCATCACCATCGGCGATATCCAGGCTTTTATCCAGTATGTCCGCAATTTCACCCAGCCCATCCAGCAGCTGGCACAGGTGTCCAACATGCTGCAGAGCATGACCGCCGCTGCCGAGCGCGTGTTCGAGTTCCTGAACGAGCCCGAAGAGGATCAGCTGGCCGATCCCACCCGCCGGGCAGACCCCGCCTGCATTGATGGTCAGGTCACCTTTGACCATGTCCGGTTCGGTTATGTGCCCGAAAAGACCATCATCCACGATTTCAGCTGCAATGTTCAGCCCGGCCAGAAGGTCGCCATCGTTGGCCCCACCGGTGCCGGCAAGACCACCATGGTCAAGCTGCTCATGCGGTTCTACGATGTGGATTCCGGCTCCATCACCCTGAACGGCCACGACATCCGCGACTTTGACCGCAGTGCCCTGCGCGAGGGCTTCGGCATGGTGCTGCAGGACACCTGGCTGTTCAAGGGCACCATCATGGAGAATATCCGCTATGGCCGTCTGGATGCCACCGACGAAGAGGTCATTGCCGCCGCTAAGGCCGCCAATGCCGACCACTTCATCCGCACCCTGCCCGGCGGCTACCAGATGGAGCTGAACGAGGACGCTTCCAACGTCAGTCAGGGCCAGAAGCAGCTGCTGACGATCGCCCGGGCCATTCTGGCCGACAACCGCATCCTGATCTTGGACGAGGCCACCAGCAGCGTGGACACCCGCACCGAACAGCGCATCCAGACTGCTATGGACAACCTGATGCGGGGCCGTACCAGTTTCGTCATCGCACACCGCCTGTCCACCATCAGGGATGCCGACCTGATCCTGGTCATGCGGGACGGCGACATTGTGGAGCAGGGCACCCACGACCAGCTTATTGAGGCCGGCGGCTTCTACGCTGACCTGTACAACAGCCAGTTTGAGGATGTTGTGGATTAAGCCACGCTCCCTTCTTTGAAAAAGGCTCAGGTTTCAATCAAAAACCTGAGCCTTTTTCTTTTGTCAATTCCTACCGGATGTGCTATACTTATTTTTGTGTCTTGAAGTAGGAAAGGAGTAACCACTCATGGAAACCACTCAAAAGCCCTACGCATTCAGCCGCAAGGTATTCTGCGAGGGGATGCGGGATGGTGTGCCCATTGCGCTGGGCTATTTTGCTGTCTCGTTCTCATTGGGCATTGCAGCCCGCAATGCGGGGCTGACCCCCATTCAGGGCTTTTTTGCAAGCCTGTTCAACAATGCTTCTGCCGGTGAGTATGCAGCCTTTTCGCTGATCGCTGCCGGTGCCACCTATCTGGAAGTTGCCATCATCACCCTGATCGCCAACGCGCGCTACCTGCTGATGAGCTGCGCTCTGGCCCAGAAATTTGCCCCAGGCACGCCGTTCTTCCACCGGCTCATCATCGGCTACGATGTCACCGACGAGCTGTTTGGCATCACGATCGCACGGCCAGGCTATCTGAACCCGTTCTACACCTACGGTGCCATTGCGCTGGCGGCACCCGCCTGGGCCATGGGCACAGCGCTGGGCATCATTGCAGGCAATCTGCTGCCGGTGCGTGTGGTCAGCGCCCTGAGCGTGGCCCTGTATGGCATGTTCCTGGCCATCATCATTCCCCCCGCCCGGAAGAACAGGGTCGTTGCCGTGCTGGTGATGCTGAGCTTTGCCCTGAGCTTTGCCTGCGGCTGCCTGCCCGGCATCGCTTCCCTTTCGGACGGCACCCGCACCATCCTGCTGACGGTGCTGATCTCCTGCGGGGCAGCCGTTCTGTTCCCTGTTACACCCGAAGCACCGGAAACTGCCGGAACTGAGGAGGTGCAGGCATGACCTACAATAATTGGGTCTATATCGCTGTGATGGCCGCCGTTTCTTACGCCATCCGTGTGCTGCCGCTGACCCTTATCCGCAAACCCATCAAAAACCAGTTCATCCAGTCCTTCCTCTACTATGTGCCCTATGTGACGCTGGCCGTGATGACCTTCCCGGCCATCATCAACGCCACCCAGAGCCCCATTGCCGGTGCAGCCGCGCTGGTAGTGGGCATCGCCGCCGCATGGTTCGGAGCCAGTCTGTTTCAGGTATCCGTCTCTTGCTGTGCCGTGGTGCTTGTGCTGGAACTGTTTTTGGTGCACTGAGCATGAAGATCTTAATTTCCGGCTCCTCCGGCTTTGTGGGTTCCCGGGTACTGCACCAGTGGCAGGGCCGTGCAGAGCTTTTCACCTTCCCGCGCGGATCTCTGGCCGCTGCCGATGAAACTGCCATTCGCCATTTTGTGGAAACCGTGCCGCCGGATGTCATCCTTCATCTGGCGGCATTGTCCGATACCGGCTACTGCCAGCAGCACCCGGAGGAATCCCAGCGTGCCAACGTCGAACTGCCTGTCTGGATGGCAAAAGCTGCACGGGACACCGGGGCCAAACTGATCTCATTCAGCTCGGATCAGGTGTACGCAGGTGTGACCCAGCCCGGCCCCCTGCCTGAAACGCTGCTGCTCTCCCCCGCCAACACCTATGGTCAGCACAAGTTGGAGGCCGAGGAGCGGATCCTTGCGCTCTGCCCGGAGGCGGTGCTTCTGCGGGCCCCTTGGATGTACGATCTGCCCGGTGATGGCCTGCCCCTCCGGGGCAATCTGCCGCTGAACCTGCTGCAGGCCGCACAAAACGGTACTCCCGTTCGCTTTTCGCCACACGATCACCGGGGTGTCAGCTGGGTGCGGGAGGTGACGGAACAGCTCTTCCCCGCCTTGCAGCTGCCCGGCGGTGTATACAATTTTGGCAGCGGGAACGATGCCGACATGGTCACAACGGCCCGGCAGTTTGCCGAAGCGCTGGGCGTGCAGGTGCAGATCGAGCCTGCTGATTTCTCCCGCAACCTTGTGATGGACAGCTCAAAGCTGGCCGCACAGGGGATCCGATTCCATGATACATTGAGCAGTTTTGAAGGCTGTTTGAGGTTTTATCAAAAATAAGAACGACCCTCTCCGCCAATGCTCCGCATTGCCACCTCTCCCAAAGGGAGAGGCAATTGCAGCTTCGAGGTAAGATTCTGCAAATCAGCAGTTTTCTTCCTGTCAGATGCGTTGGCTCCCCCTTCGGGGGAGCTGGCACGCGTCAGCGTGACTGAGAGGGTCGTTTTATATTACAGCAGAATACAGATCAATCCGGTGCAGCCATCGTTGATGACCTGTTCCAGCGTTTCCTGCAGGCGGGTGCGGGCTTCCTGCGGCATGTGGAGGAGCTTGTTCTGCAGTCCCTCATTCACCAGTTCATGCAGGCTCTTGCCGAAGATGTTCGATTCCCACAGCCTCTCCGGGTCTGCTTCAAAATCGCCCAGAAGGCTCTGCACCAGATCCTCGCTCTGCTTCTCGGTGCCCACAATGGGGCTGATCTCGGTGTGGATGACGGCTTTCATCATATGGATGGAGGGTGCGCTGGCTTCCAGCCGGACACCGTACCGTCCGCCCTGCCGGACGATCTCCGGTTCCTCCAGCGAGAGCTCCTCAATGCTGGGCATCACGATGCCGTAGCCGGTGGCTTCCACCTGTTCCAGTGCACTGCGGATCTTCTCGTACTCCCGCTTTGCCCGGGAAAGCTCAATGATGCAGGGCATCAGGCCTGCTTCATCGCCAATTTCCAGCCCCGTCTGCTCACTGAGAACGCGGTAGAACACCTCCGGCTTCAGCAGAACGGTCACCCGCACCACGCCGTCGGAAAGGTTCATGCCGCTCAGGGCAGACTCCTGCACCGAATCCCCAGCCAGCGCTCCGGCACTGTTCTGGGCCGGAACATCCTTCATCCGGCTGATCTTCTCTGAAAACTGGAGCGCCGCCGTGTAGATCTCGTTCTGGAGCCAGTGGCCCTTTTCCAGCATCGTCACCCAGCGGGGAATGGCAAAATCCAGCTCCCGCACCGGAAATTCGTAGAGGACACGCTGCAGGATGGACAGCAGGTCATCTTTCTGCAGATCCAGACAGCTCACCGGCAGGACCGTGCGTCCGTATGCCTGTTCCAGCTCTGCGGCCAGAGCCTTTGTCTCCGGAGCATCCGGGCAGGTGCTGTTGAGCAGGATGACAAAGGGTTTGCCCAGCGCTTCCAGCTCCTCCACCACACGCTTTTCGGCGGGCAGGTAGTTTTCCCGGGGGATCTCGCTGATGGAGCCATCGGTGGTGACCACGATGCCGATGGTGGAGTGATCCCGGATGACCTTGCGGGTGCCGGTCTCAGCGGCAAGGTCAAAGGGGATCTCTTCCTCGAACCAGGGGCTTTTGACCATGCGGGGCTTCTCGTCCTCCTCGTGGCCCATGGCTCCCTCCACCATATAGCCCACACAGTCGATGAGCCGGATACGGCATTCCCCGCCGCCCTCCAGTTGGAGCGGCACGGCCTGCTCCGGGATGAACTTCGGCTCTGTGGTCATGATCGTTCGCCCTGCCGCCGACTGCGGCAGCTCATCCCGGGCCCGAAGCTTTGCGTCCGCCTGGCCGATGGCAGGCAGCACCAGCTGCTCCATAAACTGCTTGATGAGGGTGCTCTTGCCGGTGCGTACCGGCCCCACCACGCCAATCAGGATCTCCCCGCCGGTGCGTGCCCCGATCTCCCGGCAGACAGTGGCTTCCAAACACTCCTGTTTTTCCAAATTGCTCTCTCCTCTCTCCCGTCCGCACCGGGCGGCAAGGCCGCACCTTCTGCGTCTGCTTCTCGGAAACAGTCTATTCGGACAGGCGGCAGGATATGAGCGGCACCTAGCGAAAAAGCGTCGGTTGACGGAAAAATCCCTCTGCGCTACAATAGAGAAAATTGAGCAGAAAGGTGGAACGCAGATGGAGTGGAAGGTTTATTTTGAGGACAATCCGGGCTGTCACCGCCCGCATCGGGGCCGCCCCGGGCAGGAAGTGTCCTGCGGGGCACACTCGGTGTGGGGCGGGCAGCATTTCATCATCCCGGCGATTTACCTTTGTGGAAAAGGGCTGGTTGTAGACATCTGCCGCCGGGTGGAGCGTGAGGCGATCGAAGCACATTACCAGAAGTTGGCCGCTTATGAAGGGATGGATATTGACGAATGCCCGCCGGAAGTTGTCGAACTGGCCGAAGCCGAGGACCCGTTTGGTTCTTTTGACTATCTGCCAAGTGCAGCCATCAACGGCAAAACCGTGGAGTACAGCCGCGGTGCCGGGGAATATTATAACCCCCTCCGCTCCGAAGAGGAGATTGTTTGCAGCGGTGAACAGGCGGCGCGGGACATCGTGAAGCACTACGGGCTTGACCCGGAACAGGGCTGGGATCTCCGGCAGTGGAGCTTTCCCTGGGCGACAAAGCGCAGGCCTGCCCACATCACCAGCCTGACACTGACCCTCACCCAGCGGGAACAGCCTGCCGAAGCGGTGCAGTTCACGGCAGCGCCCGGAAAGGTCGTGGAGTTTGCCCACCCCGTCACCGGTGTGCCCTGCGTGCTGACGGTCAAAAACCTGAAACCGGCCCGGCTGCCGGAGAATGACCTCCCCCACATGGGGCCGCCCATGGAATGGCCCCGGGAATTTGTGGAAATGACTTACACCCTGACCCCCGCCGTGACCACCGGCTGGGTGCAGGTGAACGACTGTGCCTCTAGTGATAAGCCCATCCGGAAAAGCGACGCACCCACAGAAGATGGAGCCATTGGCATCATCGGCGGGGCAGACGGCCCAACGGCGATCTTTGTGAGCGGAAAGCAGCAGGGTGATACCCGCACCGCCTGTTCCTCGCTCCACTTTGCGCCGGTGGAACCGGAAACTATCCGGTGGAAGGTGACCTACTACCAGAAGCAGTTCCCGGATGAAACTATAGCGCTCTTATAACGAAAAGACAGGCGGCTCCAACCAAAGTTGGATGCCGCCTGTTTTACTGTTCAGATCAACTTGATGGCCACCGCCTCGCTGGTGCGGTCCTGGGCTTCGCTGGTATGCTCGGGGTCATCCAGCATATAGCGGAGCAGGAGCACCTCGCCCACATAAAGCACCGCCACCTTGATGGGGATGCTGCCGGAATCCAGCGGGCTTTCCTGCGCGCCGCACCGCAGCACCACATCTGCCATGGCTGCGCCGGGCGAATCCTCATAATGGGTGAGCAGAATGATCTTTGCGCCGGATGCCTTGGCCGTGCGCAGCGTTTCCAGCATATCGCGGGTCGCGCCGGAATAGGAGATAAAGAGCACCACATCCTCCGGGCCCATCAGGCTGGCAGCCAGGATCTGGAGATGACTGTCCCCTGCGGTGCGGAACTTATTGGACAGGCTGGAAAAACGGGCGCAGATATCGTTGGCCAGCAGCATACTGCCGCCCTGACCCAGGCAGAACACCTGCCGCGCCGCACGCATCAGATCCACAGCCTGCTCCACGGCTTCGGGCGAAAGAGAATTCTGGGTGCCGTTGATGGCAGTGAGAAACAGGCCGCTGGCGTGCTCACACAGGCTGGCGGTGGTAGCGCCTGGCTCCGGCTCATGCTGGTTGACCAGCGCACCGGTGGCGTTGGCCTGCGCCAGCGAAATGCGCATCTCATGGTAGCCCTCAAAACCCAATGCCCGGCAGAAGCGGAACACCGTTGCCTCTGCCACCTTGCATTCCCGCGCAAGGGAGGAAATGGAAAGGTACTGTGCCTCGTCGGCATGGTGGACAAGGTAATCCGCCACAGCACGGCCGGATTTTGTCAGTTCGTCCTGCCTTTGCTGCAGCAGCTCCCAGAAGTTTGTGGTCGTAGACATGATGGTCTCCTTTTTCCTGCTCCGTTTCCCGCCGGAAGGGCCGGCCGCACACGCCAACACCATTGTCGGGAAGTTTTCCTTTAAGAAAAGTATAAAAGAATCCCAGCCGCTTGGCAAGAGGGGCTTTGACTACAAATTCGCGATGGTTTCTGTGCAGAGCGCCCAAATCTGCCGCATTAGTATGACTTATTTTTGAAAATCCTTTTCAATTTGCCGGATTTCCCGCCCTTTTTGAGTGAAAACTATTTTCACCGGCGAAAAATGTGATTTTTCCATAATGGTTACAAAATAGCTACAGCTTTCAAAATTTCCATGAATCATGTCCAAAAGGTCGGTCTTTTCACTAAAATTGTGCGACATACACAAGAAAGGTCTTTCATTATTGGGCAGACAGCCGATAGACAAAATGAAAATATTTTTCTATAATAAGGCCAATAGAAGCGGTTCCCACACGAGGGCCGCAGAGCAGAATCGCACTACATCAATGAGTAAGGAGAAGTTTCTTATGAAAAACAGTATCTCTCGCCGCTCTTTCCTGAAGGCCGTGGGTGCCCTGAGTGCAGCCGGTGCGCTGGCCGCATGCGGCGGCAGCTCCTCCAGCAGCACTGCTGTTTCCTCCACTGCAGCTTCTGCAGCGGCAAGCACCGCAGCCGGCGCTAACATCAAGCTGTGGACATACCCCATCGGCGGCTGGGGCAAGGATGAGACTGTGCAGGAGCTGATCTCCAGCTTCAACGCAAAATATCCCGACATCAAGGTCACCGTTGAGTACCTGGATTACACCAATGGTGATGACCAGGTCAACACCGCCATTGAGGGCGGCAGCGCACCCGACCTGATTATGGAAGGCCCCGAGCGTCTGGTTGCCAACTGGGGCAAGAAGGGCGTTATGGCTCCCCTGAACGACCTGTGGACTGACGATGCCAAGAAGGACATCTACGCTTCCGTTGAGTCTGCCTGCAGGAACGATGCCGGCGACTACTATGAGTATCCCCTGTGCATGACTGCACACTGCATGGCCGTGAACATGACCAAGGTCAAGGAAGTGGGCGCAGACCAGTACATTGATACTGATAAGCACACCTGGAGCACCGACGGCTTCCTCAAGACCGTTGACGCACTGTACAATGGCGGTTATGAGAATGTTGCAGCCATCTACTGCAGCGGCCAGGGCGGCGACCAGGGCACCCGCGCGATCATCAACAACATGTACGGCGGCACCTTCACCGATGCTGAGCACACCAAGTACACCGCTGACTCCCCCGAGAACATCAAGGCCATCCAGGCTCTGTACGATGCCAAGGGCGTGAATTTTGATGCTTCCATCAACGGCGGCGAGGAGATCACCCTGTTCCGCAACGGTACCCTGCAGATGGCATTCTGCTGGAACATTGCACAGCAGCTGAACTCCGACAACAACGATGCCGGCCTGACCAACAGCGGCGACGAGATCTTCCCCATGGCCTTCCCCACTGAGAGCGGCGATCCCAAGCTGTGCGGCGGCATCTGGGGCTTCGGCATCTTCGACAACGGCGACGAGGCCAAGATCGAAGCCGCCAAGACCTTTATCGATTTCATCGCTGCTGACCCCGACCAGGTTGGCGCAAGCGTTCTGGCTTCCACCTACTTCCCCGTTCGTGAGAGCGTTGGCGATATCTATGCCGGTAACGACATTATGAGCGAGTACACCAAGTTCATGGGCTTCCTGGGCGATTACTACCAGATCACCCCGGGCTGGGCAACTGCTCGTACCGAGTGGTGGAACATGCTGCAGCGCGTTGGCACCGGCGAGCCCGTTGAGCAGGCCGTTGCTACCTTTGTTGAGAACGCAAATGCTGCCGCTGCTGCCGAGGCATAAGCGCACCACCTGAGTTTTTCATCGCAACGTTATAAACCTTGCCCCTTCCTCGATAATCCCGGCGAGGGAGGGGCATTCTTTTTGCAAGTTCCGTCGGGAGCCGGTCATTTTACCGGAACTAAACGAAAGGTTTGGTGATTTTCTTGGCTGCTACCACCGTAAAAGTCAAAGAGCCAAAGCGCAGCCGCGCACTGGTCCGGCAGGAGACCATCGCATCCTATCTCTTCCTTCTGCCCAGCCTGATCTTCTTTTTGGGGTTCGTCATCTATCCCATGATCCTCTGCGTGGTCACGAGCTTCTTTGATTCCACCATGAACCGCGCCGATGTCTTTGTCGGCCTTGCAAACTACAAAGAGCTGTTCGCCGATAAGATCTTCCTGGGTGCTCTGAAGAACACCTTCATCATCGTTATCGTGTCGGTGCCTGTGACCTGCGCCTTCTCGCTGTGGGTCAGCTCCGCCATCGTGGATCTGCCCGAGTGGGCCACCAGCCTTTTCCGCTGCGTGTTCTACCTGCCTGTTGTCACCGGTTCCGTTGCCGTTACCGTTGTCTGGAAGTGGATGTACAACAATTACTACGGCATCTTCAACTATCTGGGCAAGACGCTGGGGCTGATCGACAAGAACATCAACTGGCTGGGCGATGAGCGGTTCGCTCTGGGCTGCATCATCCTCATCCTGCTGACTACCTCCGTAGGCCAGCCCATTGTTCTGTATGTTTCCGCCCTGGGCAACGTGGACCAGTCCATCGTAGAAGCTGCCGAAGTGGACGGCGCGACCGATTTCCAGTGCTTCTGGAAGATCAAGTGGCCCGCCATCATGCCCACCACCCTGTACATTCTGGTCATTACCACCATCAACTCCTTCCAGTGCTTTGCGCTGATCCAGCTGCTGACTTCCGGCGGCCCCAACCACAGCACCGATACCATCATGTACTACATCTACTACACCGCGTTCAAGCTGTACCGCTACGGCTATGGCAACGCCATGGGTGTTGTGCTTGCCATCATCATTGCCATCCTGTCTGCTATCCAGTTCAAGGTTGGCAACCAGAACAATTGAGGAGGTGCGTAACAATGAGTGCAACTGCTGCAACCGCAAAAAAGCAAAAGCCCTTGAAGCGTCACCCCAGCAAGCTCAAGCAGGCCAGCGCCTATACCATCCTGACCCTGATCCTGATCAGCATCGTGGCCGTGACCTTTGCGTTCCCGCTGTACTGGATCATCACCGGCTCCTTCAAAACCGGTGCAGCCATCAACTCCACCACCCCCGAGTGGTGGCCCCATGAGTGGGTGCTGACCAACTACCAGAAGCTGTTTGCCGGAAAGAGCGCTCCGCTGTGGCAGCTGGCCATCCCCTTCAGTGCACGCTTCAGTGCCGACGGCGAGCCCATCTATTTCTCGGTCGGACCCACTGCTCCTGCTGCCCTGCGCTGGATGATCAACACCGTGTTCATGGCTGTTGTCTCCATGATCCTGACCTGCATCACCGCCGCCATGGCCGGTTATACACTGGCCAAGAAGCGCTTTGTGGGCCGTCAGCTCCTGTTCACCCTGATCGTGTGCGCAATGGCTCTGCCCAAGCAGGTCATTCTGATTCCCCTGCTGCGTGAGATGAGTGCCCTGAACCTCTACAACACCATCTGGGCCGTCATCTTCCCCATTGTCGGCTGGCCATTCGGTGTGTTCCTGATGAAACAGTTCAGCGAGGGCATCCCCACAGAAATGCTGGAGGCCGCCCGCATTGACGGCGCAAGTGAAGCCAAGACCTTTATCAGCATCGTGCTGCCCATGGTCAAGCCGGGCATCGGTGCTCTGGCCATCTTCACCTTTATCAACAGCTGGAACGATTACTTCATGCAGTTGATCATGCTGTCCAGCACCAGCAACCTGACCATTTCTCTGGGCATTGCAAAGCTGCAGGCGGAGAACAGCACCGACTTCGGTCTGATCATGGCAGGTGCTGCACTGGCTGCTGTGCCTATCATCATCATCTTCCTCATCTTCCAGAAGTACTTCACCAAGGGCATCGCAATGGGTGCCGTTAAGGGCTAAAATTGCGACCGCCGCCTGCGGCGGAAACAGGGAGCAATTTTTGGCGCAGCGGTCTGCAAGACGCGAGACCCGCCCAAGGGTCGAAGCGGATGCAGGGCACCGCAAGAGGGCATTGATGCAGTTGCCCGGAACAGAAAGCGTTGGAGCTTGATGTTCAGGAAGCAATTTTTGGCGCAGCGGTCTGCAAGACGCGAGACCCGCCCAAGGGTCGAAGCGGATGCAGGGCACCGCAAGAGGGCGCTGATGCAGTGAACAGAACAAATAAGCATATAGGAGCTTAAGGAGACAAACCATGAAAGATATCACTAAGTACCAGGGCGTTATCCCCGCTTTCTACGCCTGCTACGACGCAGAGGGCAATATTTCCACTGAGGGTGTCAAGGCCCTCACCCGCCACCTGATCGCCAAGGGCGTTAAGGGCGTGTATGTCGGCGGTTCCTCCGGTGAGTGCATCTACCAGCATGTGGACGAGCGCAAGGCCGTGCTGGAGGCAGTGATGAGCGAAGCCAAAGGCAAGCTGACCGTCATTGCACATGTTGGCTGCAACAACACCGCCGACAGCGTGGAACTGGCCCGCCATGCCGAGAGCGTAGGTGTGGATGCCATCGCCTCCATCCCCCCCATCTACTTCCACCTGCCCGAGTATGCCATTGCCAAGTACTGGAATGACATGTCCGCTGCTGCTCCCAATACCGAATTCGTCATCTACAACATTCCCCAGCTGGCTGGCACCGGCCTGACCATGAGCCTGCTGAAGGAGATGCTCAAGAACCCCAACGTGGTGGCTGTCAAGAACAGTTCCATGCCCACCCAGGACATCCAGATGTTCAAGGATGCCGGTATCGCCGCCCGCGGCGAAGGCAGCTTTGTGGTCTTTAACGGCCCCGATGAGCAGTTCGTCTCCGGCCGCGTCATCGGCGCAGACGGCGGCATCGGCGGCACCTACGCCGTGATGCCTGAGCTGTATCTGGCCATGAACGAGCATATCAACAAGGGCGAGGTCAAGGAAGCACAGGCCCTCCAGTACGAGGCCGACCGCATCATCTACAAGATGTGTGAGGCCCACGGCAACCTGTACGCCGTGCAGAAAGAGATCCTGCGCCGGATGTACGGTCTGGAGCTGGGCGGCGTGCGTGAGCCCATGCCCAGCCTGATCCCCGAGGATGAGGCCATCGTGGCCGAAGCACAGGCCATGATCGAGGCCGCCATCGCAAAACTGTAAGCTGAACAAGCGCCCCCTCTCCGTCTCTTTTCAGAGGGGAGGCGGGCGCTTCTTTTTTTGGAGGGAAAGCGTATGATCTGCGATACCCTGGAACAACTGCATCTGTATAAGGGGTTCCACAAAAACCTCGACACGGCCATTGAGTTTCTGGCCGCACACCCGCTGGATACCCTGCCGCTGGGCCGTACCGAAGTGGACGGCGACGAGGTGTTCATCAATGTGATGGATGCCGATCTCAAACCCCACACCGGTTCCCATGCCGAATATCACCGGCTCTACGCCGATCTGCAGATCGACCTGACCGGCGGCGAGGGCTGGGGCTACGAGACCGCCCCCGGCACCGAGGTGGAGCCCTACCAGCCGGATATCGGCAAAAAGGACAGCGAAGATGCCGTTTTTGGCACTCTGGGCGAGGGGCGGTTCGTCCTCTTCTTCCCCGGTGAGCTGCATCGCCCCGGCGTGGAAATGCCCGGCTGCGATCGTGTCCGCAAAGCTGTTGTCAAGATCAAGATGGAGGATAAGTATCATGGATAAGGAAAAACTGTTTGCTCAGATCAAGGGCGGGCTGATCGTCTCCTGCCAGGCATTGGAGCACGAACCCCTGTACACCAAGGAGGGCGGCGTGATGCCCCTGATGGCCAAGGCTGCCGCCATGAGCGGCGCGGTGGGCATCCGCGCCAACACCGTGCGGGACATCACCCAGATCAAGGAGGTCGTGGACCTGCCCGTGATCGGCATCATCAAAAAGGACTACCCCGGCACCCCCATGTACATCACTGTGACCATGAAGGAAGTGGACGAGCTGGTGGCCTGCGGCGTGGATATTCTGGCGGTGCAGGGCACGGGAGCCCTCCGCCCGGACGGTTCCACCTCCGCTGAGTTTATCCGCGCCATCAAGGCAAAGTACCCGGATCAGCTGGTGATGGCCGACTGCGACAATTTTGAAAACGCCATGGCCTGCGCCGAGGCCGGTGCCGACTTTGTGGGCACCACCATGCGCGGCTACACCCCTGAGACCCAGGGCATTGACGACATCGATTTTGATTTCGTCCACAAGCTGGCCACCGAGTGCCCCGCCAAAGTCATTGCCGAGGGCCACATCCACTACCCCGAGCAGGCCGTCAAGGCACTGGAAGCCGGTGCTTTTGCACTGGTGGTGGGCGGTGCCATCACCCGCCCTGCCGAGATCACGGCCCGCTTCACCGGTGCCATCAACGCCATGAACAAGTAAAACGGAGACACTGAGATGAAACAGTATCTTGCGATCGATATCGGCGGCACTGCCGTCAAGCTGGGCATCGTGGATGAGACCGGCGCGGTAGGTCCCAAGGCCGAGGAGAGCGTCAACTTTGACGGCTACCAGACCCCGGTGCTGACCACCGTGCTCAAAGCCGCCAAAGCCTTTGTGGAGACCCAGAACATCGACGTGAACACGCTGGAAGGTGTGGGCGTTTCGGCCACCGGCCAGATCGACAGCCGCAAAGGCATCGTGGCCGGTACCTGCGGCAACTTTCCCAACTACATCAACAGCCCCATCCAGGCCGAACTGGAACGGCTCTTCGGCCTGCCCGTCACCGTTGCCAACGATGCCAACTGCATGACGCTGGGCGAGGTCTGGGTCGGCGGCGCAAAGGGTTATACCGATGTCATCGGCGTGACCCTGGGCACTGGCGTGGGCGGCGGCATCCTGACCGGCGGCCGCCTTTTGGAGGGTGCCCGCGGACTGGGCGGTGAACTGGGCCACTACCGCACCCATGCACTGGACGGTGTCCCCTGCACCTGCGGTGCCACCGGCTGCTGGGAGCGCTACGCCGCCACCACGGCTCTGGTACGGGCCGCGCAGGAAAAGGACCCGGCCTGGAAAGACGGCCGCGCCATTTTTGCTGCCGCGGAAGCTGGCAACGAGACCGTTCTGGCCCTGCTGGATGCCTGGACGGATGAGATCGCACAGGGCCTTGCAGGCATGGTGCACATCTTTAACCCGCAGCTCATTCTCATCGGCGGCGGCGTGAGTGCCCAGCAGAAGCTGCTCATCGAGCCCATTGCCGCCAAAGTCAGGGCCTCCGTCATGCCCGCCTTTGCCGAGGGGCTGGAGATCCGCGCCGCCCAGCTGCACAATGATGCCGGTATGGTAGGCGCAGTCTATTACTTCCGCCAGCAGCACGGCGAAGCCTGATCACCTGAACGATCAAAGGAGTGTATTGAGATGAAAACACATATTCTCTGCCTGGGCGATTCCAACACCCACGGTTACTGTGCCGACCCCAAAGACAATGCCGACGGCGGCATCCGCTTCAACGAGGACGAGCGGTGGACCTGCCGCCTGCAGACTGCTCTGGGCGACAAGTATCTGGTAACCGAAGAGGGCCTTTCCGGCCGCACCACCGTTTTTGCAGACCCCATCCACGAGTCCATGGATGCTCTGAGCGTGGCCTATCCCCTGCTCAAGAGCCATGAAGTCATCGACCTGCTCATCATTATGCTGGGCACCAACGATGTGAAAGAGCGCTTCAACGCAAACGCCGCCTGCATTGGCGCGGGCATGGAGCGCCTGATCCAGAAGTGCAAGACCGTGGACTGCTGGGGCGGCAAGGAACCCAACATTCTTGTCGTTGCTCCTCCGCGCATCAAGGAGGGCTTCCACGATGAGGTCATGGGCGACGGCTGTGTGGAGAAGTCCAAGGGCGTTGCCGGCTGGTACAAGATCATTGCAGAGCGCAACAACGTCCATTTCCTGGATGCTGAAGGCTGCGAGTTCAACCAGATCGACTTCATGCACCTGACCCGTAAGGGCCACGCACAGCTGGCCGAGAAGCTGGCCGAGCTGGTGCCGACGCTGCTCTGAGTCAAAAAGAACAACCCTCTCCGTCATTGCCTCGCAATGCCGCCTCACCCTTTCGGGGGAAGCAGGCAAAGCAAAAGGCTTTGACGGAGAGGGTTGTTTTCTTTTGTCAGATGTAATCCGAAATATACGGGATCTTATGGAAGAGCACGTCATCCAGCCGTTCCACAGCCTCTTCCCTGCCCTCGATGCGCTCCAGCTCATACAGACGCTCTGCGGTCTTGTAGCCCAGCAGCAGGGTGGTAAAGGTGCCGATGCCCATTTTCAGGTGATACTCGGCGGGTTCACGGGTCATGGTGCAGTGCCCATCCGCAAAGCGAACGTTGAACGTCCGGTCGTTCCATGGCAGAAGCGAGTCCTCGATCTCCAGCTCGATGCACAGGGTGCCGCCGTCCGGGTCACAGGGGTAATCGGCGAGGAAATCCTCCACGTCGATGATGCGTCCCATGGCATAGGGGCGGATGCTCTCCTTGATATCGCCATCGTCCATCTCAAAGGCGATGGGTTCGCTGAAATAGGTGCTGCCGTGCACCTCATCGATCATGGAATCATGGGCATGGATATACTCCCACAGGCCTTTCTGGGCCTCGCGGTTGAGGTAGACCATCTCCTTGATGTGCATGATGTCGTTTTTGATGAGGTAGACCATGTAGCCGCAGGGCTTATCCTTGACGTTGTAGTAGACCGCAACATTGGTATCGTCCTCGTCCCAGCGCCAGTATTCCTCCCAGGCCAGACTGTTGCGGAACAGACAGCCATGGGTGATGGACGCGAAGTGGGAGTGCAGCTCATGGAACTCGGTGTTATCCCAGCTGACGCGCCGGACATAGCCGGGAGCCTTGACCTTGGTGGGGATCTGCCGGTCCTTGATGTTGAACGAGATCTTGTTGGAAACGATCTCCCAGCCCAGATGATGGTACAGCGGAATGCTGTACGGGTAGAGCAGGGCGAAGGATTTGCCCTCCTCGTGCATCTGAGTCAGGCCCTTGATCATCAGGTGCTTCATAATGCCCTGCCCGGTGTACTCCGGGTAGGTGCAGACACTGGTAACAAAGCCCACATGGTAGACCGTATCGTAGATATTCATTTTCAGCGGATAGACGGCAAACTGGGACACCAGCGTGTCTCCATCAAAGCAGCCCAGCACATCGGCACGTTCCAGCACCGGGAACTTGGACTGCTTGATCTCGTCGTCCTTCCAGCCTGTGGCAGTCAGCTCTTCTTCCGTGACCTGAAAGGTGTAGCGGAGCAGTGCATTGTACTGATCCAGATCCTTCGCTTCCAGATAACGGGTCAGATAATGGTCTGCGGCGTTCATACGAACACCCCCGTCCTTACGGGGTCAGACGGTTGGGGCCGCGGAACAGGAACTCCGCGTCCTTGATGCTCTCGCCCACCAGCAGCATGGTCAGGCGGTCGATGCCCAGACCGAAGCCGCCGTGCGGGGGGCAGCCATACTGGAAGAACTCCAGATAGAACTTGACATCCTCAGCCAGACCCTTTTCCTCAGCCTGCTTCTTCAGCACCTCATAGCGGTGCTCGCGCTGGGCACCGGTGGTGATCTCCACACCGCGCCAGATCAGGTCGTAGCCCTGAGGCACGCCGTTCTCGTCGCGCATGTGGTAGAAAGCACGCTTCTCAGCATCGTAATCCGTGACGAAGAGGAACTCGTGGTTATAGTGCTTCTTCACCCAGTCATAGCTCAGGCGCTCGGCCTCAGTGGTCAGGTCGCCCTTCTCGGAATCGTCCACCACATAGCCGAAGTCCTCTTCCAGACCCTTGTACAGGTCAGCCAGCTTGACCACGGGGAACGGAGTCTCGGGCACGATGACTTCCTTGCCGAACAGCTCCTGGATCTGGTCGCCGTATGCGTCCTTCACAGCCTGCAGGCCAGCCTTGAGCAGCTGTTCCTCCATGGCCATGACATCCTTGTAAGATGTGATGTAGCTGAACTCCAGATCGAAGCCGGAGAACTCCGTGGCGTGCTTGTTGGTATAGCTCTTCTCAGCACGGAACACAGGGCCGGTCTCGAAGATGCGCTCAAAGCCTGCAGCCATTGCCATCTGCTTATAGAACTGGGGGCTCTGTGCCAGGTAGGCATTGCGGTCGAAGTAATCCACCTTGAACACCTCGGAGCCGCTCTCGCTGGCAGCAGCGATCAACTTGGGGGTGTGGATCTCGATAAAGTTCTGGTCCAGCAGGAACTTGCGCATGGCGTTGACCATGCAGCTCTGGGCCTTGAACATCAGCTGGTTCTCGTCGGTGCGCAGATCGACCCAGCGGTAATCAATGCGCTGGTCGATGCTGGAACGCTCCACAGCCTTTTTCTTCTTGGTGGCGGCAATGGCCTTGCGGGCAATGGGCAGTGCATCCGCAATGCTCTCCACCTCGATGGCCTCGGGGATCATCTCGATGCCGCCCATCTTGACGTAGTCGTTCTCGACCACCTTACCGGTGACAGTGATGACAGAATCAGGGGTCAGCTGATCGATGGTGCCCACCAGATCAGGATGATCTTCTTTTTCAACCGTGATCTGCAGCTTTCCGGTGATATCCTTCAGTACAATAAAGGCCATGTACTTGCTGTTGCGCAGGTTTTCAATAAAACCCTGTACCTTGACCGTATTGCCAATTTCCTTTTGTACCTCGTTGATATAGGTGCGATTCATGGAAATCCTCCTTTGATGTCTTATACCGTTTTATTATACGCTTTTCAGGGGATAAATCAAGTATTCTGCCCGGGCCAGTCTTACTTCTTGTGGTTTTCCTCTTCGTGCAAAGTTCCGGTGCCGCCCTCGACCACACCGTCGTGGTCGAGCACCGCCCTGATGGTGCCAAAGAAGCACTTTACGTCCATACCAAAGCTCAGATGCTCCACATAGTAGCCGTCCAGCCGGGCCTTGTCCACGATCTCCAGCTCATCCCGCCCATGGATCTGGGCCCAGCCGGTCAGGCCGGGGCGGACATCGTTGGCACCGTACTTGTCCCGCTCGGCCAGAAGGTCATACTGGTTCCACAGCGCCGGGCGCGGACCGATGACTGCCATATCGCCCACAAAGATGTTCCAGAGCTGGGGCAGCTCGTCCAGACTGGTCTTGCGCAGGAAGTGCCCCACCCGGGTGATATACTGATCCGGGTCCTTGAGCATGTGGGTGGGCATATCGTGGGGGGTGTCGATGCGCATGGTGCGGAACTTGAGGATATTGAAATGTTGTTTGTGGATGCCCACCCGCTTCTGCCTGAAAAAGATCGGCCCCGGGGAATCGATCTTGATGGCAAGGCAGAGGATGAGCAGCAGCGGCGAGAGCACGATCATGCCGCAGAGAGACAAAATGACCGCCAGCAGCCGCTTGATGCCGTTTCGATACATGGAAGATCCTCCCTTTTCAGAGTACTTTTTATTATAGCAAGCCATTCGACAGTTTGCAATCCATTCCGTGCAGTTTCTCGCCCGAGAGGCTCAGGCAGGTGCAGCAGAAGTATTGGCTGTTGCGCAGGCCACAAAACGCCTGTTTTGTTGTATTATTCATCCTGTTTTCTCTCTTGTTCCGGAACGATTTCTGCCGTATCATTATAGTAACAACTCTATCTGAAACAGGAGGTCTTTTCTGTGATCCAACGTTTTTCTTTCGGGCATCCTTTTCCCACCCAGAGCGTTGTGCTGTCTCTTCCCGTGGAAAGCGGCCCCATCCCCTTTCTGACTCCCGATGGCAGCGGCTGGCAGCTCACCCTCAGTGAGCAGGCTGCCGTCTACGGTCTGGGTGAAATGCCCCGCGGCATCAACAAGCGCGGCTGGCACTACATCGCCAACAACACCGATGAATCCCGCCACAGCGAGGACAAGCTTTCCTTCTATGGTGCGCACAATTTCCTGCTGGTGCGGGACGGCAGCACCTGCTTTGGCCTGTTCGTGGATTTCCCGGGCAAGGTTTATTACGACATCGGTTATTCCCGCCACGATCTTCTCTCTTTCCACACCGAGACCCCAGACTACGATCTGTATCTCCTCTCCGGCGGGAACGAAAATGCGATCTGCAGGGAGTTCCGTACCCTCATCGGCCGCAGCTACATCCCGCCCAGGTGGGCATTCGGTCTGGCACAGAGCCGCTGGGGCTACAAGACTGAGGAGGACGTACGGGAAGTTGCACGCCAGTACAAGGAGCACGACCTGCCGCTGGACATGATCTGTATGGACATCGAGTATATGCAGGACTATGCCGATTTCACCGTAAACAAGGAACGTTTTCCAGACCTTACAAAGCTCTCCGCAGACCTGAAAGCGCAGGGCATCCGGCTGGTGCCCATCATCGATGCCGGCGTGCGCGTCGACCCCAACGACTCCACTTGCACTGAGGGGCTGGAAAAGGGATACTTCTGCAAAAAGGCCGATGGAACTCCCTTTGTGGCGGCAGTCTGGCCCGGCAAGGCCTACTTTGCCGACTTCCTGCGCCCCGAGGTGCGGGAGTGGTTCGGCCACAAATACAAGGCCCTGACCGACTGCGGCATCGAGGGCTTCTGGAACGATATGAACGAGCCCTCCCTCTTCTACTCACCTGAGCGGCTGCGCGCTTTTCTGGACGATATGGCCGCCCTGCGGGAGAAGGACAACATTGAGCAGGAGGAGTTTTTCCCGCGCGTGGTGGGCGGTGCCATGGGCCTGATGAACAGCCCGGCAGACTACGCCAGTTTTTACCACGAGGCAGACGGCCGGAAGGTACGTCACGATCAGGTCCACAACCTTTATGGCGGCAGCATGACCCGCGCCGCAGGGGAAGCCTTTGCCGACCTGCGTCCGGGCCAGCGCACCCTGCTTTACAGCCGTTCCAGCTTCATTGGCAGCCACCGCTACGGCGGCATCTGGCTGGGCGACAACAATTCCAGCTGGGCCCAGCTGCTGGCCAATATCCAAATGATGCCCAGTGTCCAGATGTGCGGTTTCCTGTACAGCGGTGCCGACCTCTGCGGCTTCTCCTGCGATACCACGCCGGATCTTGCCCTGCGCTGGCTTGAGTTCGGTCTGCTCACCCCGCTGATGCGCAACCACTCCGCGGTGGGCACCCGGATGCAGGAATACTACCGCTTCCCCGAGGTGCTGCCCGCTGTGCGTAATATGATCCGTCTGCGCTACGCCCTGCTGCCCTACCTGTACAGCGAATTTATGAAGGCTGCGCTGGAAAACACCAGCTACTTCCGGCCGTTGGCCTTCGATTACCCGGATGACCCCGATGCCCGGGAGGTGGAAGATCAGCTTCTGCTGGGCGAGGGCCTGATGGCCGCTCCCGTCTATGTCCAGAATGCCCACGGGCGGCATGTCTACCTGCCCGAGCCCATGAAGCTCCTGCGCCTGCGGGCTGTGGACGACTACGACGAAGAGATCCTGCCTGCCGGACACCACTATATCCGCTGTGCGCTGGACGAAATGCTGTTGTTCCTCCGTCCGGGTCACATCATTCCCGTGGCACAGCCCGCCAACAGCACCGCTGAGCTGGATGATGCCAGTCTGACCCTGTGGAGCTTCCTGCCCGACGGCGAATCTGCGGAGTACCGGATGTACCGGGACGACGGCGTGACAACGGAATACGAGAAGAAAGAGCACTGGAAAACGCTGCAGATCCATCATTCCTGATCGAAGTGTCCCGGAAAGGCAGGATCTCCCCTGCGCAGCATCTTGTATTTTACAGAAAACTGTATTATAATATAGGTGTTCTTTACAAATTGCGTTGTGCCGCAAAACGGCACGGCGCATTTTTTACGCTTTGATTTTGGTGCAAGAGTATGAGAAAAGTTTCAAAGGAGGCGGAGCTTTCATGGCACAAATGTCCCAAGCCGGTGATCTGACCAGCGGCCCGATGCTGAAAAAGATCATCCTGTTTTCCCTGCCGCTGGCGGCATCCAGCTTTTTGCAGCTGCTGTTCAATGCTGCCGATGTGGTCGTGGTGGGCCGGTTCGCCGGCAGCGCCGCGCTGGCAGCAGTTGGTTCCAACGGTGCACTCATCAACCTGCTGGTCAACCTGTTTGTCGGCCTTGCGCTGGGTGCAAACGTTGTGGCGGCCCGCTGTTATGGTGCAAAGGATGACCAGGGCGTGCACGAAACGGTGCAGACCGCTGTTGCCCTGAGCCTTGTGGGCGGCGTTCTGATGGCTTTTGTGGGCTTTTTTGCAGCCCACGGCCTGCTGGAACTGATGTCCAGCCCTGAGGATGTCATTGACCTTGCCACCCTTTATCTGAAGATCTACTTCATCGGAATGCCGATGACCATGCTGTACAACTTCAACGCCTCCCTGCTGCGTGCCGTGGGTGACACCCGCCGTCCGCTGGTCTGTCTGGCGGTGGCAGGTGTCATCAATGTGGTGCTGAACCTGCTGTTCGTCATCGTATTCCAGATGAGCGTGGCGGGTGTTGCGCTGGCCACCATCCTCAGCCAGACGGTATCCGCCATTATGGTCACGGTGCTGCTGGTCAGGGAAGAGGGTGCCATGCACCTTGACCTGCGGCATCTGGGCATCCACAAGAAAGCCATGCTGCAGATCATCCGGATCGGCCTGCCCGCCGGTCTGCAGAGCACCGTGTTCAGCCTGTCCAACGTGGTGATCCAGTCGGCCATCAATTCCTTTGGCTCCACGGTCGTGGCCGGAAACTCTGCCGCATCCAACCTCGAGGGCTTCATCTACACCGGCATGAATGCCTTTGCGCAGGCGGCCGTGACCTTTACCAGCCAGAACGTGGGTGCCCGCCGGTACGACAACCTCGACCGCGTCATGCGCAACTGCCTGCTCTGCGTCACTGTGGTGGGCCTGTTCCTGGGCTGCGGCGCTTACTTTGGCGGCGAGGTCCTGCTGCACTTCTACTCCACGGATGAAGCCGTGGTGGCCGCCGGCCTGTCCCGGATGCAGATCATCTGCACTGCCTACTTCCTGTGCGGAATAATGGACACTCTGGCCAGCTGCCTGCGCGGCCGCGGCTACTCGGTGATCCCCATGATCGTCAGCCTGGTGGGCAGCTGCCTGCTCCGTCTGGTCTGGATCGCAACCATCTTCCGGATGTTCCGCTCCACCGGCACGCTGTACATCAGCTATCCCATCAGCTGGGCCCTGACCGCAGGGGTGCATCTCATCTGCCTGCTGGTCGTGCGCAAAAAGATGAACGATCAGCTGAAGGAAGAGAGCCGCCTGGCCGCATAACAAAAAACGCTCTCCTGTGCTCAGCAGGAGAGCGTTTTTGTTTACAGCATCTTCTTTAACAGATATCGGTCATACCCGCCGTACATCTCCCGGCGGTCGGCAATGACAAAACCGCAGGCAAGGGCATTGTTCAGGCTGTATTGATTCTCCGGGCTGACGGTGGCCCCGATGCCCACGATGCCGGGCCGGACAAGAGGCAGCGCCGCTTCCAGCAGCTTCCGCTGCAGGC
>ENA-OUQI01000016-OUQI01000016.1-human-gut-metagenome-genome-assembly--contig:-NODE-16-length-182019-cov-10.511497_pt1 | contig 182019 bp, 145 predicted proteins | sample MGYA00237953_ERZ548840 | MGnify/ENA primary metagenome ERZ548840 (study PRJEB26490, sample SAMN05194690) | human gut metagenome | biome: terrestrial biome; feature: human-associated habitat... | reverse complement strand
AGACCTATACCGTGACGGAGACTGCGGCGCCCGAGGGCTACAAGATCGGCGACGGATCCGCTGCGAGCGCCTCCGTCTCCTTCAGGGTGGGCTCCGACGGTTCCTTTACCGCCGTTGGCGATTACAAGCACGGCATCTGGTCGCTCTCCGGCACGGGCAGGCTATCGCTCGCCATGAAGGATCGGGCCAACAGCGTCTCGCTCTCCAAGGCGGACGCCGCGACGGGCGATTTCGTGGCCGGTGCGACCTTTACCGTCACCGGGCGCTTCTCCGATAGCGCCGACGGCTCAAAGACCGTCAGCCCCGTGGGCGGCGCCGTCGAGCTGCGCGGCCTCATCAACGGCGAGGTCTACCGTGTCGAGGAGACTGCCGCACCGGCTGGCTACGGGCGCCTGGACGCGCCGCTCTACGTTCGCTTCGACGACCGTGGCGAGCGCCTTGTTGTGGTCGATAAGCGCGGCGCGGCGCTCTCGCGGGCCCCCGAGGGCTGGGACGTGGCTGACGGTCGTGCGATCACTGCCAACAACGTGCGCAACCGCCTGACGTTCGATAAGGTGGAGGGCGGCTCGGGCACGGGCGCCGTTGCGGGCTCCGCCCTCAACGGCGTTGCCTTCGAGCTCTCGAGCGGCTCCGATGTGGTGGCCACGTGGGCGCGCTCCGATGAAGGCGTGGTCTCCACGACCGTTGCGTCTGGCTATGGCGAGTCCGGCTCCGGCGCTGACGCGGGCTGGCTCGTGGGCCTTCCCGCCGGCACGTACCGGGTCCACGAGTCCGTGGTGCCCGCGGGCCATGTCGCCGTGGCGGACTTCACGGTTAAGATCGATGCCGAGGGCGTCGTGACGCTCGGGGGCGCGCACGAGGGCGTCGAGCTCAACGCTTCCGCCGCCAAGATCACGGTGGCCGATCCGCTCTACCGCTCTGCGTTCTCGCTGGAGAAGGTCTACAGGCACGGTTCTTCCGAGCTGCCGGTCGCGGGCATGACGTTCGACCTCTACCGCGGCACCTACCATGCCTCCTCTGTTGACGGCGGCGGCGTGAAAATCGCCGCGATCGTGACTGATGCCGATGGCAAGTGGAGTGCGGACGGCTCCGTCGAGTGGCTCAACCGCGATGGCGCCTTCGGCTCGCTCGCCGGCTACTTTGTCAGGCAGTCCGACGGCCTGCCCGCGGGCGACTACTACCTGGTGGAGACGGGCGAGTCCGCGCTCACCAAGAAGCCCGGCGCGGCCGGCGCGGTGACCGCGTTCACGCTGGGTGGCAGCGATAGGGGAGAGACGAAGTCCGTCAAGGTCGAGAACGACGAGTTCAACGCGGGGCTCGCCATTGAGAAGCGCGATGCCGCGACCGGATCTCCGGTCAACGGTGCGGGCTTCGAGCTCGTCTACACGCCGCTTGGCAAAACTGACTCCGTGACGATCTCCGGGCTTAAGACCGGCTGTTCATATGTGCTCGACGCGACGGGCACGCAAGTGGCGGCGCATTCCTCAAATGCGGACGGCTGCCTTAAGGTGACGGGCCTCAAGAAGGGCGGCTATCGGCTTATCGAGACGGTTTCCGCAACCGGCTATGCACCGGTTGCGCCGGGCGGCTCGCTCGTGAGCTCGTTCGATGTGCTCGATGCTGCCAATGGGGTCGGCAACGTGCTCGCCACGGCAGACGGCTCGGCTCCCGTCGTTACCAACGAGCCGCTGCTGGGTAGCATGTCGATGTGCAAAGTCGACGAGGGCGGACAGCCCATTGCCGGCGCAACGTTTAAGCTGCAGCTCAAGAGCGGTTCGGACTGGGTCGATGTGGGCGATGGCCGCGCAACCGATACGGATGGCTCCATCGTGGTGACGGGTCTCGCGTGGGGCACCTATCGCTTTGTCGAAGTCGCCCCCGCGGCTGGCTATTACCTCGACCAAGCGACCTCCGCTTCGGACGAGGTGACCGTCACAGCCGATAACGTGGCCGCATCTGCTCAGCTTCCGCTTGATTGCGGCACGGTGACCAACAAGGCTTTTGGCCTTAAGCTGCTCAAGCGTAATGGGTCCGGCGATGCGCTGCCCGGTGCGGTCTTTACTGTTGAAGGCCGGTTTGCCGACGGCTCCACTGTTGCCACGCTTGCTTGCGGCGACGATGGCATTGCCTCGCTTGGCTCGGCCCAGCTCGTGGCCGGGGAGACCTATACCGTGACGGAGACTGCGGCGCCTGCCGGTTACATGATCGGCGACGGTACCGCCGCGAGCGCATCGTTCTCCTTCTCGGTTGCCGCAGACGGATCTTGGTCCGCTGTGGGTGAGAGCAACCCCGCCGTCTGGTCCATGAGTGGCACGGGCTCGCTTGAGCTTGCTGTGACCGATAAGGCCCATACGGTCTCGCGTTCCAAGGACGGCATGCCCAGCACGGGCGACAGTCTGTTTGCTGTCTCTGACGCGCTCGCAACGCTTGGTCTCATGGCGCTTGCCATTGGCTTGCGTCGCACGCGTCGACGCAGCTAGGCGGTAATTAATTACGCCAAGGCGGGGCATACGGTTCAACACCGTATGCCCCGCCTTTCTTGTCTGATGCGTCATCCCGCGTTAGCAGCTGTTCTTCGCCGCTCGTATCGCTTTCGCCCATGATCGTGCCGCCGATCGCGTCGAAAATGTTGGTGTAAGGGTGACACCCTAGCGCTCGTTTAACGAAGAACGGCCTTCGTCCTAGAATCTGAAATCACCACAACAACAGGTTCTAGGAAAGGACGAAGACCGCTATGGAAATCTTATCAGACCCGACGCCGGACATGCTCGCTATGCCCCGTTTCGACGACGGCGCCATCGATATGCAGGAGCTGCTTCGCAGACTCGCCGAGCAGGTCGATCGCGTCGAAAATGTTGGTGTAAGGGTGACACCCTAGCGCTCGTTTAACGAAGAACGGCCTTCGTCCTAGAATCTGAAATCACCACAACAACAGGTTCTAGGAAAGGACGAAGACCGCTATGGAAATCTTATCAGACCCGACGCCGGACATGCTCGCTGTGCCCCGTTTCGACGACGGCGCCATCGATATGCAGGAGCTGCTCCGCAGACTCGCCGAGCAGGTCGTGAACGCCGTGATGGACGCCGAGGCCGACCAGCTCTGCGGTGGCGGGGCGAACAGCCGAAACGGCTACCGCGAGAGGTCGCTCGCCACCTGCGTCGGCACGCTGACGCTGCGCATCCCCAAGCTGCGCTCCGGCAGCTTCTTCCCGGAGGACGTGCTCGAGCGCTACCAGCGCGTCGACCGCGCCCTCGTTGCCGCCGTCGCCGAGATGTACGCCACGGGCACGAGCACCCGCAAGGTGCAGAGGGTGGCCGAGAAGATGGGCGTCTCCAGGCTCTCGAAGGACCAGGTGAGCGCAATCGCCTCGAGCCTGGACGCAGACATCGAGGATCTGTGCGGAAGGCCGCTCGACGGCTCGCCGGTGCCCTACGTCTGGCTCGACGCGACCTACGTCAAGTGCCGCCGCGAGGGGCGCGTCGCCTCCACCGCCGTGGTCACCGCCATCGGCTGCGATACGGGCGGCTGGAGGCGCGTCCTCGGTGTCGACGTGGTTGACACCGAGTCCTACGACTCGTGGCTCGCCTTCCTGCGGGCTATCCGCTCGCGCGGGGCGGCGGGCGTGCGGCTCGTCGTCTCGAACGCCCACCCGGGGCTCGTCCGGGCGCTCGGCGAGGTCTTCCAGGGCGCCGCGTGGCAGCGCTGCGCGGTCCACCTCATGCGCGACTGCATGCGCGAGGCCGGCTCCTGGCAGCTCAGGCGCCGCGTGGGCAGGATCGTGTCGCAGGTGTTCCGCGGGCGCGACGCCGCCACCGTGACGGCCATGTACCACGCGGCGTGCGACATGCTGGCGGGGTGCTGCCCCAGGGCGGCGGCGGTGCTGGAGGAGGCCGAGCCCGACGCGCTGGCCTACCTCGACTTCCCGCCGACCCACTGGAAGCGCCTGCGCACCAACAACGTGCAGGAGAGGACCAACCGAGAGATAAAGCGCAGGTCGCGCGTCGTGCAGGTGTTCCCCTCCACGGGCTCGCTGGTGCGGCTCGCGGGCGCGGTCATGTGCGAGCAGGACGAGATATGGCAGGAGTCCAGGTACTTCTCGGAGGCGAGGATGAACGAGCTCTACGACGACGGTCGCACCCGGGGGACCGACGGTCCCGTCGATTGGGCGCGGCTCGAGGCGGAGGCAAGGAAGATGCTCGAGTCCGGCCTCGAGCTTGCGGACAGGGTCGAGGCGGCATAGGATATCAACCGTATTCCAGATTCTGGGACGCCGGGCCGACTCGCTTCGGATCGGGCACTACACCAACTTTCTCGACACTACCGCCTTATCCCCTCCGAGTTGCGGTGAAATAAGGACTGAATAGGCCTTTTAACGGCTAAAACACTCCCTATTTCACCGCAACTCAGGGGGGGATTGCATTACTGGTAGCGCAGGCACTCCACGGGGTCGAGTTTTGCGGCCCGGCGGGCGGGGTAGAAGCCAAAGATTACGCCGATGCCGACGGAGACCGCAAAGGCCAGCAGCACCGTGGCGATCGAAAAACTCGGCGTTATGGTACCGCTGGCACCGAGTTCGCCAAGCACGCCGGAACCCGCGGCGAACATCGCTAGGCCCCAGGCAAGCAGGTAGCCAATCAGGACACCTAGCAGACCGCCGGTGATGCACAGCGCCGAAGACTCGGCCAAAAACTGTGCGGTGATATCGCGACGGCTGGCACCCAAGGCTCGACGAATACCGATCTCGCGGATGCGTTCGGTCACATTGGTGAGCATCATGTTCATGATGCCGATACCGCCCACGAGCAGCGAAATGCTGGCAACGGCGCCCATGATGAGCGAAAACGCGCCCATAAAGGAGTTGAGGGCGTCGATGGCGCTTTTCATTGAGGTCGCCGACACGCTGTCATATTCGTCGTCATCCGCGATGTCCTTCATGCTGCGCACCTTGGATTCAATCATCTTGCACAGCTCATCCATGTCCGTACCCTCGGCGGCGAGCGCCGTTACGCTGGGAAAAGACGGGTTCTCGTCGCCAAAGAGGCCCGAGATGGTCTCGCGCGGCATGTAGAGCGTGAGTGAGCCCATGGAGTCGCTGCCGCCGTCGATAACGCCGATAATCTGCACCTCGCCGTTCGACACCTTGATGGTCTTGCCGAGCGCGTCCTGTTCGTTGCCGTACAGCTGGTCCGCGCCGCCGCGGCTGATGAGCGCCACGCGTGCGCCAGATTGGGACTCAGCCTGGGTATAGGTGCGCCCCGCGACGAGGTTGCTGGCTCCCACTGCGTCGAGCATGTCGCTATCGACGCCCTGCGCCATGACGTTATAGCTTTTGTCACCGGCCTTGTACTCGGTATAGGCACTGTCCACGATACCGATCTGCTCGATCTGCGGCACCATCTTGCGAAGCTTCTCAACGTCCGACTCGGTGAGCTCTTGCGACGAATAAATCTGCACCATACGCGCGGCGTTGAGGCCCAGGCTGTTGACCAGGCTGTTTTGGATACCGCCGATAAGCGAGGTCATGGCAATGACGGAGGCGATGCCAATAACAATGCCCAGGATGGTGAGTAGGCTGCGTCCCTTGTTGGCCTCGAGGGAGTGAAGGGCTTCTCGGATAAGGTCGCACGTGCTCATGCCTTCACTCCTTTCGTCGGATTGGCGTGTGCGGAAATCATGGGCAGGTTATCAATGGCGCCGTGCAGGGTCTGCGGTGCGTGCGCGATGTACGCGCCGTCGTGGATTCGGCCGTCGCGAATGGTTACGGCACGGTCGGCCTCGGCGGCGATACCGGGATCATGCGTGATGAGCACAATGGTCTTGCCACGTTCCTGGAGTTTGTGGAAGGTCTCCATCACGAGCGCTCCGGTGGCGGAGTCCAGGTTTCCCGTCGGCTCGTCCGCCAGGATGATGGGCGGGTCGTTGACGAGGGCGCGCGCGATGGCAACCCTCTGCATCTGTCCGCCTGAGAGCTCGGAGATGCGGTGGTCCCAGTGGTCGACCGGCAGCGTGACGGCTTGCAGCGCATGAACGGCGCGCATCTCACGCTGAGCCCGCGGCACGTTGGTGTACGACAGCGGCAGCATGACGTTTTCGATGACCGATAGGCGCGGCAGCAGGTTAAAGCTCTGAAAGACAAAGCCGATGCTCAGGGCGCGGACTTCGGTGAGCTCGTCATCGTCGAGCTCCGCCACGTTGAGGCCCTGCAGGTAATAATCGCCTGCCGTTGGCTTGTCCAGGCAGCCCAGGATGTTCATGAGCGTTGACTTGCCCGAGCCAGAAGGGCCGGTAATGGCCACGAATTCGCCGGGATTCACTGCCAGGCTCACGTTATGCAGGATATGGGCGCAGCCGGCCTCGCTCTCAAAAATGCGATGCACGTTGCGGATGTTGATGACGGGACGCATTACAAGCCCTCGTCGGCAGACATGCTGCCAGAGTCGTCGCCGTCGGCCGTCATGCCTGCGCCGGTGTCCACGATGAGGGTGTCGCCGTCGCGCAGCTTGGTAACCGGTACGTCTGCGTTGATCTCATTGCCCTGGTCGTCGCGCTTGACCTGCGTCTTGCCGACCACGGCGTCGTTTTCGTTTTGCGTCACAATGGTCACCTTCACGCGGCGCATCTCCTTGCCTTCACCGTCGGTTGCCACGTTGACGTAATAGTGCTCGCCATTCTCGGTCATGAGCGCCATGGTCGGCACCATCACCACATCGTCGAGCTGCTCGGTTACCACCGAGACCTCGGCGGTCATGCCCGGCTTGAGGCGCGCGTCGGGCGCGTCAATCAAAATATCGACGTTATAGGTCACGCTACCGCCGCCACCGTAGGTGGAGTCGGAGTTTGCCACCGAAGCGATTGTCGTGACCGTTCCCTGGCTCACGATATCGGGAAAGGCCGGATAGGTAACGTTGGCGCTCTGGCCCACTGCGATCTTGGCGATATCCTTTTCGCCCACCTGAACGGTGACCTTCATCTTGGAGAGGTCAGCGATCTGCATGCACTGCTTGCCGCCGGTCGTATCGCCTTCGCCCATAATCATGCCGCCCGTCACCGTGGCGCCGACCTTGGCGTTGAGCTCGACGATGCTGCCCGAGCTGGGCGCGGTCACAGTGCGCTCGGCGGCTTTGGCGTTGGCCTGGTCCAGGGTCGCCTGGGCCGAGGCCAGGTTACGTTGGGCGCTCGAGATGGCGCTCGTGTCGGCACTCGTGCCGGTGCTACCGCTGGCGCCACTTGCGCCTGCCGCATCTGTGTCAGTCGCCGGAGCGGCTTGGGCGGCAGCTACCGCTTTCTGCGCGTTGGCGAGGTCTTCCTGTGCCGCCGCCACCGCGCGCTGCGCCTCGGCAACGTTGCGATCGAGCTCGTCATTTTTAATGGTCATGAGCACATCGCCCTCGTTAACGGACTGGCCGGCTGATACGTTGATCGATGCCACCGTGCCGTCGACAGAAGGGGAGACCACCGAAGCCGAGATAGGCTTGAGCTGGCCTTTAGCCTCGACGGTGGTCGTAAATGTACCCTCGGTGACCATGTCGGTCACCGGCCCGTTGGTACCTGCGGGCCGTGCGTTAATGACGAAGGTTACGACAACGGCGATGAGCACAATGGCGGCCACGACGCCGGCCGCAATGCCGCGTCGGATGAGCTTTTTGCGCCGACGCTCGGCACGCTTCGCCTTGAGCTTGGCGTAGGCCTCTTCGTCAGAAATCTCGGTTGCATCGCTTGTGCTGCCGTTTTGCTGTGTGGCGCGCATGTTTGTTATGAGGGGAAGCGTTTCGGTGGCACCCTCGGGCGCTCGCTCGGTATCATTCGGTCCCGGGGTGATGGTGGGGACATTCGACATGGCGTCTCCTTTATAGAAAGTTCTTCGATAAGTATATGCGCCCGTCGCGAGAAGCGGGCGCATATGGCGGATTCTTTCGGAACTGTTAGATTGGAGCGTCAGTTCCCCGTTGTGCGAAGGCGTGTTTCCCTACGAGTGCACGACCACGCATAGGCCTACGTTGATGCAATCGTGGAGTGCCTTGGCATCGGCCAGGCGCAAGTTGATGCAACCGTGGCTGCCGCACCATTTGTACGAATTTGGGTCGTCAAAGCTCTGATCGTTTTGCCATGTTGCATCATGGAAACCAACCATGTTGCCTTCAAACGGCATCCAATACGACACGGGGCTTTCGTATTTTGGTTTTCCGGTCTTTGGGTCTTTGGCACCGATGAGCTTGCTTGCGCCGTCATTGCTATTGATCTGCCAAACGCCCTCGGGAGTGGCATCCTCTCCCGGTTTGCCCGAGATAAAGTTGGCTTCCCAAACGATATTACCGTTCTCGTCATAGTAGCGCGCGTGCTGCTCGGACAGGTCGACGTCGATATACGCCTTCCAGTCGGGCTCCCCCTTTGCGGTATAGGTGTCGGCCTTCTGGGAGTACTTAATCTCGATTTCGCCGGTCTGCTTGTTGTTAATGGCGTCCTCGACTTGCTTGGCAAGCGCGTCGCTGTCGACGGACCAGCCAAAGTCACCGCCCTCGACGGCACATTCTTTGCCGTCGGCACGCGTCCACCAGCGGGTGGTGCCCACGGTATTAAAGCCGTTGGCGAGCTCGGCTGCCCAACTACCGATCTGCGACGTATCGAGTGTGGGGTTGGCCGGATCGGCAAAGCTGATCCACCGCAACACGGAGCTGCCGTCGACCTTGCCGGCATCCTCGCCGTTGAGCTTGAGGGTCACGTTGACGCCCAAGAAGTTGTTGGCGGCATCGCATGCGGCCTGAATCTGATCATTGGTCAGCGTTTCATTGAGCGGCTCATAGGCATCGTTGCCGAGCTTGGAAAGATCTACGGTCTCGGCCAGCGAGGCAAGCTCGAGCTCGGCATACTTAATGACATGCTCGCGGTTGAGTTTTTCGTTGGAGCGCGCCTTCTCGACGGTAAACTTGCCGGCTTGCTCGTCATAGGAGCTATTGGCCTCGAACGTACCCGAACGGCCCTCGTTAAACTCGTCAATGGCGGCGCCCAGATCCTCCTCAAACTTCTTTTGGTCAAAGGTGTCAGAGAGCATGGACAGGTCGACGTCTTGTTCAAGATCGACTTCGTTGGAGGTAGCGATTGTTTTGGTCTTGCCGCTTAAGGATTCCACAAGGCGGACCGGCCATATAAAGGCTTCGTTGCGGCTGATGATTTCTTTTGCGGCAGCTTCGCCGTCGACGATGGGTTCATCGGACTCGGGTTGATAGATCCAGTTAAAGTCATCGCCTGTCACGGTGAGCTTATAGTGCTTCCATGCCGAGTTGACCTTAGTGGCAGCAGACGAAGCGTTGGAGAACGAGACGTCGACGCCGGCAATGGTGGTGTTGGGGTAGGCTACCTGCGAAAACGCTACGATGCCTACAATATAGACAATGACAATAAGACCCAGGACGACAAAGAGCGTCGTCTTTTTGCCCGACTTATTGTTTTCGGCGGGTTTGCGCGCGGGGTCGCGATCGCCTCGAGCGTGCGTGGGGGGCTGCTTGGGCGCATTGCCGTTTGCCTGGCGCTGCTGACGTTGCTGACGCTGCTGGTTCGGGCGTTGGGAAGCGTTTGCCGCACCACGCTGCTGATCGCGGCTCGGCCCGATAGGACGCGGCGGCTGAACGCCGCCGGTGTGCCTGCTCGGCTGCTGCGGATCGGGAATCAGTTGAGTTCGATCGTTTTGCGACATCGTATGCATATCCTTCGAATTTCGCCTTGCGGCTCATCGTGTTTTTACTGGGCTTGCATTATAGCGATTACCCTGTTGTTTGTGGTATTGAAACGGTGGCATTGGCAAGAGGTTGGACATTTGTCCCACCTCTTGTTTTGGACTGGTCCTTATCCGCACACGCCGCATTTAGCGCAAGCCGAAAGCGCGGCCGGAGCCTGCGCGATGCCGCCCTTTGCCGTCTCGCGCAGCGTGGCCGGCAACGCGTGGCCCACCGAGAGCATGACGTGTGCCATCTGGTCAAACGGCACCAGGCTCTTAATGCCGGCAAGGGCGAGCTGCGCCGAGCTAAATGCGGCCGCCACGCCGATCGCGTTGCGGTTTTGGCATGGCACTTCGACAAGGCCGCCCACGGGATCGCATACAAGACCAAGCATATTGCTCAGTGCGATAGAGCTAGCGTCGAGTGCCTGCTCGGGCGTGCCGCCCAGCATCTGGACTAACGCGGCAGCGGCCATGGCGGCGGCGCTGCCCACCTCAGCCTGACATCCGCCTTCGGCACCGGCGACGCAGGCACTTGTGGTGAGGTTGAGACCAATCGCGGCAGAGCAGTAGAGTGCGTCCATGACCTGTTCGTCATCGAGCTGTAGATGGTCGGCGAGCGCCAACACGCAGCCGGGCACGACGCCCGCAGAGCCGGCCGTGGGGGCGGCGACGATGACGCCCATGGTGGCAGAGCGCTCAAGCACAGCCATGGCGCGGGCTACGGCTTCGGTTTGGACGGCGCCCATCAGGTTTGTGCTCAGATCGTTGCGGCGTGTGGCGTCGATGAGTTTTGCCTCGCCGCCGATAAGCCCGCCGAGCGAGCGCTGCGGTGCGGCGATGGGCGCCGTTGTCTCCTCGCGCATGACCTCGAGTACGCGGCGCATGGCGGCGACGGCGTGCTGCTCGCCGGTCAGGCGGGCTTCGCGTACGGCCATGACGGCGCCAATGTTGAGGCCCAGTTTGGCGCAGGCGTCGAGGAGCTGTTCGCCATCGTCGAAGATTTCCTTGGCGGAAACGCCGGGGGAGAGCAATGAGGCCGAGCCGGGAAGCTCAATGAAGGTGGCGTAATCGACATGGTCGAGCATGCGTAGCATGGGAACGACGATGTCATCGGGGGTGCCGTCGGTCTCAAAGACGGAATAAGCTTGGCCGCCTACCTCGGTTCGGTAGGTGCGGCAGAAGGCAATGTTTACGTGTGCGTAGGCGAGCTGGTTCGTGAGCGCGGCGAGAACGCCGGGGACGTCTTGGTGCGCCACAAACAGGGTGGAATACATGCCCGAGATATCGACGCCGACGCCGTTGATGCGGCTGATGCGCATCTTGCCGCCGCCAAGGCTCTCGCCGCGGACCTGCGCCGTGGCGCCCGTGTCATCGACCATGTCGATGTCGACGGTGTTGGGGTGGATGGAGGCGTCGTCGCCCTTAATGTCAAAGTGATAGCTGAGGCCCTGCTCGCGCGCGAGGTCAAAGGCCTGCTTGATGTTTTCGTCGTCGGTGTCGAGGCCCAAGATGCCCGCGACGAGTGCGCGGTCGGTGCCATGGCCGCGGTAGGTGTGGGCAAAGGAGTTCCACAGGCCAAAGGTGACCTTGGTGATGCGGCCTTCCAGCAGGCTGGCGGCAACCTGGGCGCAACGCAGGGCGCCGGCGGTGTGCGATGAGCTGGGGCCGACCATGATGGGGCCCAAGATCTCGAATGCCGAGGTCGTAGCTAGTGTTTGCGGCTTGCCTGCCATGGCTGCTCCTTTGCCTTGTCTCGTCGTCCCGAGGAGCGGGGCATAAGGTCGCCTGCTCGGACAGTCCTGCTCGCACGGAGAGCACATTAAGTGCTCTCCGGCTCGTGCGGAACTCGCGATCGACCTTATGCCCCGCCCCTCGGGACTAAGGATACATGGTTGGAGCTGCTAGATGGCAAAATTCATTAGCTAGGGATGTGTCTTACCTTGCGTATCGACACATCTTCACCACCGTGTAAATAAAAAGGTACCGGTTGTTCCGGTACCTCTTTTTGGTGCGTTTTTATTTGGCTGTGGCTTTTCTCGTTAGCTTACAGGCCGCAGGCTGCTTTGAGTTCGTCGATGCGGTCCGTTTTCTCCCAGGTAAAGTCGGCGTCTTCGCGGCCAAAGTGACCGTAGGCTGCCGTCTTTTCATAGATGGGGCGACGCAGGTCCAGGTCGCGGATGATTGCGCCCGGGCGTAGGTCAAAGGTCTTCTCCACGGCCTCGACGATCTTGTCCTCGGCAACATGCGCGGTGCCAAAGGTGTCGACCATGATCGACAGCGGCTTGGACACGCCGATGGCGTAGGCCAGCTCGACCTCGCAGCGATCGGCCAGGCCGGCGGCGACTACGTTCTTGGCGACCCAGCGAGCGGCGTACGCGGCAGAGCGGTCGACCTTGGTGCAGTCCTTGCCGCTAAAGGCGCCGCCGCCGTGACGGCCGTAGCCGCCGTAGGTGTCGACGATGATCTTGCGGCCGGTTAGGCCCGTGTCGCCCATGGGGCCGCCCACGACAAAGCGGCCGGTGGGGTTCACATAGATATCGGCGCCATCCCACGGCATGTTCTCGGCATCCATGACGGGTGCGATGACATGCTCGATGAGGTCGGCCTTGATCTTGCCCATGTCCTCAACTTCGGTAGCGTGCTGCGTGGAGATGACGATGGTTGTGACCTCCACGGGCTTTCCGTCCTCGTAGCGCACGGTGACCTGGGTCTTGCCGTCGGGGCGCAAATAGGGCAGGGTGCCGTCGTGGCGCACGGCGGACAGGCGTTCCGCCAGGCGGCTTGCCAGGTAGTGCGGCATGGGCATGAGGGTCTTGGTCTCGTTGGAGGCGTAGCCAAACATCATGCCCTGGTCGCCGGCACCGATCAGGTCGATCGGGTCGGTGGTGGCGCCGGTCTGGGTCTCAAATGACTCGTCGACGCCCTGGGCGATATCGGGGGACTGCTCGTGGATGAGGCTCATGACGCCGCAGGTATCGCAGTCAAAGCCAAACTTGGCGCGGTTGTAGCCGATGCGGCGGATGACGCCACGGGCGATTTCCTGCACGTCGACGTATGCCTGGGTGCGAATCTCTCCGGCGACGATGACGGTGCCGGTGGTCACGAGGGTCTCGCAGGCGCAGCGGACGTTTTCAACGTTGGCGGGCACGCCGTTGGGCGCAATATAGCCCTGCTCCTGCAGCTCTATTTCTTTAGCGAGGATTGCGTCGAGGACGGCATCGCTGATCTGGTCGGCGATCTTATCGGGATGGCCTTCGGTCACCGACTCCGACGTAAACACAAAAGACCCCTGCTGGGGCGGGATGGAACGAAGCTCTTCTGACATGATTGTCCTTTCGAATAACGTGTCCCAGCGACCGTTACCATTCCGCCGGGCTCTGTATGCAGGGGCACATCATAGCGCGTAAATCCAACATTCACACCCTTTCCGCACCTACTCATTAGGTAGCTAATTTGGGACGGGGCTTTTTTAGCTACCCCGGCTGATTGTTTGCTGGTTTAGCCGATAGCCTGCCGGGGCAGCTAAAAAAGCCCCGTCCCAAATTAGCTACCCGGCTTCGATGACTGGGTCGGTGCCCTTTGTGCGGAGGTGGGCGTTGTTGCTTTATACTGGTGCGGTTAGACATCCATCCTGCAATCGAGGAGATTTCCATGGCATCAGACGTTCGCGTCCGCTTTGCACCCTCACCGACGGGCAAGCTACACATCGGCGGCGCCCGCACCGCTATCTATAACTGGGCTTTTGCCCGCGCAAACGGCGGCACGTTCATCCTGCGCATCGACGACACCGATCCCACCCGCTCTACCGACGAGAACACGCAGATCATTCTGCGCGCTATGCGTTGGCTGGGCCTGGACTGGGACGAGGGCCCCGAGGTTGGCGGCGACTTTGGCCCCTATGCCCAGACCGAGCGCCTGGACCTGTACAAGCAGGCCGCCCAGAAGCTTTGGGACGAGGGCAAGGCCTATCCCTGCTTCTGCACCAAGGAGCAGCTCGAGGCCGACCGTAAGGCCGCCCAGGAGCGTAAAGACCCCTTCCAGGGCTATCAGCGCCGCTGTCGCGATCTCGATCCCGAGGAGGCACGCCGCCGCATCGAGGCCGGCGAGCCCTACGTCCTTCGCATCAAGGTGCCCGAGGACCGCGGCGATGTCGTCATCCACGACGCCGTCCACGGCGAGGTGACCTTCGACGCCAAGGAGCTCGACGACTTTGTCATCTTCCGCTCCGATGGCACGCCCACGTATAACTTTGCGACCGTCGTCGACGACGCCATGATGAAGATCACCCATGTCATCCGCGGCGACGACCATCTGTCCAACACCCCGCGCCAGGTCATGGTTTACGAGGCCCTCGGCGCGCCCGTTCCCACGTTCGCCCACATCTCCATGATCTTGGGTGCCGACGGCAAGAAGCTCTCTAAACGCCACGGCGCCACCTCGGTGGAGGAGTACCGCGACGCCGGCTACCTGTCCGACGCGTTCGTTAACTACCTGGCGCTGCTCGGCTGGTCGCTCGACGGCGAGACCACGATCATCCCGCGCGATGTCCTGGCCAGCAAGTTCTCGCTCGACCGCATCTCTAAGAACCCGGCGACCTTCGACCCCAAAAAGCTCGACTGGGTCAATGCCGAGTACATCAACAACATGTCCGACGCCCAGTTTGCCGACGAGATCATGGTCCCTGAGCTGCACGAGGCCGGTATGATCGAGGGTAACATCGAGTACGGCGAGGACTGGATCGATGCGCTTGCCGCCATCGTCAAGCCGCGCACCAAGATGCCGGCCGACGCCGTGACCGTCGCCGCTCCCATCTTTGCCACGGCCGAGACGCTCGAGTATGACGAGAAGTCTGTCAACAAGGGTCTGGCCAAGGAAGGCATGGGCGCCATTCTGGATGCCGCCAAGGTCGCGCTCGAGGGCGTGGATGAGTGGACGGCTGCCAACATCGACGCCGCGCTTGAGCCGCTGCCCGAGCAGATGGACCTCAAGAAGCGCGTGGTGTTCCAAGCTGTGCGCGTCGCCGTCTGCGGTAACATGGTGAGCCCCCCGCTGGGCGAGACCATGGCGCTCGTCGGCCGCGACGACTGCTTGGCGCGCATCGACCGCGCCCGCACGATGGCGCTGTAGCAGCTGCGTAAACGCATGTATCCGAGCCCCGTTCACCTGAGCGGGGCTCTTGTTTCTAAAGACGTATGGGATGGGAGGTACAGAGACCATGGCCGAGCAACTGTCGCTGTTTGGTTCGCCGGAACCTAAGGAAGCTTCGAAGTCCGCGGCCCCTGCCGCCGCCCCGGCGCAGCCCGAGCCCGCACCCGAACCCGTCTTCGCCTACGCGAGCGTGGTCCTCGACATCCCGACCCGTGCGCTCTCCGAGCCATTCGACTACGGCATCCCGCAGTCCCTTGCCAACGATGCCCAGATCGGATCCACGGTCCTGGTCCACTTTGGCAACCGTGCGGCCGCGGGCTATATCGTCGATATCGCGCCCGAGCTGGACGACCTGCAAGGCAACGACACCCCCGACCCCTTGCGCATCAAGCCCATCGAGGCCATCCTCAGCAAGCCGCTCTTTACCGCCGAGGCTGCACGCATTGCGCGCTGGATGAGCCACGAGTACGTCGCGACGCTTTCCGAGTGCCTGCGTCTGTTCTTGCCTCCGGGCGGCAGTCCGCGTGTCGTGAAGGGCGATAACGGCGTGTGGACCGTTGAGCGCCCCGCCGTAAAACCCATCCAAAACCGTTGGGTCATGCTCACACCCGAGGGTTTCGACTATACGCCGCCCAAGACAGCGGTCCGTCAGCGTCAGCTCATCGACGCGCTCCAATGCGGCCCGGTCACGACGCGCGACCTCAACCTGCTCTACAACAGCATGTCGGCGACCATTAAAGCGCTCGAAAAACGCGGCGTCGTGGTGGTGGAGGAGCGCCGCGCCTGGCGTGGGTGTAGCGAGCAGACCACGTTGTCCTCGGCAAGCGGCAAGGCGCCGGTCTCTCTCACCAACGGCCAGCAGCAGGCGCTCGCCCAGATTGAACGCGCCCGCCTTGATGCCCATGGCGACGTGGTCCTTGTCGATGGCGTCACCGGTTCCGGTAAAACCGAGGTTTACCTCTCGGCGATTGAGCGCGTGCTGGCGGCCGGCCGTTCGGCCTGCGTGCTCGTGCCCGAGATCTCGCTGACGGCCCAGACCGTCGGCCGCTTCCGCTCGCGCTTTGGCGAGACGGTCGCGGTCTTCCACTCGCGTCTTTCGGCCGGCGAGCGTCTGGACCAGTGGGATATGGTTGCCAGCGGTGCCGCGCGCGTGGTCGTGGGCGCCCGCTCGGCGCTCTTTTGCCCGCTCAGCGATCTTGGCCTCATCATCATCGACGAGGAGCACGAGACCAGCTACAAGCAGGGCTCTAGCCCGCGCTACCATGCGCGCGAGGTGGCTGCCGAGATGGCGCGCCGCTATCGGTGCCCGCTCGTGTTGGGCTCCGCCACGCCCTCGGCCGAGGCCCTCGACCGCTGTCGCCGCGGTATGTACAACGGTGCCACCTGGACGCGTGTCGAGATGCCCGAGCGCCCGGGACACGCCGTGCTGCCCACGGTCCGCATTGCCGATCTGCGCCGCGAGTTCGCGCACGGCAGCCGCTCCATGTTCTCTAAACCGCTGATGGAAGGCCTGGAACGCGTGGTCGAGCGCCGCGAGAAGGCCGTACTGCTGCACAACCGCCGCGGTTTTGCGCCGTTTTTGATGTGCCGTGAGTGCGGCTGCGTCCCCACCTGCAACCACTGTTCTACCGCGCTCACGTACCACGAGCGCACGCACACGCTGCAGTGCCACACCTGTGGATCGTCCTGGCGCGTGCAGCCCTATCCGGCGCCCACGAGTCGTTGTCCCAAGTGCGGCAGCCGCTACCTGGCAAAAATGGGGCTGGGCACGCAGCAGATCGAGGACGCCCTACACCAGATGATGCCCGAGGATGTCGCCATCATTCGCATGGACGCCGATTCCACGCGCGGCAAGGATGCGCACAAAAAACTACTCGAGCAGTTCGATGCCGCCGATTGCGCGGTGCTGCTGGGTACCCAGATGATTGCCAAGGGCCTCGATTTTCCCGAGGTCACGCTCGTGGGTGTGGTCAATGCCGACTTTGCGTTAAAGCTCCCCGATTTTAGGGCGGGGGAGCGCGCCTACGATTTGCTGGAACAGGTCGCCGGCCGCGCCGGTCGCGGCGATCGTCCCGGCGAGGTTATCATCCAGACGTATCTGCCCGAGGACCCGGTCATTCGCGCCGTCGCAGAGCACGACCGCTCGATCTTTACCGACTACGACCTGGACCAGCGCCGAGACGCGCTGTACCCGCCTTTCGTGCGTCTTGTCAACATCTTGGTGTGGTCGGCGAATCGTGATAATGCGCAGGACTACATTGGGCGCATCGCAAAGCTTCTCAAGCGCCGCTGGCATGCTGCCGCGCCTGACTTTTTGCGGGCCGGAAGTGTCGTGCCGCAGGTGCTGGGCCCGGCTTCGTGTGTAATCGAGAGAGCTAAAGACCGTTATCGCTTCCATCTGCTTGTTAAGTCGCCCGTGGGGTACCATGTCTCTGATGATATCGACGCCTGCCTTAAAGAGGTGGGCTCCGTGCGCGGCGTGAGCGTGAGCGTTGACGTCGACGCCTATGATTTGATGTAACAACCCGAAAGGATGGCCATGGAAGCCAACGGAATCGTATTGTCGCCTGACCCTCGTTTGCGCCAGGAGTGCGCCGTCATCGAGGAGATCACCCCGGCGATCGAGGCGCTTGCCGAGAAGATGAAGAAGATGATGTTCGACAACGGCGGTTGCGGCCTGGCTGCCCCGCAGATCGGCGAGCTCATCCAGCTCGTCACCATCGACTGCGACTACACCGACAAGAACGACTATGATCCCTACGTGCTCATCAACCCTGTCATTGTTGAGCAGAGTGACCATCTGGTGCCGTTTAGCGAGGGCTGTCTTTCCATCCCCGGCATTAGCTGCGAGATCGAGCGTCCCGACCATGTCGTTGTCGAGGCATACGATCTGGATGCCAACCTGATTCGCTATGAGGCCTCAGGCGACCTGTTCTGCGTGTGCCTGCAGCACGAGATCGATCACCTGCACGGCAACACCATGTTCGAGCGACTCAAGCCGATGCAGCGCATCAAGGCCGTCAAGGAGTACCAGGACGCCCTGGCCCGCGGCGCTCGACCGGGCGAGACTGAATAAGGTCGTCCGTCCCTGGGGCTGGCCGCCTATATATCGTCCCGCGCGCAGTTTCGCAGCGCAGCGAGAATGTTTGAGCACGGGATGATGTATAGGCGGTCAGCCCCAGGGACTACTAGTTCTTGGCTCGGTTCGCCCGGGTGCCGTCGGGCCAGGGAGGGGCGTCTTCGCTGATAATTCCTTTGTCGGAAGAGCTGCTTTTATTGCGGCTCTTTCTTTGGTTTTGGGTATATTTGTTTTTGTTGAAATGTTAATGCGGATGGGCTGGCGACTTGGCTTTCCGCTGTTATTTGTAGCCGTCTCGGTTTTGTTTGAGGGGAGACGTTCTTTATGCGTATTGTGTTTATGGGTACGCCCGATTTCGCGGTGCCGTCGCTGACTTCGCTTGTTGAGGCTGGGAATGAGATTACGCTGGTAATTACGCGTCCCGATGCTGTTCGCGGGCGTGGTAAAAAGCTGGAGCCGTCTCCTGTTAAGGCCAAGGCGCTTGGGCTTGGTCTGCCCGTTGTTGAGGCAAATCGTATGACGCCGGATGTTATTGATCGCCTTAAGGCTGCTGATGCCGATATTTTCTGTGTGGCTGCCTATGGCTGCATTTTGCCCGATGAGGTGCTGCATATGGCGCCGCTCGGTATTGTGAATGTTCATGCTTCGCTGCTGCCGCGTTGGCGTGGCGCTGCTCCCATTCAGCGTGCCATTCTTGCTGGTGACGAGGTTGCTGGCGTTTCCATTATGCGCATTGGGCATGGCGTGGATACGGGCGCTTATTGCGCCCAGGCGTCGACCTCGGTTGCCGGTAAACATGCCGAGGCACTCACGATGGAGCTTGGTGAGCTGGGCGGTAAGTTGCTTGCCGATACGCTTCCCTCGCTTGCCGACGGCTCGGCTGTTTGGATTGAGCAGGATGAGTTCCTTGTCACGCATGCTGCCAAGATTTCCAAGCAGGAGATGCGTCTGGATCCGCAGATGGGGGCGCTTGATTGCGTGCGTCATGTGCTTGCCTCTTCTGACACCGCTCCCGCTCGCTGCGTGATTGCCGGCAAGACCGTGCGCGTGCTCGATGCCGCGCCGGCAGATGTATCGCTTGGCGAGGGGCTCGTTGCCGTTCAGGCCAAGCGCGTCTACCTGGGCCTGTCCGATGGCGCGGTCGAACTGCTCGAGGTTAAGCCCGATGGTAAGCGTGCTATGGCTGCTTCTGCCTGGGCTGCCGGCCTGCAGGGTGCGGATCTTTCGTGGGGTGTTTTGTCATGAGTAAGCTTTCCCCCGCGCGCAAGCTCGCGCTTGATGTTTTGATGGAGGCCGATCGCCGCGGCATGTACGCGCGTGACGTGCTCTCGTCCCGTGCCTCGGCCAAGGCCATTGACCAGCGCGATTCTGCTTTTGCCGCTCGTTTGGCACTGGGCGTTACAGCCACCCAGGGCATTTTGGATGAGCTGCTCGACCAGTTTCTCGATAAGCCCAAAAAGGTCGCGCCTCGTGTGCGCATGGCACTACGTATCTCGGCCTTCGAGATGCTCTACCTGCATACCCCGGATCGCGTTGCGGTGAGTCAGGGCGTTGAGCTCGTGCGCAGCGGTGCTAAGTCTGCCGCCGGTCTGGCGAACGCCGTGCTTCATAAGGTTGCGAACAACGTCGAGGACTTTGCCACTGCGGCGGATGCCGATGAGTCCGAGCGCCGTTTGGTTCGACTATCTCGCCTGATGGGCATGCCGCGCTGGCTGTGCACTCGCATTATGGCGTCGTTCGATACACCCGAGGGCGCGCTCGGCTTTGCCGGTAACCTGGCGCCCGCGCCGCTGGCTTTGCACGAGAATGCCTTTGCAATCAAACCCGATCCGTACATTTCGCAGCTTGTGGCACCCGTGTTCCCGGGTTGCCATGCGCCGGTCGACGCGCAGGCCACGGTTGCGTCGGGTGTGTTTGAGCGCGCAGCTGCCGTGGCCTCGGACCTTAACGCTCAGCTCATCGCTACCGCGGCGACCCGTCCCGGGCGTTTTCTAGAGATTGGCGCCGGTCGTGGCACCAAGACCTATGTGATGATGTGCCAGGCCAAACGTGCCGGTTACGACCGTCAGCACACCGCACTCGATTTGCACGACCGCAAGTGCGACCAGAATCTCGCACGTCTGCATAAGGCGGGTATTACGGGTGTTCGTACGGTGTCGGGCGATGCCTGCGAGCTCAATGAGGTGCTCACTTCCTTTGACGCGATGCTTGGCGAGCCTGCCCTGTTCGACACGGTGTTTATCGACGCTCCGTGCTCGGGCACCGGCACCATGCGCCGTCATCCCGAGATTCCCTGGCGCCTTGCCGAGGGCGACGTTACGACTGAGTTGCCCCGCCTGCAGCTGACGATGCTCAAGGAAGCAGCCGCACGCGTGGCTGCCGGCGGTGAGCTTATCTATGCCACCTGCTCGGTCTTCGACGAGGAGAACACGCAGGTCGTTGATGCCTTCCTAGCCTCTCCCGAGGGCGCCGGCTTTACCGTGGCGCCGCTCTCCGAAGCCCAGATTTTGCAGCTACCCGAGTTCGCCCAGGCCAAGAAACTCGTATCGGTACGCCAGAACGACCGTGGCCTCTTCCAAAGCGTCCCCGCAAACGCCGATTCCTACGACGGCCACTTCTGCGCCAGACTGGTCCGCAAGTAAAACGGATTCCAAGGGTAGCTAATTTGGGACGGGGCTTTTTTAGCTGCCCTGGCCGCCAGTCGGCCAAACATTTGCGTTATCAGCTGGGGCAGCTAAAAAAGCCCCGTCCCAAATTAGCTACCCCACGTTTCAAGATGACCCGCTTGCCATGAAATGGGCCTATCTACTACATTAAACCCATTACCCCCAACCATGCCGAATTTAGCGAAATCAAAACCGCAGGTAGACGGCTTGTCGATTTTGTAAAAACGCAGGTGTGCTCGGACCATACGGGTCAAACGTAGTAGATAGGCCGTTTTCGTGGCGCAACCCCAGACTCGTCGCCGGGGCGTGGGACATTCCTGAAAAAATTCGGCCCCGCGATCGGCGTTGATCGCGGGGCCGCGTTGTTCTTAGTGGCTATGTGGGCAGTCGGCGCAGCAGCCACTGGTGGCGCTGGTGCTGGACCCGCCACTGCGCTGGTCGGTGTTGTAGAAGCCGCTGCCGTCGAACTTAATGCCGCTGGCCGAGAACGTCTTGGATGCCGGGGCGCCGCAGCTGGGGCATACAACCTCGGGAGTCTCGGACATGGGGTGCTCAACCTCAAAAACGTTGCCGCAGCTCGTGCACTTATATTCGTAGCGCGCCATAATACTTCCTTTTCAGCACAAAGCGGGCAGATCGCTCTGCCCGCAAAAATTCAAACAGCTGTAACTGTACCCCATATCGGGGGTTTTATCACGCTTCGCCCCAGAATCTATGGGTGCTGCGCAGGAGCTTCGCAGTTTTCTCTTCGGCCTCCGCAATGTCTGCCTCTTGTGCCTGCCACGTCCAGTTGCCTGTGGCTACACCCGGCACGTTCATACGTGCGTCGTCCCCCAGCCCCAGAACATCCTGCAGCGGCATCATCACCAGGGGGGCGTCGCTTGCGAGCGCGTCGCCCATCAGCTTGGCCGCCACCTCAGCACCGCTCGGCTCGTCGCCGCCTGCAAAGGAGCGCGTGCACCAGCCAGCGAGCGTCGAAGTGTCGTGCGTCGAGGTGTACAGGATTTTGTCCGGCGTGGGATGAATTCCGCAGCGAACGTCGTAGTCACTAAACTCCAGTACGTCCATTCCGGGAAAACCGCAGGTCGAGGCCATAGCGCGAACGCCAGGCGTCAGATAGCCCAGATCCTCGGCAATAAAATTGAGCGGACCCAGCTCGTCGTAGGCGGTCTGGAACAGGTCCTTGCCCGGACCAGCAAGCCAGCGGCCGTCGGCACAGGCTTTGCCAGCGGGAATGCTAAAGTAGTTGTGGAAGCCCAGGAAGTGGTCCAGGCGCACTCGGTCGTAGAGCGCGAACGCTCGGCGCAGACGATCGAGCCACCAGCGATAGCCGTTCTCCTTCATGTAATCCCAGCGGAAGGTGGGGTTGCCCCACACCTGACCTTCGGGCGCAAAGTTGTCGGGCGGCGCACCGGAGATCTCGATTGCCTTGCCGGTATCGGACAGCCAGAAGTTCTCGGGCTCGCTCCACGCATCTGCCGAATCGTCCGACACATACATCGGGATATCGCCGATGACCTCGATGCCCTTCTTGTGCGCATAGTTCATGAGCTCGCACCAAGCCAGGTCAAAGCGGTACTGCATGTACGCCTGAAGCTCGGTCTCGTCGTGGAAGCGCTTGTCGTCGATCAGATGCTCGTTGTAGCGCGCGACATCTGCCGGCCAATTGTGGCGCGACTCGCCCTTAAAGTATTTCTTAACGGCCATGTAGACGCAGTACTTCTCGAGCCAATCGGCATTGCGATGTTTAAACGCGGTGTACAGCGGGTCGGCATCTTCGCCACCGTGGGCCTTCCAAGAAGCGAAGTCGGCGGCCAGCTCCTCGTGACTCTCGGGCAGCAGGTCGATGTTACCCGCAAAAGCCGAGGGTCCGGCATAGGGGGAGCGGAAGAAATCCGTCGGGTTGACGGGCAGGACCTGCCAGTAGCGCATGCCCATGGCGGCCAGGTGGTCGATAAAGCGACGCGTGGGTGCGCCGATCGTACCCGGCTTGCCATCGTCAGTCGGCACCGAGGTGATGTGGCACACGACGCCCGCGCCATGATCGAGCGGCTCTTGCAGGCGCCTCTCGGCATGGTGATAGATGATCGAAGAGCCCAGCGGGTACAGGTCGAGCGTGACCGTGCCGTTGTGGATCTCGCACTCGTGACCGCTGATCACGTCACTCGCGCATTCACCGAGCGCCGGAATCGTCACGCGGTGCGAATTGCGCAGGCTGCGATTGACGATAACAGTCGCAGCCTCGCCGTCTTTGCCCGTGCGGGTGTAGGCTAGGACGTCGTCGTTAAGCGCGAAGGCCTTGATCTCGCCGTCAACCATAAAAGGCAACGCGCGGCGCAGGGCGGATGCGTTCTTCACGATGGCCAACGTATCGAAATCGTGGAGCTGGTCCTTTGTCGGCAGGGTACGGCGGTTGCCCGGATCGGTGAGGCCCTCCAGGCCGTACTCATCGCCATAATAGATCGAGGGCACGCCGGGGAAGGTCATCTGCATGAGCGTCGCCAACCAAAAGCGCCTCTTGGCCAGGTCCATGGAGTTCTCGTCCAAGCGCCATTTGCTACGCTCGCTCTCGGGTAGCTGCGACTCGTCGGGACCACCGCCGAGCACCGAGATGATGCGCGGACGGTCGTGGCTCGAAAGCAGATTGAGCGCGCAGGCCAGTGCCTCGCGCGGGTAGTTCTCGCGCAGTGTCTCGATGTCCTCGGCAGCCTGATAGGCATCTCTGTAGCCCATCAAAAAGCCGATGACCATGTCGCGGAAGGGGTAGTCCATGGCGGAATCGAGTTCGGAGCCCTGCAGATAACGGCGCAGATGGCCATAGCTGATCTTGTTGGAGGCGTCCTCCCAGACTTCGCCGAGCAGCAGCGCATCGGGCTTCTCTTCGAGCACGGCGGCTTTGATATCGGCCAGGAAGTCATCGGAAAGCTCGTCGGCCACATCGAGTCGCCAGCCGTGGGCACCGGCGCGCAGCCACTTGCGAATGACGCCGTCCTTGCCCAAAAGCTTTTTGCGCACGAGCTCGGAATTCTCGTTGAGGGCGGGCATGTTGCTCACGCCCCACCAGCAGTCATACGTGCCGTCCTCGTGGAAGGTAAACGCATCGCGCCACGGGGAGTCCTCGCTCTGCCACGCGCCGACGCCGGGATAGTTGCCGTAGCGGTTAAAGTAGATCGAGTCGTCGCCCGTATGGTTGAAGACGCCGTCCAGGATGATGGAAATGCCGAGCTTCTCGGCCGCCTCGCATAGCTCCGTAAAGTCCTGCTCGGTTCCCAGAATCGGGTCGATTTTGGTGTAATCGGCCGTGTCGTAGCGGTGGTTGCTCGCGGCCTCAAAGATCGGGTTGAGGTAGATGGCCGTAAAGCCCAGCTCGGCGATGCGGGGCAGGTCATTTTGGATACCCTTGAGCGAGCCGCCGTAAAAATCCCAAGTCTTGATGGATCCGTCCTCGGCACGCTCGTACACGGGCGGCTCGTTCCAGTCCTCGACCATGCGACGCTGGATTCCCTTACGCGGTTTTTCGACCTCGGCCAGCGTGCGTTTGCGCCAGTTTTCGTCGCGGGCGTAGCGGTCGGGGAAGATCTGGTAGACCATGCCGTGCTCGTACCAGGTGGGACGGTTCTCGCGGTGCTTGTAGACGGTAATCTGGAAGGACGGAACCTCGGCGTAGTTGTATACAACGCCCTCGCCGCCGGTACGACCCTGCGGCGCACCCAAGCGGACCTCGGACTGGCCTTCGATATTGCATATAAAGCTGTACCATACAAGACAGGGCTCGTCGCAGTTGAGCTCACCGGTAAAGATGCCATCGCCCTTGTGCTCCATGGGGATCAAGGTCTCTCCGATGCCGTCGACCCAGGTGCGCAGGGTGAGCGTTGCCTGGTTGGGGTCGGCATCCTCCAAAATCACCGAAAGCGAAACGGAAGTTCCAGTGGTCACAGCGCCAAAAGGAGTGCGAAACTGCGTCAGGCGGCTGTTGTGTATCAATCTCATAGTACGGTCCAGTTCTATACAATCATGGCCAGCGGGTCATGGGCTTAACGCACAGTGCATAAGTATATCCGTTACACTTTAGTTGTATAAACTACAGTCGCTCACTATCGGCGAACGGTCGTCCTAGAAAATCGTTTTACCAACTATCTACAGAGAAGGGGCGCCCGGTTGGAGCGCCCCTTGTTTAGGGTTTTTATTAGGTTTTAGATCGTCCGGACTAGCGGCGCTTTCGGGTGGCCGTTGCCTTGCGGACGGAGGTCTTCTTGGTCGGAGCCTTTTCCTCGGCTGGAGCGGCGGGGGAGACCGGGGCCTCCTTGGCGGGTTCGGTCTTTGCCGTAGCCTTCGGAGCGGTCTTTACCTCGGCGGCCTTCGGTTCCGGCTCGGCCTCTACTGCGGGTTTGTCCTTGGCTTTAGCCTCTGCCTTGGGAGCGGCTGTCTTGGTCGTAGCCTTCTTGGCCGTTGTCGTGGAGCGCTTGCGTGTGGTGGTCTTGGCGGCCGGCTTTGCCTCGACAGCAGCCTCGGCCTTGGGCTCGGAGGGCGCCTCCTCGACCTTGACGGCGGGCTTTGCAGCAGCCTTCGGGGCCGTCTTCGCGGCGGCCTTCGTCGTAGCAGCCTTGGTCGCCGGCGACTTCGTAGGCGTGGCCTTCTTGGCGGTTGCGGTCTTGGTTGCGGTCTTGGTCGCGGTCTTGGTCGCGGTCGTCTTCTTGGCAGCGGTCTTGGCCGGAGCCTTTGCCGCGGTCTTAGCCTCGGCAGTGGTAGCCTCAGCAGTGGCCTCGGCCTTTACCTCGGGAGCGGCCTCGGCTTCGACGGCCTTCTTGGCTGCGGCGGTCGTACGCTTACGCGTGGTGGTTGCCTTGGCAGTGGTGGTCTTGCTCGTAGCGGCCTTCGCGGTCGTGGCCTTCTTAGCCGTCGTCTTGCGGGTCGTCGTCTTCTTGGCGGCAGGCTTCGCCGTGGGCTTTACCTCGCCGTCGTCAGCCGGGTTCTCCTCGGCCTTGGGCTCCTCGGCAGCAGCAGGCTCCTTAACGGGTGCCGCAGGCTCGGACTCAGCGGCAACCGGCTCCTCCACAGCCGCAGCAGCCTCCACAGCCACCGGCTCCTCCACAGCCGCAGCAGCCTCCACTGCCACCGGCCTCTCAATCTCCGGATGCATAAAGAAGTACAGGTCCAGATACTTATCGGCCGAACGTGTCCAGCTAAAGTCCTGGCTCATGGCCTGCGTGACCAGCTGATTCCAGGCCTCGCGGTTATCCCAGAACAGGCGGGCCGCGCGGAACACCGCGTCGCCCATCTCGTCGCCGTTAAAGTGACTAAATGAGAAGCCCGTGCCCTCGCCGGTAAACTCGTTGTACGGTTGCACGGTGTCCTTCAGGCCACCGGTCTCGCGCACAATGGGCAGGGTGCCGTAGCGCATGGCGATGATCTGCGACAGGCCACAGGGCTCAAACTTCGAAGGCATCAGGAACATATCGGCGGCGGCATACATGCGCTGCGAAAGCGCCGGGTCAAACTCGATACGCGCCGCCATGGTGCCGGGGTATTTGCCCTGGAAGTAGCGCAGGCCGTCCTCGTAGTCGCGGTCGCCGGTACCCAGCACGGCCACCTGAACGCCACCGGACAGGATGCGGTCGAGCGCGTACATGACCAGGTCCATGCCCTTCTGTCGCGTCAGGCGCGTGACCATCACCATAAGCGGACGGTCGTCGCGAATCTCGAGCCCCAACTCCTCCTGCAGTTTGGCCTTGCATACGGCCTTCCCCGTGCGGTCATCAACCGTGTAGTTGGCGGCAATGCGCTTGTCGGTCGCCGGATCAAAACCCACAACGTCAATGCCGTTGAGGATACCCTGCAGAGCGTACGAACGCTCGCGCAGCACGCCGTCCAGGCCCTCGCCAAACTCGGGCGTCTGGATCTCGCTCGCATAGGTGGGGCTCACCGTGGTGATGGCATCGGCATAGTGCAGCGCGCCCAGCATATAGTTAATGCTGCAGGCGTCACAGCGCAACTGCGTGGCGGCTGCCGGAATATGCGCCATACCCAGTATGTCTTCCATCACGGTGTCGCTAAACTGGCCCTGGAACGCCACATTGTGGATCGAGAACACGGTCTTGACGCGGTCGTACAGCGGCAGGCCTTGGTAGAACTCTCGCAAGAACACGGGCGCCAGCGCCGTCTGCCAGTCGTTGCAGTGCAGGATGTCGCACTCAAAGCCTTCGGGCAGGTGCTGCAGGCTCTCGGTGATGGCCTTGGAGAAAAACGCGAAGCGCTCGCCGTCGTCAAAGAAGCCGTAGGGATAGTCGCGCGCAAAGTAGTGCTCGTTGTCCACGAACATATAGGTGACGCCGTCGTGCTCGAGCTTCTCCAACCCGCAGTACTCGTTGCGCCAGCTCAGGCTCACGTAAAAGTCGGCAAAGTGCTCCATCTGCGCCTTGTACTCGTCCTTGATGGTGGCATACTTGGGCACCATCACAATGACTTCGGCGCCAGCGCGCACGAGCGCCGCAGGCAGCGAGCCCGCCACGTCACCCAAGCCACCGGTCTTAACAAACGGCGCGCACTCGGCCGAGGCAAACACGATCTGCATCTTTTTGCTGGTTTGTGCCATTTTGTCTCCCATGTTGCAATTCGAGAATAGTCGCCTGGCGCTAACCGGGCGACTATTCTACAAGTTACGTGCGATTATGTGGTGCCAACGTTAACGAGCGATGGTGGTATCGGACGTTAACGGAGCCTTGCCCAGCACCAGGATGTTCTCGGGCGTACCGCGAAGCTCGGTGTTGGTGGGAACCACGTTGTTCTTGTCCAGGATGGCGTTCTCAACACGGGCGCCGCTCTTGATGATGCAGCTCTGGTTGATGATCGAGTTGGTCACCGAGGCGCCTTCCTCGATCACAACGCCGCGCGACAGGATCGAGTTGCGCACGGTGCCCTTGATGATGCAGCCGGCCGAGATGATCGAGTTGCAGGCGTGGCTGCCGGTCGCGTAACGCGAAGGCGGCACGTCGTGGGCCTTGGTCAGGATCGGGCGCTCGGGGTCAAAGAGCTGATCGGCAACGGTCTGGTCGAGCAGGTCCATGCTGCGACGATACAGCGACTTCTCGCTAAACACGCCCACGACCTCGCCCTTGTACTCATAGCTGCACACGTCGATGTTGCCAAAGTCGCCCTGGAGCGCCCCGAGCAGGTCCAGATAGTCGGCGGCCTGGTAGTGGTCGATGATCTGGAGTAGCGTCTCGCGGTTGACGATGCAGCAGTCCATAGAGGCGTTGTCGCCGTACGCGACGCCGGCGCTTACGCCCGTCAGGCGGCCGTTCTCGTTGATATCGAGCTTGGTCTCGTCATCGACGTTGTGCGTGGCCTTGCAGTACACCACGGTCATCTGGGCACCGGATTTCTCGTGCGCCTCGATAATGGTGTTGAGGTCCATGTTAAAGATGACATTGGTACCCATCATCACAACATAGGGCTTGTCCGAGCGCTGGAACAGCGTCTTGTTGGAGATGATGTCGCGGAGCAAGAAGCGCATGCCGCCCTTGGTGGTGCCATACGCGTTGCCGGGCACCATGAACAGGCCGCCCTTCTTGCGGTCCAGGCCCCAGTCCTTGCCCGAGCCCACGTGGTCGATCAGCGAGCGGTAGTTGCCCGGCATGACAACGCCGACGGTCTTAATGCCGGCATTCATCATGTTGGACAGCGGAAAGTCGATCAGGCGGTAGCGGCCCAAAAAAGGAACGGACGCGATGGGGCGATCCTTGAGCAGCACGCTGCCGTAGGTCGAAGAGTAGTTAGCGGTGATATAGCCGATGGCCTTGCGATTGATCATCGGATCATTCCCCCTTCCCGACAACGACGTCATTTCCAACGACGGCCGTATCCTTGGTGGTATCGACAGAGCCGAGCTTCACGCCCTCTTCGACCGTGGAGTTCTCGCCCAAAATAGCGCGGCAAATGTGCGCGCCGCTCTTAACGTGCGCACCCGGCAGCAGCACGGAGTCCTCGACCACGGCGCGCTCCTCAATGATGACATCGGTCGAAAGGATCGAGTGGCGAGCGGTGCCGTAGATCTTGCAGCCATTTGAGACCAGGCAGTCGTCCAGGCGACCGTCCGGGCCAATGTAGTGCGGCGGGCGCGTGGTGATGTTGGACATGATGGGGAAGCTCTTGTCAAACAGATCGAACTCGGGGTTGTTGCCCAGCAGGTCCATCGAGGTCTCGTGGAAGCTGGCGATGGTGCCAACATCCTTCCAAAAGCCGTGGAACTCGTAGCTGTACAGGCGCTTGTCCTCGGCGAGCAGCTTGGGGATGATGTCCTTGCCAAAGTCGTGGCTCGAGCGCTGGTCCAGAGCGTCCTCCTCGAGCGCCTTGACCAGCACGTCGGCCGAGAAGATGTAGATGCCCATGGACGCGAGGTTCGAATCGGGCTTCTCGGGCTTCTCCGTAAACTTGGTGATGCGGCCGTCCTCGGGGTCGGTGGTCAGGATGCCAAAGCGGCTGGCCTCCTCCCACGGCACGGGCATAACGCTCACCGTGAGGTCGGCGTTGTTCTCAATGTGCGTCTTGAGCATCTTGCGGTAGTCCATGCGATACAGATGATCGCCCGAAAGAATCAGGACGTACTTGGGGTCGTTGGACTTGATGTAGTCGAGGTTCTGCGTGATGGCGTCGGCCGTGCCCGCATACCATGCGCCACCGGTTTGCGTCTCGTACGGCGGCAGGATCGACACGCCACCGTCGCGGCTGTCCAGATCCCACGCCTCGCCAGAGCCCACGTAGGCATGCAGCAGATAGGGACGATACTGCGTCAGAACGCCCACCGTGTCGATGCCCGAATTGGAGCAGTTGGACAGCGAAAAGTCGATAATGCGGAACTTGCCACCAAAGCTAACCGCCGGTTTAGCGATCTTTTGGGTGAGTGCCCCCAATCGGCTTCCCTGTCCTCCTGCGAGGAGCATCGCGATGCATTCTTTCTTACTCATCGGTTTCTCCTTCTGTCATCGATGTTCCTAAACCCATTAGCGACGGGCGCGGCGCTCGGTCGCGCCCGTCGAGTAATGCCGTGCGGCAAAGGGAACTCGCGGCCTTTAAGCGTGCCAGATCTCGTCGCGGTACTCGCGAATGGTGCGGTCGCTCGAGAACCAGCCGCTCGAGGCGGTGTTGAGCAGCGCCTTACGGTTCCAGGTCTCCTGGTCGCCATAGCTGCCCGTGAGCTTCTCCCATGCATCCACGTAGCTGCGGAAGTCTGCCATGACCAGGTCGGGGTCGTTGTTGTTCATAAGCTCGTTGTAGATGCTCTCAAAGTTGCCCGAAAGGCCGGCAAACGTGTTGTCCTTGAGCTCATCCATCACGCGGCCCAGACGTTCGCGATCATTGTTGAGCGTATCCCACGCAAAGTAGCTGTTCGATGCCCAGAGCTGCTCGACCTCGGGAGCGGTCAGGCCAAAGATCGCCTCGTTCTCGCGGCCGGCCAAATCGGCGATTTCGATGTTGGCACCGTCGAGGGTGCCCAGCGTAATGGCGCCGTTCATCATGAGCTTCATGTTGGACGTGCCCGAGGCCTCCTTGCCAGCTGTGGAAATCTGCTCCGAAATCTCGGCGGCAGGGTAGATGAGCTGTGCGTTGCTCACGCGGAAGTTGGGGATAAAGCAGACCTTCATGACTTCGTTGACGCGCGGGTCGTTGTTGATGACCTCGGCCACGGAGTTAATGAGGCGGATGGTCTCCTTGGCAAAGGTGTAGCTCGAGGCAGCCTTGCCGCTAAAGATAAAGGTCGTCGGTGTCACGTGGAAGTTGGGATTGGCGATGCGACGGTTGTAGATGTCCATCACCTTCATGATGTTCATGAGCTGGCGCTTGTAGGCATGAAAACGCTTTACCTGAACATCGAAGACGGTGTTGGGGTCAATAACCAGACCGGTCTCTGCCTTAACGTAGGCGGCAAGACGCTCCTTGTTGGCGCGCTTGGAGGCACCCACGGCCTTAAGGAACTCGGTGTCGTTCTGAAAACCTTTAAGTTTCTCAAGCTCAAAGGCGTCCTTCAACCAACCGTCGCCAATGGCCTCGGTCACGAGCTTGGCGTAGGTGGGGTTGGCCTCGGCAAAGAAGCGACGGTGCGAGATGCCGTTGGTCTTGTTGTTGAACTTCTCGGGCGTCAGGGCATAGAAGTCCTTGAGCACATTGTTCTTGATGATATCGGAGTGAATCTTGGCCACGCCGTTGACGCTGTGGCTGCAGATCACGGACAGGTTGGCCATGCGAACCTCGCCGTCCCATAGGATGGCGGTCTGGCGCAGACGCTCCTGCCAGCCCTCCTGCGTCGTATCGAACGACTCATGCCAACGACGGCTGATCTCGTCGATGATCTGGTACACACGGGGGAGGAGCTTGGAGAACGTGCCGATGGGCCACTTCTCCAGGGCCTCGGGCAGGATGGTGTGGTTGGTGTAGCTCACGACCTGCGTCACGATGTTCCAGGCGTCATCCCACTCGAGCTTCTTCTCGTCGATGAGGATGCGCATGAGCTCGGGGCCGCACATGGCGGGGTGCGTATCGTTGGTGTGGATGGCCACAAACTGCGGCAGCAGCTCCCAGTTCGCGCCGTGTTCCTTCTCAAAGGTGTCGAGCAGGCTATAGATACCGGCCGAGACAAACAGGTATTCCTGCTTCAGTCGCAGCAGACGGCCGTGCTCGCCGGCATCGTTGGGGTAGAGGATGGCGCTGATGGCCTCGGCCTCGGCGCGCTCGGCGTCGGCCAGGGCGTAGTCGCCGCGGTTGAAGGCCTCCAGATCGAAGTGCTCCTCGACCGGCTCAGCGGCCCAGACGCGCAGCTTGTTGACGGTCTCGCCGGCATAGCCCACCACGGGGATGTCATAAGGGACGGCCAGGATGTCCTGCGTGTCCACGGTTCGATAGAACGTGCGGCCGTTCTCCTCAAAGCCCTCGACGCGGCCACCAAACTTAATGGTCACGGCCTTGTCCTGACGACGGACCTCCCAGGGATAGCCGTTGGTGAGCCACTCGTCGGTGGTTTCGACCTGGCTGCCGTTGACAATCTCCTGTTTAAACAGGCCGTAGCGGTAGCGCATGCCGTTGCCGTAGCCGGCAATGCCCTCGGCTGCCATGGAATCCAGGAAGCATGCGGCCAGACGACCCAGGCCACCGTTGCCCAGCGCCGGATCGGGCTCCTGGCTCTCGATGACGGACAGGTCAAGGCCCATATCGTCGAGCGCCTCGGCGACCATGTCGCGCACGCCAAAGTTGAGCAGGTAGTTGTCGAGCAGGCGGCCAATCAAAAACTCGATCGAGAAGTAGTACACGCGCTTCTTGCCCTCGGCGGTGGCGCGGGCGTCGCTCTTGGTGGCAACGGTGCGGGCCTTCTCGGCCACGAGCTTGGCCAGGGCGTTAAAGCGATCCAGATCGCTGGCGGCCTCGACGCTCTTGCCGCTAATGCTCATGACGGCATCGCGATAGAGCTCGGTAAACTCCTGCTTGTTGTCGAAGATCTTATTCATACGTTCCTTTCCCCCGGGGATGTTTCTCCCGGAACGGTTGTGACTTGTATCCTACGCCCCGCTGGGCGGGTAATTACAGCTGTAACGGCTTTGTTACGCATCCTTAGGTGACGACTTAACAGAAGCAGACTTGGCTTTGGTAGCGGCCTTTTTGGCAGCCGGCTTCTTGGTCGCGGTAGCCTTGGCAGCGGGCTTTGCGGCGGCCTTAGCCTTGGCCTTGGTCGTCGTAGCCTTCGCCTTGGCCGGAGCCTTCTTGGCGGCCGCTGGCTTGGGCTTTACCGTGGACGTGCGCTTGCGGGTCGCCTTCTTGGGCTCCTCGACCACGGGCGGCTTATAGCTGCTGGGGCCGCGACGCTTAAGCACCACGCCTGCCAGGCTGGGCACCTTAATCTCGATGGAGTCCATCTGCCCGTTCCAGGGATAGGGCTCGCTCGAGCAGGTGTAGGGCTCCTCGCCAGCATAGCCGCTGCCGCCAAACTCGGGACGGTCGGAGTCAAAGATGACCTCCCAGTCGCCCTCACGCGGCACGCCCACACGGAAGCTCTCGTAGGCCGCCGGGTCAAAGTTGATCAGGATCACGAGGTCGTCATCGACGTTCTCGCCCTGACGCACAAAGCTCACGATGGACTGCTTGGAGTTGTCCGCGTCGATCCAGGTAAAGCCGTCGTCATTGTAGCCGCGCTCGTACAGGGCGGGCTCGGCGGTATACAGGTGGTTGAGCGCCTTAATGAACGCCTGATGGTGTGCATGGGTCTCATACTGCTCGGTCAAGAACCACTGAATAGATTCGTAGTAGCGCCACTCGATAAACTGGCCGATCTCGTTGCCCATAAAGTTGAGCTTGGCACCGGGGTGCGTCATCTGGTAGAAGGCTAGCGTGCGCAGGCCGGCAAACTGGCGCCACCAGTCACCCGGCATGCGGCCGATGAGCGAGCACTTGCCGTGCACGACCTCGTCGTGGCTCAGCGGGCAGATAAAGTTCTCGGTAAAGGCGTACATGATGGAGAACGTGAGCAAGCCATGGTTGCCGGGGCGCCACGGAAAATCGGTCTGCATGTAGTGCAGGGTGTCGTTCATCCAGCCCATGTCCCACTTGTAGTGGAAGCCCAGGCCGCCGTCCTGCGGCGGATAGGTCACAAGCGGCCACGCGGTGGACTCCTCGGCCATCATCATCACGTCGGGGTAGTGCGCCTCAACAGCGCAGTTGACCTGACGGATAAACGCGCTGGCGTCCAGGTCCTCCTCGGTACCGTACTTGTTGAACTTCTTTTGGCCAGGATCGTCAATGCCAAAGTTGAGGTACAGCATGCTGGACACGCCGTCCATGCGAATGCCGTCCACATGGAAGTTCTCGATCCAGTACAGCACGTTGGAGACCAAGAAGGAGCGGACCTCGCCGCGGGCGAAGTCAAACTTGTGCGTGCCCCAGTTGGGGTGAATCTCGTGCTCAAACAGCATGTGGCCGTTAAAGGTGGCAAGGCCGTGGGAGTCGGCGCAAAAACCGCCGGGCACCCAGTCCATGATCACGCCGATGCCCGCCTCGTGGCACGCATCGATAAAGTGCATGAGCTGCTGCGGGTTGCCGTAGCGTGACGTGGCGGCAAAGTAGCCGGTCGTCTGGTAGCCCCAGGAGCCATCGAAGGGGTGCTCCATAAGCGGCATGACCTCGATATGCGTGTAGCCCATATCGCGCACGTAGTCCACGAGCTCCACCGACAGGTCGTCGTAGGTGTAAAACTCGCCGCGCTGTGCAGGGAAGGGGTCCATAGGACCGGGGTAGTTGCCGTACTCGTCCGGCTCGCCCTGTGGCTCGTCTCCGTGGCGCTTCCACGAGCCAATATGCACCTCGTAGATGTTGAGCGGCTGCGACATGTGGTTGTGGCCGGCGCGGCGCTTGAGCCACGCGGCGTCGTTCCACTGGTAGCCATCGAGGGTCCACAGCACGCTCGCCGTTCCCGGAGGGCACTCGGCCTTAAAGGCGTACGGATCGGCCTTGTAGAGCTTTTTGCCCTCGTTGGTCTCAATGAGGTATTTATAGAGCTGGCCCTGCTCGGCGCCAGGAATAAAGCCTTCCCAGATAGCGCTCGTGTGTACGGGCACCAGCGGGTTGGCTTGTTCGTCCCAATTGTTGAATTCACCGATAACGTGGACGCTCTTAACGTCGGGCGCCCAAACGCAAAAACGCCAGCCGCGCGTGCGCTGCTGCGTGTCGGGATGCGCGCCCATCTTTTCCCAGCTGCGCTCCCACATTCCAATGCCAAACAGATAGACATCGTCCTTGGTGAGCTCCGGTGCGTGCGGGGCGGCTTTACGGGTAGCGGGCTTTTTGGTTGCTGGCTTTAGCTTTGTATCGCTCACGTTTGATCCCATCATGACGCGGCAGCGTGTTGCCTTGGTGACTAGATGCGAAAGGTCCAAGGCTGCACGAATCGAAGGGACGGCGATAGCTCTATGAGTCGTCCCACCTCGCGTGCACGGTGGAACTTTCGGCAAAAACCACAATAACACCTGTCCGTTAGTTTTATGGACGAAAGTGGATTTACGGTGGCGTTTAATCGGTGAGCGCCATGTTTATGCCACTGACAGAATTGCGATGGTAAAACTCTTGACAGTTTTACCAATTAGGGTTTCAAGATTTTTAGATTTACGTTTGGTAAAACGTTTTTAGCAGGTTGTTTACCATTTGACATTGAAAGGTTTGCGAATGAACCACACAGCCGCCTCTAATGTTGCTTTTATTTTTGATTGCGACGGCACACTGGTAAATAGCACTCCCGTTTGGGCCTATGCCCAGCCCGAACTATTGCGGCGTCACGGCATTGATGTAACGGTCGACGATTTTGCCCAGTTTGAGCATTTGTCGCTCGAGGACGAGTGCCAGGCCTACCACGACACGTGGGGCATTGGCGAAAATGGCGAGGAGCTGTATCGCGAGCTGAGTGACATCCTGATCGATGGCTACTCCAAGGTGCCGCCGCGCGAGGGGCTCCTGGCATTTTTGGAGCAGGCGAAATTGGCCGGCATTGCTATGTGCGTGGCCACGTCCACGCCGGTCGAGCTGGTGCAGTCCGCACTCGCGGGTGCGGGGCTCGACGCCTACACGGAGTTTATTACCACGACGGGCGAGGCGGGCCGCTCCAAGCAGTTCCCCGACGTGTACGAGCTTGCGCTGCGCCGCCTTGAGGAGCGCCATGGGCACAAGTTTGAGCGCGCGTGGGTGTTTGAGGACGCCGTCTTTGGCCTTAAGAGCTCTGGCACCGCAGGCTTTAAGCGCGTGGGCATTTATGACCCGTACGGCCGTATGGAGCGCGACGAGGTTCGCGATAACTGCGATATTTTTATCGACAGCTATGAGGACTTGGACCTGGCCCGCGTGCTTGCGTTTAAGGGCTAGGCGAGGGCCGTGGCTTGCAAAGTATTAGTTGTTTGCGGCTCACCGGTGGTGGCGAGCGCGGATCTGTTGCGTCGACTAGCGGGGGAGTGCGACCACGTTGTCGCCGTGGACCGCGGGCTCGACGCGCTGTTGGGCACCGGCCTGGGCTGCGACGTGTATGTGGGGGATGCCGACACGGTGAGCGACACCGGTCGCGCGTTGGTCGATGCCGCCGAGGCCTTTGAGGTAGAGCGCCACGACCCCTACAAGGACTATACCGATCTAGCGTTGGCACTCGATTCGGTCCGCCGTCGCTGGCCAGGTGCCGAGGTGGTTGCGACCTGCGCCACCGGCGGCCGCCCCGACATGGCCCTGTCTGTGTTAGGACTACTGGCAGGCTATGCGGACGCCCCCGTCTGGATCGAAGAAGACGAAGTGACGGCCAGAATCCTGCACCAGGACGAGACCTGGACCATCGAGGGTGCCGAGGGTAAGACGTTCTCCATCATCGCCATAGCCCCTAGGACAGTAGTAAGCGAACACGGCCTAGAGTGGGAGCTAGACCACAGCCCTCTAGGCCTGTTAGCTGACACGGGCATCTCTAATGTCGTAAGGAAAACGGCCAAGATTCAAGTCCACCAAGGCATCGCGATCGGTTATTTATACCGTGAGGGTTTTATCGGGACGGTGGGTTAATTGACTGATTTTGCCGAAGTCAAAATCAGTCAATTCAGCCCCGTCCCAGGAAAACCCGTAAGAAAAAGTTTCAACAAAAATCTCTTGCATCAAGCAAAACATTCCCCTATAGTATCTCCTCGTCACGGGGGCGTAGCTCAGCTGGGAGAGCGCTTGACTGGCAGTCAAGAGGTCAGGGGTTCGATCCCCCTCGTCTCCACCATCGTGAATGTAAAGCCTTCGAAAACCGGAGGCTTTTTTCTTATAGATAGGCTCAATTGGTTGACTGTGTTCGTGGCGGGCGTTTCGGCGCAAGTCTATAAAAAGGTTTAATCATTTCAATAAATGGCGGCGTGGTCCAGCGGGATTTACGAGTACGAGCATCCCAAGATCTTCGACACCTATTACGAGAAGGTCTTGCCGTATGAAAATTGGTTTAGCTGCTGGTTTTGACGACGAGTGTAGGAACAGGTCGTTGTGCTGCAAGTATGCCGTAAACACGGATTGTGTCGGAGTGGTCTGGCATACGATTTTAAAATCGAAGCCAAAAAGTTCTTGGTAATCCTCGCGTTGCTATGTTAGTATCTCTTTTGCCGAAAGGCGACGGGCGATTGGCTCAGGGGTAGAGCATATCCTTCACACGGATGGGGTCACAAGTTCGAATCTTGTATCGCCCACCATCAAAAGCACAGGTCAGAGGTGATAAGCCTCTGGCCTTTTTCTTTTTGACACAGAGAGTGTGATCAAAAAAGTTTCTTCAAAATTGTTCTTGCACCCTAGGAGGAGTTCCCGTATAGTACTTTTTCGCACGGGGGCGTAGCTCAGCTGGGAGAGCGCTTGACTGGCAGTCAAGAGGTCAGGGGTTCGATCCCCCTCGTCTCCACCCGAGCATTGAATGAGGCTCCAACGCAAGTTGGGGCCTTTTTTCATATAGGCACACAAGGTCAAAGGCAGGACCATGATCCTTCCGATCGAAAAGATCGTGCGTTGAATGACCATTGCGCGCATGGTAGTATTTCACGTCGTGGTGCAACGACACGCTAAATGGAACTTCTCCATGGCCTTTGCAACCACTAATATAAAGGGCTCTTGGCGCAACGGTTAGCGCAGGGGACTCATAATCCCTGGGTTCTGGGTTCGAATCCCGGAGGGCCCACCAGGTTTTTCAACAGGTCAGGCAATTTGTCTGGCCTGTTTCTTTTTCATGGCAACATTTTCTTGCAAGTAGCTTGTTTGCCCACTTCCAAACGCCTTGGGTCGCGTTCATGGCGGGAGGTCCCCGGGGGCGACCGGGCTGGAGCCGGAAAGGCGGGCTGCGGCAGCACCGCACGCCTTAGGGCGCGCCCCGCGGGCATGGCCAGGCATCGCGGACCCTCGATCCTGTGCGGGTCCGCGCCCCCGCGCCGCGACGGCGAAAGTTTTTCTAAAATTGTCCTTGCATCGGCGGGGGAGTTCCCGTATGGTATTTCTTTGAACGGGGGCGTAGCTCAGCTGGGAGAGCGCTTGACTGGCAGTCAAGAGGTCAGGGGTTCGATCCCCCTCGTCTCCACCCGAGCATTGAATGAGGCTCCAACGCAAGTTGGGGCCTTTTTTTCATATAGGCACACAAGGTCAAAGGTGGCACCATGATCCTCCTGGTCGACAAGATCGAAAAAAGCTTCGGCGCGCGCGTCCTCTTTAGCGGCGCGTCCTTTCAGATCAACCCCGGCGAACGCTTTGCGCTCGTGGGACCCAACGGCGCCGGCAAAACCACCATGCTCAAAATCATCATGGGTATCGACAGCCCCGACGCCGGCCAGGTCCAGTACTCCAAGGACTGTCAGGTGGGCTACCTCGAGCAGGAAACCAACCTGGAGCACAAGGATACGACCATCCTCGCCGAGGTCATGGCCGCCGCCAAGGAAATCCGCCGCATGGGTGAGCGCGCCAACGAGCTGCAGGCCCAGATCACCGAGCTCTCTGAGCAGGGCAAGGACGTCGACGCGCTCCTTAACGAGTACGGCCAGGTCCAGGACCGCTTTGAGCACTTGGGCGGCTACGAGCTCGAAAGCAATGCCCGCAAGATCCTGTCCGGTCTGGGCTTTAAGGTCACCGACTTTGAGCGCCCGTGTTCCGAGTTCTCGGGCGGCTGGCAGATGCGCATCGCGCTGGCCAAGCTCTTCCTGCGCCATCCCGACCTGCTACTTCTGGACGAGCCCACCAACCACCTGGACCTCGAAAGCGTCCAGTGGTTGCGCGGCTTTGTCGCCAACTACGACGGCGCCGTGCTCATCGTCAGCCACGACCGCGCCTTTATGGACGCCTGCGTCGACCACGTCGCCGCGCTCGAGAACCGCCGCGTGACCACCTACACCGGCAACTACAGCAGCTACCTCAAGCAGCGCGAGGACAATCTGGAGCAGATGCGCGCCAAACGTGCCGCCCAGGAGCGCGACATCGCCCACATGCAGGTTTTCGTCGACAAGTTCCGCTACAAGCCCACCAAAGCCGCCCAGGCGCAGGAGCGCATCCGCAAGATCGAGCAGATCAAAAAGGAGCTCGTCATCCTGCCCGAAGGCCACAAGCACATCGACTTTAAGTTCCCCGACCCGCCGCGCTCGGGCGACATGGTCGTGGGCCTGGAGGGCGTGTCCAAGTCCTACGGCAACAAGCACATCTATAGCGATATCGACCTCAAACTCTACCGCGGTGAGCATGTGGCGCTCGTCGGCCCCAACGGCACCGGCAAGTCCACCCTCATGAAGATCCTCGCCGGCCTGGAGCCGCCCACTACCGGCACGCGCGAACTGGGTACCAACGTGGGCGTGGCCTATTACGCCCAGCACGCGCTCGAGGGCATGACCGAGTCCAACACCGTCCTGCAAGAAATCGACACCGTCACGCCCAAGTGGACCGTGCCGCAGCAGCGCAGCCTGCTGGGCGCCTTCCTGTTTAGTGACAACGATTCCATCGAAAAGCAGGTTCGCGTTCTTTCCGGCGGCGAAAAGGCGCGTCTGGCCCTGGCTAAGATGCTCGTGGCGCCCGAGGCACTTCTGTGCCTGGACGAGCCCACTAACCACCTGGACATCGACTCGGTGGACATGCTCGAGAACGCCCTGCAAAACTTCCCCGGCACCATCGTGCTGATTAGCCACGACGAGCACCTGGTGCGAGCCGTGGCCAACCGCGTGATCGATATCCGCGATGGCAAGGTCACGGTCTATGACGGCGACTACGACTACTACCTCTACAAGCGCGAGGACCTCGCGGCCCGCGCCGCCGCCGAGGCGTCCACGGAGAGCACACCTTCCGCGGCCAAGCCCACCAAAGCCAGCGCCGCCCAGGCCGATACCCCCGCTGCGGCCCCCAAGCCGGCCGAGGGCAAAAAGACCAAGGAGCAAAAGCGTGCCGAGGCCCAGGCCCGCGCCGCGCTCAACAAAAAGCTCAAGGGCGTGCGCAACCAGCTCAAGAAGATCGAGGCAGAGCTCGACAAAAAGCGTGCCCGCTATGACGAGCTTATGGAATTGATGGCAAGCGAAGAGCTTTATGCCGATCAGGATAAGTTCAACGCCGCCCTGGGGGAATATAACGGGCTTAAGCAAGAGCTGCCCAAGCTCGAGGACGAATGGCTGGAGCTTTCCACCCAGATCGAAGAGGAGACCGCGCGTGAACTCTCGTAAGGCCGCTGCCGTGGCGATGAGCATCATCGCCATCGCGTGCCGCATCTGCGGCATCTTTATGAGCGCGATGACCGTGCTGCTGTGCTTTAGCGGCCTCTCCGCCAAGCTGCAGATTGTGGGCTTTGTCGTTGAGCTTTCGCGCGCGCTGCCGAGCGCCATCGCCGGCTACGGCGTCATCACATCGCCCTTTGGCGGTGTGTTTCGCCTGGATTACGCCATCGTGGCCGTCATCCTTTTTGTGGCCGACTACCTGCTCACGCGCGCCTCGCGCCGCGTCCGCTAGGGGAGCGCCATGTCCAGCAGCTACTTCATGAACCTGCTTGCCAGCGCCGTCGCCGTCATCGTGGGCATCGTGATCCACGAGAGCGCACACGCCGCCGCAGCCTGGGCGCTTGGCGACAAGACGGCCCGTTCGCGCGGCCGCGTCTCGCTCAACCCGCTCAACCATATCGACCCGTTTGGCACCATCATCCTACCGCTGCTCATGCTCGCGGCCGGCGGCCCGGTGTTCGCCTTCGCCAAGCCGGTGCCCGTCTACCTCAACAACCTCAAGCACCCCAAGCGCGACGAGGTCCTGGTGAGCGCAGCCGGCCCCGCATCGAACATCGCACTGGCATGCCTTGCGGCCGCCATCATGCACGCGGCATACGGCAACCTCTACACCAGCATGTCCTTTGCCGTGGCGTCCCAAATCATGAACTTCGGTGCCACCTTTATCGTGGTCAACCTGTCGCTCGCATTCTTTAACCTCATTCCGATCCCGCCGCTCGACGGCTCGTCGATCATCGTGCCGTTCCTCAAAGGCAAGGCGCTCGCCAATTACTACCGCCTGCAGCAATACGCCATGCCGATCCTTATCATCGTGTTGTACCTGCTTCCCATGTGGACCGGCATCGACGTGATCGGACGATATTTCGACGTTACCGTGTATCCGCTCGCTGGGCAGCTGCTTAACTTCGCAATCGCCGGCATCTAGGGTAAACTTACAGGTCGACCGTGCAAAACGGTCGCAACATGCACCCAAACCGCGCCGCGAAGGCGCCGTCAAAGGAGGTCGAAGATGTCGTATCGCGTGTCGACGCAGGTCTACAGCGGACCGTTCGACCTGCTGCTGCAGCTGGTAACCCGCCAAAAAGTTGATATCGGCGCCATCTCTATCAGCGAGGTGGCCGAGCAGTACCTGGCCGAGGTCGAGCGTATTGAGGCGCTGGACCTGAACGTGGCGAGCGACTTTTTACTGGTCGCGGCAACCCTTTTGGACATTAAGGCCGCCTCGCTGGTGCCGCAGGAGGCCCCGCACAAAGCCGACGACGATGACGAGATTGACGAAGACCTCGAAGAGCTCAGCGCACTCGACGGCGACGCCCTGCGCGAGGTCCTGATCCAGCGCCTGATCGCCTACAAGCAGTTTAAGGGCGCGGCGGCGGCCCTTGGCGCACGCATGCAGGCCGAAAGCCGCATGCATCCGCGCGTGGCCGGCCCCGACCCCGAGTTTTTGGGCCTTATGCCCGACTACCTGGCCGGCATTACCCTGCGCGGCCTCGCCGTCATCTGCGCCGACCTGGACGGCAAGCGCCAGACCTTCCTGCTGGAGGCCGAGCACGTGGCGCCGCATCGCGTGCCGCTCGACCTGACGGTGGCCTCGGTCGACCGCTTTACCATGGCGCACCAAACTTGCACCTTCCGCGAGCTGCTGGACGGCGATGCCACCACCGAGCAGCTCGTCGTCACCTTCCTGGCCATGCTGGAGCTCGCCAAGCGCGGCTCGCTCACCCTGAGCCAGGACGAGATCTTTGGAACCATCCGCATCAACCGCGTCGAGGGCGCCGAGGCCTATGTGCCCGGCGAGGGCCCCGAGCTCACCGAATAGGAGCGGCAACTATGTCAACCCTTTCTACGCTAGAGGCAAACAGCCTCAAGGGCGCCTTGGAGGCGCTCCTGCTGGTTTCGAGCGATCCGGTGAGCGCGCCCGCGCTGGCAGATGCGCTGGATATCGCCCCGGGCGAGTGCGCGTCGCTTTTGGCCGAGCTCAAAGTTGAGTACGAGGAGGCCAATCGCGGCTTTCAGCTGCGCGAGGTCGCCGGCGGCTGGCGCCTGTTTACGCATCCCGCCTACCACGATGTGGTCGAGTCCTATGTGCTGAGCTGGGACACGCAAAAGCTGTCGCAGGCGGCACTCGAAACCCTTGCTGTGATCGCCTACCACCAGCCCGTCACGCGCGAGGTGGTCAAGGGCATCCGCGGCGTCAACTCCGACGGCGTCATCGCGTCGCTCGTTGACAAGGGTCTGGTGCGCGAGCTCGGTCGCGACCCCCAGCGCGGTCAGGCCATCATTTACGGCACGACCAACGCCTTTTTGGAGAAGTTCGGTCTGCGCTCCACCCGCGACCTTCCCGATCTGGAGCAGTTTGCCCCCGACGAGCAGTCGCGCCAGTTTATCCGCGAGCGCCTAAGCGGCCGCAGCATTCAGTCTACGCTCGAGGAGCAGGTCGAGGACCTGGACGAAGAGCGCGAGCTGCTGGATACCGATGTTGAGGATGTCGAGGCAGTCGGTGGCGAGGAAACACTTGCCACTGACGACGCTGCGGAGGATATGAATGACGAGGACTAACGAAGCAGGGGAGACGCGTACCTCACACGCCACGGGCGCTGCGGCGCCCAATGCGGATACGCACAAGTCCGTCTCCCAGCCCGTCTACCCGCACACCATGCGCCTGCAGCGCTTTTTGGCGCGCGCGGGTGTTGCGAGCCGCCGCGGCTCGGAGGACCTGATGACCGCCGGCCGCGTGACTGTCAACGGCCAGGTCGCGACCGAACTGGGCACCAAGGTCGATGTGGACCGCGACCATATCGAGGTTGACGGTATGACCGTCAAGCTCAACCAGGGCGCCGTGTACCTGATGCTCTACAAGCCGACTGGCTATCTCACCACCATGAGCGATCCGCAGGAGCGCCCCTGCGTGGCCGACCTTGTCCCGCGCGACCGCTTTCCGGGGCTCTTCCCGGTGGGTCGCCTGGACCGCGACACCACGGGCCTTTTGCTCTTTACCACCGACGGCGACCTGTCGCAGGACCTGCTGCACCCCAGCAAGCACGTCTACAAGACCTACCAGGCGCTCGTGGACGGCCACCTGACCGATCGCGACTTGGAACCGCTGCGCCGCGGCATCGAGCTCGACGACGGCCTGTGCCAGCCGGCGATCTGCCGCGTCATTACCGCGCGCGAGGCCGAGGCGGTGGCTCCGCAGGGTGTGAAGCCCGGCACCACCGCCGTGGAGGTCATCATCCGCGAGGGGCGCAAGAACCAGGTCAAGCGCATGCTGAGCAAGATCCACCACCCGGTAATCCGCCTGCACCGCTGCAACTTTGCCGGCCTGGAGCTCAAGGACGTGGCCAAGGGCTCGTGGCGCGAGCTCACCGACCGCGAGGTGCAGATCCTCAAGGCCGGCGGCATCCCGCCCAAGCAGGCCGGCGCCAAGCGCGGCGTTGCGCCGGCGACCAACACTGCGACCCGCACGCGCCATCACGGCAGCCACGGCTCCGCGCCCAAGCGCAACACCTACCGCGAGCGCTACACGGGCTAGCCAGTCCGCCAAGCCGCAGCGCCCGCGTCCCATACCAGCACGTCAACCACCGAAAGGAAGCATTGCATGATCGTCGCCATCGACGGCCCCGCCGGTTCCGGCAAGTCCACCATCGCCAAGGAGATCGCCCGCCAGCTGGGCTTTAACAAGCTCGACACGGGCGCCATGTATCGCGCCGTCACCTTCGCCGCGCTCGACCGCGGCATCGATCTGGACGACGAAGCTGCCATCGACGCCCTCGCCGAGCAAATCGAGATTCGCTTTACCAACGGCACCGGCGAGGACACGCGCCTGACCATCGACGGCGCGGACGCCTCGGCTGCCATTCGCACCCCGCAGGTGGACGCCAACGTCTCCAAGGTCTCGGCCTACCCGGGCGTACGCGCCGCCATGCTCATCCATCAGCGCCGCGCCGCCGAGGACCGCGATATCGTGGCCGAGGGTCGCGACATCGGCACCGTCGTATTCCCCAACGCGCAGGTCAAGGTCTTTCTGACCGCCGACCCGCGCGAGCGCGCCCGTCGCCGCGTGCTGCAGCGCCACCAAAACGACGCCCAGCCGCCCACCCAAGAGCAGCTCGAGGCCGAGGTCGACGAGACGCTCGACGCCCTCAAGCAGCGCGACAAGCTCGACAGCAGCCGCGAGGTCGCGCCGCTCGTGCCCGCCGAGGACGCGGTGCACGTCGACTCCACCGCACATACCATCGACGAGGTCGTCTCGATAATCGAGGACCTCATCAACCAAAGGAGGTAGCTCATGCGCCTGTTTAAGCAGACGCCCGAGGATTACTACAACGCGCCTTATGCCGAGTTCCCCGTGCTCATCCGCGGCACCGTCTTTGTGGTCATGGGCATCCTGTGGGTCTTCTCCAAGCTCATGTGGCGCTGGAAGGTAGAGGACAGCGACCTGCTGTTTGAGCGCCAGGAAGGCCGCGGCAGCGTGGTCATCTGCAACCACACCTCGATGGCCGAGCTCCTGGCTGTAGAGACGGCGCTATTCTTTGGCGGCCGCCGCATTCGCCCCATTTTTAAATCCGAGTTTGCCAAGAGCAGGATCGTGCGCTGGGCCTTTAGCCGCGTGGGCGGCATTCCCGTCGAGCGCGGCACCGCCGACATGAAGTGCCTGCGTGCCGCCCAGCATGCGCTGCAGCGCGGCGAGGACGTCCTGATCTTCCCCGAGGGCACGCGCATCCGCTCGCGCGAGATTAAGCCCGAGGTCCACGGCGGTTTTGCGCTTATCGCCCAGATGGGCAAGGCACCCGTCAACCCGCTCGCCATCTGCGGCTGGTCCGATATCACGCCTGCGGGCAAAAAGCTTATGCGCCCTAAAAAGTGCTGGATCCGTGCAGGCAAGGCCATCTCGCTATCCGATGCACCGGCTGAACTCAAGCGCAAGGAGCGCCTGGCATGGTTTGAGTCCGAGGCCATGAGCCGCGTCTACGCCATGCGCGACGACCTGTGTGCCGAGCACCCCGGCAGGTTCTAGCCATGGGCGAGAACGTCATGAATACCGCCGCGACCGCCGCTGAGGAGGTCGTCCCCACCATCGAAATCGCAGCGCATGCCGGCACCTGCTACGGCGTGCAGCGTGCACTCGACATGGCTCTGGCCGCCGCGCCGCAGGCAGGGGAGAGCGCTCAGGTCCACACGCTGGGTCCGCTTATCCATAACCCCATCGTGGTGCGCGAGCTCGCCGAGGCAGGCGTCGGTCTGGCAGACACCTTGGACGACGCCGCATCGGGCACCGTGGTCATTCGCGCGCACGGCGTGGTGCCGCAGGTAATCGAGGCTGCTCGCGAGCGCGGCCTTACCGTGGTCGATGCCACCTGCCCCTACGTCAAGAAGGTCCATGTGGCGGCCGAGCGCCTGGTGCGCGAGGGCTACCGTGTGATCGTCGTGGGCGAGCCGGGCCACCCCGAGGTCGAAGGCATCCTGGGTCACGCCGGCGATGACGCGCAGGTCGTGAGTTGCGCCGCCGATGCGGACGCGCTGCCGCTCAAGGGCAAGGTGGGCCTGGTGGTGCAGACCACCCAAACCGCGCAGAACCTGGCCGAGGTCGTGGCCACCATCACTCCGCGTGTGCAGGAACTACGCGTGATTAACACCATCTGCGCTGCCACGAGCGAGCGCCAGCAGGCGGCCGCTGCACTTGCCAACCGCTGCGACTGCATGGTCGTCGTGGGCGGCAAAAATTCGGGCAATACGCGCCGCCTGGCACAGATTTGTGCCGATGTCTGCGAGCACACCCATCACATCGAGGAAGCATCCGAGATTGAGGCCACATGGTTTGCCAACGCGCGCCGCATCGGCATCACCGCCGGAGCCTCAACTCCGCAAGAACACATCGAACGCGCCGTTGCGCGCATCAAGGAGCTTTGTCGCTAATCATGGACCAGACCGTACCCGCATACGCCGCCGAGGTGGCCGATTACGGGCGCAGCCGCGACCCCGAGCCGGGTGAGGGCGCGCTCGTAAAGAACGTGCGTCCCGAATCGCCCGCATGGGATGTGGGTATCGAGCCGGGCATGCGCGTGCTCACGGTCAACGGCGAGCAGCTGACCGATATGATCGTGTGGCTCTGGGAGGCCGACGAGGACACCGTCGAACTTGAGGTTCTCGACCCGAGCGACGGCACCGTCACCCCCGTGGAGCTTGACCGCTTTCCCGGCGAGGACTGGGGCCTTGAGTTCGATGGCCCCATCTTCGATGGCATGCGTACCTGCGTGAACGCCTGCGTGTTCTGCTTTATGACCATGCTGCCCAAGGGCGGCCGCTCAACGCTCTATATTCGCGACGACGACTACCGCCTGAGCTTTTTGCAGGGCAACTTTGTCACGCTCACGAACCTTTCCGACGAGGACGTGCAAAACGTTATCGACCGCAACATGAGTCCCATGAACGTGTCGGTCCATGCCGTGAGCCCCGACGTCCGCCGCCGCATGATGGGCCGCAACGCCCAGCGCGGCATGGACGTGCTCGAGACCATCATGGCCGCCGGCATCGAGATTCACGCGCAGATTGTGCTGTGTCCCGGCATGAACGACGGTGAGGAGCTGCAAAAGACCCTACGCTTTTGCGAGGAACACGAGCAGATCACGAGCCTGGGCATTGTGCCGCTCGGTTTTACCAAGCACCAGAGGCGCTTTACCTGGTCATACAGCGACAAGCCCGAGCTCGCGCGCGAAACCATTGCCATGATCCGTCCCTTCCAGGATCGTGCCTACAAGCGCTTTGGCCGCCACACCTTCCAGATGAGCGATGAGTTCTATCTGGACGCCGGCATCGAGCCACCCCAGGCCGATTTTTACGACGGCTACCCGCAGTATTACGACGGCATCGGTATGATCCGCTCGTATCTGGACGAGACCGACGATGTGCTCACCGCCGATGCCGAGCGTCTGCGCCGCGTCCGCGCTGGCATCGCCGGGCGCAACCAGCGCCTCCTGTGCCTCTCCGGCGCCAGCGCGCGCGACACCGTGGCGCGCTTTGTGGAGTCGCCACGGGGCCTTGCCGGCACCGTCACCGCTATCGAAAACCGTTACTTTGGCGGCAACGTGGACGTGACCGGCCTCATCGTCGCCTGCGACATTCTGGAGCAGCTGCCGCAGGACCTCTCGGGGGTTATGCTCTTTGTGCCTAAGCTCATGTTCAACGCTGACGGCATGACGCTTGACGAGTATCATCGTGACGATTTACTCGCAAGCCTTGAAGCTCGCGGCGCCGAGGTTCATGTGGTGTCGACCATGCCGCATGAGCTGCTCGATACCCTGGAGCATATCCTTGGCATTATGCCCGCAGGCTCTAACATTTCCACTGACCCTACCCATTAAAGGAGTGCAGATGAAACCTATCGTCGCCGTCGTCGGACGCCCCAACGTGGGTAAGTCCACGCTCGTTAACCGCCTGGCCCAGACATCGGACGCTATCGTCCATGAGTCCCGCGGCGTAACGCGCGACCGCTCCTACCACACGGCCGATTGGAACGGCCGCGAGTTCACCATCGTCGACACGGGTGGCATCGAGCCGCTCAAGAGCGATGACGTCTTTGCCACATCCATCCGCGACCAGGCCCTCGCCGCCGCCGAGGAAGCCGCCGTCATCCTGTTTGTGGTCGACGGCCGCACCGGCGTCACCGAGGAGGATGAGTCGGTCGCTCGCATGCTCAAGCGCTGCGACAAGCCGGTCTTTCTGCTGGTGAACAAGCTCGACAACCCCGATCGCGAAAACGACAGCATCTGGGAGTTTTATTCGCTCGGCATCGGCGAGCCAACGCCGCTCTCGGCCCTGCACGGCCACGGCACGGGCGACCTGCTCGACGACATCGTTGCCCTGTTGCCCGAGGAGGAGGACGAGGTCGCCGACGAGTTCCCCGACGCGCTGAACGTCGCCATCATCGGCCGCCCCAATGCCGGTAAGTCCTCGCTGTTCAACCGCATCCTGGGCGCCGACCGCTCTATCGTGTCAAACATTGCCGGCACGACGCGCGACGCCATCGACACCGTCGTGGAGCGCAACGGCAAGCACTACCGCATGGTCGACACCGCGGGTATTCGCAAGAAGAGCACCGTGTACGAGAACATCGAGTACTACTCCATGGTGCGCGGCCTGCGCGCCATCGACCGTGCTGACGTGGCACTGCTCGTCGTCGACGCCTCCGTGGGCGTTACCGAGCAGGACCAGAAGGTCATGGGCTTGGCCATCGAACGCGGCTGCGCCATCGTCGTACTGCTCAACAAGTGGGATCTGCTCGACGACGACCGCAAGCGCGAGGCCTGCATGGAGACCGTCGACCGCCGTCTGGGCGTCATGGCTCCCTGGGCCCAGTACCTGCGCATCTCGGCCCTGACCGGCCGTAGCGTCGAGAAGATCTGGGCGATGGTCGACGCCGCCGAGAAGACGCGCTCGCAAAAGATCACCACCTCGCGCCTCAACACCTTCCTCACCGACCTGCGCGAGTTTGGCCACACCGTAGTGGACGGCAAGCGTCGCCTGCGCATGCACTACGTGACCCAGACGGGCGTCAACCCTCCGACGTTTACGTTCTTCGTCAACCACAGCGACCTGGTCAACGACACCTACCAGCGTTACGTGGAGAACCGTATGCGCTCGACCTTCGATTTTTCCGGCACGCCCATTCGACTCTTCTTTAGGAAGAAGGAGCAAAAGGATGCATAATCCGATTCTGCTGACCGCCATCTTCGCCGTGGTCTCGTTCTTTATCGGAGCGATTCCGTTTGGCCTGATCCTGGGCCGCGTGTTCAACCACACGGATATTCGCAAGGCGGGCTCCGGCAACATCGGCACCACCAACGCCCTGCGCGTAGCCGGCCCCAAGGTCGCGGCGCTCACGCTGCTGCTCGACTGCTTGAAGGGCGCCATCTGCGTCCTTATCGCGCGTCCGCTCATCGCGAGCGTGGGCTATGGCTTCCCGGTGAGCATTATGGCTCCCGGTGCCGCCGGAGACTGGATGCTCGGCGTCATTTGCCTGGCTGCCGTGTGGGGACACATCTTCTCGCCCTACCTCAACTTCCGTGGCGGCAAGGGCATTGCCGTGGGGCTGGGCGTCATACTCGCCTGGTACTGGCCCATCGGACTTTCGCTGCTGGGCATGTTTATCGTGGCCGTCGCCATCACCAAGTATGTGTCGGTGGGCTCGCTTGCCGCGGCCATCGGTCTTCCCATCGCCGCCTGCGCGGTCTTTCCGTACAGCAGCCTGGGCCTCAAGTTTTGTATGGCGATGATCGGCATCACCGTGGTGTGGGCTCATCGCGCGAACATCAAAAAGCTCATGACGGGTAAGGAGTCCAAGCTCTCGTTTACCAAGCGCGTCACCGAGCCCGACGATAAGTAGGAGAGAGTCATGAATGTTGCGCTGATTGGCTCCGGCTCCTGGGGAACCGCCGTCGCCGGCCTTGCCGCCGCGCGAGCCGAGCGCGTGACCATGTGGGCCCACAGCGACCAGACGGCCGCCGGCATTAACGGCGAGCACCGCAACCCGCGCTATCTGGTGGACTACGTGCTGCCCGGCAACGTCGTCGCTTCCTCGGACCTGTCGCGGGCGCTCGACGGTGCCGATGCGATCATCTTTGCCGTGCCTTCGACGCACCTGCGTGGCGTCTGCCACCAGGCGGCACCCTTTATCGCCGCCGACACCCCGGTGCTCTGCCTTACCAAGGGCATTGAGCCCGAGTCCGGCATGCTCATGAGCGAGGTCATCGCCAGCGAGATCGGCAACGAGGCGCGTGTGGCGGCGCTCTCGGGCCCCAACCATGCCGAGGAGATATGCCGCGGCGGACTTTCCGCCGCCGTCATCGCCAGCAAAGACTCGCAGGTAGGGGAGACCTTTAAGGACCTGCTCCTATCCACGGCCTTGCGCATCTACCTGTCGCAGGACATGACCGGCGTCGAGGTTTGCGGCGCCATGAAAAACGTCATCGCCATCGTGTGCGGTATTTCCGCCGGTACCGGCGCGGGCGACAACACGCTCGCCCTTATCATGACGCGCGGCCTGGCCGAGATCAGCCGACTGGTGCACGCCCGCGGCGGCCAGGCCATGACGTGCATGGGTCTTGCCGGCATGGGTGACCTTATTGCCACCTGCACCTCCGAGCATTCGCGCAACCGCACCTTCGGCTACGAGTTTGCCCACGGCGTATCGCTCGACGAGTACCAGGCGCGCACGCATATGGTGGTCGAGGGCGCCGTCGCCGCCCGCAGCGTGAGCGAGCTCGCCCGTTCGCTGGGCGTAGACATTCCGCTCACCTTTGCCGTGGAGCAAACGCTCTACAACGGTGTTACTTTGGATAGGGCGCTCGAGATCCTTACCGACCGCGTCCCCTCTCAAGAGTTCTACGGACTCACCGACTAGCGCAGAAAGGCTACTACCATGGGTTCCATCAAAATCGCTCCGTCCGTCCTTTCGGCTGACATGGCCAACCTCAAGAGCGAGCTCGACAAGATCGCCGGTGCCGACTACGTGCACTTCGACGTCATGGACGGTCACTTTACCGGCAACCTCACCTTTGGCGTCGAAATCCTCAAGGCCGTCAAGCGCTCCACCAAGGTGCCGGTCGACGCGCACCTGATGGTGTCGAACCCCGACGAGACCGTCGATTGGTATGCCGACGCCGGCGCCGATATGATCACCGTGCACTACGAGGCCTCCACGCACCTGCACCGCACGCTCACGCACCTACAGCAGCGCGGTGTCAAGGCAGGCGTGGTGCTCAACCCCGCCACGCCCGTCTGCGTGCTCGAGAGCATCATCGAGGTCGTCGACATGGTGCTGCTCATGAGCGTGAACCCCGGCTTTGGCGGCCAGAGCTTTATCCCGGGCACGCTGCATAAGCTCCACGAGCTCAAGGCCATGTGCGAGCGCCACGGTGTGTCTCCCATGATCGAGGTCGACGGCGGCATCTCTTCCAAAAACATCGCCGAGGTCGTCAAGGCCGGTGCCGATGTCCTGGTAGCCGGCTCCGCCGTATTTAAGTCCGAAGATCCCGCCGCCGAGGTTGCGCTGCTGCAGAAGCTGGGCAACGAGGCCGCACAGGAGGCATAAACCCTTATGACCGCAGGTCAAAACCGCATACCCGTGAATCTTGACTATGCCGCCTCGACGCCCATGCGCGCCGAGGCGCTCCTTGCGCAGCGCGAGTACGACGAAAGCGAGCTTGCCGGCGTCAACCCCAACTCGCTGCACTCGCTCGGCCGCAAGGCTGCCGCACGTCTGGAGGTTGCACGCCGCGAGATCGCCCGCAGCTTTGGCGCGCGCGTTCGCCCGTCCGAGATTGTTCTAACCAACGGCGGTACCGAGGCCAACCAGCTGGCGCTCCTCGGACTTGCCGAGGGTGCTCGTCAGCGCGATCGTAAGCGCGAGCGCGTGATCGTGTCTGCGATCGAGCACGATTCGATTCTGGACAACCTGCCGCTGCTGCGAGCCGCGGGCTTTACCGTCGACCTGGTGCAGCCCTGCCGTGCGGGCTACATCGAGCCTGCCGAGCTGAGCGACTTGTTGGGCGACGACGTCGCGCTCGTGAGCATCATGGCCGCCAACAACGAGACCGGTGTGGTACAGCCTATCCGCGAGCTTGCCGCGGCTGCGCATACCGTGGGTGCCCTGTTCCACACCGATGCCATCCAGGGCTATCTGCATATTCCGCTCGATGTGACCGAGCTGGGCGTCGATGCCATGACCGTTGCAGCACACAAGATTGGCGGCCCCGTAGCCTCCGGCGCGTTATACCTAAAAAGCCGCACGCCGCTGCGCCCCCGCATCTTTGGCGGAGGACAGGAAGCCGGACGTCGTGCCGGCACGCAGGACCTGCGCACGCAGCTGGCCTTTGCCGCTGCCGCCTCGTCTCTGGCGCCCCATGTGGCTCAGGAGCGCGAGAAGCTGCAAGCCCTTTCCGACAAGCTTTACGCCACGCTTACGGCCCATCCGCGCATTCACGCCACCATGGGCGACTACACGCAGGCCGACCGTCTGCCCGGCATGGTATCGATCTATATTGACGGCATGGACTCCGAGGAGCTCATCATCAAGCTCGACGCCGCCGGTTTTGAGGTTTCGGCCGGATCGGCTTGCTCGAGCGGCAGCATGGACCCGAGCCACGTGCTCAGCGCCATGGGCATTGGTCGCGAGCAGGCGCTGGGCGCACTGCGCATCTCCTTCGATGACCGCGTGAACCCGAGCGATCTGGACGACTTTGCCCAGACGCTGCTCTCGATCGTAGGTGCCGCATGATCGTCGCCGAGCTCGAGCGTGCCCTGCTGGCACGCTATCCCAAGACGGACGCCGAGCCCTGGGACCACGTAGGCTTATCCGTTGGCGACCCCGACGACGAGATCCGCGGCGTTGCCTGCGCGCTTGATGCTACCAGGGACAACGTGCAGCGCGCCCTGGAAGCCGGAGCCAACGTGTTGCTCACGCATCATCCCGTCTACATCAAGGCGCCCGAATCGTTTTGCCCGCCCAGCGCAACGCGCCCCCAGTGCAGCGCGGCGCTCTACGAGGCGGCCCGCTGCGGGGTGAGCATTATCTCGCTCCACACCAACCTGGACCGCTCGCACGAGGCACGCATCTGCCTAAGTAAGCTGTTGGACGCCGTGCCCGATAGCTCGCTGGAGCACGTGGACGACCCCGAGTCGACCGGTCTGGGCGCGCTTGCAACACTCAACGACCCGTGCACGCTGCGCGATCTTGCCGCCCGTTCTGCCACGGCCTTTGGCAGCGACCCACGCGTATGGGGCGATGCCGAGCGCCCGTGCCGCACCGTCGCCATTCTGGGCGGCTCCCTCGGCGACTTTGGCGAGCTTGCCATCGCCGCCGGTGCGGATGTCATCGTGACGGGCGAGGCGGGCTATCACGTGGCGCAAGATCTTGCCTTGCGCGGGCTGAGCGTGATTCTGCTCGGCCACGATCGCTCCGAGGAGCCGTTCGTGGATATCTTGATGAACTCTGCGGTTGACGCCGGGGTCGACCCCCGTCATGCGATTAAAATACTGAACCCTTGCCAATGGTGGACTGTGACAAAAGGAGAGAACTTATGAGCGCCGGCGCTACGCTACTCAAGCTGCAACAGATCGATTTGGAGCTCGCCCGCAACAAGAGCGAACTTGCCAATATGCCGGAGCTTAAGGAGCTCGCCTCAAAGCGCAAAACCTATGTAAAGCTTAAGTCCGAAATGACCAAGTTCTATGCTCAGCGCAAGGACCTCGACATTGAGCTGGACGATCTCAACACCACCGGGATCCAGACCAACAACGCCATCGAGTCCGCCAAGAAACGCCACGTCGACGGCTCTGACTACCGCGAGGTCCAGGATCTGGAAAACGAGCTCGCCACCCTGGCCAAGCGCCTGGACAAGATTGAGCACACCCGCAAGGATGTCGTTATCGCCCACAAGGAGGCGCTCGACCGTGAGGCTCGCGCGCAGGCCATCATCGCCAAATTCGAGGAGGGCGTAAAGGCCGACACCAAGGCTGCCCGCGCCAAGGCCGCCGACCTCCAGGCTCAGATTGATGCCGCCACCAAGGAGCGCACCGCGCTCGCCGCCACGCTGCCGACCGACGTGCTCACCGACTACGAGCGTCTACTCAAGCAGTTCCGTGGCCTGGCCGTCGAGACCATTAAGGGCAACATCCCCACGGTCTGCCACACCGCGCTGCAGGCGTCGTCCATGAGCGACCTCAACCACGACGGTAGTGAGATTACGCACTGCCCGTACTGCCACCGCCTGCTCGTGCTCCCCAACAAGGAAGCCTAACAATGACGACGGCACCCGACAATTCAATGCAACTTGAGGGAAAAACGATCCTGCTGGGCATTACCGGCGGGATCGCCGCCTATAAGTCGTGCAATATCGTGCGCCTGCTGCAAAAGCGCGGCGCCCGCGTCAAGGTCGTTATGAGCGAGCATGCCACCGAGTTTGTAGGCCCGCTCACCTTTCGCGCGCTCACGGGCGAGCCGGTCGCCGTGGGTCTGTTCGACGACCCCTCCGACCCCATCCACCATATCTCGCTGGCGCAGGAGCCCGATTTGGTGGTCGTGGCACCCGCGACGGCCAATATCATCGCCAAGATGGCCAACGGCATCGCCGATGACCTCATCTCCACTACGCTGCTTGCCACGCCGCGTCCTATCGTGGTCGCGCCGGCCATGAACAATGGCATGTGGAAGGCGCCGGCCACGCAGGCCAACATGACCACGCTGCGCGAGCGCGGTGTCCACGTTGTGGGTCCGGGTAGCGGCTACCTTGCCTGCGGCGATGTGGACACGGGACGCATGAGCGAGCCCGAGGACATCGTTGAGGCCGTCTGCAAGCTGCTCGACCCCGCTCCTCAGGACCTTGTGGGCAAGCGCATCGTGATCACCGCCGGCCCCACGCACGAGCCGATCGACCCCGTGCGCTTCATTGGCAACCGTTCATCGGGCAAGATGGGTATCGCCCTGGCGGGGGAGGCCGCGCGTCGCGGTGCCGCCGTCACGCTCGTGCTGGGACCGACATCGCTCGACGTTCCCTGCGGTGTAGCGTGCGTGCGCGTACAAACCGCCGCGGAAATGCTCCAGGCTGCGCTGAGCGCCTTCCAGACGGCCGACGCCGCCATTTGTGCCGCCGCCGTTGCCGACTACACGCCAGCAGCCCCGGCGAACCATAAACTCAAAAAGGCCAACGAGCGCCTGGATCGAATTGAGCTCGTCGAGACCGTTGACATCCTGGCCGAACTCTCACGCCAAAAGGGCGATCGCCGTGTGATCGGCTTTGCGGCCGAGACCGATAACGTCGTGGAGTACGCGCAGCGCAAACTCGTGCGCAAGGGTTGCGATGCCATTATCGCCAACGATGTCTCGCGCGCCGATTCGGGCTTTGGGACCGATACCAACAAGGCCTGGATAGTGAGTACAGCGGGCACGCAAGAACTTCCCGTACTAACAAAACCCCAGCTCGCAGATACAATTTTGGACTTGCTTCAAAATTTGTAAAAAAGTTCTTGCACAAGGATAAAGTTTCGGGTTACTATACTCCCTGTTGCGAGCGAGAGCAGAGCAACAAACAAAAGCTTCGGGACGTGGCGCAGCTTGGTAGCGCACTTGACTGGGGGTCAAGGGGTCGCTGGTTCGAATCCAGTCGTCCCGACCAGAAGTTTGCAGGTCAGGCACCTAGTGCCTGACCTTTTTTTATCAGGAATCATCAGGGAATCACCGGAGAATCACCGGCTGTTTTTTAGCCAATAAAGACACGCCCTTCTACCTGCACTTTTGTAGAATCTCGGTTTTAATGGATCCCCCCTTCACTTTCTTTCCATATTTGTTGAATTCACTGATTCGTTTGATTCCACATTTGTAGTCTATCTAGCCTAAATTTTTCTACATACGCGAAAATCACCTACCTGTGCCTAGCTACTGCGGCTACGACATCCAAGCCAACTGTCCCGCCCTGCTTCACTAATTCCCCGCACGTTCGCACGGAACCCCGACACCGCCCAAGGGCCGCGATACTTTTTCGATTTCTTTCGGCAGCGAGAGGAAGGCTTCCGTGCCTGCCGAAACAAGGCACTGCGCTCCAAAAAGCTAACGCCGCGGGTAATAAGCCGACACCGCTACGGTGCCACCGGCCATCGCTGCGGGCACCTGCGGCATAATCGCCCCAGAGTCCGCCATCTGGGCCATGCCGGCGAAGTCCTAGGCGACGGCGTGAGCGTGCGGCTCAGGGCGGCGTTCGCGCCGTCATTCTCGTGCGACCTCAAGAGAGTGCGTCGGCGCGGGCTCGACTAGGGCGAGCTTACCGCCGTCATCGACCTCATCGTCGAGAACGCCCCGAAGCGCTGGAGGAACTTCATAGACGCCGCATGCGCACGCTCAAGGGCGCATTGAGGGGCAGGGCTGAGGGCTTGAGGATCGGGGCTTGGGACTAGAAGGGGGCTCGGAAGTCGCGGGTCAGGATTCGAACATCGACCCATGCGCTTGGCGATTCTTACCAGTTCAGACGGCTTGCAGGCTATTCGCGCTGCGGGAGAGACTCGCACCACTGCAGCAATGCGCTCAACATAGCGGGCTTGTCTTGCACGAACTGTTCACGCCTCACACCACGGCGCGGCTCAAAGCGAATGACGTAACCCCTGTTGTCCAGGTACACGTCATAGCTTTCGGGGGCGCCGGGCAGGTTCAGCGCTACATGGCGCGTGCTGCGAATGCGTTGCGGCGCCTCCGTAAGAGACTCGTTGGGCAGCTGACCGCCGCATATCTCTTCTAGTGCGCGGAAGCGGCGCCTAAATCTCAGGTAACCGTGGCAGCCCTCGTCTGCATGCCCGGCACAACAGGTCTGCGTTTCATAACCCTTATCGTTCAGCATGCGCACGTGGGGCTGCAGCTCGTGGTCGATCGCTACCAGGTGATCAGGGCGCTTGCCGCATTCGCATTCGCCCAAGGGCTTAAAGCACTTCGGGCACACGAACAGCATGCACTTCATGGTTTGCTCGGGCGTGAGCTCCCTGATTCCCAGGGCTGCGATTTCTGCCTCAGGGGCTTCGGGCTGCACGCAGGGGCAGCCGCTTGCGCGCAGAATTGCGTCGATGCGAGCCACGGTGGTGCGCTCCATTTTCAGGGCGATGGCTTCGTCGCGCATCGCGCCAAACGCTTCGATGTCTTTCGTAACTGCAGAAAGCGGGGTTCGCCGAGAGATATACACGAATGCGTTCTTTTCCCTCGCAGCGGGTTCGCCCTCAATCTTCACCGTGACGCCGGCTTTTGCATAGGTGCCGTACTGCACGCCATTCGCTTTGTCCAGCGTCTGGACCTCGCCCCGCGTGAGACCATGCCACAGCACGCCTTCCACAAACGATCCTTCCATGCGCATGATGGTGGGACGGCCCTTCGCGTCGCACGCCAGCGTGTAGCCATAGAGCTTCGCCTTGACTGCATAAACGTGGTGGCCGCTCTCAAGTTTTTTAGCAATGCGGTCATGGCTGATGTCAAAGCCATATGCAGAGTACGGAGTTTCCGCGTGCACGCGGGTGCCTACGACGTGTTCGCGCGCGCCGAACGCCGGGCCAGAGGGGCGATTAAAGTTGTGCACGTCAAACTCAGGCAGGCTGTTGCACCAGTCGAGCAGGGTGCGCAGCAGGGCTTTGCGCTGCCTTTCGAACTCATCCAGCGTAAGGGAGTAGCTAAGGTCTGCCCGCAGCGCGGGGTCGCTGCTGCGCACCGCGCGGAACCCTTCGGGGACGTCGATCTTGTAACCGAACTCGCCTGGGGTCTTGATTGACAAGTAGATGCGGTGCGACCCGCAGAAGGTGGCCTCACTCGCTTCCGTCACCCAGTAGCGCTTAGAGCGCAGGATGCGTCCGTGCTGCTGAAGGCCACGGGGGAAACGGGATGCGTAGTAACCGGTGTGACGGCATGTGCAATCGGCGATCTGGTGACCTTCACCGCACACGAAGTCGGCGTATTCGCGTGCAGCGGGGAGGTCGATCTTGGCTGCGCCATACGCCGCCGACTCTTCTTGCGCGCGCAAGCGGTCCAGGCTGTCGGCGCGCATGTCGGACATCTGCGCCAAGGTTGCCTCATCAAGCTGCATCACGCGGCCGGCTTCGACCACGCGGTCGATGTAATCGTACTTTTCGGTGTACCTGCGCAGCGGGGTGCGCTCAGAGATGTAGACCATCGCCTCAAGGGTTGCGGGAACCACATCGCCTTCGCGCCCAACGGTCACCGTTTCCTTGCGGTAACAACCAGATGCAATGCCTTCGTAGCGGTCGAGAGACGCCACGTGAGAGCTATCGAGCGCCCACAGCGCGCCTTGCACATGCGACCCCTCGCGCTTGGTGATGGTGAGGTATCCGGCGGTATCGAACGCCAGTTCATAGCCGTTCAGGGTCGCTTTGCCCAGCAGCACCGCGCCGGGGCAGCGGGTTTCAACTTGATGGATATCAAGGTTGCTACCGTACGCGAAGTTGATGATCGAGGGTGCAGTCTCGGGGTGACGGGCTGAGGCGTTGTTGCGCTTCTCGTTGTACTTCATGGTTCACGCCTTTCGGTGTTGTGATGGGCTTCGGTCGCTCGAGCTGATTGCAGCATACAGTCTGAAGCCGAAAAGGCGTGAAAACCTGAGATTGTCATTTTAAGAAATAGAACGAAAAGGACGGCCATGCACGAAATCGCGCAGGCAGAAAGCGCTGTTCGAGGCGCATCCTGCGAAAGGATACCCGTTCAGAAGGGTTGTTGCCAGTTTTTATCGATTCGATTTTTTACGAGCGCACGAAGAGGTTGCGTTTAGAAAAACGCAAGGGCGGCTGTTTCGCCTGTAAGCAAACATGAAATCGGCCGCAGCGGTACCGCCTGGGAGGGCGGACGAGGGACTTGGCCGCAACCTAATCCCCGGGTGCGGCTGCTACGCTCACTACTTGAGAATCGTAGACCGCCCAGTATGTTCCATCCAAGAGTCGCAACACGAAACAGCGGTCATCTTTGCCTATTTCGGCGGCGTTTACGCATTTCTGAAGATCGGCGTGGCGCGCGTAGCGGCCGACGAGCTTATCTCCATTTACAAGCCCGACTTTAAGATTGAGACCCATCTTCTCATACATAACGATACGATCCGAATCGTCCACGCCCTTGCTTGAGTCGAAGTCGGGCCTTAGCCCAGCGAGGCGAACCCCTCGCTTATCCAACGCTTTGTCGATTCCGCCCTTGGCGTAGTCGCTCAGCTGGTAATAGATTCTGCGCGCGAGATCATCTGCCACGACGCGCTCTGGGTCCCCGCCTGACCGTTCCGCTCGAAACTCGCCTAATGCCGACAGCATCAGGTACACCTCATGCAATCGCAGCGGCAGAAAGATCGGGTGGGCCGTCGACTTCAGGCCGCCGCGGCTTGTCGGCTCGGCCTTGATGTAGGAGTCGCCAAAACGCACGCCGTCTGCCAGGGCGCTCAGGCGCTTTTGCACCGCCGTGCGCGAGCAGCCCAGGTACGCGGCGATCGCTTGCTGGGTCATTCCCTTATGCGCCGCTTTGAGCAGCATGAGATTTGCCTCGTCCGTGCCTATGAACGACTTGTCCAGGTTGTAGTGGCGCTTTTTTGGGGCGCCGCCGATCTCGTTGCCCTTTTCGAACAGCTCGTGCACGCTCAGGAACAATTCATGGCGGCCGTTGCTTTGGGGGCCTTCCTCTGAGTTGGCATAATCTGCCAGCGCCTTGCAAAACAGGCGATAGTTTTCGTCAGTGACGAAAGTGGGCCACTGCATGTTGTGAAAGCGTGTGCCTTCACGTGTGTCGGCGAATTTCGCATACGCAGACTCAGGATCGCAACCGACCCTTTCCGCAATTTCCGCAACTCTCATGCCAATCCCTTCCGCAACCCAATCACACGCACGAAAAACCTATCAAGCCAGAAGATTGATGTGGCAAAAAAGAAGAAGAGGCATTACACCCCTCCTTCTGGACAGCCTGCACCCCGGTTCCCTGTCTGCCAGTTCGCCCCCCGAAACCCTCGGGGCGCTGTGGGGTCGAACCCCTCCGCATGGAAAATTCTATCGCGGCCATGCCCGCTATGCGTGTCACGCACACCACGCCAAACGTCAGGTTTACCAGCCGGGACTGAGCCCTCTTTCGAGAGCAGGGTTATATTAGCATCTACAAACTCGAAAAACCCTGCCGCATTTGAGGAGTACCAAGAAAACGGTCTACACCTTGAATATCAACCTCATCCGAACACCTCCCGCATTCACACGAACATGTACGGATGAATGCGGGAATCCGATACCCTGAGGGCCGGATCGACCGGCCCACTAGGCACGAGCGGGACACGGTCCAGAGGATGCCGGAGCGCAGGGTCCCGTGCAGGGAGATCGCGGGGGAGCCGGGCAGGTCGCCCTCGACGGTGAGCGCCGAGGTGCCGTCGCGCCCACCCATGAAAAGAGGGTTTCTTTGCGGGCGCCGCATCCGCACGCCCCCGCAAAGAAACCCTCGCACTCGCATCTCTACCTGCGAACCCGCACGCGCCCTCGCGCACGCGCCGCGGCAGCTGCTAGTCGCGGTAGAACGAGCCCATGTAGCGGATGTACTCGTCCTCGGTGTGGTTGGCCTTCCAGTCGTGGACGGAGTCCTTGTTGCGCTGGCCGGCGATGACGGAGAGCTCCTTACCCAGCTTCTCAAAGGCCTCGTCGACGCATTCCTCGGGGGTGAGGGCGATCTTCATGACGGCCTCGCCCTGCGGGCCGCCGGGGAGGTTGGACAGCAGGCTGGGGGTTAGGGTGGTGCCGAGGGTGATGACCTCGACGTCGACACCGGTGCCCTCGCACTCGCAGGCCACGGCCTCGGTCATCTTGAGGATGAAGGCCTTGCCCGCGCCGTACTGGCCGTTCCAGGGGCTGGAGCTGATGCCGGTCATCGACGAGACGTTGATCACGGCGCCGCGGTCCTGGGCGGCAAAGATCCGCATGTAGTGGTGGAAGCACTTGAGGAAGGTCACGACGTTGACGTTGATCATGGCCTCGTGCTTCTCCCAGGGAGTGTCCTGGATCTTGCCGAAGCTGTGCAGGCAGGCCACGTAGCTCATGAAGCCCATGTCCAGGCCCTCGGTCGCGGCGAAGACGGTCTCGGCAGCGTCGGGCTGGCTAAAGTCGGCGCGCACGACCTTGGTCTCCACGCCGTAGGTCTCACGGATCTCGCCGGCGAGCACGTTCAGCTTCTCCTCGCGACGGCCGACCATGACGACATTCATGCCGCCGGCGGCGATCTTCTCGCAGAACGCCTTGCCGACGCCCTCGGTCGCGCCCAGGATCAGGCCCCACTCACCGTACTTTTCCCTCAGGTTCATACTGCATCCTCTCTCTCGATGCCCATGCGGGCACCTCTCCTTTAGCGTGCGGCCGCTCAGCCGCATACGGTGCGCCATTATGCGCTGAACAAGAGGGGAGTGCGTTCACGACTTTGCGAACGAGCCCGAAACAACGATGAACGGTGTCGGTCTATCACCACAATGAAACCCTTGCAGTATCAAGAGGGGAGGTGCTGGCGGGTGGAACCAAAAGGTGAACGCCGCCCTGGCGTGAGCGGCGTTCGATGTGGTTTTACCCACCTTGGTAGCTATTCACCAGGAGGGCATTGCGACCTCCGGTCGCCTTTGCTGTATCCCCTTGTGTGCCCATGTACAAAGGGATGCATCGCTATTCTGCGCCGGTGCTCGACGTCACCGCTTCGGTAGGCTCGGCAAATACGTTTCTCGCAATGTTCATGGTCGGCGTGATGCTCGATGTGCACATCGATACCGAAGACCTGGGACCTCATGCGCCTCATCGACTACGTTGCGGCGCGCGGCGCGTGGAGTCTGCGCGAACTCGGCTGCGTCGGCTTTTCCGGCGGTGCCATGCAGACGCTCTGCCTCGCTGCGCTCGACGAGCGCGTGCGCTGGGCGCTCATCAGCGGCTACCTCTACGGCGTGCGCGACGCGCTGCTCACCCTCAACAATAACTGTAGCTGCAACTACCAACATAGCCCTCGCGGCTACTTCCTGTGAGAGTTTTTTGTTAAAGCAACGGCGCGAGAGTCCTCGTGGCACCCAGCAGCGTCCTCCACATGTCTGGACTCTCTATGCTCGCGCTGGATAGACATCGCCAGAACGGGTATAGTATCGAGAGTTTTGTCGTTTACCAGCGGGGGAGTCCTGTGGGCATCAAAAAGAAGATCAAAAAGGAGCTTATCGGCACCTCCGATTACCCGTCGAATAAGATTTTCACGATCTCCAATTTCATTACCTTCACGCGCCTGGTCCTCACGCTGGTCTTCCTGTACCTGTTTGTGACGGACAACAACCGTGTCGTCGCCATTGTCATCTATGCCATCGCGGCCTCCACCGACTGGATGGACGGTCAGATTGCCCGTATGACTAAAACGGTCTCGTGGCTCGGCAAGGTTATGGATCCCATCTGCGACCGTGCGCTGCTATTTACAGGCGTTTTAGGTCTCGTGGTTCGCGGCGAGCTTCCCATCTGGGTCTGCGTGCTCATCATCGGTCGCGATATCTACCTGGGCATCGGTACGCTCATCGTGCGCCACTACCACCGCCGCCCCATCGACGTAGTGTTTCCCGGCAAGATTGCCACGGCGCTGCTCATGACCGGCTTCTCGCTCATGCTGCTGGGCTTTCCCACCGTGGACGGCTGGCATCTGCTGCCCACCACGTTCACGGCCTTCCCGGGCCTCAACGGCAGCTCGGTACCGCTCGGCATCTTCTTTGTGTATGGCGGCGTCATCTTCTCCATGCTCACCGCTGTCATCTATTCCATTAAGGGTGGAGCGGCCATTAAACAGGCTGTTGCGCATCCAGAGGACGAAGACGTCGACTTTCTTAACCCCGAAATCGAAGACTAAGCCATTGGGGTATTATTACGTACAGTTCATTCTTTGCGGCATGTCCGCGTTAAGTTAGGGGTTGTCATGGACAACATGGTTAACAATATGCCTCAAAACGATAAGACTGCCGACGCAACCTGCGTCTTCCGTGTGCCTTCGAGCGACGTTACCGTTCCCGATCTTATGGCGAACGTTCGCATCACTGCCCCCGTTCTGTCTATTGTCAAGGGGCCGCAGACCGGTGCTGCCTTTGAACTCGAGGACGATGTGACCACCATTGGCCGCGATCCGGCAAACGGCATTTTCCTCAATGACATGACCGTATCGCGTAGCCACGCACGCATTATTCGCGAGGGTCTGGCTGCTCGCATCGAGGACTTAGGCTCGCTCAACGGCACGTGGGTTGACGGCGCTATCGTCAATGCCGCCCCGCTGCACGACGGATCTTCCGTCCAGATCGGTACGTTCACGCTCATCTACCACGAGAGCACGCCGGAGCGCATCGAAACCGGTGAGTAGGGCATGGCCGAACGCAACTATCTGAGTATCGGCCAGGTCGTCAATTTACTTCGAGGCGCATACCCCGATCTTTCGAACTCAAAAATTAGATTTCTAGAAGATGAGGGGCTCATCACCCCTCATCGTACGCCTAAGGGGTATCGCCAATACTCCAAGGAGGACGTTGACCGTCTAGAGGTCATTCTGCACCTGCAGAAGACTCGCTACATGCCGCTCAACGTGATCAAGCAACGCCTGGAAAACGCTACAGATCTCTCCACGCTTGCCTACGAGGTGGGCCTGCTGTCCGATGTTCCGCTCAAGACGGAACCAAAGGAAACCAAGCAGAAACTGCACCCCATCGAGACCATTCCGGATATGTTGGGCGTCGAGATCTCGTTTATTCGCTCCTTGGCCGAAAACGACCTTATTCGCATTATCAAGAGTCCGCAGAACCGCGAGCTCGTCGACGGGCGCGATTTTCCGATTATCCGCTACTGTTCTGAGCTGTCACGCTTTCATATCGAGCCGCGAAACCTTCGTCAGTACGTATCATCCGCCAACCGCGAGTCTTCGATGTTCGAGCAAGTGCTCGTGAGTATGCTTGGCATGGACACCTCCGATGACGAACGCGATGCCAAGCTCGAACGCGCGTTTAAGAAGTTACATGACCTCACCGAGGGCGTGCATACTGCGCTGCTCAAAAACCGCGTGTTTGAGTCACTCAACGCCGTAGTCGAGGACGCCGACATCGATGCCCTCGATGAGGAGATCGCACGCTCCGAATCAACCAAAGCCAAAAGCGAAGAGGCATCTGCCTCCGCGGTCCCCGTGCGCGAGGAATCCCTCGTGCAGCCGCTTAAGGTTGTCGCCCCCTCGCACACCGGCACCGCGAGCGCGGACAAATAAACGCTTCTACAAACCAGCCTCCCATGAAAGGTCACGCCATGTACGACTTCGAATCTCACATCGTCGACATCCCCGACTATCCCGAGCCCGGAGTCGTCTTTAAGGACATCACGCCGCTCTTTAGCAATCCCGAAGCGCTGAAAGCCATGGTCGAGGCGCTAACGGAGCATTTCTCCGGCATGGGCATCACTAAGGTTGTAGGACCCGAGGCTCGCGGTTTTATGGTAGGCGTGCCTGTTGCCGTGGCACTCGGCGCCGGCTTTGTTCCTGCACGTAAACCGGGAAAACTGCCACGTAAGACCGTTAGCCAGGAATACGAGCTCGAGTATGGAACCGATTCGATTGAGATTCACGTCGATGCCATCAGCTCTAAAGATACCGTGTTGATTCTTGACGACTTGGTCGCGACAGGCGGAACCGTTGAGGCAACAGGTAAACTAGTGCGAGATATGGGCGCAAAGCTCGTAGGTTATGGTTGTATCCTTGAGCTTGCGTTTCTTAATCCGCGCAAGAAGCTCACGCCTTCTAACGAGGACGTTGAGCTCTTTAGCCTGGTAACGGTGGACTAGCCGCTACCCTTAGATACCGGAAAGGAAGCTCCATGCGCACAGCAAACACGCACAAAAACATGGCACGCTGCGCTGCTACGGCAACCCTCGCTTGTGTTTTGGGCTTGGGCCTCGCGGCTCCTGCCTATGCCGATACCGCGTCCGATCTTGCCGCCGCTCGTACAAAACTCGAGCAGATCGGTACGCAAACCCAGCAAATTCATGAAGAACTCTCCGCTCAGACGCAGGAGCTTGATCAGACTGCAGGCGAGATCACGCAAAAGCAGCAAGAGATTGCCGAGGGCCAGGCAAAGCTTTCGTCCTACGTTGCCGGTGAGTACAAGACCGGCGGTCTGAGTCTCCTTCAGGTTCTGACGGGCGTCGACGATCTGGGCGATATGCTCAACCGTTTGTTCTACTACGGCAAGGTTTCCGACAAGCAGGCCCAGACCATTCAGGAGGTTAAGGACCTTAAGCAGCAGCTCACCGATAAGCAGGCCGAGCAGGAGAAGAACGTCGCCGCGACGCAGAAGAAGGTCGACGAACTCAACGCCCAGCAGGCTGAGGCCCAGAGTGTCGTGAACTCCCTGGATTCACAGCTGCAGGCCGAGCTTGCTGCCGAGGCCGAGGCGAACGCCGCGCTGCAGGCTGGCATAAATGCCAGCACCGCCGAAAAGGCCACGGTGAGCAACGACACCGCCGGTACGACCGAGAACACCAACAATGGTGGCGGTACGACCAACAACGGCGGCGGCAACACGCCTGCGCCCGCGCCCGCTCCTGCTCCCACGCCGCAGCCCTCGACGCCTGCCCCGGCACCGGCCCCTTCCGCGCCGAGCCAGTCCGTTGACGGCGGCAGCGTTGTCTCTCGCGCTTATAGCAAGCTTGGTTGCGCTTATTCCTGGGGCGGTATTGGCCCAAACAGCTTTGACTGCTCCGGCTTTGTAAGCTACTGCCTCACCGGTCGCTACTGCCGCCTGGGCACCACCGGCACCTTCATGGGTTGGCCCCGTGTTTCTGATCCTCAGCCGGGCGACGTCGTGGTTAACTCTTACCACACCGGCATCTACATTGGTAACGGCCAGATGATCCATGCTTCCGACTACAGCACGGGCGTTATCATCAGCTCCGTTGCCGCTGGCATGAACAACAATTATATTTTCGTTCGCTATTAAGTGTTTTTAACTCAGCTAACGAAAGTGGACCTCGTATCCTTTGGGAGCGAGGTCCATTGTTTTATCTCGACCGCCCATTTTGTGTGTAAACTACAATCTAGTTTTGAATACTAGATATGCGCAGCATCTGTCCAAAAGATAGCTATAATTGTTGAGGAACAACTAGAAAGGACCCTCAATGAGCTGGGCACTCATCTCAGATTCGAGCTGCAATCTTCGCGATTGGCAACCAACCGCACCTCATACCACCTTTGCATTTGCACCCCTTAAGATCCGAGTGGGGGAGCGTGAATTTGTCGACGATCTCTCGCTCGATGTTCACGAGCTTAATGTTGCCATTCAATCGGAATCCAGCGCATCATCGAGCTCCTGCCCAAGCGTAGGGGAGTGGGCTGAGCTCTTTAAGCTCGCCGACAAGACGATCTGCATGCCCATCTCCGAGGGCGTCTCGGGAAGCTACAATGCCGCGGCCACCGCGCGTGACATGGTGTTTGCCGAAGAGCCCAATCGTAAGATTCACCTGGTTAATTCGCGCGCAGCAGGCGGCAAGATGGACCTGATCTTCTTACTGTTTGATCGTTATCTAGCAAGTAAACCGGATGCCTCCTTTGAGGAAGCCTGCGCCTACTTCGATAGCTTGGAGCAGAACAGCAAGATCCTCTTTAGTTTATGCAATTACGAAAACCTTGCGAAGGCCGGACGTATCCCCAAGGCGGCCGGTGTTATTGCCAACAAGCTCAACATCCGCATTTTGGGCACGGCGAGCGAAGCGGGCGAAATTGAACTCGTTGGGCATACGCGTGGCGAAAAGAAGATGCTCACCAAGATTGTCGACACCATGGAGGCCGAGGGTTTCACGGGCGGCGAGGTCATCATCGATCACGTTGAGAACGAAGCTGGAGCCCAGGCGCTTGCCGACCGCATTGTGGAGCAATGGCCGGGCTCCAAGACTATCATCATGCCCTGCAACGGCCTAGATTCCTATTACGCCGAGATGCATGGTCTCATCATCGGCTACGGCATGGGCATGGCTTCGGGCCAATAAAGCCCAACCAAGCAAAAACGCGGACGGGACAAAGTGACTGATGGCTCTTTATCCCGCCCGCGTTATACGTCGCCTAGCTATTAAACCCATTGAACTTGAGGTAGCTCATCAGGTACGCCTTCGATACAAAAGACGATACCGCACTGCGTACGAGCAATGACTCGCGCGTAACCTGATGTGCGGTATCGGGCACGGGAGTCTGCTCAAGGGAAAAAGCCGCACGAATCGATGCCTCAAGTTGATCGACTACATAATCGAAAGCCGTCGGAGCGTCGTAGCTCAAGCGCTGAATATTAAAGAGCGCCTGAACCGCAGCGATGGGCAGCACCTGCTTAAAGATACAAATGGCAATGAGACGCGCAATCTGCTCGCGGCCATACTGCTTTTTAACCGGAGCAGGAACGAGGCCGACCTTTACGTAGTTATTGATCATCGAAGGCGTAATAACGGGCTGCTCTACGCAAATCGAAAGCGGCTCCATCCACAGCGCAACATATTCAATAACCTGATCACGATAGAGTGTTACGTTGGGCAGCTGGTCATAACGTGGCAGGCTCAACGCATTGAGTTTACCCACCACATCGGACTGAATAAATGCATCCGGCAGCACCGTCGGCTGAATATCCTCCGGCGTAATGCTGACCGATGTATCGGACATCGGGATAACATGTTTGACGTGGTTCATAAGAGGCCTCCGTTCGTTTTCTATATTGTATTCTAGATTATCTAGTTTTGCATACCACATAGCCGCTAAGTAAAAGTGGTTGGACAGCACATTGACGCACCGTCCAACCACTTTGTATAAAGATAGCAACCTTACATAAGATATATTATCGTACTTATCCTCGTAAGAAGGCGTATGCGCTGGTTGCCGCTATGGCTCCGTCCGAAACGGCGGTCACAACCTGGCGTAAACGCTTGGAACGGATATCGCCGGCAGCAAACAAGCCCGGCGTGCGCGTGGCCATCGAGTCGTCGGTAACGATACCGCCGTCAGGCGCCAGATCCACCAGATGCTGTACTAGCTCGGTATGGGGCTGTGTTCCGGCAAAGACAAAGATGCCAAACGAACCTGGATCGAAGGACTCGGAATAGGTATCACCGGTGGCGTTGTCCTTAAACGTGATAGTTGTAGGCATGGCCTCGCCCGATAGCTCCACAATACTAGTTTGGTACCTAACAGAAATATTATCTTTAGCGAGCACCTTTTCAACCACGCCATCGGGAGCACGGAACTGATCGCGGCGCAAGACGATGGTCACGCTGCTGGCAATTTCTGATAAGAACAGGGCTTCCTCGCAGGCAGCATTACCGCCGCCAATGACAAAGACCTGTTTGCCACGAAAGAACATGCCGTCGCACGTCGCACAATACGAAACGCCGCGACCGCGATACGTATCCTCGCCGATAAAGCCAGCAGAGCGCGGCGTGGCGCCCATGCAAGCGATAACACTCGAGGCCAGCGTATCGCCCGTATCGTGATGCACCGTAAACAGCGCCGCATCCGCATCGTAATCGATACCCGTAACCATGCTCCATGAAACCTGTGCTCCCAGGCCCTCTGCATGTTGCTGAAAACGCTCGCCGAGTTCGGCACCGCTCAAGAGCGGAATGCCCGGATAGTTCTCAACCTCGTTGGTTGTGGCGATCTGTCCTCCCGACATGCCTTGCTCAATCACGGTCGTCGTTAGGTTGGAGCGCGACGCATAAATGGCTGCAGCATAGCCCGCTGGGCCGCCGCCGATAATCGCAACATCGATCGGCTGATTGGTAGTCATGGAGTGTCCTCTCATCGAAACATTGGCGTTCTTTGCGCTCATACCCAAATTTAGGAGAACATGACAGTCATGCACTACAATGATTCTTTGCGAAACAACGATGAAGGGGAGTTATCGATGGATCAAACGCAGATGGGCAATGACGCTCCCCTGCCCACGCAAGGCGCCCCCCAATCGGAGCAATTGATGCCGTCACCTGTACAAAAGCCCTTAGTGACCATTGTCCACGCTTCGGTTGGTTCGGGACACAAAGCGGCAGCCAATGCTATCGCACAAGCATTCGAGCTTATACGCGGCACCAAGGGCATACCGCAGGATGTCGAGATTGAGGTCTTGGATATCCTCGATTTTGGACGCATAAAATTCGACGGCAACAAAACGGCCGCATCGTTTACCGGCGCCACGCGCCCAATTTATGACTTGACCTGGCGATATACCCTTACCGGACACCTGCTTTGGGGCGGCGGCACGGCATGGTCGCGCATTATGTTCCCCGCATTTAACGAATACGTTCGCACTCGTAGGCCTATTGCCGTGGTCGCCACACATATCACGGCAGCCAACGTTGCGGTTGGTGCGCGCGTCATTACGGGCATCGACTATCCCGTCATTTGCGTGCCGACCGATTACGAGGTCGAGGGCTGGTGGCCCCATAAGGACACTGACTTATTCTGCGTGGCTAACGAGTTTATGGCCGAGACGCTCCGCCCACGTAAGGTTCCCGAGGCAAAGATACGCATTACGGGCATCCCTATTCGCGCTGGATTTGACACGGATTACAATCGCGAGGAAGAACTCGAGAAGTTCAATCTCCCTACCGACAAGACCATTGTGCTGGTAATGGCCGGCGCCAGTTTGCCTCAACCGTACGTTCGCTTTCGCGCGGCGATGGACCAAACCCTCCCCTTCCTCCGTAGCTTCGAGGACATGCACTTTGTCTTTTTGCCGGGCAAGGACACGGAATACGCCACGCGCCTGAAAACGCTCTTCGAAGCCATGAAACTCGAAAACGTCACGGTTCTTGACTATGTCGATGACATGGCAGCGCTCATGCACGGCTGTGATCTGGCAATTCTCAAATCGGGTGGACTCACTGTTACCGAATGCCTGTGTGCACACCTGCCGATGATTCTGCTGGGCAAGTCCTATGGCCAGGAAAAGGCCAACACCACCATGCTCACCGACTTGGGCGCCAGTATGCATGTCACCACCGCACGCGAGCTCATTGTGACGCTGCGCCATCTCCACGATCATCCCGAGTCGCTCAAGGCACTGCTCATCAATGGCGAAGTGCTACGTCGTCCACACGCGGCCGAGGACATCGCCATCGCAACCATGGAACTTGCAGGCAAGCCCCAAAAGCGCAAACGAGCCTTCTGCCGCTTCTACTGGGGCGGAAAACCCGCGCATATCCGCTAGGCGAAAGTCCGCTGCTCGGCGGGAGCCGCCCATATATCATTCCATGCTCAAACATTCTCGCTGCGCTGCGAAACTGCGCGTGGAACGATATATGGGCGGCTCCCGCCGAGCAGCTACGTTTACGTGCTAGCAGCTATGCCAGATTCCCCACCATTAGAATCTGCAAAGGCCAAACCGGAAAATTTAAATACAGTAAGCCGACACGACAAAGGTGGCGTCCCTTTGTCGCGTCGGCTTACTAGAAAGATTGTTATATCTCAAGCATGCAGCCCTTTCGCCTGAGCCCCATACATATCGTCCCGCGCGCAGTTTCGCAGCGAAGCGAGAATGTTTGAGCACGGGATGATATGTATGGGGCTCAGGCGAAAGCGGAATCCATGCGCCCCTGCGATGCGAGAATGTTTGAGCATGGAATGATATGTGTGAGAGGCGGGCGGGAGGGATACGAGCGCCCCCGCGAGAATGTTTGAGCATGGAATGATATATAGGCGGGTCGGGCCGGTCAGCGGACAGTACGTAAACGACTAGGCGACGCCGCTGGAGCCGAAGCCTCCGTTGCCTCGGTCGGTTTCGTCTAGTTCGTCTACCTCCACGAGATTGACCGTGGGAACTTCTTGGATGACGAGTTGAGCGATTCGGTCACCCTTGTTGATCTGGATTTCATTGGATGGATCCAGGTTGATAAGGATGACTTTAAGCTCACCTCGATAGTGGGCGTCTATAAGACCGGGCGTGTTGACTATAGACAGACCCTGCTTAATAGCCAGGCCACTGCGAGGCTGAACGAAGCCAGCGTATCCATCGGGCAGCGCGATCGCAAGGCCGGTAGAGACCAAGCGTCGCTCGAAGGGCTTAAGGGTACAGTCCTCATTGGCGCGGAGGTCCAAACCGGCATCTGTGGGATGGGCGTATTTGGGAAGCTCGATCGTAGGGTCGAGACGCTTAATGTTGACTGTAATGTTGGACATAAAATCACCTTAGCTTGTCGAGCTCTTGCAAAAACTCATCGATGTCTTTGAAATCGCGATAGACCGAGGCAAAGCGAATGTAGGCCACCTTGTCGATCTTGGCCAGGCGCTTAAGCACCATGTCGCCCAGGTCGTGGGACGTAACGGCCGTCAGTGTACGGGAACGCAGCTCAACCTCGATGTCATCGATGAGCTCATTGAGCTTTTTCGTGTCGATGTCGCGCTTAATCGTAGCGCGCATTAAGCCGACCAGCAGCTTATTGCGATCGAACCGCTGCTTTGACCCATCAGATTTGATGACCTCGATGGGGTCTTCGCATCGCTCGAATGTTGTGAAGCGATAGTTGCACGAACAACATTCACGACGGCGTTTAATGGTGTTATTAGATTCCTGCATACGAGAATCGACAACACGGGTATGTGCATTGCCGCATCTGGGACAGCGCATGGTACCTCCTCCAAAACGATAACAAGGGTACCATGTGCCGGAGTTTAAATCTTACGAACGCGCAGGAACTTTAAGAACGTCACCCGCATCGAGTGACCCATGCTCCAGATGATTGACACTGCGAATTATGTCAGAAGTCTCCTGTGTAGAAAGACCGTCGACGGAATGCTCCTGAGCAAGCGACCACAGGGAATCTCCGGACTGAACACGGACGGTCTCATAGGTAACGTTAGATGCCGACTCGGCATATGCGGCGTGACGAGCGCTGAAGATCGAGGTAGCAAGTACAAAGAAGAGCGTGAGCGCAACGGCCAGGGCGACAATCGTCGAGGCCTTCAGAGCAACGGGGGCCGAAGTCGTGGCGACGCACTGGCTGCGGACGGGCTTGCCAGGCAGTGTTTGAAAACCAGATCGGCCGCCTTTGACAACCGTGAAAGCCGGCGCCGCAGGCGTCTCGAGCTTAAGGGCGAGGTTTCCCTGGACCATATCCGTTGCATTCATCATGTTCTCCTCTCGCGTTTTTGACGAGAACTGTTTTATCAAGCCGCGAGGACAAAAAAGTCTAGCGCGGGAACGAGTGTTCGGTTATTATTATCTTCGAACAGTTGTTCCTGTCAAGCAAACATAGAACATTTGTTTGGGTTAGGTAGAGAGGAATCCCTGATGGCTCGCAAAATTACCAAGCGACAGCAGCAGATTTACGACTTCATCAAGGAGTATCAGCAGGAAAAGGGCTATCCGCCCAGCGTGCGTGAGATGGCTTCGGCTGTGGGTCTTTCCTCCCCTAGCACCGTACATGCACATCTCTCCGCACTGGAAGCACGCGGCCTGCTCAAACGTGACGCCACCAAGCCTCGTGCCCTAGAGCTCTTTGACGAGGACGGAGCCTCCGTCTCCATCTCAAAGTCCGATGAGCCCACGGCACCCCGCGGAACCGTATCGCTACCCCTCGTGGGCCGTGTCGCCGCAGGGATCCCCATCCTTGCCGAGCAGAATATCGAGGACACCTTTACCATCCCGACCGAGATCGCAACGGACCAGGGGTCTTTTATCCTCGAAGTCCATGGCAATTCGATGATTAACGTCGGTATCCTTAACGGCGACTATATCATCGTTCGCGAACAGAAGAGTGCCATGAATGGCGAGATCGTTGTGGCCATGATCGATGGCTCCGCAACGGTCAAAACGTTCTACAAGGAGCAGGGACGAGTTCGCTTGCAGCCCGAAAACGACACCATGGAGCCCATCTATGCGACAAATCCGACGATCCTGGGCAAGGTTGTTGGATTGATGCGCCGGTTCTCGTAATGCAAAACCGCATCACGGTCTTTGATACCATTCGCGGATTTACCATGCTGTCGATGGCAGGATTTCATGCTTGCTACGATCTTGCCTATCTTTATGGTTGGGATATGCCCTGGTTTACTCAGACCATCTTCCAAGACATCTGGCGTGCCAGCATCAGTTGGGTATTTTTGTTTATTGCCGGCTGGATGTGCACCCTCTCGCGCAACAACATCAAGCGTGCCGTCAAATATGCCGCTGCCGCTTTTGTTGTATGGGTCGCGACGACGCTCGTCTCAGTCGATGACTCGGTGAACTTCGGCATCATGTTCTGCATGGCGGCCTGCACCGCCATTGTCGCGCTCGCGCGTCCGGTGATCGTTAAAGTGCCGTCGGTATGGGGTATAGCAATTTGCCTCACACTTTTTACCCTTACCTGGAGCATTCCTAAAACAGTTTATCCTATCCCCTATTTAGCTTGGCTGGGTTTCCCAAGTCCAGACTTTGTCTCTGGTGATTACTATCCAGTCATACCATTCTTATTTATGTACCTTGCAGGCTTCTTTGCCGCCCACACGACTCAGGAAGCAAACTATGAGGCGCCGGGATGGGCCTATGCGAATCCCATCCCGGCGCTCGCAAGTCTCGGGCGCCATGCGCTGCCGTTCTACCTGCTTCATCAACCGGTTATCTTGGGTGTACTGGAGCTGATTTACTCTGTTCGATAACGCTCGAGACGCGGTGCGATACGGGCTGGAAGCTTTGCCACAATACGAACGCCGTCCTCGAGGTATTCCTCGTGCAGAAGGGTTCCCTGTTCGTGCACAAGCGTGATTAACGCGCCCTCTCGATACGGGATATCGGCCGAGAGCAACACGTCCGTAGCGGCCGCTTCACGAGCAATGCGATCGACTAAGTCATCAAGGCCCTCACCCGTCTGAGCCGAGAACAATACCGCCTCGGGATAGCGCCGGCGAAAGCTCAAGCGGTCGACGCTATCGAGCAGATCGATTTTATTGAACACGGTAAGCGTCAGGCGCTCACCGGCACCAATCTCGTCAAGGACACGATCAACCGCCTCAAGCTGACGCTCGTAATCCTCATCGGAAGCATCCACAACTTTAAGAACCAAATCGGCGCCGAGCACCTCGGAAAGCGTAGATTTAAACGCGTCGACCAGGCCATGGGGCAGCTTTTGAATAAAGCCAACGGTATCAGTGATCGTCATGCCACGGCCACCGGGTAAACGATACGAACGCGTCGTGGGATCGAGCGTGGCAAACAGCTTATCCTGCGAAAGTACCGTGGATCCCGTCAATCGATTAAGCAACGTCGACTTACCGGCATTGGTGTAGCCAGCCAACGCTACGCGAAACGCCGGCGATTCAATACGGCTTTTCGATTGCACATCACGACGTTGTTCAACCTGTTTCAATTCGCGTCGAAGCGCAGCGATCTTATCGCGAATCAGGCGACGGTCGACCTCGAGCTGGCTTTCGCCCTGGCCAAAACGCGATCCAATGCCGCCACGCGTCTGTTCCTTAGCAAGGTGGCTCCACATACCTCGCAGACGGGGCAGCAGATACTGCAACTGAGCCAGCTGCACCTGTAAGCGACCCTCACGCGTCTGGGCATGCAGGCCAAAGATATCCAAAATCAACGCCGTACGGTCAATAATCTTGACCGGTTCGCCCACGGCTTTCTCAAGATATGACTGCTGTGAAGGAGTCAAGTCGTCGTCGAAGATTACAACATCCGCATCCATACGATGCACCAAACCGCATAGCTCCTCGACCTTACCGGAGCCGATAAACGATTTGGGATAAGGTTTGACCAGACGCTGAGACAAGCGTGCCACGCATTGGGCTCCAGCAGTGTGAGCCAAGCGCTCGAGCTCGTCGAGCGAACGGTCGAGCGGCCAAGCGTTATCGCGCCACTCAACACCAACCAAGACGGCACGCTCAGGTTCAGGCGCCGTGGGAACCAAGGGAAAACGTGCCATTAGGCAGCCTCGATACGACGGTAGATATCATCGACGACCTCATCGATCGTAAACTCATCCATATCGAACCACACGATGCGGTCGTCACGCTTAAACCAGGAAAGTTGGCGCTTGGCATAGCGACGTGAGCGCATCTTAATAAGCTCGCGGGCCTCATCCATGGTAATAGCGCCTCGCAAGGCATCAATAATCTCTTTGTAACCGATTGCCTGCATCGAAGTGAGTGCATCACCCAGGCCCTGGTCCATAAGGCCACGGACCTCATCAACCAGCCCCTGCTCAAACATAAGGTCGACACGCAGGTTAATGCGCTCATACAGCACTTCACGGCTACGCGTCAGACCAAACCACAAAGCATGATAACGCTCACGTGGAACGCTGAATTTCGACTTCTGCTGGGCATACGACACACCGTCATCGTACATCTCGAGCGCACGGATCACGCGGCGCACGTTATGGGGATGAATCACGGCAGCCGATTCCGGATCACGCTCGGCAAGCAGGGCATGCAATGCTTTCTCGCCAATACGCTCGGCAAGCTCCTGATAGCCCGTGCGACGTTCGTCCTCGAGCTCTCCCGAAGGAAAATCCATTTCATCGAGTGCAGCCTTAAGATACAAGCCCGTGCCGCCGCAAAAGACCGGAAGCCGTTGCTCACCAAGCAAACGCTCGATATGCGCCCGGGCATCAGACTGATAGAGCGCAGCAGAATACGCGACGCCCGGGTCCACGATATCGACAAGGCGCAGGGGCACCGAGCACTCCTCGGGCATCATCTTGGCCGTACCGATATCCATACCGCGATAGATTTGCATCGCGTCACACGATAACACTTCAGACGACAGACGAGCAGCCAGGCGGTCGGCAACATCACTCTTGCCGACCGCCGTCGGACCGACGATCGCTACGGCAGAAAGGTTTGTGCCGGGGGAAACCATTAGCGAGGCTCACCCACAACGGAGCCAGACAGATACCACGTCTTGGCGACATCCACATCGACGTCGACGATTTTGCCGATAAGCTGATCGATGCTATAGCCAGCGGGAATCGGCGCATGCACTGTCTGGTTCTTAGGACTTTTACCAAGAAGGACAGCGTCGTTTTTCTTGCTCGTGCCCTCAATAAGCGCAGGCACCACGGTGTGAAGCTCGCCCTGGTTATACTCGTATGCCGTCGTCTCGATAACCTTGACCAGACGGTTAAAGCGCTCAAGGATAACCTCATGCGGGGTGGGATCATAGATCTCAGCTGCCGGGGTACCGGCGCGCTTGGAGTAAATAAACGTGTAGGCCTGGGCATAGCGCACCGTCTCGGCAAGCGAGAGCGTCTGCTCAAAGTCTTCCTCGGTCTCGCCCGGGAAGCCCACGATGATGTCGGTCGAAAGCGCAATTTCGGGCATACGGTTACGAATGCGATCGACCAGGCCCAGATAATCCTCGCGCGTGTACCGACGATTCATCTCTTTAAGGATGCGCGTGGAACCCGACTGAACGGCTAGGTGAAGCTGCGGCATAACGGCAGGCGTCTCGGCCATAGCATCGATGGTCTCGGGAAGCAAATCCTTGGGGTGCGAAGAAGTAAAGAAGATACGCTCGACGCCCGTATCACCCACGGCGCGCAGCAGGTCGGCAAAGCGCGGCTTGCCAAAGAGATCGCGACCGTAGGAGTTAACGTTTTGTCCCAGCAGCGTAATCTCGCGCACACCCTGACGCACCAGACCCGTCACCTCGTCGACAATCTCCTCGAAGGGGCGGCTCTTCTCGCGACCACGGACGTACGGCACGATGCAGTACGTGCAGAAGTTGTTGCAGCCCGTCATTATGGGCACCCATGCATGATACTGCGTCTCGCGATGCCACGGCATACTCATGGCGTCCGTATCTTCATGCTCATTCGTGCGGATATGGCGCTTGCCATCCATAAACGCCTCGGCGATAAGCTCAGCCACGTGCGCAATCGAATGCGTACCAAAAATAACGTTGACGTTATCGACGTTGGTGAGCAAGCCCTCGCCATCGCGCTGAGCGATGCAGCCACCCACGGCGACCACACGCTTGCCCGAAGGAGAAGGAGGAAGACTCTTGCAGGAATTGCACTGACCATACAGGCGCGTATCGGCAGCCTCGCGCACACAGCACGTCATGAATACGACAATATCGGCATGCTCCGGATCGAGCGCCATAAGACAGCCATAGGAATCGAGCAAACCGCTCACGCGCTCGGAGTCGTGCTGATTCATCTGGCAGCCGAATGTGCGGATAAAATAGGTTTTACCGGCAAGAATATCGCGTACGAAGCGCTGGTCCATGAGCTTACATCCTAACGATGATATCGACGGGGCACAAAGGTGCTACAAACGTGCGAAAACTCGCTTACGCAACAGGCTTAACGTCGTCCATGACGACATTGTCCATAGCAGCCCGATTAATCTGGTGAACGTAGATAGAGAGACGGATTGCCGTGCGAGACTCCCCGTTAATGAGGATGTCAGAGAACACCGGCGCACAAGAGACATCAAAGCCAGTAGGAATCAGAAAACCTCGCGCAATGGCAACGGCCTTTATGGCCTGGTTGACGGCGCCGGCACCGACGCACTGAATGTTGACGGGAACGCCATCTTTGACCATACCGGCAATGGCGCCGGCAACGGACGCGGGCGATGATTTGCTTGATACCTTCAGGCAATCCATGAAGAAACTCCTGCGTTTAAAAGTACGTTTTAACTGCAATAACTGTATCGTACCGAGCGGACTCGGTAAAGATGCTACTCCTCTTTGGCAAGATCGAACGTCACGGTGATGCGATCACGTGAAACGCGAATCTTAGGGTCGCCGCACAGATTGAGGTAATACCGGGCGGCGAGGTCATTGAAGTCGCGCTCAACAGCACGCGAAAACTGTGCCATGTCATCCTTGGCAATGCGAAGGCCTCGACGGTCCTTGGCAAGATCGACTGGAGCCGGCAATTGCGAGGTGGAATCGCGCTCGCGCAGCAGGCGCGCACACACGCCGCGAACGGGCTTAATCTGTCCTGACAGAATACGGTGGGCAGTACGCTCGGACATCTCGAGACCCAGCCCGGAGCAAATCCGGATAAAATCCTCGGCATCCGAAGCGAGACCTAAACGATCGATAACCGGAAGCTCACACTCGTCATCGATAAAGAGCAGGCGTGACGTATCGAGACGACTGGAAGCCTGGGCGTACAGGGTCGCAGCGATCTCGGACGGAGAGCCCAGATACACGTCGCAGTCGCGCAGCTCCTCAAGGGCAAACTCGCAGGCTGCGCGAATGATGTTGTGAGGACCACGAGCGCATACATAGCGGCCATCTTCGTCTTTAACCGCCTGAGGCCAGCTCGACTGGTCGGCGCGCTCGCCTAAGCGATCGGTATCAACGCACACCTTAAACGCTGAGCCCAAATCGACGCCCGAGGTAACAACGCGTGCCTCATCGGTGTTCTGCTTGATAGAGAACAGCGCCATACCACGACCGTGAACACCCCAACGGTCCATCTTCATGCTCTCGAGCTTGGAGGTGACACGGGCATCAAAGATACGCTCCTGCATATCCTGCGGCACACCCGAACCGTTATCCAGGAAGAGGAGGGTACGAACACCCTCCTCCTTGGTCGTGGCTAGATAGACCTTATCGGCTCCGGCATCGCGAGCATTACGCAGCATCTCGATGACAATGTCCTCTACATGCTGAATGTCATGCTTGGCCTGACGGCGCTCGGCCTCCGAAACGCGGAGGCGGACATACCCCTCGCCAAGGTTTTCCTCGACGCGAAGGTTGCCCTCCCCCGACATCGACGCGATAAATGAGATGAGCTCGTTCGCGTCGTTCATGTTATTTAGCGATATCGACGGCACGGCTCTCGCGAATCACGACAACGCGCACCTGACCGGGATACTCCATCTCTTCCTCGATCTGATGGGCGATATCGTGCGCAAGCACCGTGGACTGGGCATCGGAAATCTTGTCCGGCTGAACCATGACATGAACCTCGCGACCGGCCTGCATAGCATAGGTACGCTCGACGCCGTCATGAGAGTTGGCAATCTCCTCGAGCTTCTCAAGGCGCTTGATGTAGCTCTCGGCCGACTCGCGACGGGCGCCGGGACGAGAAGCGGAAACAGCATCGGCAGCCTGGACCAGAACGTCGAGCACCGTGTTGGGGTCGACATCGGCATGATGGGCCTCGATTGCGTGGACGATAACGGGCTTCTCGCCATAACGGCGGGCAAGCTCGGCGCCAATCACAGCATGCGGACCCTCAACGTCGTGGTCGATGGCCTTGCCCAGGTCATGCAGAAGACCCGCTCGCTTGGCGGTCACAACATCCAGACCAAGCTCGGAGGCCATGATGCCGCACAGGTCGGAGACCTCAAGCGAGTGCTGTAGCACGTTCTGACCAAACGAGGTGCGGTAGCGCAGAGCGCCCAGGGTTTTGACGATCTCGGGATGCAGGTCGTGGATTCCGGTATCGAAGGCGGCCTGCTCGCCGGCTTCGAGCACACGCTGCTGAACCAACTCAGCGGCCTTGTGGTACATCTCCTCGATGCGGGCGGGGTGAATACGACCGTCGGCAATGAGGTTCTCGAGCGCCACGCGGGCGGTCTCACGACGGACCGGATCAAAGCTCGAAAGCACGACAGTCTCGGGGGTGTCGTCGATCACAAGGTTGACGCCGGAAACCTGCTCGAAAGTACGGATGTTACGACCCTCGCGACCGATGATGCGGCCCTTAAGGTCATCGGAGGGAATATGAACGGACGTGACGGTGACCTCGGCGGTATGGTCGGCGGCACAACGCTGGATCGCCAGGGAGAGAATCTCCTGAGCAGTCTTGTGGCACTCGGCGCGGACCTGTTGCTCGGACTCACGGATGATGGTGGCCGCCTCATGGGTAACCTCGCCGCGGACCTTGTCGAGCAGCTCCTTGTGAGCATCCTCGCGCGTAAGGTCGGCAATACGCTCGAGCTCGGAGGTCTGCTTGGCGCAAAGCTCCTCAAGTTCGCGAGAGCGCTTCTCGACCTGACCGGCCTGGCTGGACAGCTGATGCTCGCGCTTATCGAGCGCATCGTTGCGTCGGTCGAGCGATTCCTCGCGCTGCATCACGCGATTTTCGAGCGCGCGAATCTCGCTCTTACGCTGCTTGTCCTCGGCCTCGGCGGCCTGTTTGTTCTTGATGATCTCTTCCTTAGCCTCGAGCAGAGCCTCTTTTTTGAGGGTCTCGGCCTGACGCTTAGCATCACCGATCAGGGACTCTGCCTGCGCGTGTGCCGACTGAATCTTTTCTTCGGCCTCGTGAAGACTCCCCTGCTTGGCGGTGCGCATGTAGGCAATGGCGACGATGGCACCCAAAACAATGCCAACGAGCGCTGCAATGATAAGCGGCATGCTCACTCCTTTTTATGGATTCGTTACACAACAAAGCGAACCGTCCATACGAACGGCTCGCGACATTTGAGTAATATGGGCGCAGCTTATGCGGGTCGGATACAGATAAACATATAAACAAACTCATCGCAGATGAGCACATATCACAATGCAAATGACAGTAATTATCCTACGTTGAACCGCAACAACTGTCAAATCAACGCACCCAGCACGGCGCCTATCGAGCGGTGAACGGCAGGAGCGTAAGGTGCGCATGCTTAAACGTCGCATTTCTCGCTTAAGGCATCAAGGCGCGCCTTAACGGCATCCGCGGCAATGTGATAGGAAAAGCCCTTGCCCATCAAAAATCTGACGAGCTTTTCGAATGCACGTGCCTCGGGAACGCGACGCTTAGCGAGCAAAGCCGATGCGCGAGCCAAGTCGTCATCCTCGGCAAAATAAGCCTCGGGATACCCTGGAATCTCATCAAGTGCAACATGGCGACGCTTGAGTTCAGTCTCGATTTTGCGCTGTCCCCAACCACGACGCTTACGCTCCTCGATAAAGTACGAGCAAAAGCGGTTCTCATCCAAAAAACGATACTCAATGGCACGATTGACGGCAAAGTCGATCGCGGGCTGACGAAAGCCATAGCGCGCCAACTTATCGCGCACCTCGCCCGTAGCATGATCACGACGCGAAAGCATCTCGGTCACCATGGTGAGCGCACATTTGCATTCGATAAGCTGCACCGCCTCGCGAAAGTCATCCCAGTCGCAGGGAAGATCGAGACGGTTCTGAACGTACACACGTGCCACACGCACGGGAATCCAAATGGACCGTTCAAAACCGCCCTCCAGATCGCAATCGATATGTGCACAGGGCTTTTTAGACGCATAACCGCTCGAGAACGAGGAGGCCGTCTTCTTATCCGGAAAAACGACCCTAGCCTCGGTCACCGTATACGACATGTCGGCATCCGTTACTCGTCGTCATCGTCGAGCATCGCGGAGCCATCGATGGCATACAGCTCGTCAAACTCCTCGGGGGCGGGCTGATCGGTCAACTCAACCTCGGAGGGGGCATCATCGTCATACTCAAGACCGCAGGCAAGGCGAACCTTGTGCTCGATCTCGTCGGCGCAATCGGGATGCTCGCGCAGGAACGTCTTAGCGGCCTCGCGACCGTTGCCGAGTTTGTCCTCACCATAGGCAAACCAAGACCCCATCTTTTTGCATATGCCGCACTCGACAGCCATATCCAGAATCGAGCCCTCTTTAGAAATGCCGGTGCCATACATGATGTCAAATTCGGCCGAGCGGAACGGAGCAGCCACCTTGTTCTTAACGACCTTGGCACGTACGCGATTACCGATAACCTCGTCCTTGAGCTTGATGGTATCGATTTTGCGAATATCGATACGCACGGAAGAGAAAAACTTGAGTGCGCGGCCGCCTGTGGTGGTCTCGGGGTTGCCGAACATGACGCCGATCTTCTCGCGCAATTGGTTAATGAAGATGCAGGTTGTGTTGGACTTGGCAAGCGAGCCGGCGAGCTTGCGGAGCGCCTGACTCATCAAGCGAGCCTGCAGACCCACCGTCGTGTCACCGATCTCGCCCTCGATTTCGGCACGCGGAGTCAAAGCGGCAACAGAGTCGACGACGATGGCGTCGATGGCACCGGAACGCACAAGCATGTCAACGATCTCGAGCGCCTGTTCGCCCGTATCGGGCTGGGAAATCAGCACCTCGTCGATATCGACGCCGATACGCGCGGCGTAGGTGGGATCAAGCGCATGCTCAGCGTCGATAAAAGCCACGACACCGCCCATGGCCTGCGCCTCTGCAAGAATCTCGAGCGAAAGCGTTGTCTTACCGGAGGACTCGGGGCCATAAATCTCAACGATACGGCCGCGCGGCACGCCGCCGATACCCAAGGCGGCATCGAGCGCCAGAGAGCCCGTCGGAATAGCCTCGACCTCGAGCTCGGGACCGCCGTCGCCATACCTCATAATAGAACCCTGGCCGAACTTCTTCTCGATCTCGGCCTTGGTAGTGGCGATCATCTCGTCGCGCTCTTTACCCGTCGTGCGCGTATGAACGGTACGTACGGGACCTGAATTCTTGGCCATGAATAGCCCTCCTCTTAACAACCTGAATCGATGATAAACGAACGGCTGTTCGTGGTCAACCGTTCAGGTTCATCATATGCACCCGTCCATTCCAAAACCCGACCAAACGCCGACCAAACGCCGACCAAACGCTTGACCATGCCAATCGCAAATACGAGTGCTTGTACAAATTAAAGACATGTGCCAGCGCAAGCGCATTCCTTGCCAAAGGTCCCTATCTCCACAATTAAGGGGCCCTAAGGCCCCTTAAAACACGTCTATTCCATGGAATTGAGCACGCGGACAATGCGTTCCAAAGCCTCAGCGACCGCATAGGCACGGACGCACGACCGATCACCCTCGTAGTGACAGCGCGCAGACTCAACGACCGTCGCTCCCCCATCGGCCGCACGATACGCCCAGCCGATATAGAACGTGCCGGCGGGGTCTTGCTCGGTGCCGCCGCCGGGCCCAGCGTAGCCCGTTGCGCTCACGGCGACATCGCTCTGATAGAGGTCCAGCGAGCCCGCAGCCATCTCACGCGCCGTCTGATGCGACACGGCGCTAAACCGATCGAGTGTTTCCTGCTCGACGCCGAGCACGCGATGTTTGATCTCATCGCAGTAGGTCACCGCACCGCCACGAAGCACCGCCGAGGCACCCGGGATATCGGCAATCGTCGAGGCGATCATGCCCGCCGTCAGCGACTCCGCCGTCGACACCGTCACGCCACGGGCACTCGCGCGCTCGACAATATCGCGCGCCAGCTCCTCGTTGTTTGCGGCGATCTGCAAATAAGACTCCGTCATACCCACCAGGACCTAAACCGAAAAGACGATCTTACGGCAGTTCCAGAAGTACTGGGCACCCGAGATAATGGTCAAAATGACAGCGATGGCGTACAGGAAGCGCGACACCGAATAGACGCCGAGCAGCAGCGACGCCGGCCCCAGCTGAAGACCGGCCATCGCAAAGACGCACAGATAGCCACAGATGGAGACCATCGTGGTCGCCGTCTTGTACTTGCCGAGCTTATCGGCGGCAACGACCACACCGGCAGCACTCGCGACCATGCGAAGTGCGCTCACCAACAGCTCGCGGAACAGGATAATGAACACGGACCACACGGTCACCGCGCCAAAATCCAAAAACAGCAGCAAGGCCGAGAACACCAGCAACTTGTCGGCGATGGGGTCCAAGAACTTGCCGAAATCGGTGATCTCGTTGCGTGAGCGCGCCAGATAGCCATCGACCTTATCGGTGCACGACAGGATCACATACAGAATGAAGGCAGCGGCGGCGAGCGGGCCGTCGAAGGTGCTCCAGTCCGTACAGGCAACGCTCGCGTGAGACAGAGCCGAGACGATCATGAACACCGGAATAAAGACGATGCGCACGCACGTCACGATGTTGGCGGGCGTCCAAACGCTCGTCAGTTCCTTATTGCTCTCGTTTGCCACGACGCTCTCCTACTCCACAACATGGCCGATAAGCTCATAGCAGAAGCTATCGGTAAACTCGACGGTCAAAATATCGCCCACGGACGCCTCGCTGGCGTCCAGATGCACCGCGCCATCGGAATCGGGCGCCTGGAACCAGGCATGACCGATCAGCTCGGCGCCGTCCTCGGTCTCCTCGATACCGTCGACGATTACCTGGGCGCGCTCGCCCACATGGGCTGCCGTGGCGGCAAAACCCAGCGACTCGGCCAGATCCATGGCCTCCTGGGCGCGCTCGAGCTTGACCTCCTCATCGACCTGGCCCTCCATATTGGCGGCCAGGCTGCCCTCCTCCCGCGAGTAGGCAAAGACGCTCGTATAGTCAAAGCCGACGGTGTCCATAAAGTCGATAAGATCACGGAACTCGTCGTCGGTCTCGGTCGGAAAGCCGACCATGGCCGTGGAGCGAATCACGATGCCGGGGATACGATCACGAAGATCGCGGAACAGTTCCTCGAGCTCCTGACGCGAACCGGAGCGACGCATGGCCTTGAGGATGCGCGCGTCGCAGTGCTGCACGGGGATATCGATATAGGGCAATACCTCGGGCGTATCGCGGATCGTCTCGATAAGCTCGTCGGTCATGCCCTCGGGCTGCAGATAGAGCACGCGAACCCAGACGTTGTGCGGGCGTACAGCCTCGGCGACGGCGCGCAGCAGCTGAGCCAGATTGCGCGGTGAGGCCTCAGCGGCGTCCTCATCGGCAAAGTCAGTGCCCCAAATGCCCGTGTCCTGGCCGATCAGCACGATCTCGCGCACACCGCCGGCAACCAGGTCGCGCACCTCGGAGATAATGCTTTCGGCATTGCGCGAATGATAGCGACCGCGAATGTAGGGAATCATGCAGAAGCTGCAAAAACGATTGCAGCCATCGGAGATCTTGACGTAGGCGACAGCGCCCTCGACGGTACGCTTGACCTGCGGGATATAGGCAGCGATTTCACGCTCCACACCAAGAACGCCATCGATGACAGAGACGATACCGTCTTCCTCATCGGCCTTCACAAACGCCGCGACCTCGGGCAGCTCGTCGGGCAGGTCGTCGCCGTAACGAGACGGCACGCAACCGCACATGACAATGGGGCAGGAGCGAACGCCGTCCTGCACCTCGTTAGCGAGCTCGAGCGTGGTCTCGATGCTCTCAGACGTCGCCGAGGTAAGAAACGAGCACGTATTGACAATGGCGATATCGGCATCCTGAGGATCGAATGCCTCCTCGTAGCCCGCAGCGGTCAGCAGCGAACGCATGCGGTCGGTATCGACCTCGTTCTTGGCGCAGCCAAGCGTGATATAGAGTACGGAACCCAACGGAGTATCCATGTTGGAGAGCGGTCCTTTCGAGTAAATTAGCGGTAGTTGGTAAACTGCAGCGGCTGGCCGTAGTCCTGGTCGCGCAGGAACTGAATCACCGTCTGTAAAGCGTCCTTAGAAGCCGAGGAAACGCGCAGCTTATCGGCGTCGATGGTCACCTTGACCTTAAGCTTTTGATCCTTGATGTCTTTATTGATCTTCTTTGCGGTCGCCTGGTCGATGCCCTCGACGATATGACCGAGCACGCGCACGGTACCGCCCGAAGCCGCCTGCGGGGTGTCCCAAGAGACAGCCTTGAGGTCGATACCGCGCTTGATGAGCTTGGAGCTCAAAACATCGATGATCTGCTTGGAGACAAAATCGGCCGGAGCGTTAATCGTAAAGAGCTTGTCGCCCTTCGAAAGCTCGATGGTGGCGCCGGAGTCTTTAAGGTCATAGCGCTGGGAAATCTCGCGGGCGGTCTGCTGGAAGGCGTTATCGACCTCCTGCATGTTAACCTCGGACACAACGTCGAAGCTGGAATCTTTAGCCATGGTTCTTCCTTTCGGTACGGGGAGCCTTAGTAGCTGTCGTACGAATAGTCATCTGAATCGTTCACTGTCTGGCCATCGGATGCCGTGTCGGTGCCGACGGTAGACTGGGCATCGGTGCCGTCGGCATTATCGGTACCGCCGGCATTATCGCCGTTCGCGGAGTCAGCGGTCTCCTTCTTGGGAACGGTAATGGTTACGCGCGCCACACCCGATGTCTTGGTGTCATAGCGAACCTTTTCACCATTCTTGGTGACCGTGACATCGGAGGGCTTGGACGTGGTGATCTCAATCGAGGACTCGGGCGTGTACTCCTGCTCAAAAGGACCGGTCGCTTGAGCGCCATAGACCGATTTACCGTCGACCTTGACCTCGATCCAGGCGGTCTTGCCCTTGGCAACAGAGACCTTGACCTTGGTGACCTCGTCCTCTTCCGTTTTGACCGTCGCCTTGGCAGCATCGGAACCGGCCGCATCCATCGCCTCGTCGGCGTCTTCGTCCTCGTCAGTGGATTCGGTCTTCTTGGAAGAGTTCTTGGTCGTCGTCTTGGTAGCCACGGGTGTCTCGGGCGTCGACTCGGGTGCAGCAGAGCCGCAACCGCGCAGGAGTACCACGATGAGCAAAATCAACAGTAGCACCACGGCACCGATGCCGACGTAAATAATGCGCGGATCGATCGTGTTGTATTGAGAGGCGCGCCCAACGCCGCGTCCGCGATTGGAGCTACCACGACCATTACCCTGCGGTATGCGGCCGCGACCGCTATCGGGACGACCACGATAGCCACTCTGGCGCTGCGAACCCCGCTGGCCCGGACGCGGCGCGAGCTCGCCACGGCCCTGATAGCCGCGCTGGCCAGAGCGAGGCGCCGAAGAGCGCTGCCCATAGGGCTGGGATTGCGAACGGAGGCGCGGCGACACCTGCGTGGTGTCGGCGTCGGAATAGCCATCGCGGGAACGCCCGGCGGGTACTCCGCGATAGCTACGACCGGAGTATCCGCCGTCGCCGTAACCGGCGCGAGGATCGCGACTCAACCCGCGAGCGGCGGGAAGCGCACGGTCATCTGGCAGGGGCGTACTGCGAAAACGATCTCGCTGAGAACGAATTTCCTCGCTGGAGCCCGTCTCGGTGATATAGCCCGCCTGCGGAGGGCGCTGGCCGTACCGTGTCGTACGACCACCCTGAACCATCAAAAAACGACCGTTATCGACCGAAGAACGCGAGTTAACGTAGCCGGCAGCATCCTGAAAACGACCGCCCTGCTGCGAGGTATCGCGTTCATATGCCATGAGGTCGTCAAAATAAGCGTTGACGACCTCGCGCGGGTTAAGCCCCAAAAAGCGAGCGTAGCTCGAAATCATGCCCTGCGCATAGCCACGCGGGGGCATCGATGCAAAGTTACCAGTCTCGAAAAACTCGATGATCTGCGGCCTGATTTTGATGGTGTTGGCGACCTGCTGGATGGAAAGGCCCATCCGGCGACGCTGCTCGAGCAGCATGTCACCAAAGCGTGCAGCCATCAGAATCCTCCAAACTCACGATCTTCACGTACCATCTCGGCGTCGACAGACTCCAGCGCGGCAAGCCCTTCGTCATCCAGCAGGACCTCACGCGGCTTGGAACCGTCGGGCGGGCCGACGACGCCCTTTTCTTCCAGCATGTCCATAATACGCCCGGCGCGCGCATAGCCAACCTTAAGGCGGCGTTGCAGGCCAGATGTGGAGCCCAGCTGCGATTCCACCACAATATGGGCGGCCTCCCAGATAAGCGGGTCATCATCCTGCGGCTCGGCAACGCCCGTGCGAACAATGCCGCCACCAGCCATGGACATGGAAGCAGGCGCCACGGCAGACAGAATCTCCTCGTGATAGTCGGGCTCGCTTTGCGACTTAACGAACTCGACGATCTCGTTGATCTCATCATCCGAGACAAAACAGCCCTGGATACGGCGGGGCTTGCCCCAGTCGACCTTGGAGAACAGCATGTCGCCCAAACCGGTGAGCTTTTCGGCGCCCATCTGGTCGATAATGACGCGGGAATCGATGCCCGTGGCCACGTTAAAGGCGATACGATTGGTGATGTTGGCCTTAATGAGGCCCGTCACCACGTTGGAGCTGGGGCGCTGCGTAGCCACGATAAGGTGAATACCGGCGGCACGGCCCAGCTGGGCGATACGAACGATCGAGGCCTCGACATCCTTGCCGGCAACCATCATCAGGTCCGATAGCTCGTCGATGATAATGACCAGATAGGGCATCTTTTGCGGCGGGTTATCGTAGTGTTCGAACTCGCCGGCGGCCTGCTTTTCGTTATACGTCGAGATCTTGCGAACGTTGAGGCGCTCGAAGACCTTCAGGCGACGCTCCATCTCGGAAACAGCCCATTGCAAGGCACTCGCAGCCTGCTTGGGTTCGGTCACCACGGGCACATAGAGATGGGGCAGGCCGTTATAGCCGGCAAGCTCAACGCGCTTGGGGTCGACCATGATCAAGCGAACGTCCTCGGGAAGCGCACGCATGAGCAGGGTCGTGATGATGGAATTGATCATGACCGACTTACCGGAGCCGGTGGTACCGGCAATAAGCAGGTGGGGCATCTTGGCGAGGTCGGCGACAACCGGCGTGCCCTCGGCATCGCGGCCGATGGCCAGCTCGAGCGGACCGCCCTTCACATAGGGAAGCACGTCGCCCAGGTTAACGTTCTGGCGCTTGCGATTGGGAATCTCGATACCCACAAGCGAGGTGCCGGGAATCGGCGCAAAGATACGCACCGACTGGGCGGCAAGCGAAAGCGCAATATCGTCCTCGAGGCTCGAAATCTTGCTCACGCGCTCGCCCTCGCCGGGCTGCAGCTTAAAGGTCGTCACCGTGGGACCGGCAATCCAGCCGACGACGCGAGCGCTACGGCCAAACTCCAGCAACGTGGACTGCAGCGACTCGGCCGTCTGCTCCAACTCCTTGTCAGAAGACGCGGCGGACGCCGACTGCGGGTTGGCGTGCAGGATTTCGAGCGGCGGGAGTTTGAGGCCATCCTCTTGCTCGCCCTCGACATCGGCAGCAGTGCCGTCAGCTCCCCCATCGCCGGCTGCAACAGGAGCAGCGAAAGCCGTAGGGGTGGAGGCGTCGGCAACCTTGGGATGCTTCAGGAAATCGGGGATCTGCGGGGCAGCAGACACGGGGTTCACGGCAAACGGCGGCTCGGACTCGTCGACCTTGTCCGGGTCGTCTTCCATCGAAAGCTGTCCGGTGACCTGTCCGCGCCTGTCTTGGCGACGCGGCAGCAAAGTTGTCTTGGCGGTATCGAGCGGACACTCGTCATCCTCGTCATCGCCCGCGGTGAGTTCGATTTCGCTATCGGACCAAGACGGGTCGGGCTCACTCGTGTTGAGCTTAGGCGCGGACTTGCCATGCTTGGCATGGCGACGCGGCAGCAGCGTGGTCTTGGCGCGCTCGGCCTCCACAGCCTCGGACACGTCGACAAACGGATCATCGTCCCCGTCGTCATCGTCCAAAACCGGGTCCGCATCATTGCCCATGACCGTGGTCACGGCCATATCGGAGCCCTTCTGACGAAGAATGCTCAGGTGCGGACGGGCGACGCCGGGAACCGACAGGGCCTCTTCGTCGCCCCACGGGCTCGCATTGACATCGGCACGACGACGCTCGGCAAAATCGGCAGCGCGATTGCGCGCAGAGCGCAAAACGCCACCCACCGAAAAGCCGATGATGACAAAGCCAACGACGGCCAAACCCAACAGGACCACCATCGCGATAGGTTTACCCAGGGCATTCTGCAGCGCACTCGCAATAAACGCACCGATGTAGCCACCCGAGGCGGACAGGTTTTGCGGCACAAACATGAGGTCGCACGAATCGCTCGTACCCGGCACCATCAACGAAAGAATGGAGACGACGGCGATAAAGACAACGGCGCCACCCGCGACCGAGCGAATGTTGAGCGGCGAGTCCTCACCCAAAAAGAGCGTGGCGGCAAACAGCAAAATGACGATCGGCAGCACGTAGGCGCCCAGGCCAAAGCCAAGATGATAGAAACCGGCAACCGCTGCCGTCACGGGTGCCGTTGCCGGAGAAATCACGGCAATGAAAGACGCAATCGCCAAAACGGCAATGACCACGCCGGCGATATCGCGGTTGGCCGAAGGCTCGACCAGGGGCTCAACATCGTCGAACTCGGCCTCGTGGCCCTTATTGGCACGAAGATGGGAACCGGCACCCTTAGCAGATGCCGGTCGGTTGTTGGCTTTATTGCCTTTGGCGTTTTGTGCAGATCCGCGCGCCAAACTAAACCTCCATGACGACCGGGATGATCATCGGACGGGTGCGCGTACGGCTCCAGATAAAGTTAGAGAGCGAATCGCGCACGGCCTTGCGAATGGCATCGGAGCCGCTGCTCGTAAAGCTAAACTTACCCTTCTCGATCGTCTTCATGATGGATGCGGAGGCATCTTCGGAGAACTGGTCATCGATGGCAAAAGAAACACCACGGCCCGAGAACTCAATAGCCTCGATCTTCTTATGCTTGAGCGAAACGATGGCGACAGCCGTGACCATACCGTCATTGGCGAGCTTCTGACGATCGCGCAGGACGATGGGGTCGGTATCACCGATGCGCAGGCCGTCGACGTAGACGACACCGGACTCGACGGGCGTGCCGCGCTTGACAATACCACCGCGCATCTCGAGCGTGTCGCCGTTATCGAGGATAAAGATGTGATCATCCTTAATGCCCATCTTACGGGCAAGCTGGGCATGGGCTCGCAGGTGCACGGCCTCGCCGTGAACCGGCATAAAGTAGGTGGGCTTGGCCATGGCCATCAGAAGCTTGAGCTCTTCCTGGCTGCCGTGACCCGAGACATGGACGAGGGCGCGGTTCTTGTCCCACACGTCGCAGCCAAGCTTGGCCAGGCTGTTGACGACCTGCTGGACGGCCTTCTCGTTGCCGGGAACAGGCGTAGCGGACAGGATGACGGTATCGCCCTCGTGGATGGAGAGCGTCTTGTGCTCGCCGTTGGCCATACGGGACAGTGCCGACAGCGGCTCGCCCTGAGAGCCGGTGCACATGACGACGATCTTGTCGTCAGGCAGGTTATCGATATCGAAAGCATCGATGATATCGGCATCGTCGATGTTGAGGTAGCCCAGCTCGCGCGCCACGCGGGTGTTGGTGAGCATGGAACGTCCGGTCACGACGACCTTGCGGCCGCACTTGCGGGCGGCGTCGCAAATCTGCTGCAGGCGATGGATATGGCTCGAGAACGACGCGACGAACACGCGGCCCGGGGCATTCTTGATGGCGTGCAGCAAGTTGGGGCCGACTTCGGCCTCGGACTTGGTAAAGCCCGGAACCGTGGCGTTGGTGGAGTCGGAAAGCAACAGGTCGATGCCCTGCTTGGCAAAGCGACTGATGGCGGCATAATCGGGCGTGACGCCATCGATGGGCGTCTGGTCGAGCTTAAAGTCGCCCGTGTGCATAACGGTGCCCTGGTTGGTGCGAATGAATACGCCCAAAGCGCCCGGAATTGAGTGCGTCATAGAGAAGAAGTCGAGCGAAATGCCACCAAGATTGACATGGCTACCGCCCTTGACCTCGCGGAACTTTGGCGCGCGGATGCGGAACTCGGAAAGCTTGCCCTCGATGAAACCAAGCGTCAGCTTGCTCGAGAAGATGGGCACCTTGTTGTTGAGGTCCTGCAGCAGGTACGGAAGCGAACCGGTATGGTCCTCGTGGCCGTGGGTGACGATGATGCCGCGGAGCTTCTCCTCGTTCTCCAGAACATAGGTGTAGTCGGGAAGCACCAAATCGATACCGGGCTGGGAGTCGTCGGGGAACATAAGGCCGGCGTCGACGAGCACCATGTCGTCGCCGCACTCGAAGACCGTCATATTCTTGCCGATGCCGTCAAGGCCTCCGAGCGGAATGATCTTCAAGGGAGATGATTTTTTAGCTGCCATAGGTTCGTGCGGTTTCCTTTCTTCGAAACGGGTCTGGAACAACCGACGGGGCGCTTCTGGCAAACCGACCGCCGGGAACGTACAAGCATGCATCACGGAGTCGATGCAGTAACCGCATTATGATACCCATTTGCCCACCAACAGACCACCCATGCATCAAAGCCCCATCCAAACCGGTCTATCCCGCCGGTCTGGGGCCATCGGGGGCCGGGGCGGGTTAAGTTTGCTGCTCTACAGTCCTGCGCAAGACGGAAAGCACATTAAGTGCTTTCCTTTGCGTGCGGAACTCGCGACAAACTTAACCCGCCCCGGCCCCCGATGGCCCCAGACCTGCCAAAAAGGGACAGGTTTATTTTGGTCGGTTTTATCTGGGAATATGCCGAAAGTTCAGCTACCAACAGCTCGGAAATCTGATGACTATGTAGAAATGTCTAACCCAATCGCAAGCAGCACCCACCAGCCCTTTTGCTATTCCCGGCGGGGGCCGCGGGTAAAGTTTATCGCGAGTTCCGCACGAGCCGGAGAGCACTTAATGTGCTCTCCGTGCGAGCAGGACTGTAGAGCAGGAAACTTTACCCGCGGACCCCGCCGGGAATAGCAAAAGGGCGACCCCTATCCGGAGTCGCCCTTATTGAGCAGTGTGTGTACGGCTGTTACTCGGCGTCGTGGTGACGGCGGGGCTTGCGGCCTCCGTTGTCGCCGGGACGACGCGGACGGTCGCTGCGCTCGGAGCGCTCGCGACGCGGACGCTCACGGCGCTGGAAGTGCTCGCCATCGCCCTCGGAGGCACCCTCGGCACGAGCCGGAGCCTCGGGCTTATCCAGTCGATCGAGCGAGATCTTGCCGCGATCGTCGACCTCGATAACGACGACCTTAACCTCGTCGCCCACATTGAGGACGTCCTCGACCTTCTCCACGCGGCCCTTGGCGACGCGGGAAATGTGCAGCAGGCCGTCCTTACCGGGCAGCAGGTTGACAAAGGCGCCGAAGGGCTGGATGGAGACCACGCGACCGGTGTACTCCTCGCCCGGCTCGGGAACCTTGATGATGAGCTTGATGCGCTCGACAGCCTGGTCGACGGACTCGCCGGTGCCGCCGACAAAGACAGTGCCGTCCTCCTGGATGTCGACCAAAGCACCGGTCTCGTCTTGGATGCCGCGGATGACCTTACCGCCGGAACCGATGACGTCGCGGATCTTGTCGGTCGGAACCTGGATGGAGACGATGCGCGGAGCGGTGCTGCGCGTGGTGTGGCGCGGCTCGGGGATCACCTCGAGCATCTTCTGCAGGATGAAGGCGCGACCCTCCTTGGCCTGCTGCAGGGCGCGGGCCAGGATGTCGAAGGTAAGGCCGGTGGCCTTGTTGTCCATCTGCAGAGCGGTAATGCCCTCGGTGGTGCCGGTGACCTTAAAGTCCATATCGCCCAGGAAGTCCTCGAGACCCTGGATGTCGGACAGGACCACGGTCTTGCCCTCCTCCTGGATCAGGCCCATGGCGATACCGGAGACCGGGCGCTTAATGGGAACGCCGCCGTCCATAAGGGCGAGCGTGGAGCCGCAGGTCGAAGCCATCGAAGAGGAGCCATTGGACTCCATGACCTCGGAGACCACGCGGATGGCGTAGGGGAACTCGTTCTCGTCGGGGAGCACCGGAAGCAGGGCGCGCTCGGCCAGGTTGCCGTGGCCGATCTCGCGGCGCTTGGGGCTGCCCATGCGACCGGTCTCGCCGGTGCAGAACGGCGGGAAGTTGTAGTGGTGCATGTAGCGCTTGCCCTCGGTGGGCTCGATGGTATCCAGACGCTGGCCCTCGTTGAGCATGCCGAGCGACAGGACGGAGAGCACCTGGGTCTGGCCGCGCTGGAACAGGCCGGAGCCATGAACGAGCGGCAGGTAGTTGTCCTTCACCATAATGGGGCGAATCTCATCGGCGGCACGGCCGTCGACGCGCTCACCGGTCTCGACGACCATGGTGCGCATGGCCTTCTTCTCGAGCTTCTTGAGTGCCACGGGGATCTCGCGCTCCCAAGCGGCCTGCTCCTCCTCGGTGAACTCGGCACGGATGGACTCCTTCAGAGCCTCGACCTTGCCGATACGGGAGAGCTTGTCGGCGTCGCGAAGGGCGGCTGCCATCTCGTCGTAGTGGGCGAAGATGCGCTCCTGGACCTCCTCGACGGGCTGGTCGAGCGGGTACTCCTTCTTGACGATAGCGCCGTTGACCTGCTCCCACTCGGCAACGAACTCGTCCTGAGCCTGGCAGAAGGCAGCGAGGGCCTCCTGGCCAAACTTCATGGCGGCGAGCATATCGTCCTCGGAGATCTCATCGGCGCCGGCCTCGACCATCGAGATGAAGTCGGCAGAGCCGCCCAGCTCCAGGTCCAGATCGGAGTTCTCGCGCTCCTCATAGGTGGGGTTGACGATAAACTCGCCGGTCTCCACGTTGCGGCCGATGCGCACGCACGCAAGCGGGCCCTCGAAGGGCACGCCGCCGAGCGTCATGGCCAGGGAGGCACCCATGACGTTGATGACGTCGAAGGGGTTGACCTGGTCGGCGACGAGGGAGGTGGCGACGATGTGCACCTCGTTGCGGAAGCCGTCCGGGAAGCTCGGGCGAATAGGACGGTCGATCATGCGGGCCGTGAGCGTGGCCTTCTCGCTGGGACGGCCCTCGCGCTTGAGGTAGCCACCCGGAATACGGCCGGCAGCGTACATCTTCTCGTTGAAGTCGACGGTCAGCGGAAAGAAGTCGTAGTTCTTGCGCTCCTTGGAGACGACCACGGTGTCGAGCATCGTGGTGTCGCCCTGCTTGACCAGACAGGCGCCGGTGGCCTGCTTGGCAAGTTCGCCCGACTCAAAGGTGTAGGTCTTGCCGTACAGCTCAAAGGTCTTGGATACGAGTGTCATTGTTCTCCTTTACCCCGCAGACCCCTTGCCTGCGGGCTTCTCATGTGACGCGGGCCCCCTGCCCCCGCCACGCTTCAGAGCGTGATTGTTCACGCCCTTACACAAAAAGAGCGCCCCGCTGCGCAGGACGCTCTTAGCATGTACAAATCCTTACTGGATGTTGTCGCGGATGCCCAGAGCCTTGATGAGCTCACGATACTCGACGACGTCGTTCTTCTTGATGTAGGAGAGAAGACGACGACGGCGACCGACGAGCATGAGCAGACCACGACGGGTGTGGAAGTCCTTCTGGTGGGACTTCATGTGCTCGGTCAGCTCCTTGATGCGCTCGGTCAGGATGGCGACCTGAACCTTGGGGTTGCCGGTGTCGACCGGGGTGTTACCGAACTGGGCAGTCAGCTCCGCCTTGCGCTCTTTGGAAACAGTCATTGTTTCACCTTTCGTTTCGCGTCGCCCGCGGGCGACTCTATTCGCCTCGGACTGGGAAGCCGCCGGTGGAGCGAGCATCCAAGGTCGAGGTACCAACAGGTCGGTATGTTACCACAAGCGGACCGCGTCTGCCCATCATCACCGACCCAACATGAATTCCATCGCGCGAAGACGCTGATCGGTGTGCGTCGCAGCCCAAACATGCGAAAGCCCCAGCAAAAAGGCGGCAGTATGGGGGTCGACCCTCTCGGCCATGAGCGCATCGAAGGTCATGGACATGAGGGCGCGCAGCCATGCGACCTCACCGGTCGACACCAGCTCGGCACCCGGAACGCTCGACGCGCACGACCCGCACATGAGCCCGCCCGCCTGGGGCGAAAAATACGACAGCATGGGGTCTCCGCACAGTACGCAGGCCGAAAAATCGGGTCGATAGCCAACGTGCGACAGCAGCTTAAAGACATATGCCGCCACAAGCAGGTCCATATGTGCCGTGTCGAGCCTGCTGCCCACCAGGGCAAGTGCTCGCTGCGTAATGGCAAAGGTAAACGGGTCCTCGGCGTCCTCGAACGAGCACACGCGCGCGACCTCGGCGATCGCGCTTGCGGCGCAGGTCGTCTCGTAATCGGGCGCGGCGCCGAGCGGCGCCTCCATAAGCTCGGCCTGGGAAACCACGTCGAGTGACCGTCCGTGCGCGAGCAGCATATCGACGGTACAGAACAGCTCGCAGCGCGCCGCCAGGCGCCCGCCGGGTTTGCGTGCGCCCTTTGCCACGGCACGGACCTGCCGACCCCGCTCATCGAGCATCGTCAAGATCAAATCGGTCTCCTTGAGCTTGGTCTTATCGAGGACGAGTACCTTTGTGCGATATGTCCGTGAGCCCGCCATGAGCGCCGCGCGCCCTTAGTCCTCGGCGTTGTAGCCAAAACGGCGAATCTGGGCCTCGTCGTCACGCCAGCCGGCCTTTACCTTCACGTCCAGCTCCAAAAAGACCTGCGTGCCAAAGATGCGCTCAAGATCGCGACGGGCGTCGATGCCGATATGCTTGATCATCTCGCCGCCCTTACCGATGATGATGCCCTTTTGGCCCTCGCGCTCGACGTAAATGGTGGCATGCACGCGCAGCACCTTCTTGGTCTGCTCGAGCGCATCGCAGATTACGCCAACGGAGTGCGGAATCTCATCACGGGTGCGGCGCAAGACCTTCTCGCGCACAAACTCGGCAACGAGCATCTCGTCGGAAGCGTCGGTACCCATGTCCTCGGGGAACCAACGCGGGCCCTCGGGCAAAAAGTGCGCAACGGTCTCGATGAAGGCATCGACGTTAAAGTTCTTGACCGACGACGTCACGATCTCATCGTCATATTCCATGAGCTCGTGGGCGGCCTTAAGCTGCTCCATGACCTGTGCGGGATCGGCCTCATCGGCCTTGGTGAGCACCAGGACCTTCTTGGAACGGGCGCATCTGACGCGCTCGGCAACCCAGGCGTCTCCCCTGCCGATCGGTTTGGTGGCATCAATCAAAAACGCGACGACATCGACATCGTTTAGCTCGAACAGCGCGCTCTTGTTGAGCTCGGACCCCAGGCCGTCCTTGGGTTTGTGAATACCCGGGGTATCGACAAAAACCAGCTGGTAACCGGGGCGATTGACGACGGCGCGCATGCGACGGCGGGTCGTCTGGGCCACCGGCGAGGTGATGGCGACCTTTTTGCCATAGCAGGCGTTGAGCAGTGTGGACTTACCGGCGTTGGGGCGACCGACCAGGGCCACGAAACCGCTGCGGAAACCGGGCTCAACCTCGCCAAAGCCCGCGAGGCTGTCGTCCTCGTCGCACAGGGCGTCGAGCTCCTCGTCACTCATGCCCTCAAACGGGTCGAACCCCTCGACCTCGCAAGCCTCAGTCGCTTCGGCATCCACAGCATCCAGGGGCTCGTCGTCCAGCGTTTCATCGATAGGCTGCATATTGTCGGACATGAAGATCCCTTTCTAAATAAAGCCGAGCGCGTGGGCAAATACCAACAAGCCCACAATCGCGGCGGTGATGGAAAGAACGTATACGGAGGCGGCGGCGATATCCTTTGCACGCTTTGCCAGCGGATGGAACTCCTGGGTCGCCAAATCGACAATCGCCTCCATGGCGGTGTTGCACAGCTCGCCGTGAATCACCAGGCCGCAGCAAATGATAATCGTAGCCCACTCGGCAATGTCGAGCCCCACGATGCAGCCGGCAATGACAGTGCACACACCCGCCACGAGCATGACCTTAATGTTACGCTCGGTCTTGACGGCGGTAACGAAGCCCTCCATGGCGTAGGAGAACGACTTTAAAAAGGACGGATGGTCCTTGTTCGATCCGGGAATCATAGACGGCTCCTAGTCGTGGGCATGGTTGGTGATGGGGCCGACGTGAACCAGCTTGGGGTCCTCGCCGCGCTCGAGCGCCAGATCGCGCAGGATGGCGTCCTCGCGGGCCTCCATGACCTCGGCCTCGTCGTCCTCGATATGATCGTAGCCCAGTAAATGCAACATGCCATGCACGAGCATCAGGCGGCACTCATCGGCAGGGCTATTGCCAAAGCCGGGGGCCTGACGGGCAATGACCTGCGGGGCCAAGATGATATCGCCGAGCTCGAGCGTCTCGTCGGCTGGGATATCCTCGTCAAAGGCCGAGTCGCATTCAAACGAGAGGACATCGGTGGTACGGTCGATACCGCGCCACTCGTGGTTGAGCTCGCGCATCTCATCCTCATCGACATACGAAAGGGAAATCTCGACTTTTCGCTCAACGCCCTCAGCAGCAAGCACGACCTCGCAGATGTGCTCTACCTCCTGCGCGTCAAGCAGCGTATCGAGCTCGGCATCGTTGCTGATCAATACACTCAACGGGACTCCTTTCGGTCGCGCACGCGTTTCTCGCGCACGTCATCATAAGCATCATATGCCTCGACGATTCGCCCCACCAAGGCGTGACGCACCACGTCGGCACGCTCGAGGTGCGAAAACGCGACATCGTCGACACGACCCAAAATCTGCTCAACGTCGGCAAGACCGCCGCGACGACCTACCAAGTCACGCTGGCTCAGGTCACCGGTAATCACAAACTTGGAGTTGAAGCCCAAGCGCGTCAGGAACATCTTCATCTGCTCGGGCGTGGTATTTTGAGCCTCGTCGAGCACCACGAAGGCATCGCTCAGCGTACGACCGCGCATGTAGGCAAGCGGGGCGATCTCGATCACGCCACGCTCCATAAGCTCATCGGTGCGCTCGCGATCCATCATGTCAAAAAGGGCGTCGTAGAGCGGACGCATGTAGGGATCGATCTTTTCCTCGAGGGTACCGGGCAAAAAGCCCAAGTTCTCCCCCGCCTCGACAACCGGACGCGTCAAGATCAGACGGCCCACCTCGTGACGCTTGAGCGCGGCAACGGCAAGCGCCATGGCCAGATAGGTCTTACCGGTACCGGCAGGACCCAAGCCAAACGTGATGGTATGCGAGCGGATGGCATCCACATAGCGCTTTTGACCGAGCGTCTTGGGGCGAATGGCACGACCGCGATACGAAAGCAGCACATCATCGCGAAGCGACGTAGCCCCGTACTCACCGTCGCGCAAGACGGCCAGGCAGCGAGAGACATCGTCGACAGACAGCGTCCGTCCGGCGGCAGCCTCGCGAAAAGCATGATCGAAAAAGCGCGCCACGAGCTCGACCTCGTCCGGGTCACCGCACACGGCGATACGGTCGCCACGGGCGACCACGTGGGCGCGAACCAAGCTCTCGAGCGCACGAAGGACGCCGTCGCCGGCACCCAAAACGCGCGAGGGATCAATTCCATCGGGAACGGTAAGTCTAATCTTCGAGGCTTCCATGAACCTCCCTGCGTGCATGGACCAAGCCGGAATCATCGACTCCGATGATAGCAACATCGAGCAGGCACGGGGCTGTGAGTCCGCAGGTATCGTCAAGACGGGCATGATGGAACGAACCGAGCGTCAGGTTGTCGCCATACTCGAGCACGGCACGCTCGACGGTGCCCACGCGACGGCGGGCGTCGGCAATGGCGAGTTCCTGCGCCGCGGCTCGCATACGACGGCTGCGCTCAGCCATAACCTCGGGCGGCACCTGGTCGGGCATATCGGCAGCAAGGGTACCGGGACGCTTGCTATAGCGGAAGACATGCATGCGCGAAAAGCCCACGCGACGGCACAACGCCAGCGACTCCTCAAATTCCGCGTCCGTCTCGCCGGGAAAACCGACGATGACGTCGCACGAAAGGGACGCCTGAGGCAAGTTGGCGCGGATCATACGCACCGTCTCCTCAAATGCCTCGGCGCTATAGGGACGGCCCATGCGATGCAGGGTCGCCGTGCAGCCAGACTGCACGGGCAGGTGCAAAAACGGGGCGATGCGCTGCGGATAGCGCGCCATGACCTTAAGCAGGGGCTCGGAGATATCCATGGGCTCGACCGAGGAAATGCGCACATGAGGAATAGACGTACGCTCCATGATTGCCTCGAGCAGCTCATCGATCTCGACGTGTTCGTCAGCCGCACTCTTGCCATCGTAGGCGCCCAGGTTCACGCCCGTCAGCACCACCTCGGGCACGCCGGCCTCCTGAGCCTCACGAACTTGTTCGAGCACAGACTCGACCGGCACGGAGCGCTCGGGGCCGCGGGCCTTCCACACAATGCAATAGGTGCAACGATGGTTGCAGCCGTCCTGGATCTTCACACCCAGACGCGAGCGACCGAGCGCGCCGACCACATCGCCGTCGCTACAGGCGGCCACGCTATCGGACTCAACGCCCAGCACCTCGCAGACGCGTTCGGCGACATCGATCTTAGACGGCTCCGCGATCACGCGGTCCGAAAGCTCCAGAAGCTCCTCGGGGTGCAAATTGACAACGCACCCGGTCACGACCACATAGGGCTCTTTTGGATGAGCCAGCGCATGGCGGACGGCCTTACGGGTCTTGGCCTCGGCCTCACCCGTAACGGCACAGGTGTTAATGACGATCAGCTCCGCATCCTGAGGCTCCACCATTGCAAAACCCAGGTGCATAAGATCGGCAGTGATACGGTCGGACTCAACCCGGTTGACACGGCAGCCGAGGTTGACAACAGAGATATGAGGTGCGAGCACGCGGGCTCCTTAATCGAGGATGTCGTCGAGAGCGCTCTTAATGCGATCGGTCACCGATTTCTTGCCGGAAGCGACATCGTCGCCCGACTCGGCGGCGAAAGCCTCGAGCAGCTCGCGCTGCTTGGCGGAAAGGTTCGTGGGGACGAGCACGCGCAGCTGAACGATCAAGCGTCCACGCGAGCCGCCACCGCCGATACGGGGCATACCGTAGTTGTTGACACTCACGGTGTCGCCGTACTGCGTACCGGCGGGGACGCACACCTTGACGACCTCGTCGGGCAAAATGCCCTCAACCTTAATCTCGCAGCCGAGTGCAGCCTGCGCAATCGAGATATCGCTCACGAGGTACAGGTCGTCGCCGTTGCGTTTAAAACGCTCGTGATCGGCGACGCGCACGTTGACGATCAGGTCGCCCGAGGGCTCACCACGAAGGCCTGCCTCGCCAAAGCCGCTCACGCGCAGCTGGCGACCGGTCGAGACGCCGGCGGGGATATCGATGTCGATCTTTTCGTGCGAAGGCGTGCGGCCCTGACCGTCGCAGGTCTCGCAGGGATGGTCGATGACCGTGCCTTCGCCATGGCAGTCGGGGCAAGGCGAAGAGGACTGAACCTGACCCAGGAACGAGCGCTGGACCGTCGTGACATAGCCCGTGCCGTGGCAACGGCTGCACTGCTTTTCGGCCGCACCCTCCGCCCTTCCGGTGCCATTGCAATCATCACAGGGGGCAAGGCGGTCATAGCTAATCGTCTTTTTGCAACCGAGCGCCGCCTCCTCAAGGGTCACCGAAAGGGAGATGGCCATATCGCGGCCGCGACGACGCTCGCGGCGATTTCGGGCTCCACCGCCGGCACCGCCGCCAAAGAACGACGAAAAGAGGTCGTCCATGCCCATGCCGCCAAAGATATCGTTAATGTCGACATAGCCGGAGCCACCGGGGCCGTCGGGCGAACCGTAGCGATCGTAGTTTGCACGCTTCTGCTCGTCGGAAAGAACGGAATATGCCTCGTTGAGCTCTTTGAACTTGGCCTCGGCATCGGGGTCGTCCGAAACGTCCGGGTGTACGATACGGGCCTTCTTTAGAAACGCGCGCTTAATCGTCCGCGCGTCGGCATCCTTGTCGACGCCAAGTACCTCGTAGTAATCCCTATTTTCCGACACGACCGAATCCTTCCGACTTTCATTATTGTCACAGTGCGTCCTATACCCAAGCTGGGCCGACCGCAAACAAAGGGTTTGATGTTATTGCATTGCGTAGGGCGAAAGCATGGCACGTTGCGAGCAGCTCGCAAACCAAACCGACACGAGAGCAAACATAAATCCGTTGGCAAAACCGTTGGCAAACTGCATCGCGCCGCGCTTCCACCACAGCAGGCTGCGGTGAAGCACGCCGTCCGAGAGCACCATGAACAAGCCCATGGCAAACGGAACAAAGCACATCATGGCAAAGGCCGAGAACACGCCCGAGATGGCCGACAGCACCAAAAAAGGCGCCACGATGCCCATCAGGTAAAAACCGGTACGAGCCTTGCCCTCCAGGCGTTCGGCCTCGACATGGGCGCGCCCGACCAAATCGCCGCCCGAGGCACCGTTGGTGCCGGCATGACCCATGCCGTCAATATGGATCTCGTCGCCATCATGCGTGCCGGCAGGAAACTCAATCGTCTGCTCGGAGGTCACACGGGTCCGCCCGCTGCCACCGCAATCGGGGCAGGGGTCGGCGACGACCTTACCGGAACCGCCGCACTCGGGGCAGACCGACTGGAACGTGCCGGCACCAAACAGGAAGGACAGGTCGACGTCGATGTGGCCGCGACCGCCGCAGCTCGGACAGGTATGTGCATGCTCGGACGAGACAGAGCCCGAGCCTCCGCAATGACCACAGGTATCGAAGCGCGTATAGCGGACGGTCTTGCGGGCACCGCCCTTGGCCTCCTTGGCGTCGAGCTTAATATCGACGACCACGTTGGCGCCGTTCTCGGGATTATAGGCAGCCTGGCTGCGACGCTGCTGGCCCCAGGCGCCACCAAAGGGAAAGCCGCCCTCAAAGGGATTGCCATAGCCTGCGCTGCCGGCGTAGCCGCCGCCATAGGGCGAAGCAGAAGGAGCGCCGGCGAAGGGATTGCCCGAGCGCATGGCATCATAGCGCGCACGCTTCTGCTCGTCCGAAAGCACGGCATAGGCCTCGGAAACCTCTTTAAACTTTTCCTCGGCATCCGGCTCTTTGTTGACGTCCGGATGGAGCTTGCGGGCCTTTTGCTGAAAGGCCTTCTGGATATCACGCGAGGTGGCGTCCTTGGAGACACCCAAGATCTCGTAGTAATCTTTTTCGTTCATCGTCGCCATGCGCGGCAACCTCCTGCTCACAGCAGCGTATATATTGCGGTAATTCTACCCGAGCGGCCTAAGCTAGACCCCAAAACAGCTCGAACAGCATATTTCCATCGAGCCAGCCCAAGTGGGTGGGCGCTAAACGGGCGCGGGCGCGACCTGCTACAACATCTTTTGAGGTGATGCGCCCCGCATGCCCCTCGACATCATCGGATACCCAGGTGGCAAGGCCCAACTCGAGCGCACGGTCGCAGGACGCCGCCAGCTCGTCTGCAGGAATCACGCTTGCCGAGCGAACCAACAGGTCGGGCCCAATGCCACGCGTCATGCGGCAGGCAAGCATCAAATCCTCCGCCGCCGCCTCGCGCTGCGACAGATACTCGGCATCAAACGTCGTCGCGGCATCGTCGCGTTGCGCCAGACGCACGCGATAAGCATCGCCGCGAGCGGGCACGTCGGGAAACAGCCCGGCCAGGCGATCGAAATCCTCGGCGTCGAGCATACCGGCGGCAGAGCGACCCAAGCCCAGATAGCCCTGTCCGGTCCAATAGGCAATGTTGTGGGCGCACTCATGGCCCTCGAGCGCGTAGCTTGCCACCTCATACGGGTGATAGCCGGCAGCACCCAGACGCTCACGCGCCGCGTCCATGCACGCAGCCTGGAAATCCTCGTCGGGCTCGAGCGACTCGTCGCGACACGCCATGCGGTAGAGCGGCGTGCCTTCCTCGAGCGTGAGGGGGTACACCGACACATGTTGCGGCGCCGCCGCCAACACGCCATCGAGCGTGCGCTTCCAACTCGCTGCGGTCTGCCCGGGAAGGCCGCACATAAGGTCGCACGACACATCGAGCCCAGCGTCCTTAACCGTCGTGATGGCAGCGAGCGCCCGATCGGCATCGTGAATACGGCCGATGGCGGTAAGTTCGGCATTATCGAGCGTTTGCACGCCCAGAGAGACGCGTGTGACACCAACCTTGGCAAGCGCAGCGGCAAGCTCGGCGGTCAGCGACTCAGGATTAGCCTCGCACGTAAACTCAACGGGCTTGCACCACATGCAAATACGCCGGGCAAGCTCCACCAGACGCTCTCCCGCCAGCGACGGTGTGCCGCCGCCAACATAGACGGTGCGGACTTGCGCAAGCGCCCCGGTGTCTCCAAAGGCATCAAGGCGCGTATACAGCTGCTCAAAATAGGCATCGAGCGCAGCGCTCAGGTCGCACGGAGCAAAACTGCGTGAGTCAAAGTCGCAGTACCGACACTTTTGAGCGCAAAACGGCACATGCACGTACAGCGCGGTAACGGCCACCGTTAGGCCTCCAGCGGATGAGCGGGCACCGACTCGCCAGCGGCAAGCGCGGCCTCGCAGGCCACCACATCGCGCTCGATATCATCGACCAATGCCATGAACTCCTCATATGTGGAGCAACGCACCACCTGGGCACGCCAGGCGGCGGCATGGGGCATGCCCTTTAGATACCAACTCGCGTACGTACGGGCACGCGACATGAGCGGCAGAAGCTCATGCGTCAGCGTGAGATGCTCGCGCAGGGCGTCCAGGCGCTCGACAGAGCTGCGCACCGGCACCGGTACGCCATTGAGCGCAAGGGCGCGAGCATCACCAAAGACCCAGGGATTACCGTAGATACCGCGTGCGATAAACACCGCGCTGGCACCCGAGTTGCGCAGATGCTCCGCGGCATCCTCGGCCGAGAACACGTCGCCCGAACCGATAACGGGAATCTCGACGGCATCGGCCACCTCATCGACGACCGACCAATCGGCCTGACCCGTATAGAGCTGCGTGGCACAGCGACCATGCACCGCCACAGCAGCGGCGCCCGCCCCCTCGAGCATCTGGGCAAACGTCGCAGCATTGCGATCTTCGGCGTAAAAGCCTTTGCGGATCTTAACGGTCACGGGCACGTGCGCCGCGCCCACCGCCGCCTCGACGATCTTCTCGGCCAGCTCGGGCGTGCGCATGAGCGCCGAACCCTCGCCTTTGGTGACGACCTTGCGAGCCGGGCAGGCCATGTTGATATCGATCAGCGACAGGCGATCGCCCACACGCTCCTCGACGGCAGCGACGGCGCTCGCAAATTGATCGGGCTTGGAGCCAAAGAGCTGTACGCAGATCTGCCGCTCCTCGTCGGCCGGCAGCACCAGGCGCCACGTCTTATTGCTGGCATAGGCAAGGCCCGCCACGCTCACCATCTCGCTATAGGCAAGATTGGCGCCGCGGCGGCGGCACATGATGCGATAGGCGGGATCGGTCACGCCGGCCATGGGAGCCATAAGGAACGGCTGCTCGGCATAGGCACCCAGCAGCCGCGTACTGTATTCAGAAAGCGCCATGGAACTACTCGTCCACCTTGAGGATCGCCATAAAGGCCTCTTGCGGGACCTCGACCGAACCGATGGCCTTCATGCGCTTCTTGCCCTCTTTCTGCTTCTCGAGCAGCTTGCGCTTACGCGAGATATCGCCGCCATAGCACTTGGCCAAAACGTCCTTGCGGCGCGCCTTGACGGTCGAGCGGGCAATGATCTTGTTGCCGATGGCACCCTGAATGGGCACCTCGAACAGCTGGCGCGGAATAATTTCCTTAAGCTTGTCGCACAACCCGCGGGCCAGGCCATAGGCCTTGTCCTTGTGCACGATAAACGAAAGCGCGTCCACCTCGTCGCCCGAAAGCAGGATATCGAGCTTGACGAGCTCGGAGGGACGATACTCGTTGAACTCATAATCGAGCGACGCATAGCCCTTGGTGCGGCTCTTGAGCTGGTCAAAGAAGTCCAGGATGAGCTCGGCGAGCGGCATGTCGAAGCGCATCTCGACCGATTTGCTCGTGAGGTGGATCATGTCGGTCGTAATGCCGCGGTGCTCGATAGCGAGCTGCATGACGGCTCCCGTATACTCGGGCGGGCAGATAATCTTGGCCTTGAGGTAGGGCTCCTCAATGCGCTCGATGCGCGTAGCCTCGGGCAGATCCTGCGGGCTGCGGACATCAATCATCTCGCCGTCGGTCTTGTAGACGTGGTAGTCCACCGAAGGGCTCGTGGCGATGAGGTCCAGGTTGAACTCGCGCTCCAGACGCTCCTTGACGACCTCCATATGCAGCAGGCCCAAGAAGCCAACACGGAAGCCAAAGCCGAGCGCCACCGAGGTCTCGGGCTCCCACACCAACGACGGGTCGTTGACATGCAGCTTATCGAGAGCGTCACGCAGGTTCTCATAATCCTTGTTGTCGATCGGGAACAAGCCCGTATAGACCATGGGCTTGGCCTCACGGTAACCGGGAAGCGGCTCAGGGCAGGGATTCGATGCCCACGTGAGGGTATCGCCCACGCGAACGGCCTCAGGGTCCTTCAGGCCCGTGACCACGTAGCCCACTTCACCGACCGTCAGCGCGTCGACCGGAGTCTCGGCGGGACGCTTGACGCCCACGCCATCGACCAAAAAGTCGCCCTCGGCCTGCATCATGCGCAGGGTATCGCCCTTCTTGATGGAGCCGTCAAAGACGCGGACCGTGGCGACGACGCCGCGGTACTCGTCAAAATACGAATCCAGGATGAGCGCCTTGAGCGGCGCCGTCGCATCGCCCTTGGGCGGTGAGATCAAAAAGACGATGGACTCCAGCAGGTCATGGATGCCCTCGCCGGTCTTGCCCGATACGCATACGGCATCGTCGGCAGGAATCGCAAGGTCATCCTCGATCTCGGTCTTAACCTCGTCGGGGTGTGCCGACGGCAAGTCGATCTTGTTGATAGCGGGCACGATATCCAGGTTGGCGTTCATGGCGAGCGTCGCGTTGGAGACGGTCTGCGCCTCGACGCCCTGCGTGGCGTCGACGACGAGCACCGCACCCTCGCAAGCGGCAAGCGAACGCGAGACCTCGTAGGTGAAGTCCACGTGGCCCGGCGTATCGATCAGGTTGAACTGATACGTCTCGCCATCGTCGGCGTCATAGGAAACGCGAACGGCATTGGACTTGATCGTGATGCCGCGCTCGCGCTCGATATCCATGGTGTCGAGCAGCTGCGATTCCATGTCGCGCTCGTCGACGGTATGGGTGAGCTCGAGGATGCGATCACTGATCGTGGACTTGCCATGGTCGATGTGCGCAACGATCGAGAAGTTGCGGATGTGGGAAATGTCAATTGAAGTATTCATGCGGACTATCTTACCCGAGCGGTACAAAAAATGGAGCCTGTTCCATAAAACAGGCTCCATTTATGCGCGTAATCTGTGTGGTGTGAAATTTACAACTTAGGCGTTGATGCTGTTCACGAGCTTGGCAAGACCGGACTTGCGGTTGGAAGCCTGGTTCTTGTGGATAACATGCTTGGCGGCAGCCATGTCGAGACGTTTGGTGACGGTCTTGAGGGCAGCCTGGGCCTTCTCGGCGTCGCCCTCGGCGACGGCGGACTGGACGTGCTTGGTCAGCGTCTTGAGCTCGGACTTGACAGCCTTGTTACGCATGCGAGCTGCCTCATTGGTGCGGATACGCTTCTTCTGAGACTTGATGTTTGCCACTTCTGGAGTTCCTTTCGAGTTCCTTGCAAAAAATGTATGACACCTCTGAGACACGGTGAGGTCATGCAAGCGCCTACTATAGCACGCTCCCCCTCAAAGGGATAGAACGAATTTGTCAAATAGACAGGTATCATCACGATTTTCTCAAGATGTTCGTAATCCAGAGCAAAAGCGCGTTCTGAGAATCGGCCGAACCCTTAAGAGCGAGCTCCACATCGACCGCGCCCTCGAGCGCCGCGACGAGCTCCGCCATCGAAAAGCGGCGTGCCCAGGTCAGGTGATTCTTAACCTGCCAGGGTTGAAGCTTGAGCGTCGCGGCAAGCTCGCGACCCTGCCCACGCGCATCGAGCGCCTTGGCGACGATAAGCTCGCGAATGCGTCCGCACAGCAGCGTGTAGGTCCACACATAGCTCTTGGCGGGTAGCAGCCCAAAGAGCTCAAGCGAGCGGCGCATATCACGAGCCGAGACCGCGTTAAGAAAATCCCAGGGCTGAACTTCGGCCGTGCGCACGATCCAGCGTTCCACATCGGCAAGCTCAATTTGCGGCGCATCGACCATCTGGGCAAGCTTGGCCAAGTCGTTATCGAGCATGCGAGTGTTTTCACCCGAACGCGAGACGAGTTCCTCGGCGGCCGCCGTCGAGATCGACTTGCCGTGCTGCGTCGCCATCTGCTGCACGCGGCGCGGTAGCTCCCAGCGCTTGGTGCCGGAGCAATCGATCACGGCCTTCTTGTCGATCTTGGCGATCGCCTTATACAGGCGCGTGTTCTTGGCAAGCGAGTCGGCGATGATGAGACAGACCGTTGTGGGGCTTGGACTCGCTAAATACTCGACAAGCGGCTCCGAGACCGCCTTGGCGAGCTTTGAGCAGCCGTCAAGGATTACCAAGCGAAACTCGCTGCCCATGGGAAAAGTGTTGAGCGATCCGATAATGGACTCGATATCGGGGTCCTTGGTCATGTCGCGCTCGTCGAGGTTGAACTCGACCATACCCGACTTTTCCAGACGTGCTTTCATACGCGAGACGGCGTGGTCGCGCTTGACTCCGTCGGTACCGACGATCAGATATGCCGGCAGCAGACCGGTTTCAGACATCGCGCTCCCCTCCCGCAGGCTCTCCTGTTCGTACCGTGCCATTCTATCCCACGGGTTGGTCCCGCGCCAACGGCAGCATCACGGTCGCTGGCATCGCATGGCAAAACCGGCCGCAGTCGGCGAGACGGTAATGTCGCCTCTCTCGATAGTGCATGCGAACGCGCCGCCCGCATCGCTAACGGCATCGATGCAGGCATCGGATGGATGGCCGTAGCGGTTGCCCTCGCCCGCGCTCGCAATAGAGAGCTCGGGCTTAAGGGCTTCCAGCAGGTCTGTATCGACAGAATCTTTTGAGCCGTGATGCCCCAGCTTGAGCACATCGATATCACCCACCTCCTGTACAAACTCGCACTCCTGATCGAGCTCGGCATCACCAGTGAGGAGCATACGCAGGCTCTTGCCTTCCTGAGCATAGGAGAGCAGCAAGACAAGCGAGTCCTCATTGCCCTCACCGTCAACCGTATCAAACGGCCACATCACACGAGCCCGAAATGCGCCGATATCGACTGTGTCTCCGCGAGCCACCTGCCGATACGTGACGCTTGGGCGATTCAGAACCTCAGCAGGCGCGCTGCCCAGCGCATCCGCCGCAACCGCAATGGTTCCTACCGAAAACCGATCGAGTACGTCGGGAAGACCGCCCCAATGGTCTTCATCCCAATGCGTCACGAAGACGGCGTCGATATGGTGGACGTTATTGCGAACCAACGCCGACACCACGCGCGCGTCGAGCCCACAGTCGACGAGCGCCACGGCGCCACCCTGACGAACCAGAATCGCATCGGCCTGGCCAACATCAAGGACTGTCACCGAAGGCGGCGCACATCGATCCCAATAGACATACGGAACGCCCGCTGCAAGCATCAAACACAGCAGCCCCACTGCCATGGGCCGCGCGCTGGGGCGTGGCCACAAGACCAAGAGGACCACCAGCGAAAAAGGCACCACATATACCAAGGGCGTATCGGGCGGCACGCTTACGGATGCGCCCGGAACGGCAGCAAAGAGTTGCTCAAAGAACAGGGCACAGCGAGCGATAGCCATGGGCACCACAAGCGCCCCGTGACACAAGAGCGGCACAAGCGAGCAAGGCACCAGCACAACCGAAGATGCGAGCAGAACGCTTATCACCGGACCGATCACGGCATTTGCAAGCGGGGCAATGAGCGAAAACGTCCCAAATGCGGGAATGGTTACGGGAAGTGTCGCGATCTGCGAGCACAGCGTGACGGACAAAATACTGGCAACCCCCGATGGCACGCTCAGCTCGCCCAAGGCGTAGGTAGCGTAGGGGCAAAAACAAAGGATGGCAAAAACACTGGCGCACGATAGCTGAAAACCCATCTCGAACAATACTGTCGGCCGCAGCAACATAAAGATTGTCATGGTCAAAAATAGAGCCGAAAGGCCATGCCGACGACGTCCGGCGCCGTTGACGACAAGCGTCACCGCCACCATACAGCACGCGCGCACGGCCGAGGGCGAAGCGCCCGTAAAGACGGCATAGGCAGCGAGGGCCAGCACCAACAGCCCTCTCTGCAGCCCACGAGAGAGGCGAGTCTTTTGCAGGCCGCTCTCAATCACAAACCCAACGATTGCAAGATGGCTGCCCGAGACGGCGATAAGATGTGCGGTGCCCGTTACCGAAAACAAATCGCCCGCCGGCTGAGCACGCAGCTCTGAGGAGCGTCCGCAGACAACGCCGGCAATGAGCGAGCGCGCCGGATCGGTCTCGGGAGCGATAACGGCAAGGAGCTCGTTTCGCAGCCAAGGCAACGGCCCCGGAAAGCCCTCGTCAACCGATACCAACCGGATGACCTTAACTTTTCGAAGCTCGCCCCGAAGCACGCGTGAGCGCCCATACGCATCATTCTCAAAACGCGAAATTCGAGCGATAGCATGCACATGCGAACCGGCGCCGAGCTCACGATCACACGACAGCCGTATCTCGCCCAAGCGCTTTCCACCCGCATATGAATCACAGGTATAGGAGTATGACCCGTCATTGATGGATGGATCACCCTGCACAACAAACTCGAGACTGCTCGCAGCTCGATTATCCAGTGCCGTCGAAGCACGCAGCGCCCCTATCGCCCAACCCGCGGACACGACCGCTCCCGCCAGGAGGCCGAGGGCCGCGGCATACAGCCATCGCCTCCACCGCACAAGACGCATACAAAACCGAGCCAATACGATGCACGCGGCAGCCGCAACGGGAATGGCCATAAGCAATGTGACGGGCGCTGCCCGCTCTCCCAGCAGCAAATCGGCTGCCACATTAAGTACCAGGCCGCAGCTCGCACACAAACCAGAACAAAGGGCCATCGTCCACGGCATCAGGGGCCGCGGCGGCATCACATGCTCGCGCTCGGACACACTCATACGCAGATGCAATCTTTAATTTTGGCGAGCTTTTTCTCACCGATCCCCGATACGCGCATGAGGTCATCGACCGAGGCAAAGGCCCCGTTTTGAGTCCGCTCATCGATAATCGACTGCGCCGTAGAAGGACCGATGCCCGAAAGCGTCTGCAGTTCCGCCGCACTTGCCGTATTGATATTCACAAGCCCCGACGAAGACCCCGCACCAGCAGTCATGGCAGCACCGCTTTCGACCCCGCCGACCGCCGCAGCCGCTTGTTGCTCCCCCACCATTGGAACATAGATCTTTTGACCATCTGTGATCTTGGACGCACGGTTAAGCCCTGTCACATCCGCCTCAGCCGTGAGCCCTCCGGCGGCATCGATCGCTTGGGACACCCGCGCTCCGTCTTTGAGCCGGTACACGCCAGGCCTCGCAACGGCGCCATCGACATCGACGTACACCTCAGCAGCAGAAGAACTCTTGGCAGACGACTCATCGGCATCACCAGGTAACCCATCCCCGGCCCCGCGCACATCCGAGGCGCCCGCCTCATCACCACGCTCAAACGACACGCCGCTGGAGCGGCTACCAAAACTTGCCATCGCCAAGCCGCTCGCGGCGGCAATGACAATCAGAATCGCCACGACCATCGCCTTATGGCCGAGCAGCTTTTCTGCCCAGCGGTCCATCCGTTTAACCCGTTCGTGTTGCTCGCGTTGCGCCATAGCAAACACCTCCCAACACCATCGTGTCAGGAAACGAGCGCCGTAGCCTCCGCACGCCCACACCGGTTATCGAAGTCAAACCAAAAGCTGACCAAAACCTTGCAGGATAGTGTCCATTTATTCAGATACACGTCGACAAATGAACCGTTTATCGCCTAATGCCCAGATAGATTAAGACCGACGATGCAAATGCACCGCCGGTCTATACACAACATTATTCGTGATCTTGGTAAATCTCACGTGGAGCAAGCTGAGGATGTTTACGTTTTAAGGTCTTAGGGGCCTTGTACGTGTTGCTCTCGAAGTCGATGTACTCGGTCTGTTTGAGCAAGCGCTCAATCATCTCCTCGTGATCGAACAGCTCCCACGCCTCATGCACGGCATCGAGTTTTGCGTGCGTCTCGGGGCGGCGCGGCATAAAGAGCGTGCAGCAATCGGGAGCAGCCTCGGTCGAGATATCGAAGGTACCGATTTCCTCGGCACGCGCGATGATCTCCTGCTTGTCCGAACCGATCAGCGGGCGGAACACGGGGATCTTGACGGCCTCGTTGACGGCCATAATGTTCTCGAGCGTCTGGGAGGCAACCTGACCGAGCGATTCACCGGTCACGATAGCCTTGGCGCCCTCGATATGCGCAATGCGCTCGGCAACCGAATACATAATGCGGCGATACATGATCACGCGCAGGTTGCTGGGGCAGGCCACGGAAATCTCACGCTGGCAATCGCCAAACGGCACCACGTACAGGCGGCCGATCTGGACGCCCGGCGCAAGCGCACGGATAATGTCCTGCACCAAATACTCGCTCGTATCGGGTGTCTGCGGACGACCGGAGAAATGTACCGGCACGCACACCGCGCCGCGACGCGCGAGCATCCAGGTCGCCACCGGAGAATCGATGCCCGACGACAGAAGCGTCACAACCTTGCCGGCGGAACCCACCGGCAGACCGCCCACGCCGCGCTCGGAGCGCGCATACACGTAAACGCTACCCTGGACCACCAGTACGTGCACCATCGCGTCGGGGTCGTGCATCTGGACCTTTTTATCAGGAAAGGCCTCGCACAGTACCTCGCCAACCTGACGATTGATATCAATCGAGGTGAGCTCGTAGTCGGTGTTAGAGCGTTTGGCATGCACCTTAAACGAATCGAAAGGACCAAACTCACGCAGCGCCTTTACGGCGGCGGCGCAGTACTCCTGCGGGTCGCGGTTGGTGTGATATGCCAGGGACACGCGGGCAACGCCGGGGACGGTGCGAATGACACGCGCCGCCTCGTCGGCCTGATGCTCGTTAAAGGTCACGAGGATATAACCGGAAATTCGAGACACGGCATTCACGGAAAAGGCGGCCAAGGCCGCCTTGATGTTATCCATGAGGATATGCTCAAAATGTGCGCGGTTCTTGCCCTTCAGTCCAACCTCGTGATAGTGGACCAGGCAGACGCGAGCTGCCATTTAGGCTTCAGCAACCTTGTGGCCGAGCGCCTTCTTGTAACGAGCCTCGTCGTAGGAGATATCGCCGTCGACAATCTCGTCCATAGCCATCGAGATGGTATCGGCGCCGGAGAGGGCAATGGTAATGTCATCGACATCCTGAACGGCAAGCACGCGGTTGTGCTGGCCGCGCAGCATGCTGTTAATGTCGCAGGCGCGCTTGGAGGCAAGCGAGGCGAGCAGGAAGCGGTTGTGATCGGTCTTCTCCAGAAGATCGTCAATACAAGGCTTTACAACGGACACGGACCTCAGATCCTTTCATGCATATCGAGAACGCGAACGAGCTCATCGGTCGCGCGGTCGAGATCGTCATTCACCACGACGTCGTCGTAGCGGTCGGCAAGGGCAAGTTCATCGGCGGCGTTTGCCATGCGCAGCTCGATCGTCTCGGGCGTCTCGGTACCGCGACCGACCAGGCGATCGCGTAACACCTCAAGCGAAGGCGGCTTGATAAAGATCAACACGGCCTCGGGGAAACGCTCCTTGACCTGCAGGGCACCCTGGACGTCAATCTCCAAAATCAGAGACGAGCCAGAGGCGAGCTTGGATGCGACCTCGCTCACCAACGTACCGTAGCAGTTACCGTGGACCTCGGCCCACTCAACAAACTCACCGTTTGCCACGCGGCGGTCGAACTCCTCGCGCGTCAGGAAAAAGTAGTTGACGCCGTCGACCTCACCTTTACGTGGCGCTCGCGTGGTAGCCGAAACCGTCAGGCCCAGGTTCGAGCGGCGCTCGCGCACACGAGTGACGAGCGTGCCCTTGCCTGCACCTGACGGTCCAGAAATCACAAAGAGCTTTGAATCCTGAGCGCTCACTTATTTGGTCAGCTGCTCGAGGAGCTGCTCGCGCTGACGGACGCCGAGGCCCTGGACGCGACGGGTAGCGGAGATGCCGAGCTCCTCCATGATCTTGGCGGCCTTGGCCTTGCCATAACCAGGCAGAGACTCGATGAGGGTGGAAACCTTCATGCGGGAAGCGATGGGATCATCGGAGTTGAGCACGGACTCGAGGGACTTCTCGCCCTTCTTGATCTGCTCGCGAAGCTCAGCGCGGGCGTGACGTGCGGCGGCAGCCTTCTCAAGAGCCTGCTTACGCTGCTCGTCGGTAAGCTGAGGGAGTGCCATTCGAACCTCCAAATAGTTGGGTTATATCTGATGCAATAATTGGCATTTTAGCACGTCAAACGCACTAAATGCCCAATCGACGGCTCCATAGGTTAGACGATACCTGCGAAAAGTGCAATATACGGAGGTCAAAGTTGAGCCCCTGACCTGTGATTCCACACAAAGGATGGGAAAGTTTTCGCAGGCACAAGGGCTAATTTGTGCTAATAAGGCCCAAAAGTGGTGACTTGAGGGAATCTTTTACGCGACGTTTTCGACCAGCTCGGCGACGATGGCGTCAAAGGCCGCAACCGGATCGTCGGAGCCGGTAATAGGACGGCCCACCACGATGTGGCTCGCACCGCGCTCGATAGCCTGGGAAGGTGTCGCCACACGGGATTGATCGCCCAGGGCGGCACCCACCGGACGCACACCCGGAGTCACGATCAGCGCGTCGGGGCCGAGTAGCTCACGCATGTCGTGAGCCTCCATCGGCGAGCACACGATACCGTCGATGCCGTTAGCCTGAGCGAGCTTTGCCAGGCGAGCGGCCTCCTCGGCCACGGGCGACTCGACGCCGATCTCCGCCAGCGCATCCTGATTCATGCTCGTAAGTACGGTGATGGCGACGAGCTTGGCGCGGTCCTCGCGCGCCTCCTCGGCACCCTCGCGGCAGGCAGCGAGCATGGCGCCCGAACCCAAGCCGTGGACCGAGAGCAGGTCGGCACCGGCAAGCGAGGCCGAGCGAGCGGCACCGCGCACCTGATGCGGAATGTCATGGAACTTGAGGTCGAGGAAGACCTTAAAGCCCAAATCCTTGAACGTCTTGACAATCTCGGGACCCTCGGCGTAATAGAGCGTCATGCCCACCTTGAGCCAGGCGGCATGGCCCGAAAGCTCATGGGCGAGCTCGAGTGCGCGCTCACGGTCGCAGTCGAGGGCGACGATAACACGGTCACGGGCATCGGTCTCTAGCATTCGAACGCACCTACCAGCTCGTTGATGTCCTTTACGCCCTGGGACTCCGCCCAGGCCTCGAGCTCGTGCGCGATCTTAAGCGAAGCACACGGGTCGACGAAGTTGGCCATGCCGACCGACACGCAGGTGGCGCCGGCCAGGATAAACTCGGCCGCATCCTCGCCAGTCATGACACCGCCGACACCGTTGATGGGGATATCGACGGCCTGGGCGACCTCCCAGACCATGCGCACGGCGATGTGGTGGCACAGCGGGCCCGAAAGGCCGCCCTTGGGCTTGGCCACACGGGACTTGCGGGTGTGCACGTCAATGGCCATGCCCTGGATGGAGTTGATGACCGAAAGGCCGTCGGCGCCGGCAGCCTCGAGGGCGCGGGCGATCTCGGCGACGTTGACCGGAGCCATCTTAACGAACAGCGGCTTATCGGTCACCTTGCGGCAGGCAGCCATAACGGAAGAGGCGCCCTCGGGCGTGGAGCCCATGGCGGCACCGCCGGCGGCAATGTTGGGGCAGCTCACGTTAATCTCATAGCCGGCAGCCCAGGGGCAAAGCTCGACATACATCTCGAGCGCGCGCACGAACTCATCAACGGAGTGACCGGCAACCTGGCAGATGACCTGGCAACCGTCCTTGGAGAGCTGCTCGAGCCACGGACCGGACTCGTGGGCGAAAGCGGCAACACCGGGGTTCTGCAGGCCCACGGAATTGATCATGCCGCCGGGGATCTCGGCCATGCGGGGTGCAGGATTGCCGGGCCAGGGCTCGGCAGCGCAACCCTTGGTGGTGATGGCACCCAGCTGGGAGACATCAAAGAAGTTCTGGAACTGCCAACCGTAGCCAAAGGTACCGGCTGCGGTGTTGATGGGGTTCTGCATCTTGACGCCGCCGAAATCGACGGACATGTTCACGGTACCCACTAGAAGACCACCACCTTGGAAGCATCAAACACGGGGCCGCACATGCAGGCGCCCTTCATACCGTCGACCGTCTCGACATTGCAGGTGTTGCAGGCGCCAAAGCCGCAGCTCATCATGCGCTCGAGCGACACCTCGCAGTACGCGCCGGCCTCGGCGGCAGCGGCGGCGACTTTCTTCATCATAACGGCGGGCCCACAGCTGGCGACATAGTCGTAACCGCCCTTGCCGAGCAGCTCAGCGGCAGGATCGGTGCATAAGCCATGCGTACCCAACGAGCCGTCGTCGGTGCACACGTTGACCGTGGCCCCCAGCGCGCGGAACTCATCGACGCCCACGACCTTGGACGCGGTGCCAAAACCCAGGCACACGTCAACGGCCACGCCCTGCTCGGCAAGCATGCCAGCGAGGCACAGCACGGGCGGAACACCGATGCCGCCCGCCACGAGCAGCGCCTTCCTGGTGCCCTCGGGTACCAGCCAGCCGCGGCCGCCAGGGCCCAACAGGTTGGACTTGGAGCCGGGGCCCATCTGCGACAGACGACGGGTGTCGTCGCCCACGACGGCGTACCACAGCTCGACGGTACCGGCCTCGGCGTCAGAGCGATAGAAGCTCAAGGGCACGCGAAGCAGCGAAGAGGCATCGCCGGGCACGGCGATGTTCACAAACTGACCGGGCTTGAGCGCACTTGCAAGCTTAGGGGCCGAAATAACGAGCGAGAAGATGCCGTCGGCGATCTCCTGGTTCGAGACGACCTCGAAGTCGTGCATGCGTGCAGTGGAAGGTGTGGGCATAGACGCTCCAATCCCCCATGCAGTTGCATGGACCAAACGAACAGAAAGCGCGGCACCGCAAGGGCACCGCGCACAAAAGCGATAAGGCTATGCTAGCAGATGCAGCCGTCGGCAAGCGTCTGTTTACCGCCGACAAACACATCGGTGGCACGACCGGTGAGCGTGCGGCCGGCAAAACCGGAGTTCTCGGCGCGCGACTCGTAACCGTCCTCGCCGACCGTCCAGGTGACAGACGCGTCGAAGACGGTCAGGTCGGCAACAGAGCCCGCCTTGACCTGAACCTGATCAAGGCCCAGGATCTCACGCGGCTTAATAGCCATGAGCTCGACCATGCGGCCCATACCCATCTTGCCCGTGTTGACCAGCTCGGTGAGCACGAGCGACAGCGAGGTCTCGAGGCCGATCATGCCAAAGGGCGCGAGCTCGAACTCACGGGCTTTCTCCCACGGCGTGTGGGGAGCGTGATCGGTGACGATGACGTCGACGGTGCCGTCGATGACACCCTGGCGGATGGCCTCGGCATCCTCGTCGGTACGCAGCGGCGGGTTAACCTTGAGCGAGGTGTTGTAGGTCTCGTCCAGGTCGTTCTCGGTCAGGAACATGTGGTGCGGGGTGGCCTCGCAGGTAACCTGAACGCCAGCGGCCTTGCCGGCACGCACGAGCTCCAGGCCATGGGCGGTGGAGATGTGCTGGATGTGCAGCTTGGCACCGGTCAGTTTGGCGATCTCGATGTCGCGGGCGATCTGGAGCTCCTCGCCGGCAGCCGGCCAGCCCTCGAGGGCCAGACGAGTCGAAACCTTGCCCTCGTTGATCTGGCCGTGGCCGACCAGGTCCTCGTCCTGGCAATGGCTCATGAAGACCTTGCCGAACATCTTGCCGTAGTCCATGCAGCGACGGAGCATGCCTGCACCCTGCACGCCGCGACCGTCGTCGGTGAAGGCGACGGCGCCGTGGGCGACCATATCGCCCATCTCGGACATAGCCTCGCCCTTAAGACCGCGGGTCATGGCGCCAGAAGGATAGACGCGGCAGTGGCCGACCTCGGCAGCGCGGGACTTGACGAACTCAACAACGGTACCGTTATCGGTAACGGGGTCGGTGTTGGGCATGGCGCACACGCCAGTGAAGCCGCCCTTGGCAGCTGCGCGGGTGCCGCTCTCGATGTCCTCTTTGACCTCGTAGCCGGGCTCGCGCAGGTGGACGTGCATGTCCACCAGGCCAGGGACAAGGTACTTACCGGAAAGGTCGCGGACCTCGGCTCCCTCGGCGGCGAGGTTCTCGCCGACCTCGGCGATCTTGTCGCCGTCGATCAGGACGTCAACGACCCCGTCAAGCTCGACGGACGGATCGACGACGTGGGCATTCTTAAGAAGCAAGGCCATTATCGGCACCTCCAAGCAGCAGATACAGGATAGCCATACGCACGCAGATACCGGCGTAGACCTGCTCCAGGATGACGGAGCGTTGCGGGTGGTCGGCCATATAGGAGTCGAACTCGACGCCGCGGTTGATGGGGCCCGGGTGGCAAATGATCGCGTCGGGCTTCATGAGCTTCTCACGGTCCTTGGTCAGGCCGAAGAGCTTGTGGTACTCGCGAATGGTCGGGAACGGGGCACCCTCGAGGCGCTCCTGCTGTACGCGCAGCATGTAGACGACGTCCAGCTCGGGCAGGACGGAATCGAGGTCGCTCGTCACGTGGTCGCAGCCCAGAACCTCGGGCGCCGGCGGCAGCAGCGTGCCGGGGGCGACGGCGTAGGTCTCGCAGCCCATGATCTTCAACGCGGGGATCAGCGAGCCGCAGACGCGGGAGTGGGCGATGTCGCCGACGACGGCGACTTTCAGACCGTGGAAGTCACCCTTGTGCTCCCAGATGGTGTACAGGTCGAGCAGAGCCTGCGTGGGGTGGTTGTGCTTACCGTCACCGGCGCAGATAACACTCGCGGGCGAATTCTGCGTGACGATGTAGGGAGCACCGGCATGTTTGTCGCGCACGACGATGCAGTCGATCTTGTAGGCGTTGAGCGTCTCGACGGTATCGACGAGGCTCTCGCCCTTGACCGTGGAGGTCGAGGAGCCGCCAAAGTTGAGGCTGTCGGCCGAAAGACGCTTCTCGGCGAGCTCGAAGGAGCTGCGGGTACGCGTCGAGGGCTCATTGAACATATTGACGATAGTCTTGCCCTTGAGCGTGGGGACCTTCTTGATGGCACGCTCGTTGACCTCGGAGAACGCCTTGGCGGTCTCGAGGATGAGCTTGATGTCCTCTTCGGAGTACTCGGTAATGTCGATCAGGTGCTTATGATTGAACGCCACGGTACTACTCACCTCCCAGCGGCGCGGAGCCCACGTGGGAACCCGGCGCGACGTCGTTGATCTCGACAGCGGTACGGCCGTCGACTTCCTTCATATATAGGTGCACGTTCTCCTCGTGCGACGAGGGAACGTTCTTGCCGACAAAGTCCGGCGAGATAGGGAGCTCGCGGTGACCGCGGTCAACGAGAACTGCCAGCTCGATGCGGCTCGGACGGCCCAGGTCCATAACGGCGTCCAGAGCGGCGCGGATGGTGCGACCCGTGTACAGGATGTCGTCCACCAAAACGACGCGCTTGCCGTCGACGCTGAAGGGAATGTTGGTAGCGTGGATCGCGGGAGCGAAGTTAGTCGCATAGTCATCGCGATAGAAGCTGATGTCCAGGCTGCCGAGCGGAACGTCAACACCCTCGATCTCCTTGATCGCCTCGGCGAGCTTCTTTGCCAGAAGGTCGCCGCGCGTGACGATGCCGACCAGAGCGAGGTCTTCACAGCCCTCGTTGCGCTCGAGAATCTCGTGCGCGATGCGGGTCATCGCTCGGTTGACGGCGGTCTCGTCCATGATGACCGCCTTGGGGGAAGTCGTGCCCATCGATCTCCTTCCTCACATGTCTTGACTGCTGATACAGTCAAAAAAATAGATGCCCGACCGCTCAAAGCGGACCAGACACCCACAGGAAGGACTGCTCTATGGCAGCAATATAAATCCATGTGGGTATCTCGTACCCCTTTAATGGTCAAGGGATAGTGTAGCCAACCCCGAGCTTAATTGCGAGCATTAATACGGAGCAATCCGCAAACGGACTCAACGCTCCATAAACCTATATATATTTGCGGGACAAGCTTGAAAACGTCGATGCGAGCTGGCATAATCCCCTCTGCTACACGCAAATCGGATCTACGTCCAGGGCCGTAGCGTGGGCACTATCGCCATAAGAGAAATATCTCTGTGTAGATTACGCACAGGGAGCTGCTTCTGTGCTATAGTTCAGGCTTGTTTGTTAACGCGACATGTTCGTTTGTCGCCCAAGGAGGGTCAGTTATGTCCAAAGTTTGCGAAGTTTGCGGTAAGCACCCCGTTGCCGGTCGCTCCATCAGCCACTCTCACCGCGTCACCAACCGTAAGTTCCGCCCCAACATCCAGCGCGTCTACGTCGTCGTCGATGGTCACCGTCGCAAGATGAACGTTTGCTCCACCTGCCTTAAGTCTGGCAAGGTTGCGCGCTCCTAAATAAGGTCTTACCAACAAGTACCTCGGACTCTCCGGGTCAAAGACCTCGCGTTCACATAGAACTTACCAAAGGCGTCCTCTCTTATGGAGGGCGCCTTTTTGCACTCATTGGGCACTCATTGGGGACAGACTTACATGGGTGCTTTCACTCATTGGGGACAGACATAATGCGTGTCTGCGGCGCCCCGACTAGCTCCGCCCCTGCCTCACGCAGCTTCCTTCCAGCCCGCAGTGGCCTTGGTCACACTTGTAGCGCCGATACCGGTGATACGGGCAATTTGCTTGACCGTGAGATGTGCCTGCCTGAGCCTCAGCAGGCAGGCATCGCGTTCGGGGCGTGGCAGGGCCTTAAGCAGCGTAGGATCTATGCTCGGCAGGACTTCGCGCGCAACGGAAAGGGCCTCCTCATCGGGGATCCGACGACGTGGAAGAACCTCCACCGACCAGATGCGCCCGGCAACTTCCTTGAGATGCTCGCAATAGCAACGGGAGCCTCCGACAATATCGAGCATAGGGGCCGCATCACAAATGTCAAAGGGATCGTAGCCCAGCTGATATGCCTTGAAGCTTGACCATCGGTACGCCTCGAGTGAGTCGAGCGCACCTTTCACAGGATTGAGATGGATATAATCGAGCAGCTGCACCGCCATAACAGGTCCAGAACAGCGAAATGGCAAAACGATGTCTGTCCCGAATGAGTGAAAGCACTCATATAAGTCTGTCCCCAATGAGCGGGCCGATGCCAGGCAGATATTTTTAATTAAAACGCTTCAGTATATTGAAGCGTTTTAGTGTGCCTTTTACGGGAATCTTACCGTTCGCCGAATAATTTCTTGCTATCATGCAACACGTAGGGTAAATCTCCGATCGCAAGGAGACACAAATGGTGAAAAAGTCACCGGAAAACACTACTCCCGCAATTGTGGACAACGTAGAGGCGCTTGAGGCTAAACTCGCTCAGATGCGAGAGGCCCAGGCGCTTTTTGCTACGTACACGCAGGAGCAGGTCGACAAGATCTTCTACGAGGCCGCCATGGCCGCCAACAAGGCTCGTATCCCGCTGGCGAAGATGGCCATCGAGGAGACCGGTCGCGGCGTTCTTGAGGACAAGGTCATCAAGAACCACTACGCCGCAGAGTACATCTACAACGCTTACAAGAACACCAAGACCTGTGGTGTCATTGAGCGCGACGAGGCCTACGGCATCACCAAGATCGCTGAGCCCATCGGCATCGTGGGCGCCGTCATCCCGACGACCAACCCCACCTCCACCGCGATCTTCAAGACGCTGATCAGCCTGAAGACCCGCAACGCCATCATCATCTCCCCGCACCCGGCTGCCGCCAAGTGCACCATCGCCGCCGCCAAGCTCGTGCTTGACGCCGCCGTCAAGGCCGGCGCCCCCGAGGGCATCATCGGCTGGGTCGATGTCCCCTCCATCGAGCTGACCAACATGGTCATGCGCGATGTCGACATCATCCTCGCCACCGGTGGCCCGGGCATGGTCAAGGCCGCCTACTCCTCGGGCAAGCCCGCCCTGGGCGTTGGCGCCGGTAACACCCCGGTCGTCATCGACGACACCGCCGACGTGCTGCTCGCCGTCAACTCCATCATCCACTCCAAGACCTTCGACAACGGCATGATCTGCGCTTCCGAGCAGTCCGTGACCGTCATCGACACCATCTATGACCAGGTTAAGGCCGAATTCCAGAAGCGCGGCTGCTACTTCGTCAAGCAGGGTGCCGAGATGGAGGCCCTGCGCGGCGCCATGTTCAAGAACGGCGCTCTCGATCACCGCATCCCCGGCATGGCTGCCGCCAAGATCGCGGAACTCGCCGGTATCGAGGTTCCCGCCAAGACCAAGATCCTGATCGCCGAGGTCACCTCCACCGACCCCGCCAAGGAGGAGTTCTCCCACGAGAAGCTCTCCCCTGTCCTGGCCATGTATCACGCCAAGGACTTCCAGGAGGCCGTCGACAAGGCCGAGCACCTGGTACTCGCCGGTGGCCCGGGCCACACCGCCTCTCTGTACGTGCATCCCGCCCAGGCCGAGAAGATCAGCCTGTTCGAGCATGTCATGAAGGCCTGCCGTATCGTCATCAACACCCCGTCCTCGCACGGCGGCATCGGTGACCTGTACAACTTTGGCATGAAGCCGTCTCTGACCCTGGGCTGCGGCTCCTGGGGCGGCAACTCCGTCTCCGAGAACGTTGGGGTGAAGCACTTGATCAACGTTAAGACTGTGGCCGAGCGCCGTGAGAACATGCTGTGGTTCCGCGCTCCCGAGAAGGTCTACTTCAAGAAGGGTTCCACGCCCGTCGCTCTCGACGAGCTGGGCAGCGTCATGGGCAAGAAGCGCGCCTTTATCGTCACCGACCAGTTCCTCTTCAAGAATGGCAACACCCGCGCCATCGAGGCCAAGCTGGACGAGATGGGCATCGCCCACGACTGCTTCTACGACGTCGAGCCCGATCCGTCGCTGCAGTGCGCACGTCGCGGCGCCAAGCAGATGGCTCTCTTTGAGCCGGACGTCATCATCGCCGTCGGTGGTGGCTCCGCTATGGACGCCGGCAAGATCATGTGGATGATGTACGAGCACCCCGAGTGCAAGTTTGAGGACATGGCCATGGACTTCATGGACATCCGCAAGCGTATCTTCACCTTCCCCGAGATGGGCAAGAAGGCCTACTTCGTCGCCGTCCCGACCTCTTCGGGCACCGGTTCCGAGTGCACGCCGTTCGCCATCATCACCGACAAGGAGACCGGCATCAAGTGGCCGCTCGCCGACTACGCGCTGCTCCCCAACATGGCTATCGTTGACGCCGACAACTGCATGACCGCCCCGCGCGGCCTGACCGCCGCCTCCGGCATCGACGTCATGACCCACGCCATCGAGTCCTATGTCTCCATCATGGCCTCCGACTACACCAAGGGCCTCTCCGAGCGCGCTGCCAAGCTCGTCTTCGAGAACCTGCCCTCCAGCTTCGAAAACGGCGCCAAGGACCCGCATGCCCGCGAGGAGATGCACAACGCCTCCTGCATGGCCGGTATGGCCTTCGCCAACGCCTTCCTGGGCCTCAACCACTCCATGGCCCACAAGCTCGGTGCCTTCCATCACCTGCCCCACGGCATCGCCAACGCCATCATCCTGACTCGCGTCATGCGCTACAACGCCGCCGAGGCCCCCGTCAAGATGGGCACGTTCTCCCAGTATCCTTACCCCAACGCGCTGCACAACTACGCCGAGATGGCCAAGTACTGCGGCATCGAGGGCAAGGACGACAAGGAGGTCTTCGAGAACTTCATCACGAAGCTCGAGGAGCTCAAGGACTTCATCGGTGTCAAGAAGACCATCGCCGACTACGGTGTTGACGAGCAGTACTTCCTCGACACCCTCGACGAGATGACCGAGCAGGCATTCAACGACCAGTGCACCGGCGCTAACCCGCGCTACCCGCTCATGAGCGAGATCAAGGAGCTCTACCTGGACGCCTACTATGGCCGCGAGCCCCAGGACTACGCCGTCTGCTAGTTTTTAGCACGGTTATTTCGACGGGGGTGAACGGGCGCACGCACGCCCCCGCCGCTGCTTCTATCGCATCGTTGAAAGGATGCAATCATGCTGCTCCCCGAATCCAAGACCGAGCTCGTCCGTCGCGGCAACAAAGTCGTTTACGACCTGGGCGACAAGATCGTCAAGGTCTTTAACGAGACCAAGCCCGTCTCCGACGTGTTCAACGAGGCTTTGAATCTTGCCCGCATCAATGAGTGCGGCATCCGCAGCCCCAAGGCTCTCGAGGTTTCTCAGCTCGAGAACGCCAACGGCTGGGCGCTCGTGACCGAGAAGGTTCCGGGCACCACCCTTGCCGAGAAGATGACTGCCGAGCCCCAGCGCTTTGGTGAGTACCTCGAGATGTTCGTCGACCTCCAGATCGAGATCCACAGCTACACCTCCCCGCTGCTCAACCGCCAGCGCGACAAGTTCGCCCGCATGATCGACAGCCTCGATCAGCTCAATGCCACCACGCGCTACAACCTTCAGGAGCGTCTGGACGGCATGACCAAGGAGTTCAAGGTCTGCCACGGCGACTTCAACCCTTCCAACGTCATCGTTGGCGACGACGGCCAGCTGTACGTCTGTGACTGGGCACACGCCACCCAAGGCTCCCCTGCCGCCGACGTTGCCACCACCTACCTGCTCTTTGCCCTCAACAGCAAGGACCAGGCCGAGGCCTACCTGGAGCTCTACTGCGATCGCGCCGACATGCCCATGCAGGTCGTGCGTCAGTGGACGAGCATCGTCGCCGCTTCCGAGCTCGCTCGTAAGCGCAACGTGAACGATGAGTTCCTTAAGAACTGGATCGACGTCGTCGATTATCAGTAATATCTGAGCGATTTATTTCGCATCGGAGGCACAAAGGAAAACCCCGCAGCTCGCATGGGCTGCGGGGTTTTCCTTTTAGCAACAAATGTCCCTTAGACGCAAGAGCGGCCCTGCATCTCTACCTCGAGAGATGCAGGGCCGCTTAAAAAGTGCACTAAACGCAGCGGGCTCGATTAACGGCGTGCTGCTTTCACAAGCTCGGAAACCTTGGCGACAACCTCATCGATCGCCACATCCTCGCGCTCGCCCGTGGCACGATCCTTGAGCTCGACGGTGCCGTTCTTAAGGCCGCGCTTGCCGAGCACCACCTGATAAGGGAAGCCCATAAGGTCGTTGTCGGCAAACTTAAAGCCGGGACGCTCGTCACGGTCGTCAACGACAACCTCGATACCCTCGGCGCACAGACCCTCGACGATTTGATCGCAAACAGAAGCGCACTCCTCCTTCTTGGGGTCGAGCGGAATCACCGCAACCTCGTACGGGGCAACGGAGACCGGCCAAACGATACCGTGCTCGTCGTTGTGCTGCTCCACGACGGCAGCGAGCGAGCGGGACACGCCCACGCCGTAGCAACCCATGATAAGCGGCTTCTCCTTGCCGTCCTCGTCCATAAAGGTGGCACCCATGGCCTCGGAGTACTTGGTACCCAGCTGGAAGACCTGGGAAACCTCGATGCCGCGAGCAGCGGAGAGCGGCTTGCCGCAGTGCGGGCAAGGGTCGCCGGCAACGACGGTAACCAGGTCGGCCCACTCGTCGACGGTAAAGTCGCGCTCGGGGCAGGCACCGGTAAAGTGATAGTCGACTTCGTTGGCACCGCAGGCCCACTGCTTGGACTCGCGCAGGCTCTCATCGCAGACCAGACGAATGCCCTCGGGCAGGTTAACCGGTCCGATAAAGCCCTTATGCAGCCCGTAGGTCTGGAGCTCCTCGTCGGTCATCATGCGATAGCCCTTGCCAAAGACATGCTCGGCCTTGCAGTCGTTGAGCTCATGATCGCCCGGAACGATGGCCACAACCGGCTTGCCCTCGGCGTCGATGAGAGCCAGCGACTTGCGCGTACCGTTCTCGGGGAAGCCGAAGAACTTGGCGACGGCCTCGATGGTGCCCATACCCGGAGTCTCGACCTTGGTGAGTGTGCCGTCGCCGGGGCCCTCGGTCACAACGACCTTGGTGCTTGCCGCCTCGTCATCGGCAGCAAAGCCACAATCGTCGCAGTAGACCAGCGAAGCCTCGCCGGCCTCTGCCAGCGCCATGAACTCGACGGAGGTATCGCCACCGATCTCGCCGGAATCGGCGACGACGGGCAGGGCCTTGATGTAGCAGCGCTCGCAGATATTGGCGTAGGCCTGCTTCATCTTGTCGTACTCCTCCTGCAGGCTCTCCTGCGTGGCAGAAAAGCTGTAGGCGTCTTTCATGATGAACTCGCGACCGCGCATCAGGCCAAAGCGGGGACGGAACTCGTCGCGGAACTTGTCCTGGATGTGATAGAGATTCACCGGCAGTTGCTTGTATGAACGCAGCTCGTTGCGCACCAGGGCAGTCACGGTCTCCTCGTGCGTGGGGCCGAGCACGAACTCGCGGCCGTGGCGGTCATCAAAGCGCACGAGCTCCTTGCCATAGGCATCGATACGGCCGGACTCACGCCACAGCTCGGCATCGACCATGATGGGCATCATGAGCTCCTGGGCGCCAGCGGCGTCCATCTCGTCGCGCACGATGTTCTCAATCTTGCGAATCGAGCGCCACGCGAGCGGCAGATAGGAATAGAGACCGGCGGCCTCCTTGCGGATCATACCGGCACGGAGCAGCAGGCGATGGCTCGCAAGCTCAGCGTCGGCCGGATCCTCTTTGAGCGTCGGAGCATACAGCTTAGACATATACATTGCTCGGGTCATTTATTTCTCCTCAATAAGCTTGTCGACCTCGGCCATAAGCGCGTCGACAATTTGGTCCTCCGCTACTTTACCAATGATCTGGCCGTGCGAAAAGAGCAGGCCCTGACCACGTCCGCAAGCAACGCCCAGGTCGGCATCAGAAGCCTCACCGGGGCCATTGACGGCACATCCCATGACGGCAATCGAAAGCGGCGCGGCACAGTTCTTGAGCCGCTCGGTTACTTCCTCGGCGATTGCGATCAGATTAACCTGACAGCGGGCGCACGTTGGGCACGAGACAATCTCGGGGCCGCGGCGACGAAGGCCCAGCGACTGCAAAATTCCCCAGGCGACCGGCGGCTCCTCAACCGGATCGGCCGTGAGCGAAACGCGCATGGTGTCACCGATTCCCTCGGACAGCAGGATTCCAAGGCCCACCGAGCTCTTGATGGTGCCCTGCAGCTTGGTACCCGCCTCGGTTACACCCAGGTGGAGCGGAACGTGGGGAATCTCACGCGACAGGGCACGATAGGTGTCGAGCGTCGTCTGCACGCTATGGGCCTTGGCCGAAAGCACAATGTTCGTAAAGCCGCGGTCTTCAAAATGCTTGACGAAACGTTCGCTCGACATCACGAGCTTCTCGGGCTGCGTGAGGTCGTCGCGCTCAGCGATATCCTGCTCAAGCGAACCAGCATTGACGCCGATACGAATCGCACAGCCCGCGGCACCCGCAGCATCGATCACCGCGTCAACCTTGGCCCAATCGCCGATATTGCCGGGATTGATGCGCAGCTTGGCAGCACCGGCCTCAACGGCACCAATGGCGAGCTTATGGTTAAAGTGGATATCGGCAACGATCGGCACCGGAGACTCGGCACAGATGGTGCGGAAACCCTCAAGCGCGGCCTCGGTAGGCACGCTCACGCGCACGATATCGCAGCCAGCCTGCGCCAACGCGCACACTTGCGCAAGCGTTGCCTGGGCATCAGCGGTATCGGTGCAGGTCATGGATTGGACCGCCACCGGCGCGCCTCCACCGATCTGCACGCCGCCCACATGCACGGGGCGCGTCAACTCGCGAGGCAAAGGATGGGATAAAGACAATCCAAACACTCCCCTACAGAATAAATCGAAGGATGTCGGAACGAAGCATATAGACAAACAGCAGCGCAAAGAGCGCGATGCCCACATAGCTCACAATCGTCTGGACCTTGAGCGGAAGCTCGCGGCCCGCAATCTTTTGAATGATCTCGATGACCAACTTGCCGCCATCGAGTGGCGGGATGGGCAGCAGGTTCATAAAGCCAAGCGAGAACGAAATGAGGGCGGCAAACGAAAGGAACGTGGCAGGGCCGGCAGCAGCAGCTTGTGAGGACATAACGCTAATACCCACGATCGAAGAGGACTGATCGAGAATCTCCATCGTATGCTGAGGCTGGAGCAGGCGCATCACGACCTGCGCTGTCTGCACGACATAGGAGAACGACAGGCGAGCCGACGTGATGGGGTCTAAACGGACCACCTGCGTAGAGACATACACACCTAGGCGTTCGTCCTCTTTGAGCGCAACCGTGGTCGAATGCTTCTTGCCGTCGCGCTCGTACTCAATGGCTATATCGTCCTTACCGGCAGCCTTGCCAATGGCATCGTAAACGTCCATCCAGGTAGAGCACGATACTCCGTCGACCGAAAGAATCGCGTCGCCATCCTCGATTCCCGCCGCGGAGGCAATCGAGCCTTCATCAACCTGGCCGATCACATTGGTGTCCACCGGCACCGTGACACCCGCGATGGAATAGATGCTCATAAGGAGCAAAAAGCCCGTCAGGATATTGACGATAATGCCCGCAAGCAGCATAAAGGCACGCTTGACAAAGACCTGACCCAAATAGGTGTGCGAGCGCTCGCGTGCAAGGAATTCGGCCTCGCCGCACGGCAGTTCCCATACATCGCCCTCGGCAGTCGCGTGCTCGCGATCGAACCGACGGCCGTCAAAGGTGGTATAACCCGCCGCATCACGCGGCAGGGTCTGGTACTTGGTGGGATAGTAACCAGGCGAAGGCTTTTCTCCTTCTTCATACCAAGGAGCTATGGAGCCCCAACCCAGCAGCAAAGCACAGGCCTCGAGCACATCCTCCTCGGACAGCTCAAGCTCGACGGCAAGATCGGCCACCGTCACACGGCCGTGGCGATAGATGGCGGCAAGCACGCGATCGGCATACGAGACATCGGTCGGATCCATGCCACAGATGGCAGCATACCCACCCAGCAACAGCGGGGTCACGCCAAACTTGGTGCCGATCCGACGAGACGTATGGTGAATATCAAAGCGACACGGCAGGCCCAAAAAGAACTCAGTCACCCGGACGCCGCAGGCACGCGCCGCCAAAAAGTGGCCGCCCTCGTGCAAAAACACGAGGACGGAAAGCATCAGCAGGCCCCAAAAGACCGATGAGAGAACGCTCAGAACAGTTTCCATAAAACGAAAAAGTAATCCTTATGGGTTAAGAACGGGTTGCGACGAGCACTTGCGCAGCCTTTTCACGCGCCCACGCATCGATACCGCGAAGCTGTTCAAACGAATCGACCGTCTGCGCATCATGCGCATCCATACAGGATTCCACGATGCGATCGATATCGGTAAAACTGCAGCCATCATGCAGGAAGGCATCGACGGCGACCTCGTTGGCGGCATTGAGCACGCACGGCATGGTGCCGCCCGTCTTGCCCGCACGCTCGGCCAGCGCCAGGCAGCGGAACGTATCCATGTCGGCCGCATCAAAGGTAAGCTGACCCAACTCGCGGAAATCGATGCGCGGAGCCGGAGTATCCCAGCGCTCGGGATACGAGAAGGCAAACTGGATGGGAATGCGCATGTCAGATGCCCCGAGATGCGCCATCACGGAGCCGTCGGCAAATTCGACCATCGAATGAATCTTTGACTGGCGCTGAACGACCACGTTGATAAAGTCGAGGTCGCAACCGAAGAGGTGCATCGCCTCGATACGCTCCAGGCCCTTGTTCATGAGGGTAGCGGAGTCAATCGTGATCTTGGCACCCATAGCCCAAGTGGGATGCGCCAGGGCATCGGCGCGCGTCACACGGTCGAGTTCCTCGCGCGAACGGCCAAAGAACGGACCGCCCGAGCAGGTAAGCCAAATACAATGGGCCTCGCGGGGATTCTCACCCAGATAGCACTGGTAAATTGCAGAGTGCTCGGAATCGACCGGGATAAGCTGACCGGGCTGAGCCAACGGCATCAGCAGGTCACCGCCAACAACGAGCGACTCCTTATTGGCAAGGGCAAGGCGCTTATTCGAGGTCAAGGCCGCGTGGCTCGCCTCGAGACCGGCGGCGCCCACAATAGCGACAAGCACGCAGTCAACATCGTCGCGACGCGCGAGCTCGCAAACCGCTTGCGCACCTACGCCGAGCTCCGTTCCCTCGGGCAACTCCTGCAGCACGGCGTCATCGCCATGAGCGACATCGGCCACGGCAACCGCCGGAACCGAGAACTCGCGGGCAGCGGCAACGAGCTCAGTGGTACTGGAATTAACGGAAAGCGCCGTCACCTGCAGACGATCGGCATGCTGACGGCAAACATCGAGCGCCTGGGTACCGATAGAGCCCGTACAGCCCAGGATGGCAACGCGAAGGCGTCCATCGGGACCATACGTCGTCTGGAAGGACATTACAGCACGCCTCCGATCATCAGCATCAGCTGCGCGGTGATGCAGCCGAAGATAAGCGAATCGCTACGATCGAGCATGCCGCCGTGGCCCGGGATAAGGTTGCCGGAATCCTTGACGCCCACACCGCGCTTGATGCGCGACTCGATAAGGTCGCCGATAACGCCCAGGATGGACACAACCACGCCGCAAAGCAGCGCATAGGGCAAGCTCAGCTTATAGAGATGCGTCACCCACAAAATGAGCCAGATGAGAACCGAGCCCAAGATGCCACCAACAAAGCCCTCCCAGCTCTTGTTGGGAGAGATCTTGGGGACCATCTTGTGTTTGCCGATACGACTGCCCACGATGTAGGCAAACGAATCGGAGACCCAAAGGGACGCGCAAACACCCACTGAAAGCAGGGCGCCGGCAAAACCGGGCACGGCATCGCGCAGCAGCACAATAGCCGACAGCATAAAGCCTGTGTAGATGGGACCCATGAGCGTCACGGCCACATCAGAGATGCGGGTACGCGGCGACCAAACATACCAAATGCCCACCGCGAGCATCAGTGCGAAAAGCAGGGCGTTCAGCAAAAGCGAATCGCCAAGCGCCGATAACGGAAAGAGCACGGCGGCAATAATGCCCAGATGCTCGTTGGCGACCTTGCCATCGAGCCTCGTCATACGGAAAAACTCAAAGCAGCAAAGGCCGCTCATGACAGAGACAAAAATGGCGGTGGGCACGATACCCAAAACCAGGCACAGGATAAAGACGACGGCGTAGACGATACCGGCGGCGGCACGGGTAATAAAGCCCGCAAGCCACGAACCGGTGCCGCTCTTCGCTGCAGGCGCTCCCGCAGTGGCAGCTTTGCGCGCAGGCGTCTTGGGAGCAGATGCCTTGGGACGATCGGACACGATTAAGCCTCCTCGGTCTTGCTCAGTCCACCAAACCTACGGTCACGGCCCTGATAGGCCAAAATGGCGTCGACAAGGCCCCAACGATCAAAGTCAGGCCAATAGGTATCGGTGACATAGAACTCGGAATAAGCCACCTGCCACAGCAGATAGTTCGAAAGGCGAAGCTCACCAGAGGTGCGAATGACCAGCTCGGGATCGGGAAGACCGGCGGTGTACAGGTGCGAAGCAACCATATCATCGTCGATAGCAGCAGGGTCGATCTTGCCGGCGGCGGCATCGAGCGCAAGCTGACGGGCGGCACGCGTAATCTCGGCACGAGCGCCGTAGTTGACAGCAAGCGCCAGCGTCATACCGGTGTGATCGGCGCACTCGGCAAGACCGCATTCAAAAACGTCGCGGGTCTTCTTGGGCAGCGCGGAAATATCACCCAAAAAGACAACGCGGACGTTTTCGCGCTTCAGAAGCGGCAGCTCATCGATAAACGTCTTGGCAAACAGATGCATCAAGACGTTGACCTCATGCTGCGGGCGGTTCCAGTTTTCGGTTGAAAACGCATAGGCGGAAAGCACGTCGACACCCAGACGCACGCAGGCGGTAATGATCTCACGAAGGGAGACGATACCCGCCTTGTGACCCTCGGTACGGGCAAGACCTCGCGCCGTAGCCCAGCGACCGTTACCGTCCATGATGCACGAGATATGGCGCGGAATGTTATTGAGGTCAAGGTCGGAAAAACCGACGCCCGCAGGGGCGTCGGCAAAGTACTCGACCAGTTTGTTCTCGTCGTATTGCACCTTAGATCTCCATGACCTCGGCTTCTTTTTCCTTCAGAAGCTCCTCGACCTTGGCGACATACTCGTCGGTATGCTTCTGCACCTTGGCCTGCTCACGGCGGACGTCGTCCTCGGTAAGCTCCTCATCGCGCTCGAGCTTGTTGTTAAAGTCGCGACGGATGTTACGGATAGACACCTTGGCCTGCTCGGCGTACTCGCGGCACTCCTTGACGAGCTCGCGACGGCGCTCCTCGGTGGGAGCCGGGAACGGAAGACGAACAACGGTGCCATCGGAGTTGGGGGTAATACCCAGATCGGAAGCGCCGATGGCCTTGACGATGGCGTTGATAAGCGCCTTATCCCACGGCTCGATGAGCAGCATGTGGGCCTCGGGGGTCTTTACGGCGGCAACCTGCGTGACCGGCGTGGGAACACCGTAATAATCGACGGTGATGTCGGACAGAATGTTAGCGTTGGCTCGGCCGGTGCGGACCTTGGAGAAGTTATGCTTGAGGGACTCGAGCGACTTGTCCATGTGGGCGGTGATGTTCTCTGCCATGCTTAATCCTCCTGATAGACGAGCGTGCCGACGGGCTCACCCGAAAGCGCGCGCTTGACGTTGTCCTCGCCATCGATGTTGAGGACCAAAATGGGCATACGGTTATCCTGGCACAGGGCCGTAGCCGTGGAATCCATAACCTGCAGGCCGCGGACGAGCACCTCGTGATAGGTGATCTTGTCAAAGCGGACGGCATCGGCGCACTTGACGGGATCCTTGTCGTAGATACCGTCGACCTTGGTGGCCTTAATCAGAATCTCCGCACCGATCTCGCAAGCGCGAAGAGCCGCGGCGGTGTCAGTCGTAAAGTACGGATTGCCCGAGCCGGCTGCGAAGATAACGACATTGCCCTTGGAGAGGTGATTGATGGCGCGACGACGAATATAGGGCTCGCAAATCTCGTTCATCTGGATGGCACTCATAACGCGGCAGGGAACATCGTTATGCTCGAAGGCATCCTGCAGGGCGAGCGCGTTCATAACGGTTGCAAGCATGCCCATGTAATCGGCCTGAGCACGCTCCATACCGCCGGCAGCTCCAGCCATGCCGCGGAAAATATTGCCGCCGCCGACAACGATGCCGACCTCATGGCCAACGGCGAGCAGCTCCTTGACCTGCTTGGCAAGATGGTCGGTAATCTTGGGGTCGATGCCATAATGGCCATCGCCCATCAGTGCTTCGCCGGAAAGCTTCAGAAGCACGCGTTTATATCGGATGTCGGACAAAGCGATCCTCCTTTAATTAGACTCTCAATATGATATCAAAGGCTCTGCTTAGAGCCATGAAAAAGCAGGCTGTGAGTAAAACCCACAGCCTGCTCATTACCAGCTACAAGAGCTTATTTACTCGCCACGGACCAGACGGTCGAAGGCAACGACGGTAATGGTATCGCCGAGCTCCTTGGAGACCTGCTCAGCGTACTTCTTGATGGTGAGGGAGCTGTCCTTGATGAACTCCTGCTCGGTGAGCACGGACTGCTTGTAGAACTTCTCCAGGCGGCCAACAGCCATCTTCTCCTGGATGGCCTCGGGCTTGCCGGACTCGGCAGCCTGAGCCATGTAGATCTGCTTCTCATGCTCGACGGTCTCGGCCGGAACCTGATCGCGGGTAGCGCAGATCGGAGCGACAGCGGCAACCTGAAGGGCAACGTCGTGGGCAAAGGTCTTGAAGGACTCAGCCTGAGCGGTCTCAGCCTTCTCGAAAGCAAACTCGACGAGGACGCCGATCTTACCACCCATGTGGATGTAAGAAGCGAGAGCGCCGTTCTCAGCCTTGCGGGCGGCGAAGCGAGAGATCTTCATGTTCTCGCCCATGATGTGAATCATCTCGGTGAGCTCGGAGGAAACGGTCTCCTCGCCCATCGGCTTCTCGAGCAGAGCGTCGACATCGGCCGGCTCGGTGGTGGCGACAACCTCGGCGACCTTGGAAGCAAAGCCGGTGAACTTGGCGTTGGAGCCGACGAAGTCGGTCTCGCAGGAGAGCTCGAGCAGAGCGCCGGTCTTGCCATCCTCGGAGACGAACGCGGCGACAGCGCCCTCGTTGGTCTCGCGGCCAGCCTTCTTGGCAGCCTTAGCGAGGCCGTTCTTACGCAGAACGTCAACAGCGGCGTCCATGTCACCGTCAGCCTCGACGAGAGCCTTCTTGCACTCCATCATCGGGGAGTCGGTCATCTCGCGGAGCTGCTTGACCATAGCGGCGGTAATCTGGGCCATTGTGGTTCCTTTCAAAGAGATGAAAAAGACTTAATTAGGACTGATTTACTCGGCCTTGGGCTCAGCGGCCATCTCGGCCTCGGAGACCTGCTCCTTGCCGGAGCCAGCGAGGCAAGCGTCGGCCATGAGCTCGCACATAAGGGTGACAGCGGAGATGGCGTCATCGTTGCAGGGGATGCCATACTCGACCTCGTCGGGATCGGAGTTGGTATCGATCAGAGCGACGACGGGGATGTTCAGGCGCTGGGCCTCCTTGATGGCGTTCTCCTCGCGCTTAGTGTCGATGACGAAGAGAGCCTGGGGCAGACCCTTCATGTCGCGGGCGCCACCGAGGTTGGTCTGGAGCTTAGCGAGCTCCTTACCCAGAACAGCCTGCTCCTTCTTGGGAAGAACAGCCATGCGGCCGTCCTCGACCATGGCCTCGAGCTCCTCCATGCGGTTGATGCGGGAACGGATGGTGACGAAGTTGGTCAGCATGCCGCCGAGCCAACGCTGGTTGATGTAAGGCATGTTGGCGCGCTCAGCGGCGTTCTTGACGGCCTCCTGAGCCTGCTTCTTGGTGCCGACGAACAGCACGTTGCCACCCTTGGCAACGTTCTTGACGAAGGTGTAAGCCTGGTCGGCGTCAAGAATGGTCTGCTTGAGGTCGAGGATGTAGATGCCGTTGCGCTCACCGAAGATGAACGGCTTCATCTTGGGGTTCCAGCGACGGGTCTGGTGACCGAAGTGGCAGCCGGCCTCGAGCAGGGTGCGGATATTAATCTTGGTAGCCATGTTAAACCTCCTGTGGTTTGCCTCCGCGCGGGGTCATCCTCCAAAACCAACCCGGACATGTGCTACCAAAGCCCGGGCACCACGGTATGAAGTAGCCGCGCGTGCGTGATAAAAACCTGTTGCCGTGAAGCAACCCGATGAATGATAGCAGGATTACATCTTTCTGCCAACCCGAAATCAAAACCACACACACGGACGCGCGATCGCATTGGATAGAACCCCTCTCCTGCCTTACTCGCCGCGCGGAAGGGCTTGGGTAACGGCGCGTTTGAGCCGATCGGGCGTGAGATGCGTATAAATCTGCGTGGTGGACAAGCTTGCATGCCCCAGCAACTCCTGGACAGAGCGCAAGTCCGCTCCGCCCTCGAGCAAATCGGTCGCAAAAGTATGGCGCATCGCATGCGGGGCGATATCGGAAGGGATACCCGCAAGCGTCGCCAACATATGAAACCGTCGCCTAAGCATGGCGGCGCTCATACGGTTGCCGCGTGCCGAGATAAACAGCGGATGCACACCGTTCGTACCGTCGCCACGCTTTGCCTGAGCAAGAAGCTCCGGTCTTCCTTCCTCAATATAGCGGCGGGTCACATCGAGAGCACGCCGATACAGGGGCACGATACGCTCCTTGCTCCCCTTACCCCAAAGCCGCAGCGTTCGCTCGGACCAAGCAATGGACTCAACATTGAGTGCCGCAAGCTCGGAGATGCGAGCCCCAGATGCATAGAGCAATTCGAGCATCGCCGCATCGCGCAGTCCCGCAGGCGTTGAAACGTCTGGCGCTGCAAGCAGTGCCTTAACCTGCTGGGTGGTCAGCACCCCGGGCAAATCGCGTGGAAGCTTGGGCGAGGCAATCGCAGAGACAGCGTCTCCATCGATAAGACCCTCGGCAGCCATCCATCGATAGAACGAACGAATGGCAGACAGGTGCGCCGCAATCGTCCTGGGCGCCACCTGCTCGCGCGACAGCTCCGCCAGATACATGCGAACGGTACGTACGTCCGCCGTGCGCGCATCGATATCCCCACGCTCGCACCAAGCGGCAAAACGCTCCAGACGAGAGCCGTAAGCGATAACAGTGTTAGAAGAAAGCCCCTCGACGCGTGCAATATAGGCTATGAACGAGTCGACGGCACCGTACAGGTCAAAGGCTATGGCCGGTCGCCCCCAAACAGGTCGGAGCGCGATTCCAGATAGGAATCCAGGGCCTTAAGGGCGCGATCTGCATAGGCCTGATAGCGCTCACGTTTGCTGCGGCGTTTACCGTCCTCGAGGGGAGGCACCAGGCCAAAATTAACATGCATGGGCTGATATCCGACCGTAGCAGGATCGGTCGCATAGCCCACGAGCGCGCCGAGAGCGCCCACGCGCGGCAGCTCGACAGGAGCAACCTCGATAGCCTCGGCATAGGTATTGAGCGCAGCGAGGAGACCCGTCGCGACCGCTTCCATGTAACCCTCCGTACCGGTAATCTGTCCGGCAAGGCGCACGCCCGTGCCGGGCACGGCGAAGGTCCCATCGAGCACATGGGGAGCATCGACAAAGGTATTGCGATGCATGACGCCATAGCGGAAGAACTCGGCATTCTCCAGACCGGGAACCATATGAAAAACGCGCTTCTGCTCGCCGAAGGTCAGGTTGGTCTGAAAACCAACCAGGTTATAGGCGGTTTTCTCCTTGTTCTCGGCGCGCAGTTGAATCGCCGCCCAGGGACGGCGACCGGTGCGCGGGTCGGTGAGCCCGACGGGCTTCATAGCGCCAAAGCGGATGGCATCCTTGCCCGTGCGCGCAACCTCCTCGGCTGGCTGACAGGCCTGGAAGAGGTCCCCGCCCTCAAAGTCCTTGAGCACCACGCGATCGGCCGTGGTAAGCGCCTCGATAAAGGCCTCGTACTCCTCCTTGTTGAGCGGGGCATTGAGATAGTCGCCACTCCCCTGCTCCTCGTAGCGCGACTGCGAGAACAGCACATCCATATCGAGCGTCGAGGCATCGACAATCGGGGCCGCGGCATCAAAGAACGCCAGGGAATCACCACCGACGAGCTTCATGACCTCCCCGCTCAACGCCGGCGAGCACAAGGGACCCGCGGCGATAACCACATGGCCCTCGGGAATCTGGGTGACCTCGCCGTGAACGACCTCGATATTGGGACGGGCGGCAACCTCGGCCTCGACGAGCTCGGAGAATTTAACACGGTCGACCGCCAAGGCGCCACCAGCGGGAACGGCAGCGCGATGAGCGCAGTCGAGCAGCACCGAACCCATACGCTCGAGTTCGGCCTTCAACAGGCCGGCGGCGGAATCGGGTCGGGTCGACTTAAACGAATTGGAGCAGACGAGCTCCGCCAAGTGATCGGTATGGTGGGCAGGAGAGGTCACCAGCGGCCGCATCTCGCACAGCTTTACGGCAAACCCGCGATCTGCCAGCTGAATCGCGCATTCCGATCCCGCCAGACCGCCACCGATAACCGTCACTTGATCAAACAGCATCTGCAAACACCTTTCTAATTGACACGCTTTCCATTGTGACCGAAGGGCGTCTGAGCGTGAAGCGCAAACTTTGAGGGCGCATACCTTCCATCCATCATGCGCTCGATGAGTCCCTCGAGCTCGAGTGAGCCCAGGAGTTTGAGCACGCCGACGGCATCGAGGGAGACGAGCGCGGCAATGTCATCGACCTTGAGCGGCGAGGCAATGAGCGCGTGCATCACGGCCTGCTGCGTGGGGTCCAGATCGGCGATACCGGGCGCATCGGGACGCGAATAGCGCAGGGTGCCGTATATTCGCGAGATGGCCATCTCAATAGACTCCTCGTCAACAATGCAGCAGGCACCGTTGGCGATGAGGTAGTTGGTCCCACGCGACTCTGGTGACAAAATGGAGCCCGGTACCGCGAGCAGTTCGCGCCCCAGGTCCATGGCGGCCTCCGCTGTCGAGAACGTGCCCGAGGGCATGCCGGCCTCCGACACGAAGAGCGCCTGCGAAAGCGCGGCAATCACCCGGTTACGCCGCGGAAAGGCAAACTTGCGTGGCCCCATACCCCAAGGCGAGATGGACACGACCGCGCCGCCCGTATCGATCGTGCGCGCGATGAGCCCTGCACTCGAGCGCGGGTAAACCACGTCGGCGCCCGTACCCAACACCACGACGTGCCTGCCACCAGCGTTGACCGCGGCCCAACCCGAGGCCTGGTCGCAGCCGACCGCACCGCCCGAGACCACCGTCACGCCCGCCTCGACCGCAACTTTCGCGGCCAGCTCTGCCACGGCAAGGCCGTACGGCGAGGCCTTGCGAGCGCCGATGATGGAGAGCGAGGGCGTCGACAGTGCGGCGGGGTCGCCACGCACATAAAGCGTCTGGGGGACATCAGAGAGCTCCAAAACGGTAGCTGGATACAACGCATCACCGGGATGCAGCTCAAAAGTCTCCTCGAGCATTACTGGTCCCTCCTCCCCTGGTACATCGCCGCCTCGAGCACGTGGTCTTGGGTTACCCGCTCACTTTCGGCGACATCGGCGATCGTGCGCGCGATACGCACCAAGCGCACGATGCCGCGCCCTGTAAGATGTGTGCGCCTCGACAGGCCGAGCACGCACTTTTCCGCTGCCCCATCGAGCGCAAAGGTCGAAACGACGCCGTCGATGGAACGTGACTCATCGTCCTCGGCCTCGGCATCTGCATCGTCCATACGGGACTCACGCCAGGCACGAAATGCCCGACCCCGCACAACATAGTCACGTAGTTCAGCTGACGACATACCCTCGGCGCCCTCGATAATTACCTGCGGGTCGGGTCGGGTCACATCAATCATAAGGTCAATACGATCGGCCAAGGGACCACGTAGTTTAGACCGATAGCGCTCGACCATCGAAGCCGAGCAGCGGCACGGTACCTCGCGATCGCCCAAAAAGCCGCAGGGACAGGGATTGCTCGCGGCAAGCAGCTGGAACCTCGAGGGAAACGTGAAAGCCCCATCGACGCGTACGATCTTGACGTAGCCGCGCTCTATGGGCTGACGGAGTGTCTGCAGCACGCTGTTGGGAAACTCGGCGAGCTCGTCTAAAAAGAGCACGCCGCCGTGCGCTAGGCTAATCTCGCCCGGGTGCACCGGCCGTCCGCCGCCAATAAGGCCCGCAGTCGAAATGCTGTGGTGGGGGCTACGAAACGGCCGGTGTCCCGCCAGCAAACCATCGATGTTCTCGCCCAAGACCGAATGGATGCACAGCGCCTCTTGCTGATCCTCGAGAGAAAGCTCGGGCAAGATACCCGTCATGCGGCGTGCGAGCATGGTCTTGCCCGAACCCGGCGAGCCAATCATAAGCAGGCCGAGCTCCCCCGCCGCCGCGAGCGCAATGCCGCGCTTGGCAACCTCCTGCCCCAGCACATCGGCATAATCAAGTTCTGGCTCAAACGACGCCTCGACACCCTCGGAATCCAGATAATGCCGAGCCGCCTCGCCCATACCGCGGGCGAGCTGAGACAGATGGTCGATAAAGCCACAGTCCACACCGGCAAGCGGTACATGCCGATCCGACCTTCCCGCAATAAAGGACAGGCCCATATCACGCGCCAACAGCTGAAACGCAACCTCGCCTTTTACGGGCAGCACGCTACCATCCAGCCCGAGCTCACCGGCAATAAGGCAATGGTCTAGATGGTCGCGGGGAATCTGCCCATCGGCCGCCAGTACCGCGATGGCAATCGGCAGGTCAAAACCACTGCCCGTTTTACGGATGTCGCCCGGAGCCAAGTTGACGGTAATGCCCGCCCGTGGAATCTCAAATCCCGCCGAGCGCATTGCACAGCGTATGCGGCCACGCGACTCCATCACCTCCATACTTGGAATGCCAAGCATTTGGATACCCGGAATACCGCCGGCAAGCGAGACCTCGACCGTGACGGGAATCGCCTCGACGCCACGAATGCATGCAGCGTGGACGGCAAAGGTGTCAAACGCCATCACGATACCTGCCAATCGAATGCGTTGTATTGATGCTCAATCTCCGCAATGTGACCGCCGCGGATAGTAACGCCCACCGCGTCGAAGCGGATCGCCTTAAGGGGATAGTGATCCATGAGGTAACAACTCGCGATACGGCGGTAGCGACGCTGCTTCTGGGCGTCCACCGCCTCCTCGGGAAAGACCCGCGTGTTGCAATCTAGGGCGACGCGCCTTGTCTTGATCTCAGCCATCACCACGACATCATCAAGTTCATCAAGCAGTACCAGATCGGCCTCGCCCTCGGGACACCGGTAGCCCTGTTCCAAGAGGGCATAACCGCGCTCACGAAAGTAATCGATTGCAATAAGCTCGCCCAGCATGCCCAGTTCTCGAGGACTGAGGCCCTTAATGAACCCAGGCGTAATCGACGCGCAATCAATCTCCCCGCTCTCCCAAAGCTCTTTGAGCTGTTGCGTCTTGCTCTTTGCACTTGCGGCGCACATGGGGTCTCCTTTCCCGCGCACGATATTGACCCGATCATGGGGCCGCCTTTCTTGCGGGTAAGTACCAAAAGAAAACCAAAGTCCAACCAAAAACAAACAAAAAAGGGACCGCATGCAACAACTGCGTTGCATGCGGTCCCCACCAGCTGGTTTATAAAATTCCAGAAGTCCCTGTCTCCATATTTGCCTTAAAAAAGACGCTCCGTCTGCAAAAAATTTCCGCAGAAGCTCACACGATGCAACGGAGAAAGGCCATGTTTACGAATAGCCTCAATGTGCTCGGGGCTCGCATAGCCCTTTGACTCAGCAAGATGATATTCGGGATACTCGGCGTCGTACTCGACCATCATCTCGTCACGCGTGACCTTGGCCATAATGGAAGCAGCGGCGATGCAGGCGATTTTGGCATCTCCCTTCACCACATCGCGCTCGTTAGGGACGGCGCCCAAAGGGTTGCCGTCCATAAGCACGCAATCGGGCTCGAGCCCCGTATCGGCCACCGCGCCCGCGACGGCAGTGCGGATGGCGCGGGCCATGCCCATCTCATCGATATCCGCAGGAGCGATATGGCAAAAACCAATGGCCGTAGCCACCTCGGCAATCTGAACCGAGAGCAGCTCACGACGGGCAGGCGTGAGCTTTTTGGAATCGTTAATGCCCCAAACGCGCGGCTCCATGGGAAGGCAGACAGCGCAGACCGTCAACGGGCCGGCGACAGAGCCGCGCCCCACCTCGTCAACACCAACGACCACGCCATCGCCGCCGAGCTCATGCATAAGCTCGTACATGCCGTTGACGCGCTCGCGCTCGGAAAGTTCCTTGGCATGGCGCTTAAGTGCGCGTTCGCAAGCCTTGATCACCTGCTGGCGCGGATCCTCGCGATAGTGCTCCACGAGGGCGGGAATCTCCTCGAACGTGGCACTCGCCAGCTCGCCGGCAACCTGCGATGCCGAAATCGAGCTCGTCATATTGGCCATACCAGGCCCTCCTTGCATGGAAATCAGATAAAAAGAAGGGCCACCCGAAGGTGACCCTTGTGTCCAAACGAGTGGACAGACGCTGCGATCTTCTTAGCGCTTCTCGGGGATGCGAGCAGCCTTGCCCACCTTGTCGCGGAGGTAGTACAGCTTGGCGCGACGGACGCGACCATGACGAACGACCTCGAGCTTGGCGATCTTGGGGCTGTGAAGCGGGAAGGTACGCTCAACACCGACACCGAAGGAAATCTTGCGGACGGTGAAGGTCTCACGGGCACCGGCGCCGGCCATGCGGATGACGTCACCCTGGAAAACCTGGATGCGCTCGCGGTCGCCTTCCTTAATGCGGTAGTGAACCTTGACGTTGTCGGCAACGCGGACCTGCGGGATGTCCTCGCGGATCTGCTGACGCTCGATTGCGCGGATGTAATCCATGTGCAATTCCTTACTCTTCTAGAGGTGCCGTACCACCTTGGCCGGCACGTAGTTGAACAAACGTATTCGAGTATACACGCCACGACCTTGGCTGCAAGAACTATTTTGCCCGTGCGCAAAAAGACAAAAACACGCACTCTTTCTGCACTTATGCGCCGTCCGCAGCATCAGTCGTCGGCGTCGTCACGGTCGTTCCGGGCGCGATATAACCGTATTCGAGCAGCACCGAAAGCGCATGCTGCTTCCAGGTGGCAAGCTCTTCGTCATTATAGTTGTCATGAGCCCATTCATTCATCGCATCCTCGGCGTCTTGGGGCACCAGGTCCTGGCTGTCTGCCATCAGGTACAGGATGCCTAAGATGTCGAAGTCCTGCTTGGTCATCTCTTCCTTGTTTGATGTGCCGATGAGGCCGTGATCGATACCGTAGCGGCAGATATCGGTCAAAACGGTAACGAGGCCCGTAGGAATCGACGAGGCATCTTTTGCGGCAGCGGGCGCGGTGTCGTCAGTCACTGCAGTGGCATCGTCGCTCGCCGGAGCAGGCTCGGCCGCGTTCGCATCGGAAGCCGCCTGCTCTCCCTGGGCAGGAGCCGCGCTATCCGTCGTTGCCGAAGAATCCCCCGAAGAAACGGACGTAACGCTCACCGGTGTCTCGACCACGGTCGTCATCGGGTCGACCGGTGCGGGTGCGGCGATGACCTCGGCCCAATCGGAATACACGCCGTCAATAAAGGCGCGAACATGGAAGGTGCCCGGTTGCGAGATGGTCATCGTGCCGTCCGTCGCGACCGAAATGCCCTTGCTCTCGAGCTCCTGGGCCTCCCAGCTGCAGACCCTATCGACTTCCTTGCCCGTCGTGTCATAGACCGTAGCCGTTAGGCCGTCGATCCCGTTGAGATTCTCCTCGACTCCGACGACGGTCTGTGCCGAGCCCTCGAGTTTGATGCTGCCGTTAAACGACTCGGGCGCCACGTCGCTTACCTTATATTTGTAGGCCGCGGCGTCGATCTCGTCATTGGTCGAAACATGCCCGTTCACGTCCACATAGGTGTCCTCGGGGATAAAGTACTTTACGTAGGCGGTGCCGGCCTTTTTACCCACCACGACTTGCTCGTGGGTGACAGGGTCGGTCTGGATCTCGATGACGTCGGACTTGCATTTCTTGCCGTTTTTATCGACCACGCGCCAGTCGCCCGACGACTTCACAAAGCCGTAATAGTCAACATCGTCCTCGTCCCTTGCACGCACGCGATAGGAAGAGATGGGGTCTTCGTCTCCCACCGTAAGCCTTCGGGTCTTATCGGTCTGCAGCGATACGAGAATCTTGGAAATGGGCTTAATGGGCTGCGGCGTACCCAACTGCGTATCGACCGTCACCGACTCAAACGACAGGTTGGAGCCCGTAATGGACATGGGGTAGGTGGCGGCCATGTCGTTGAGCACATTGCACGTGCGCGGGGCGCCGCCGTTGCGCGATGGCACCTCGCGATCGGCCAGGACAGAATTCCAATCGATGGCGCGCACCATGTGGTTGTTGGTGCGATGCGACCAGCTCGTAACGTTTCCGGCGGTGGTATCGTAGCCGTCGTCGCCACGATGGGCGATTGAGCGCAGGAACAGGTTCTGCACGGCGTCGGTCGACTGATCGCCAAAGGTGGTGTAGAACGAGCGCTGGTCATAACCGGCGGTATGGAACTCCTGCACGGCGGCGTTGTCGTCGTAGCACTCGCCGTTCATGTTAAAGATAATCACGTCGAACGTCACGCCCACCGGCTGGTCATAGTCCTCGGACAGCGTCGTGGTAGAACTCGTCTGCTTGCTATTGACCTGCGTGTGCGCAGGGATCGTCATATCGACGGTGACCGACTGATTGTCCGTTGTGGTGATCGACTGTTCCTCGGTCTTGCTCGCCTCCCACAACTGGGACATCGTGGCTTCGGCCGAAAACGAGGTCTCGATCTCCTCGCTCGCTGTTGCGGGCACGCCCAGCGACTCCTTGAGGCTCACCGATGCGCCCCACGAGCCGCCTTTGGAATACGATGCGGATTCAGAAGTGCTCGTGCCGACCGTCTCCTCGGTACCGCGGGCGAGTGTGATGCTCTGCGAGGCGTCCTCATAGCCGACGTTAAGAGCCGAGGTAACGAGCTCCTGCTCAGTCTTAGAATCGACAAAGGAATAGCCCGGCGCGTCCTCGGGCGCGCAGTTAAGCTTGTTCATGCTGTTGAGCTGCTGAACTCTAAAGTTATAGAACGCGATGCCAAAGCCATTGAAATCATACTGATAGGTGCCGCCGAGCTTGTCGACACAAGCAATGGTGGCATAGATGACGTCCTGCTCAGTCGTGTCTTTCGACAGTCCGTCGAGCGGCACGTTTTTACGGAAATCGGAGCCCTTCAGCTTGTGACCGATACAGCCGGCGATATCGTCGGTCAAGCGATCGTAGACAGCTTTGAGGCTTTTTGCCGATGTCAGACCACTCTGTTTCGATTTGTCGGCGCCGTCGGAATGCTCACCGTTGCCGCCCGAAAGCGCATCATACAGATAGATGTAGTGACCCTTACCGAAGTCCTTCTCAAAGCCCTTGCCGGCGTGGTCCCAGTACAAAAAGTCCCCGGAGTCGTCGCCTCCACCATAGCCAAGGATGTTATAGGCAAGCGATGCCCAGTTGGGCAGCACCTTTTTGACGGCGGCCGTGTAGAACGAGACGTTGTCGTACATCGAGGTACGGTCCTCGAGCTTGCCGTCATCGATATCTACAAACGTGCAGTCGCGATCGTTGACCGTAATGGTGAGCGGGTTGACCACGTCACCATAGAGCTCGTCGCGCGATTCATCCTGAAGGGCAAAACCGGCCGTCGGCATCCCGCAAAGCGCCGTGACCGCAACGACCCCCCAGCACAGGGTTATCTGTGCTCCCCGACGCGCTCGTTGCAAATACCTGGTGAGGTTTTTCATCGCAGTCCTCCCGTCAGTTGCCAATGTATTGAACCAATAGAATCATTATAAAACGCCGCCGCGTCCACAGGGGGCGCGGCGGCGCGAAGGGGGGCGTAAGAGGCGCAAATGGAACGCGACTCAGTTAAGCGGAACGCTTGGCCTCGAGCTTGGCCTGGGCGGCAGCCAGTCGTGCGAGGGGTACGCGATAGGGCGAGCAGGACACGTAGTCCACATCGGCCACGTTGAACAGGCCCTTGATGGACTTGGGGTCGCCACCGTGTTCGCCGCACACGCCAAAGTGCATATCGGGGTTGGCGGCGCGACCCTTCTCGACTGCCATACGCACCAACTCGAGCACCGCCGCGTCGATGGTCTCGAAGGGATTATCCTTCAGGATCTTCTTGTGCATGTACAGCGGGATGAACTTGGCCTCGGCGTCGTCGCGCGAGAAGCCGAAGGTTGTCTGGGTGAGGTCGTTGGTGCCAAAGCAGAAGAAGTCGGCATGGCGGGCGATCTCGTCGGCGACCATGCAGGCGCGCGGCAGCTCGAGCATCGTGCCCACGGGAATATTGAGCTCGACGCCCTCCTCGGCGGATACCTCGGCGATCACGCGCTCGATGACCTCGCGGGTCTGGACATGCTCGGCTGTGATGGAAACGAGCGGGACCATAATCTCGGGGCGCGGGTCGACGCCCTCCTTGATAAGGCGGGCGGCAGCCGTGGCGACGGCGCGAACCTGCATGAGCGGCAGATCGCCAAAGACAACGGACAGGCGCACACCGCGCAAGCCGAGCATCGGGTTGGACTCAACCATGCCGTCGATTCGACGCAGGCGGGCACGCAGCGTGGCAAGCTCTTCCTCGCTGGCGCCGGCGGCTTCCTTCTTGGTGATGGCGACCTCGAGCTCGCGAGGATTATCCAGGAACTCATGCAGCGGCGGATCGAGCAGGCGAACGACCACATCGCGACCGGACATGGTCTTAAACATCGCCAGAAAGTCCTCGGTCTGAACCTTGAGCAGGTCGGCCAGGGCCTGCTGCTTCACGGCCTCGTCGTCGGACAGGATAAAACTCTGGATGATGTTCTTGCGGTCGCCCAGGAACATGTGCTCGGTGCGGCACAGGCCGATGGCCTCGGCGCCAAACTCGAGTGCGAGCGCGGCATCCTCGGGGTTGTCGGCGTTGACGCGCACGTGGTTGGCGTGACCGTCGGTCTCGTCCAGGCGAATCTCGTCTGCCCAGGACAGAATGGTGTCCAGATCGCCGGTGAGCTCGGCGGAGACCAGATCGACGGCGCCATCGACGACGATACCCTGGGTGCCGTCGATGGAGATGATGTCGCCCTCGTGCAGCACACGATCGCTGCCCTCGATGCGCACGACCTTCTCGGCGGCGTCAATATGGAAGCGCTCAACGCCGCAGACACAGGGCGTACCCATACCGCGGGCGATAACGGCGGCATGGCTCGTCTTGCCGCCGTGGCTGGTAAGGATGCCCTCGGCAGCGACCATGCCCTTCAAGTCATCGGGGTTGGTCTCCCAGCGAACCAGAATGACCTTGTGGCCCTCGTTGGCGCGCGCGACGGCATCGTCGCTCGAGAACACGACCTCGCCCACGGCGGCGCCGGGGCTGGCGTTAAGGCCGCAGGCCAGGGCCTCGTACTTCTTGGAGGAGTCGAACTGCGGATGCAGAAGCTGGTCGAGCTGCGCGGGATCGATGCGACTCACGGCCTCCTCGCGGGTGATGAGGCCCTCCTCGACCATCTCGATAGCGATGCGCAGCGCGGCGGTAGCGGTGCGCTTGCCCACGCGGGTCTGAAGCATCCAAAGTTTACCCTGCTCGATGGTGAATTCGATATCGCACATATCGCGGTAATGATCCTCGAGCGTCAGGAAAACGCGCTCGAGCTCCTCACCAGCAGACTCGAGGCCCGGGGTGGTCTTGAGGTCGGCGATGGGCTCTGTGTTGCGGATGCCGGCGACGACGTCCTCACCCTGGGCGTTAACCAAAAAGTCACCGTAGAACTCCTTGGTGCCATCGGCCGGATTGCGCGTAAAGGCGACGCCGGTCGCAGAGGTCTCGCCTTTGTTGCCAAAAGCCATGGCCTGGACGTTGACGGCGGTACCGAGCTCGTCGGAAATGCCATGCTGTTTGCGGTAGATGCAGGCGCGCTCGTTCATCCAGCTGCCAAAGACGGCCTGGATGGCAAGGCGCAGCTGGAGCTCCGGATCGTGCGGGAAGACGGGCTTGCCGTCGACAACCTCGAGCTCGGGATACAGGGCAGCCTCGACGTTCTCGGAGAAGATGCCCTTGAAGGTCTCGACGAGCTCCTGCAGGTCCTCGGCCGAAAGCTCGGAATCGACGCGAACGCCGGCGACCAAGCGAGCCTGGGTCAGGGCGTTCTCAAACAAGTCGGCATCGACACCCATAACGACGTTGGAGAACATCTGGATAAAGCGGCGGTAGCTATCCCAGGCAAAACGCGGGTTTTGCGTCTGGGTAATGAGGCCCAGAACGGAGTCGTCGTTAAGACCCAAGTTGAGGACCGTGTCCATCATGCCGGGCATGGAGAACGGAGCACCCGAGCGAACCGACACGAGCAGCGGGTCGGATGCGTCACCAAGCTTCTTGCCGCAGCGGGCCTCGAGATCGGCCTCGGCGGCAACGATCTCATCGAGTGCGCCTTCGGGCCACACGTTGCCGGCACCGGAGTACTCGACACAGGTTTGGCAGGTAATGGTAAAGCCACCGGGAACCGGCAGGCCGATGCGGCTCATCTCGGCAAGATTTGCACCCTTGCCGCCAAGCACGAAGTTCATGGACTTGTCGCCCTCAGTGACACAGGTGCCCTGGGCGTCGGTTCCAAAACGGTAAACCCTCTTGCAATCGCTCACGATACTCCCCTTCCATGCGCTGTCGCGCACGACCGTGGTAACGAATCGACCCGCCGGATGCGAGCCGTGAGGGTACTATACGGCGGGTATTGGAAGTGCTTGCGTAGAGGGTGCGAGGTTTGGTAAACGTGGTAAAACTGACGGTAAACGGTAGATAAAGGTGGTTACCTTATGAAGATACCAGTGTAGGAGACTTGCAGGTCAACTGAAAGAACTTTGCTAAATCGCTTTACCATAAGTAGCTAATTTGGGACGGGGCTTTTTTAGCTACCCCGTCGGCAATCGGCCAAAAAGCTCGCGGCCTCAGCCGGGGTAGCTAAAAAAGCCCCGTCCCAAATTAGCTACTTTTGTTGAGCGCGGCGAGCGGCACGACGGGCTCGAGCTTCTTGGATTTCCTCCAAATGACCGATGATCTCGGATGCACTCTCCTCAATCGCCTTACCGTCGGTACGCACCACAAAGCAGCCTAGGCGCTTCATGAGGGCACGGGCTTCCTCAAGCTCGCTGCGCACACTCTCGGGCTCGGCATAGGAGCCGGCGACGGCGCGGGCGTAGTCATCGCCCAAGCGGCTGTCGCGAATCTCAGAAATTACGTCAACGGTCGAAATCAGGCCGAACAGGCGCATCGGGTCGACCTCGTAAATCGACTTCGGCGGCTCCATGCCGTGCGCCAGCGGAACGTTTGCGACCTTGTAACCCTGATAGGCCAAATACATCGACAGCGGCGTTTTGGACGTACGCGACACGCCCAGCAGCACGATATCGGCCCCCGAAAGGTCGTCGCAACCGCGCCCGTCATCGTGCTCAACGAAATACTCCATAGCCTCAATGCGGTGGAAATAGCGGTCATCCGTTTTGTGAATAATGCCCGCAACGCCCTTGGGCGGCACACCGATGAGCGACGAGAGCACGGCAAGGGTCGGACCGATCAGGTCGACAGAGCGAATATGCAGCATACCCAGGTAATCGAGCACGCGGGCGCGAAGCGCCGGATCGACGATAGTGTGGAACACGGCGATATCACGATGGTCCGCATCGACGCGCGGGCCCACAAAGGACTTGACCTGCTCCACCGAGTTCACTTTGGGCAAGCGCAAGAGACGAAAAGCCCCTTCATCAAATTGCCCGGACGCCGCAAGCACCACCTCACAAGCGGTATCACCGAGCGAGTCGGAGATAACGATAACGGTGGGACGAGCGGTGACCGGGCAATCCATGCGGGGCTCCTTTTGCGCTTATGCGCAGGCTGGCTTACTTTTTGCGGGCAAGCTCACCGATGTTGGCGATGCCAGAGAAAACGGCCTCGAAGCGGTTGAGCAGCTTAAGGCGATTATCGCGGAGCTGATCGTCCTTGTCCATGACCATAACCTCGTCGAAGAAGCGGTCGATGGGGGCACGCAGGGCGGCAAGGGCGGCAAATGCGGCCGGGTAATCCTCGGCAGCAAGGGCGCCATCGACAGCGGTCTGAGCAGCCTCGGAGGCATCGGCAAGCGCGAGCTCGGCCTCGCCCATCAGGCTGCGATCGTACTCCATACCCAGCTCGGGCTTGGAGATGTGCGCGGCGCGGGCATAGGCAGTAGCCAGGTTGTCGAAGGTCTCGGCATCGTTCTTACGAGCCTCGTCGAGCGCGGCGCAGCGGGCGAAGAAGACGGACGGAGCGATGATGTGCACCGCGGAGACGGCGGCGACGGTATCCGCCGGAATCTTCTCGTCGCGGGCCATGCTCACCAGACGGCCGTGGAAGAAGTCACGGACCTGCTGGGCGACCTCGGCGGCGTCGAACTCGATGCCCTGCTCGCTATAGAGCTCAAGGGCAAAGTCGATGAGCGTCGTGGGGTCGATCGGCAGACGATCGCGCAGGATGTTGATAATGCCGATAGCGGCGCGACGCAGCGCGTACGGGTCGGAAGAGCCGGTCGGGGGCTCACCGATGGCAAAGATACCGGCAATGGTATCGAGCTTGTCGGCACAGGCCACGATGCAGCCAGCGGTGCCCTCGGGCAGCTCATCGCCGGCAAAGCGGGGACGATAGTGATCGCGAATGGCGTGGGCGACCTCGTCGTTCTCCCCCATCGCAGTCGCGTAATAGCCACCCATCACGCCCTGCTGGCTCGTGAACTCGACGACGGCGTTGGAAACCAGGTCGGCCTTGCACAGGTGCGCGGCGCGAGCGGCATCGGCAGCGAGGTGGGCGCCCAGATGGGCCTCGCGGGCAATAGCGAGCGCGAGCTGCTCAATGCGCTCGGACTTGGCGAGCACGCTGCCGAGCTTCTCCTGGAAGGCAACCTTGGCCAGACGCTCACGGAACTCGTCGAGGGAGATCTTCAGGTCCTCCTCGTAGAAGAACTTGGCATCGTCCAGACGGGCGCGCACGACGCGCTCGTTGCCGTCGATCACACGCTCGGCATTCTCGGGCTTGCTGTTGGAGACGACCACGAACTCACGCGTGAGCTTGCCCTCGCCGTCATAGATCGGGAAGTAGCGCTGGTTGGTGAGCATGGACTCGCAGATGATCTCGTGCGGGACCTTGAGGAACTCCTCGTCGAAGGTACCGACGAGCACCGTCGGCCACTCGCAGAGGTTAACGACCTCCTCGAAAACCTTCTTGGGCGTGTCGACATGGCAGCCAGGGCGCGCAGCCTCGACCTCGGCGATACCGGCAAGGATGGCCTCACGACGACGCTCGGCAGAGAGCACGCCGGCGTCCTCGAGCACCTGCTCGTAGACGGCGGGGCTGGCGACCACATGGTCACCGGGGCCCAGAACGCGATGTCCGCGCGTGGTGTTGCCGCTCGTCACATCGGCAAACGTCACGGGCACAACATCCTCGCCCAAAAGGCAGCAGATCCAACGGACCGGACGCACAAACGTAGCGTGCTCGTGGCCCCAGCGCTGGCTGCGGTAGTTGGGCCACTGCAGGCCTGCGATCGTCTTCTCGCACAGGGCCGTCAGAATAGGGGTAGCCGGCACGGAGGGAATGTTCTTCTCGGCGAATACGTACTCGCGACCGTCGGTATCCTCACGACGGATCAGGTCCTCGGCAGCCACACCGCACTTGCGGGCGAAGCCCTGGGCGGCCTTGGTGGCGTTGCCGTCGGCATCGAAGGCAATGTTCGCCGCGGGGCCGCGCTTGACCTCGTGGACCTCATCGGTCGCGGTGGCGACGTTGGCCACGAGCGCAGCCAGACGACGCGGGCTCGAGATCACGCGGACCTCGCCATGGGCCAGGCCGGCCTCGTCGAGGCCTTTGGCGATCATATCGCCAAGCTGCTTGACGGCATTGTTCAGCGGTGCGGAGGGCATTTCCTCCGTACCGATCTCAAACAGGAAATCCTTAGCGTCTGCCATGGCTTACGCCACCTCGCCTTCCTGGTCGGCATTCTCGTTAACTCCGGCGACCTCGGCCATATAGGCCTCGCAGCACGCCTTGGCGACGGCGCGGACGCGCAGGATGTAGTTGGCGCGCTCGACTGCGGACAGGGCGCCGCGGGCATCGAGCAGGTTGAAGGCATGGCTGCACTTCATGACGCAGTCGTATGCGGGCAGCGGCAGCTTGCGCTCCAGACAGGAGTGGCACTCGGCCTCGTAGTCGTCAAACTTCTGACGCATCATCTCGACGTTAGCGACCTCAAAATTGTAGGCGCTAAACTCGCGCTCGTTCTCCAGGAACACGTCACCGTAGGTCATGGGCGTGCCGTCGGGCAAATAGCTCCACACCAGGTCATAGACGGAGTTGACACCCTGGGCGTACATTGCGATGCGCTCCAGGCCATAGGTGATCTCGACGGGCACGGGGTCGACCTCGATGCCGCCCACCTGCTGGAAGTACGTAAACTGCGTGACCTCCATGCCATTGAGCCAGACCTCCCAGCCAAGGCCCCAGGCGCCGAGCGTCGGGCTCTCCCAGTCGTCCTCGACAAAACGAACGTCATGGTCGTTGGGGTCCAGGCCAATGGCGGCAAGAGACCCCAGGTAAAGCTCCTGGGCGTTGACCGGCGAGGGCTTGATGAGCACCTGGAACTGATAGTAGTGCTGCATGCGGTTGGGGTTCTCGCCGTAGCGGCCGTCGGCGGGACGGCGGCAGGGCTGCGCATAGCAGGTGCGCCACTCGGCAGGACCGAGCGAGCGCAGCGTGGTCGCGGTATGGAAGGTACCGGCACCGACCTCGGAGTCATAGGGCTGCATAATGACGCAGCCCTGCTCGCCCCAGTACTGCTGGAGGCGCAGGATGATGTCTTGGAAGGAAAGCGATGAAGCGTTCATGCCTCTAATATCCCCTCGTCGAAACGATTACACGGTTAGGTACTGTACTATAGCGGTTTTTAGTCGATAGCGCCGATGCGGTTGAGCGGCCAGTAGCGCACAAGCGCCACAGCGATCAAATCAGAGCGATCGACGGGACCAAAGTAGCGTGAGTCGGCAGAGTTTTCGCGGTTGTCGCCCATCACCCACACGCACCCGTCGGGAACGGTGTAGGGATAGCTTACCTGAGCGCAGGGCGCTTGGACCGAAAGTGGCCAGCTCATGCCCGTCGTATAGTCCTCGTCGAGCGCTTGGCCGTCAACGACCACCTTGCCATCCTGCAGGTCGACCGTCTGGCCGGCCGTAGCGATAACGCGCTTAACGAGCACATCGTGCTCAGAGGTGCCATCGGGGTTGTGAAACACCACGATATCGCCCTGCTTGACGGGCTGACCGAGCTCGAGGCTCACCTTTTGTGCCAGGATCTGGTCGCCAATCTCGATCGTGGACTCCATGGACCCGGTGGGCACCACAAAGGGCTCGACCACAAACGAGCGAATCAGGAAGGTGGCCGCGAGCGCAATTAGAATGACCAAAACCCATTCCAAGGCGCCCCGCAAAGTGAAAACGGACCTCTCGCCAAAATCATGTTCAAGATGAACTCGTTGGCGGCCTTTATTGTCCTCCATGTTATTCACCTCTTCCAGAAAGCAAATCCTGCGCATACGCACGCTCCTTAGGCGTAAGCCGCGCCGTCTCAATTAAGTCGGGACGCCAGCGACAGGTGCGCTCGATGGCGTTCTTGCGGCGCCAAGCGTCAACCTTGGCGTGGTCACCACTTACAAGCACGGGAGGCACGCCCTCGCCGTTAAACTCGGCAGGACGGGTGTACTGCGCGTACTCGAGCAGCCCACCGTCCTCGGCGGTCGAGAATGATTCGTCAACGTTGCTCATCTCATCTCCCAGAGCACCGGGAATCAGACGCACGACGGCGTCAGCAACGACCATAGCGGGCAGCTCGCCGCCCGTGAGCACATAGTCGCCGATCGACAGGCGCTCGTCGGCATAGGCATACGCGCGCTCATCGACACCCTCGTAGCGGCTGCACACAAACAGCAGGCGCTCGCTTTGGAGCAGGCGCTCGGCTACATGCTGCGTAAAAGGCTCACCGCAGGGCGTAAAGAACACCACGGTGGGCTTGGGACCCTCAGAGCTAATGGCCTCGATTGCCTCGGCAATAGGCTCGACCTTCATGAGCATGCCCTGCCCGCCGCCGTACGGCTCGTCATCGACGGTACGGTGGCGATCGTGCGTCCAGTCGCGCAGGTTATACGCCTTAAAATCAAAAAGGCCGGCCTTGCGGGCACGGCCCAAGATCGATGTGGACATGACGGGTTCAAACATCTCGGGAAAGACCGAAAGGGTCTCGATCAGCATGTTGTCCTCCCTACTTGTCCATATCGATCAAGCCGTCCATAACGTGGACGGATATTGCTCCCCGATCGGGAAGATCGAGCACAACTTGCTCGATCACGGGAATCAGCACCTCGCCGTACCGATTGCCCTCGACAACCCAAACGTCGTTGGCAGGCGTCGACATAATCTCAACGATCGTTCCGAGCGACCCAAAGCGCTCGTCAACCACCTCGCGACCCATAAGGTCGGTATAGGCGGCATCGAGAGAATCGAGCTCAAAGTCATCACGGTTCGCCAGAACGAAACAACCCGTGATGCCCTCGGCGGCCGTCAAGTCGTCAATGCCCTCAAACGAAACCAAATCGCCATCGCCCGTATCGGTAACGGATGTAACCGTGCAAAAGCGGTCACGCTTGAGCGCCGGTGGCGTCAGGGCGACGCGCATACCCGGCTCCAATACAGAAGGAAGCCCCCGCAGCGGCTGCGCGAGGACCTCCCCCTTCCTTCCATGCGGCTTAACCACACGGGCGATGTTTTTGTACTGGGACCTCAAGGTCCTAGCCCAGAACCTCTACCTCGACGGAAGTGTCGAGGCGAGCGGCCAGTGCACGGGCGAGCGTGCGAATGGCCTTGATGGTACGGCCGCGACGGCCAATGACCTTAGCTACGTCATCCTCGGCGACCGAAACCTCAATAGTTGAGGCATCGTCGCCATCGATAACTTCCAGGCTCACGGAATCCGGGTCGTCGACGATCTGAACAACGAGATATTCGACGAGATCGGCGATGCGATCTGAGAGCATTGCCTCACCCTCGAGCTGTGCAGCGTCAACCTCAGGCACGATTTACTCCTCGGCGCCCTCAGCGGCCTCAGCGGCCTCAGCGGCAGCCTTAGCGGCCTCGGCCTCTTTGGCGAGCTGCTTCTTGGATTTCTTGACGACGGTCTCGGTCTTCTCGCCCTCGTTGGCGGCCTTGACCAGGGCGGCGACAGCGTCGGTGAGCTGAGCGCCCTTGGACTGCCAGTCGGCGATCTTCTCGAGATCGAGGTTGATGGTCTTGGGGGCGGTCATCGGGTTGTAGCGGCCAACCTCCTCGATGATACGACCGTCACGCGGGGCGCGGGAATCGGCGACGACGACACGGTAGTACGGACGCTTCTTAGCGCCGTGACGAGCAAGGCGAATCTTGACTGCCAAAGGAAACTCCTCCAACCAAGCAGCTTTAGGCTGCAACTACAAACAAACAGTTGAACATAATACGCCATCGACGCGGGCAGGTGAAGTCCGTGAGACCAACTTCTTCGGTGTAGTCGAAGGCAAATCCATATCTTAGACAAGAATTCGCGATTTGCAAGCACATCCACGCACCCCACATGAGCTGCGCGGTATACTCATGCCATGAAAAGATGCGAACATACATACGGTTATGAGGGTACTGCGGGCGTCACGCCGCCGCCCTGGACGGGTCCGGCCGTGGGCCTGATGGATCTCGATGCGTTTTTTGCGAGCGTGGAGATGCTCGATCATCCCGAGTGGCGCGGCAAGCCGCTTATCGTTGGCGGAGACGCCGAATCGCGCGGCGTCGTCTCCACCTGCTCATACGAGGCACGCCGCTTTGGCGTGCACTCCGCCATGCCCTCGGCCGAGGCACGCCGCCTCTGTCCGCAGGCCATTTGGACACACGGGCATTTCGATCGCTACCACGAGGTCAGCGCACAGGTCATGAATATTCTTGCCGACGAGACACCACGCGTTGAGCGCGTGTCCATCGACGAGGCCTTTATCGACATCACGCCGGGCCGCTTTGCGCCCGAGGACCCACTGCTCGTCGTACGACGCATCAGCGATCGCGTGGCGGCACTGGGGGTGACCTGCTCCATCGGCGTCGGTTGCAACAAAACGGTAGCCAAGATTGCAAGCGAGCGAGACAAGCCGTTTGGGCTTACAGTCGTACGCCCGGGAACTGAGCAGCGTTTTCTGGCACCGTTACCTGTTTCTGCCATGAGCGGTATCGGGCGCTCGGCCGAGGAGCGGCTGCGCCGCATGCGGATTTACACGCTGGGCGAGCTGTCGCGCGCACCGGAATCCACACTGTCTGCGATTTTTGGCGTTAACGGCGAGCGCATGCGCCAGCGTGCGTTGGGGCTCGAGGTTTCCGAAGTCACGAGCCTCGATGAAGAGCGTGAGGTCAAGTCGGTAAGCAATGAGCGCACCTTTGCGAAAGATTTGACCGAGCGCGGGGACATCGAAGCGGCGATTGCACTATTGGGCGAATCCGTCGGACGTCGCCTGCGCCGCCAGGGGCTTACCGGCACCACGGTGACGCTCAAACTTAAGTACTCGTACGGCAGCGGTCGCTCGGCACAGCGACGACTCCCCCATCCCACCGACGACGAGAACATCTTTGTGGCGGTAGCGATCGAGTTGCTCGACAACATCTGGCAGGAAGGAATGCATGTACGCCTTGCCGGCATAGGCATGAGTGACTTCAATCATCAAGGCGGCATACAGACCGACCTGTTTTGCGAAGTCGACGACCGCGGAGCCCAATCCAGCGACCGCCGTGACCTCTCCGTCGCCATCGACGCGGTCCGAGACAAGTTCGGCGACACCGCCCTATCCTTCGGCCGCCAATCACGCTTCTCCTCCCACTAAGTAGTCAATTTGGGACGGGGCTTTTTTAGCTACCCTTCTGCTGGCAGCGAATCACCCGGGGCCGGAATAAAACTCAACCGATTTGTAGGGTTAGCTAAAATAGCCCCGTCCCAAATTAGCTACCCAACCCATACCTGACGCGGCCGCAACACAGACCTCGTCCAAAATGAGCTATTTTTTGACTTTGACCTTTTGTATGGTGCAGTGTCCAATGCCCGTAAGACGGACGATCTGTTTAATCGAAAAGCCCTCGCTCTTCAAAGTACGAATGCAGGCATCGCGCGCCCCCTTTGGCAAAGCCTTAAGGTGATGAGGCTCGTACGGCTTAAGAAGAGCCTGCGCAAACTCCAGCGCATCTGTGTCGCTCACATGAGCGCCGTCACGGAAGCAATAGCGATTGGGCTCACCCGAGGTGCTGAAGGCAAAAAATCTCTGAGAGTCACCAAGCAACCCGAGAACGCAATCCGTTTTGCAGATACCCGGATATCCCATATACTCGCGAAAGCTGCTCCATCGATACAGCGAAGCGGTCCCAATCCTCGCCTTCGCGGGATTGTCGTGAATGTATCTCACGCAGTTGAGCAGCTGATCATCATCGAGGATCGGCACACTCTTAAATCGGTCCTGGAAAACAGGCCCCTTCCTGCCTGTCTTTGAGTTGAAATACATGGCATACGCCGTCGTAATCGAATGCATGCAATCGCTCAGATGAACATGCTCGTCGTCAAGCAGAAGATGAATATGGTTATCCATAAGGCACCACGCGATGACATCCACTTTAAACTTCTGGCATTTCGAAGCAATCAGCCGAATCAGATAGAGCCGATCTTCGTCATCCTCAAATATGAGTTGGTCGGCACATCCCTTTTGGACGACATGGTAAAAACCATATACAGAGATTTCTCGCGCAGTCCGAGTCATACGCATCCCCTCCTCTACAGATGACAATTACGTTACCCGAGCCAGAGTAGAAAAAAACGTACTGGGAGCTATAAATCGCGATGTTCGGCGAACGGTAGGTAGTAGCTAAAAAAGCCCCGTCCCAAATTAGCTACTTTTGGGCAAAAAGAAAGCCGGGCGGCCGCGGAAAAACGCGACTGCCCGGCGAAATACTTGAGGGTAGCTAAAAAAGCCCCGTCCCAAATGAGCTATTAGAGGAGGTCCAGGGAGAGCTGGGGAGCGTCGCCCCAGAGCTTTTCGAGGCGGTAGAACTCACGCGCCTCGGGAGTGAAGACGTGGACGACAACCGAACCGTAGTCCATGAGCATCCAGGTCTTCTGCTCGCGGCCCTCAATGGAAAACGGGTGTTCGCCGCAAGCCTCGGCGACTTTCTCCTCAATCTCGTCGACGATGGAATCAACCTGACGGTTGTTGGTGCCGGTAGCAAGGACAAAGTAGTCGCACACATCGGAAAGCTCAGTCAGGTCGAGCACCTGAACGTCCTCGCCTTTCTTGTCGTAGGCGGCCTGCGCGGCAGCGCGGGCGACATCCTCGGCGGCGACACCGCTGGCGGAGAGCGTCGCGGCAGTGCGGTCGGACGTGGCCACGAAACTCTTGTGCTCCGCACCTTCAAGAATCTGCTCGTCGGTCATGGTCTCATCGGCCATGGAATACCTCTTTCTAGACGCACCCGAGCTAGCGCAGCTGGGCATAATGGTTGTAAATCGTAATAGCCGTGGGATAAAGATAGCGCCCGGACTGGATCACATAGACCAGACCCTGCGCAAAACAGGAGAAGAACAACTCGTCGAGCGAGGACTTCCCCACCATCTTGCGCAGCGCATGGGCATAATCGCCGTGGCGGTTGGGTTCGATGGCATCGGCCACAAAGACCACCATATCGAGCGGCGTCATGTCGCAAGCGCCCACGGTGTGACGGTCGACAGCCTGAAAGACCGCCGGCGACAGCTCGGGAAAAAGCTGCGGAAGCTCATAGGCGGCAACCGGGCCATGCAAAAGCGGCGTCGCGGCAGACGGAGAGCCGGCAATCTTAATGCCATAATGCAGAGCGCGCGTGACCAGCTCGTCGTCGGAGAGTACTTTGTCCCAGTCATGGATCAGACCGGCGGCAGCGGCATCAAAGCGGTCGACATCGTATACCTCGGCTAGGTGCAGCGCCGTCTCGGCAACCCCGAGCGAATGCACGTAGCGCTTACGCTTATCCTTCATGCGCACATCGAGCAACTCGTGGATACGCGTCAAGAGCGCGCGCTCGTCGCCCTCAAACTGATCTTCTACCGACAACGTTTCCCCCCGTCAATCAAAATCGTCTTGCCCAAGATCGGCATACAGGCCGCGTTTACGGATATAGCCGAGCACGGACTCGCTCGTAAGATAGCGCACGCTCATGCCGCGGGCAACCCGCTTGCGAATGTTGGTCGAGCTAATCGCCAGCGCCGGAATCTGAATATAGCGCACATCGAATGGCAGCCCCGATTCCTTAATCCTCGCCCGGGCCGTATCGATGTCAAAGCCGGGACGTGTCGCAGCGATAAAGGTTGCCAGTTCGGCAATCTCATCAGCATTGTGCCAGGTCACAATATCGATAATCGCATCGGCACCCGTAATAAAGTAAAGCTTCACCTGTGGAGGGTAAAACTCGCGAAGGGCACGCAGCGTATCGGCTGTATAGGTGACACCGGCACGATCGATCTCGAAGCGGCTTGCCAAAAAGGCCGGGTTCGCGGCAGTCGCGAGGACCGTCATGGCATAACGGTCCTCGGCAGGCGTCACCGGTTTGTCGAGTTTAAAGGCAGGAGAGCCGGCCGGCATAAAAAGCACAGCGTCCAAGTCGAGCGACTCGCGAGCCTGCTCGGCGGTAACCAAGTGCCCGTAATGAATCGGGTCAAAGGTGCCGCCCATAATGCCAAGCCGAAACTCGTGCCCATCCTTGATGGGCAGCTCTGGCAATCCGATTCCACCGCGCAGCGACATGGCCTACTCGCCCTCCGGGGTCTCAATAACGTCGACATCGGTAGCGCCTTCGGAGCCCTCGGCGACATGAGCCACGTCCGCACCCTCGGCCGCTACGTCAATAACCTCAACGCCAGCATCCTCGAGCTCGTCCTCGAACTCCGAGAAGTCCTCGGCGCCCTCAAAGTCAAAGGCGCGCTGGCAAATGCGAACCTCGTCGCCCGCACGGCAGCCGGCCTTCTCGAGCGCGTCGTCGACACCCATGCGCGCAAACTTATGCTGCAGGTAGATGACGGCTTCCTCGTTTTCCCAGTCGGTTTGGATAACCATGCGCTCGATCGCGCGACCAACCACGCGGAAAGCACCCGGCTCTTCCTCAACAATGTGGAAGCGCTTCTCGCGCTGCAGGCGGCGACGCTCCCACTCCTCATCGCGCAAATCGACCGGCTCATCGGAAACCGCAAGCTCCGCGCGGAGCTTAGCCACCTGCTCGCCCACGGCAAGCATCAGCGTGTTGAGGCCGGCACCCGTCACGGCAGAAACGGCAAAAAACATGTGGCCGTCGTCGAGCGCCGCGCGCTTAAGGTCGGCAATCTTGTCAGCCGTGCCCGGCGCATCGCACTTGTTGGCGACAACGATCTGCGGGCGCTCCGAGAGCTCGGCACCATACTGCTCGAGCTCACGGTTAATGATGCGATAGTCCTCAACCGGATCGCGATCCTCAAAACCGCCCGTCATATCGACAACGTGCATAATCAAAGCAGTGCGCTCAATATGGCGCAGGAACTGGTGACCCAAGCCCTTGCCTTCGCTCGCACCCTCGATGAGGCCGGGAACGTCGGCAACGACATAGGAGTACTCGCCGGCACGCACCATGCCCAGATTGGGCACGAGCGTGGTAAACGGGTAGTCGGCGATCTTAGGACGGGCGGCACTCATACGCGCAATGAGCGAGGACTTGCCCACCGAGGGAAAGCCCACGAGCGCGGCATCGGCCATAAGCTTCATCTCGAGCTCGATCCAGTGCTCCTCGGCAGGCTCACCCAGCTGGGCAAACGCGGGCGCGCGGCGCACCGACGTCACAAAGTGGGTATTGCCCAGACCGCCGGCACCACCGGGTGCCACGACAACGCGCTCGCCATCGTGCACCAGGTCGGCAATCTCGAACATCGGGGTCTGCGTCTCGGGATCGAGCTCGCGGACTACGGTGCCCATGGGAACTTTCAAAATCAGGTCCTCGCCGCTCTTGCCATTGCGACGGGCGCCCTGGCCGTGCGTGCCGCGCTCGGCACGGAAGTGATGCTTAAAGCGGTAATCGATCAGCGAAGACAGCTGAGCATCGGCCTGGATGACGACATTGCCGCCACGGCCGCCGTCGCCGCCATCGGGGCCGCCCTTGGGAACAAATGCCTCGCGCCTAAACGACATGCATCCGGCTCCGCCGTCGCCGCCGCAAACGTTAATGCGGCTGATATCGGTGAACTGTGACAACAGAATCGCCTCCTACAAAAAAGAGGGAGACCCTTGAATCCTAAAACTCAAGTGCCTCCCACATATGTGCTCTATGAAGGGTGAATTACGCGTTCGCGAGCGGGCGTACGCTGACCCTGTGCTTGATACCCTTGTGGAACTCAACGGTACCGTCGACCAGCGCGAACAGCGTGTCGTCCTTGCCACGGCCAACGTTCGCACCCGGGTGGATGTGCGTGCCATGCTGACGGACGAGAATCGTGCCCGTGGTTACCGTCTGGCCGGCGAAGCGCTTCGTGCCAAGGCGCTGACCGCGGGAGTCACGGCCATTACGGGAGGAACCGAGTCCTTTTTTGTGTGCCATTGTGTATACCTACTCTTTCGTTACGAGTGTAATCTACTCGGCGACGGGAGCCTCGGCAACAGCCTCAGCCTCTGCCTTGACAGCCTTCTTGGCGCGGGAGGTAGCCTGAACCTTCACGATCTTCAGCTTGGTGAGCTGCTGACGGTGACCCTTCAGACGACGATAGCGCTTACGCTTGTGGAACTTGAAGACCAGCTGCTTCTCGCCCTTGAACTGCTCAACGATCTGAGCGGTAACCTTGGCCTTGGCCAGCTTGTCGGGATCGGTGACGATCTTCTTACCATCGTTGAGGAAGATGACCGGCAGGGTGACCTTGTCGCCCTCATTGCCCTCGATCTTCTCGACGGTGATGACATCGTCGGTGGCGACCTTGTACTGCTTGCCGCCCGTGTTAACGATTGCGTACATGTTTACTTGCCCTTCATGCATCAGTTAGTGCAACAGCCGAATATAGTAGCAGGCGATAATACCCCCGTCAACGAGTATGTGGAGCAAATCCACAAGTTCGCACAGGTATGGGGCTGACGAGTCGGCCCTCGTCGTCTTCGCATGCTTGATTCTGACGCTCGACATCGTAGGAGCAGATGGTCACGAGGTCTTGCATACCGGTGGAAACAATAGGTGCATCGACGCCCGGGGTCAAGCCCTGCAACAAAACATCAGCAGCAGAAAGCAAAATTTCCGGACGCATGGAGCCCTCGTTGTCGGCATGGGTGTCGAGTATGAGTACCAGATGGTCCGGGCGCTCCCCCGCCTTAAGCTCGTAGCCCACGAGCGTATGGTCCAAATCCAGGCGCTTGCTCTTTTTGCCGCGCGCATAGTCGATGCCGTGGGCCGCGCGCAGCGTGTCGATTGCGCGACGCACCTCATCGGCGCTCACGGGTGACTCAGGGTCCAGGTGCAGGTCGATGCGGTACGACAGGCGCGTGAGCTGGGCCGTGAGCGCCGGCGTGCGCACGTCGATGTAGGCGGCCTCGATGGGCGCCAAATCGGCCGGAGATGCCGCGGCCAGGCGCCCAAAGGCCTCGTCGAGCGCGACGAACTCAGTCATAAACAGGTCATACCACTCGCAGGTCGACGACGTGCCCACGGGCAGCGCCGACGAAAAGCCCACACGCATATGCGGAGAGAAGCCCTGCGTCACAGCATAGGGCAGCCCCGCGCGACGCACGATACGCTCAATGGTATGGATTAGTTCCAAATGGCCCAGGTACTTAAGGCGGTCGCGCTTGCCGTAGCGAACGCGAAGCCTAAAGAGCGTGGGGTTGTCGGTCAAGCGCTCACTCATGCGCGATCACCCACCAATACGTTCTTGGCATGGAGCGTGGGGCAGATTCCGCAGCCGGTGCACGACGTGCGGGTGCAGTCGGGCGTCGTGACACCCTCCAGCGAGCGACGGTATTCGCGCTCGAGGAAGCCGCGCGAGCAACCGGGGCTCACGTGCTCCCAGGGCAGGTGCCAGTCCAGCTCGTAGGGCAGGTGCACGAGCTCGTTGAGGTCGATGCCGTTTTTGGCCGCGGCCTCCTTCCAGTTATCGAGCGAAAAATGCTCCACCCAGGCGTCAAAACGCGAACCGGCACGCCAGGCATCGATGATGACCGGCGTCATGTCGCGACCGGCGCGGGACAGCGCCGCCTCGATAAGCGAGGTCTCGGCATCGTGGTAGTGCACGCGGACCGCACGGTTGCGAACGCTCGTAATGAGGAGCTTCTGACGCCGCTTGACGTCGTCGTAATCGAGCTGCGGGCACCATTGGAAAGGCGTGGCGGCCTTGGGAATAAACACCGACACCGAGATGGACACCGAAATGGAGCCGCGGCGCGCCTTGGGTACCACGGAGCGGCCGAGCTCGAGCACATGGTCGGCCAGGTTGGCGATGGCCACGATATCCTCGTCGCGCTCACCGGGAAGACCCATCATAAAGTAGAGCTTCATGCGGTTCCAGCCGGCCTCGAAGGCCGCCTTGGCCGCGCGGTCCACGTCCTCCTCGGTCACGTTCTTGTTGATGATGTCGCGCATACGCTGACTGCCGGCCTCGGGGGCAAACGTCAGGCCGCCCTTCTTTTCGCCGGCGACCGACTCGGCCATATCCACGCCAAACGAATCCAGGCGCTGCGAGGGAATGGACACGCGAATGCCCGTATCCTCCAAGCGGCGGTTGAGCCTGCCAAGCACGTCGCGGATGCAGGAGTGGTCGGTGGTCGAAAGCGAGGTAAGCGACACCTCGTCATAGCCGGTCTTCTGCAAACCCTGGATCACCGAGGACACGATCTGGTCTGCCGAACGCTCGCGCACCGGGCGATACGTCATGCCGGCCTGGCAAAAACGGCAACCGCGAGCGCAGCCGCGCAGGATCTCGATAGACAGGCGATCGTGAACGAGCTGCGCATAGGGCACGCACGACTGCGACAATGGATTGGTAGCGCCAAAGTCCTCGACGACGCGCTTGTAGACCACCGGCGGCACGTCCTTACCCTCACGCGGCACGGTGTAGCCGTGCGGTGAGCAGGGTTCGTCATAGCGCACCTCGTACAGCGACGGCACGTAGGTACCGGAGACGGTCGCGAGCCGCTCGACAATCTGGGCGCGCGGGACGCCCTCGTCACGCAGGCGGCGATGCAACTGGCAGATCTCGAGCAGCGACTCCTCACCCTCGCCAATCAGGATGGCATCGAAGAAGGCCGCATACGGCTCGGGGTTATAAACCGAAGGTCCGCCGGCGACGACGATGGGATCGTCCTCGGTGCGGTCAGCAGCCAGCAGCGGAATGCCGGCGAGGTCGAGCGCCTCGAGAAAGTTTGTCACGGCCATCTCGTGCGGCACATGCATACCGACGATATCAAACGAGGCCACGGGCGCAGCGCCCTCGAGCGACAGCAGCGGGATACCGGCCTCGCGCATGGCATCGCCCATATCGGGCCACGGCACATAACCGCGCTCACAGGAGATGCCCTCGGCCTGGTTAAGGATGTTGTACAGGATGGCGATACCCTGGTTGGGCAGGCCGACCTCGTACACGTCCGGGTAAATCATGCAGCAACGATAGTCGGCATCGGCCTTGGAGAGCGTACCCCACTCGTGGTCGATATAGCGACTCGGCTTTTCGACCTTCGCGAGCAGCGGCTCGATCAAATGAAAACAGTCTTGGTATGGAACGCGCAAAAGAAACCCCTAAGCAGCGAGATCGGATGCATCCTCAAAAGGATTCATGGGACGGGTAGCGCCGGCAACCGTGGTCACCAGGTCGCGGACGCGCGAGAACGTGGCGGCAACCACCTCGTTGGCACGGCTGTAGTCGATATCGCGCTCGTAGAGAGACACGAGCGCACGACCCATGACATAGGTGCCCGCGGCGGCGGAGAGTGCCTTGACGGCAAAGCCGATATGCGGCGTCTGCTTCACCAGGGCGCGAGTGACGGCGCGCATTACCAAGCCGCCGGCAAGCACGCCCGCGACCTCATAGCCGCGCTCGGGCTTAATGCCGCGCCCAAAGATGGCCGCAAGCTCAAAGAGCATGCCAACCTGCGCCAGCGCCATAACGGGATAATCGGCCCCCGGCAAAAACACCAGCGCGCCCGTCGCCATATTGGTAAGCGCGCACGAGGTGATGATGCGGTTGGCGGCGGCGATGCGCATAAAGGCAAAGTTCGCCGCAAAGGCCGTCTCCTTTTCCGTACGGTCCAGGATCCAGCGGGCGAGTGTCTCGAGCAGATACGTCTTATCGGTGGCCGCTACCACGCCGAGCATGGGCGTGGACTCCTGGATAAAAGGCACCTCGACAGCGGACTCGGCCAGCACGCACACGGGCGCGCCGGCAATGACGAGCTCCTGTACAGCACTCTCAAGGCGGTCGGAACCGCACGAAAGCACCAGCACCACGTCGGTATCGGTCTTGGGGACGATTCGCTCCTCACCCAGGCGCTCAACGCGCACAATACCCGACGTCGTCTGCGGCACAAAGGCATCGCGCACCGTCTCGACCAAAAAACGCGAGGCGGTCGAATCCAGGTAGACCGAAACGCGCACCGGCGTATCGGAATCCCTCTTGGTGGTCGCGCCCATTTTAAAAGCGCGAGTCAGCTTTTCCACGGGAATCTTCATGGCAAACCCCTCCAGCGGTTACGCGGCGCCCGAACGATGCCGCCATATGGATTGTACGATACCCACCGTCAACAACTGAATCATCATCGAGGACGAACCAAAGCTAATGAACGGCAGCGGAATACCGGTAATCGGCATCATGCCAATGCACATGCCGATGTTCTCGAACGTCTGAAATGCCCACATGCCGACAATACCCACGCATGACAAGCGTAGGAACAGAGACTCGCACTTAAAGGCGACGCGGATCGTCGAGAAGATGAGCAGTACGTACAGGCACAGCAACAAAAAGGAACCGCAGAAGCCGAACGTCTCTGACAAAAAGGCAAAGACGAAGTCGGTATGGAACTCGGGCAGAAAGCCGCCGGCCGACTGCGTCGCATGCCCCAGGCCCTTACCAAAGAAACCGCCCGAGCCGACCGCGATCAACGACTGCTGCAGGTTGTACGCATCGTCCGAATCGGCGTTGTCGGGGTCGATAAAGACCGTCAGACGATTCATCTGGTACTGCTTAATGAGCACATCGTGGCCGAGCAGCGAATCGAAGACCGAATCGAGCGCCAGGACGAGCGCCACCAAACCCACGAGCAGAGCCAAAGTCGACAGCACCCATTCGCGGCGGGCACCGCTCATGCAGATGACGATGGCGCCCGACACCAGCACGACCAGACCCGAGCCCAAATCGCCCATGGCGACGACGGCCAAAAACGGAACGGACAGCATGCCGCAGAGCTTAATGTAGTCGCGAGCGGTATCGATGCGCCCGTTGTACTGCGAGCCAAGCGTGGCCATAAAGAAGATGGTGATGAGCTTGGCAAGCTCAACGGGCTGGAATGTTAAACCGATACCGGGAATCTTGATCCAACCCGTCATTCCCAAGCCGCCCGTGTAGGACAGGCCCGGAATCTTAGGCGAGAAGATCACGATGAGATCGATGACGAGCAGGGCCGTCGAAAAGTTGGAAATGCCGCGCAGGTCGGTGCGCCAGACGAGCACCGCCAGCACCGCGCCAATACCGATACCCAGCAGGTGACGCGAGAACGAGGCGTCGGCTTTAAACTGCGAGGCGGACCAGATAATAATGGCGCCATAGGTGACGAGCGCCACAGTCGCCAACAGCACGCCGACGTGCACCTTTTGGCGAAACATTCCGCGCGATGCGGAAATCTGCTTGTTGACGCGGTCCAGGCTGCTGCGAGAGCCGGTTTTGGTTGAGCGGAACAGGTCCGCCGGCGAAAAGTCCATCGCAACCTCCTATCGAACCGAGGAATCGCCCGTGGCCGTCGACGTGTCGGGCTCGTCATAAATCGCACCGAGGACATCGCGCACAACGTGCAGGGCGGTATCGGAGCCGCCACCGCCCTGTTCCAAGACAGTGGCGATCACGTACTTGGGGTCATCGGCCGGCGCGTAGGCGCAAAACCACGCGTAATCGTCCTCGCCGCTCTTCTCGCCCGTGCCGGACTTGCCGTAGACCGTAGGGGTCAGGGAGTTAAAGTGCGCGGCGGTCGAAGTCGACGCCGAGTAAATCACATCGTGCATGCCGTTGCGGACCAGCGCAAGATCGGCATCGTTGTTAATTTGGGCCTCAAGGCGCTTCTTTTTGCCCTTGCCGTTGTACTTGTAGGCATCGCCGTCGCCATCACGCGAGACAGCAGACAAGAACACATGCGGCACATACTGTTTGCCGCCGTTGGCAATACCCATGTAGGCGCAGGCCATCTGCAGCGGTGTCACCAGAATGTCGCCCTGACCGATGGCGATGTTGGTCATATCGCCGGCATTCCACTTGCGGTCCTCGGCCGAGGCGTCGGTAAAGTACGACTCTTTCCACTCGGCATCGGGAATGCGGCCCGCACCCTCACTCGGCAGGTCGATGCCGCAGGTCTTGCCCAGGCCCCAACGGCGAAAGACCTCTTGCAGGCCTTCGGGATGCTGGTCGTTGTAGAAAAAGGCCTTGCCCATATCGTAGAACACGGGGTCGCAGGAGTTGGCGATACCGGACTGCAGCGTCATCGTGCCGTGGCCGGAGTGCAGCCAGCAGTACTTTCCCCAAGATTTGCCCAAGCCGGTCCAATATCCCGTGCAGTTGGTCGTTTGACTCGAAGTGTACGTGCCAAATTCGAGGCCAGCCAACGCCGAGAGGGGTTTGATGGTCGAGGCAGACATGTACTGGCCGCTAATGGCGCGGTTGAGCAGCGGATGCGAGCCCTCGTCATCGTTAAGCTCGGTCCACACGTCATTGGAAACACCGCCGATAAAGACAGAAGGATCAAACTTGGGTTCGCTTGCCATGCCCAGGATCTCGCCGTTGTTGGGGTCAAGGCACACCACGGCACCGTTGCCGGCATTGCTATGGCCCGTAGTCTTGGCAAGCTCAATGGCATTCGCCAGAGCCGTCTCGCAGGCCTGTTGAATCTTAAGATCGAGCGTAAGCTTAATGTCAGAACCGGCCTTGGCGGGAACGGCGCCGGCTTGACCGGTAACGTTACCCGAGGCGTCAACTTTCACGGTCTGCTCACCGCGAATGCCCTGCAGCAGATTTTCGTAGTAAATCTCTACGCCCGCCTGACCCACAATATCGCCCGATTGATACGAGATCTGACCAGCCGCGCTTTCGTTGCCGTCCGACGACTTCTTGTTCTGCGCCTCGAGCTGCTCGGAGGTAATGGTACCGGTATAGCCCAAAATATGGCAGGCGGTCTCGCCATACGGGTACTGGCGCTCGGTGCGCTCGGCGATCTTCACGCCGGGAAACTCACCGGCGTGCTCCTGAATGTAGGCGACGGTAGAGCGGCGCACGTCAGTCGCGATCGTATGCAGGCTCTGCGCGCCCTCGGAATTGTCCTGGATGTTGCGCAGCACCGCGACATACGGCATGCCGAGCACGTTGGCAAGATGACGCACCAGCACCTTGTCGTCGGCAAGATCGCGATAGGCAACGACGGCGAGCGAGGGGCGGTTTTGCACCAGTGCGACGCCGTTGCGGTCCAAGATGCGGCCACGCACGGCCGGCGTGGTAACGGTTCGGGTCTGATTGCTCTTGGCCTGCTTGTCGTAGTAGTCCGACGAGACCATCTGCATGCCCCACAGCTTAACGGCAAGCGCGGCAAACATGGCACCCACACCCGTGGTGAGGATGGAAAAACGGCCCTTGAAGGCCGTGGCGGCCGTATTGCCCTCGCCCTCGGTGGCGCGCGGTGCCGTTCCGTGCTGTGTGTCGTAGGTAAAGCGGGAGTCGCCGCGGCGCATGATGACCAGCGCGACCACAATGGCCACGACCAGCGCGATACCGGCGACAACAACCGTCAACTGGGAAGACATCTTGAGGCCTCCCCTATTTGAGCTTACGGGTCTTGGGCTTAAAGCGCATGCCCGTCTGACGCCCACCACGCGCGGAGAACCCATAGCCAGACTGCGGAGCGGCGCCGGACATCAAAAACGGAATGGCAATCAAGCCCGTCAGGATCGAGGACGGCAGAGCGTGCCCAAAGATGGCCACCACAAAGCTCGTCTCCAGACCCATAAACAGCAAGATGATGCTGTAGACCACGTTAATGGCAAGCGCAAAGGCGCCCACGGTAATGCCGCGCGCGCTCGGCGAGCCGCCCGTCTGACCAGCCGCGCTGTGCACCAAAGCAAAACTGCCCACGGTCAGCAGCAGCGACATAACGCCCACCGGCACGGCGGCGGAAAGGTCGTAAAACAGACCGCTGCAAAAGCCGCACACGACGGCACGCGTAGGGTCGCCCGAAAACACGGCCAGGCACACCAAAATAATCATAAAGTTGACGCGACCGCCCGCGATGGAGATTTGCGGTGCCAGTCCCGCCTGCAGCAGCACGCAGACGATAGCGGCGATTGCAAAGGCGCGGGAGCCAGTCCCCTGCTCGTGTAGATCCATGGACATGCCTCCCTATTCGCTCGATCCAGAATCGGACGCTTCGGCCGTGTCGGAATCATCGTCCGATTTCTCGTCCTTAGACTGAGTCGCGGCATCGCGCGACGAGCCCTGCGGGGTACTATTGGCCGAGCTCACATCATCGTCCGAAGCCGACTGCTCATCGGTGAGCGAGGTGATGACGAGCACTTCCTCATTGTTCTCGGCCGTGGTCTGCGCACGTACCACAATGGTGTAGTACACGTCGTTAGCCGACTTCTCGACCGAAGACACGGTGCCGAGCGGCAGTCCCTTGGGGAACACGCCACCGATGCCCGAGGTCACGATGATATCGCCAACCTTAACATCGGAGTCGACGCTCACGTACTCAAGACGCAGCGTGCCATCGGGCTGGCCCTGTAGCATGCCTTGTGCGCGCGTGTCCTGCACCATGGCGGACACACCAGAGTTCTCGTCGCCAATCAGGCGCACGGTCGATGTCTTGGCCGAAACCTCGATAATCTGGCCGATGACGCCGGCCGAGCTCGTCACGGGCATGTTGATGGTAAGCCCGTCGGCAGAACCCTTATCGATGGTGACGGTCGACGTCCAGGCGTCACCCGAGGCTCCGACAATACGAGCCGCAGTGGACTTGAGGTTATAGGTCGACTGCAGGCCCACAAGACCCTCAAGGCGCTCAGCGGTCTTTTGGGCCTCGGAAAGCTCCGCGACCTTGGAAGTGAGGACCTCGTTTTGCTTCTTAAGGTCGTCGAGCGACTCCTGCGAGGCGGTGAGGTTGGAGAACACGTTGCCGATGGCATTGAATGGCGCCGCCACCGCCGAGCCAACGAAACGCACCGGAGAGGTGATTGTCGTGACGCCCGAACGCACGGCATGTATCGGCCCGGCCTCGCCCTCTCGAATGTAAAACGTGAGCAGCAACACAGAAATCAGGCTGAAAACAATCAACGGGCGCATACCCGTTGATTGTCGTTTGGTATTCAGATTTGAAGAGAAACCCGAAGATCGTGCCAAATGGAATCCACCTTTTGGAAATTAAGCATTGGTCTGGACGAAACCGCCGTCAAACGCGTTGGCCTCGAGCACGCGGGCGCAACCGTTTACGACGTTGTCGAGCGCCGTGGGGCTCACGTTGACCGAAACGCCCGTCTCGTCGCGCAGGCGCACGTCGAGGCCGCGCAGCAGCGCTCCGCCGCCGGTCAACAGAATGCCGTAGTACATAAGGTCCGAGGCAAGATCGGGCGGCGTGGCGTCGAGTGCGTCCTTAACGGCCTTGGCCATCTCGTCGAGCGGCTTATTGAGCGCACGACGAATCTCTTCGCTCTCGATGCGCACGGTCTTGGGCAGGCCCGTGATCACGTCGCGGCCATTGACCTCGACGTCGAGCTCGTCCTTGAGCGGCACGGCAGAGCCGACCTTAATCTTAATGTCCTCGGCCGTGCGCTCGCCGATGGCCAAATTGTAGGCATCGCGAACATGCGTGAGGATAGCCTGATCGAACTCGTCGCCGGCAATGCGGATGGACTGCGACACGACGATACCGCCCATGGCGATAACGGCAACCTCGGTGGTGCCGCCACCGATATCGATGACCATGGAGCCGGTCGGTTCCTCGACAGGCAAGTCAGCACCGATAGCCGCGGCCATGGGCTCCTCGATCAGATAGGCCTGGCGGGCACCTGCCTGGATCGTGGCCTCAAAAACGGCGCGCTTCTCGACCGACGTGACACCAGAGGGAACGCATACGACGACGCGCGGACGAGGGGTCCACGGATAGCGCTTCTCGGAAGCCTTATCGATAAAGTAGCGAAGCATGGCCTCGGTGACATCGAAGTCGGCGATGACGCCATCCTTAAGAGGACGCACGGCCACAATGTTGCCGGGCGTACGGCCAAGCATACGCTTGGCCTCGATACCGACTGCAAGAATGCGCTCATCGTTTTTGTCGATGGCGACAACGGAAGGCTCGCGAATGACGATGCCCTTGCCGCGCACAGAGACAAGCGTATTGGCGGTGCCGAGGTCGATGGCTAGATCGCCCGCATAGCTACCGAAGAACATGTCCATCAAAGAAAACAACGCAACTCCTGATGTGTTGGATGATTGCTGGAAAACTACTATCCCATCATACTAGCGCAAGCCCGGCACCTCACTTGCGGTGAAGCACCGGGCAGCGCCAAATCTCATAAGGTCACTACTGGTTGTCAGCGGCCGAGAAATCGATGTCGAGCGAAGATACCGCCCAGCCGATATGGTTATCGGAGCGCACGAATTTGACGGTATATTCCTGCTCGCCGCCCTTGGACAGGGAAGCCTTCACCTTCGCGGTGGTCTCGGTCATGGACTGATCCATACCTTCAACGGAGACGGTGGCGCCCTGCGGGATCGAGGAGATAATCATCGCCTTGGCGTCCTCGGACAGGCTGGAGGCCAGGCAGGACTCGGCCTTGGCGGTATCACCGTCGCCGGCAGCCTGGAACAGATCGGTGATGACGGACTCCTGCGAGGGGATACCCATGCCGCGCGTGTAGGCAAAGCCCAAACCGCCCGCGGCAAGAACAATCAGCAGAAGCAAAACCAGGAAGACCTTGAGGCCCGTATGGCGATGGCGACGACGGACCTTGGCCTGCTTGCGGTCCTGACGATCCTGCTGGACCATCTCGGACTCGGACAGCGTAAAGAAGCCCGTGTCGGACGGATCGGGCATAAACTGGCCAGTGGCACCCGTGGGATCGAGCGAATCGACAGCAGTCGTATCCATGGCGGGCGCCGGGGCCGTGGCCATGGCGGTCTGGGCCGAAAGCGCGGCAAGTGAATCGTGCACGCGGGCAAGCTCATCGGCCTGCTCGGGTGTGAGCTGATAGATGCCGTCGGCGGTGGCGGCATTAAAGGCATCGAGCGCCTCGGAAGGACGACCCGCGGCAGAAAGCGCCTCGCCCATACCCGCGTTAAGCGCACGCGTGTCATCGCGCGGACCGGCAAAGTCGATGGCCGTGCGATAGGTCTCCACGGCGTCCGCCGGTCGGCCAAGTTTGATGAAGCAGCGGCCGAGTTCGCCAAGGGCTGCCGCGGGAGCTGGATTGGCGCCATCGATGGCGGCCTGGCGGAAGGCAGTGCCTGCATTGGCGAAATCGCCCGACTGGAACAGCGCGTTGCCAAGACCCAGATAGGCCTTAAACGGCGTGGCATAGGAAGCATCCTGCGTTGCGGCGGAGAACGCCTGGGCGGCGGTCACATAGTCACCCACGGCAGCGAGCGCCTTGCCGCGGTTGGTGAGCAGCGCGCCGCGCTTTCCATAGGTGCCGTCGTTGAGGGCAGCCGCGTACGCCTCGGCAGCCTCGGCATACATACCCAGGTGCATCAGAGCGTTGCCACGCAGATGGTCGGCCTCGCCCATGATCTCGCTGGGGGTCTTTGCCGCACCGAGCATCTGAGCGGCTGCAGAAAAGTCGCCCGCACGATAAGCGGCTCGACCCTGTTGAATCAGCTGGCTATTCAAGGAAGTCCCCTTTTACTCGTGAACGATCTCGACATGGACGATCTCGTCGCCGGCACGCAGCTGCGAAATCACGTCGAGGCCCTCGACCGTGGTGCCAAAGACGGTGTAACCGGAATCCAGATTGTGCTGGGCTCCCAGGCAGAAGTAGAACTGGGAGCCCGCGGAATCGGGATCCATGGAACGTGCCATGGCAAGCGCACCGTCCACATGGCTGTTGCGCGGGTTGGTGGCAAACTCTCCCTTGATGCAGTAGCCGGGGCCACCGGTGCCGGGCATACCGTCGGGGCCCTCAAGGCCGGCGGCGACGTCAGCGCCGGACATATCGCGGGTATTGGGGTCGCCGCCCTGGATCACAAAGCCGGGCACATAGCGGTGAAACTTAAGGCCGTCATAAAAGCCCATGGTGGAAAGCTCGCAGAAGTTCGCCACATGGATGGGAGCGCCCTCGCCGTCAAATTTGACCTTGATCGTACCCTTCGACGTCTCGATGATCGCACACTCGTCACCAGCGAGCTGGTACTCGGGCGTATAAAGCTCTTTCTTAAAACCAAACATGTGGTTCCTTCCTCGTGCGTTTAAAGCATATTTGTACGAATTGTAGCAATAAGCACGGGCTTCCATCAATTGCGCACGCAGGTTATGCCGTCGGAGGGTAACAAATTACGAACGCGGCTGCGGCTTCCAGGCGCTCACATTGGCATCGTACTGGTTAAGGGCGCTGTTGCCGCCCTGTGCGATGGGCGCCAAGATTTCACTCTGGCGTGCGCTCAGCGACTCGCCATCGGGAATGGACAGCGAGATATCCCAGCTCTGGCAGATCATGTCGACGCGCTCGTACATCCACTCGGCAAGCTGCTTGAGGTGCTCGATATCCTCCGCGTAGACGGTATCATCTTGCACCTTAAGGTTGTTGAGCTCGTCTTGGGTATTTTTGATCTGGTCGCGCAGGGCATAAGCGCTCTGTGACAGCTCCTGACGCGTGGAGAGCGGCGTGCGTAGGTACCCGCTGTTAAACGAGTCGACAACCTCGCCGATCTGATCATCGTCGCCATACGACACGATCGTCCGATACAGACCGTCGAGCTTGGTATAGAGCTGGTCGTCGGAAAGGACGGTTTCCTCCTGGACCACCTCGGCGGTATCGTCGGACTCGGTCTCTTCCTCGGTAGCCTCGCCCTTCTGGCGCGAGGGGAACGTCGTCTTGGCGGCCTGGCCAAACTGGTCGTAAAAGCCCGGCATAACGCCCATGGGGTCCGACGTCACAAACCAATAGGCACTGCCGCACACGGCAGCGAGCAACACGATGACGATGAGCGGCTTGGGAATACGGCGCTTGTGCTTGTGGTAGGCATCCTCGTCAGGATGCACCTTGCGCTTGGGTTTTTGATTTTTGGACTGAGCGTCGTCACGAAGGGACACCGGCAGCGGGATATCGACCTTGGGAATGCCAAAATCCTTGTCGAAAGCCGGCAGCACGCAGGTCTCATTGGGATCGGCGGCATCGGAAAGTACCGCGGCGGCAGAGGCCGGCGCATGGGGCACCTCGGTATCGATCTGCTCCTGCGTCAGGCGGGGAAAACCAGCCGTGCGCCCAGCAGCCAGGTCGGATGCTGCCGCATCCTCGGATAGAATGCCCGGGGCAGGGCGCCCGCACTTGGAACAGGTACGGTCATGAGGCGACAGACGGGCACCGCAGCCTTCGCAGAACACAAACTCGGTGTGCTCGGGGCCATCACCCGGGCCAACATAGGCATTGCAATAGGGGCAGAACGAGGAGCCGTCCTCTATGGTCTTGAGACAATGCGGGCAAATCACGGCAGCCTCTTTTCGGAATCATTCGAACCATCGAGGTTAGAGCATAACATCGCTACGCCCCTAAAGGCGCAGGGCACCAATTCAACATCGCAGGGTAGCTAATTTGGGACGGGGCTTTTTTAGCTGCCCTGGCCGCCAAGCGGCCAAATAGATCGCGTCATCAGCCGGGTAGCTAAAAAAGCCCCGTCCCAAATTAGCTACCCTGTGAGGTGCGGTTACTTCTTCTTTTTGCTCGGCATCGAGACCTTAATGCCCTGGGCGGACTTGGTCACACGCGAGCGCCTGACGCCCGCGCCCTTCTTTTTCTTGGGCTGGGTCTTTTCCACGCCCTCGAGCGCGCGGGCCTCGGCCTCGCGAGCGGTGCGATCTTCGCGGCGCTGCGCCATGTCGGCGACGACGCGCTTGGCAAAACGCTCGGCCGTCGAGCCCGTCGAGCTCACCTTGCCGCCACCGCGGCCCAAGCGAACGCGCACGCCGCGGCCAAAGCCAGTGGCGGCATGACGGCGACGCGGCTTAAGCGAATCCATCATCGTGGCAAGTTTAAAGAACACGCTGCAAGTAAAGACCACAATCACCAGAAGGATAATTGCCTCGCCCATCGACAAGTTGGCGATAGACAGCAGCTCGGGGAATCCGATAACGCCCACTAAGATGCCGACGACGACAAATACAAAGAGCACCACGCGCAAGGGTGTGAGCGGTTGCGAGATGCGCCAGATCAGGCTCACGCTTGCCGCGCACGACGTGAGAAGGCACATCGTCGACAGCGTGAGCTGGCCAAAGCCAAACACGCGCGCCACAAAGATGTCGAGCGCCGCGGCCAAAATGACTGCAACTGACGCCGGCAGCGCACGCTTGAGCACGTTGGTCAAGAATGAGCCCTTCACGCGGGCATTGTTGGGCTCAAGGCCCAGCACAAAGCCCGGCGCACCGATGCAGAAGAAGTTAATGAGCGTCATCTGGATAGGCTCAAAGGGATACGGCGGCAGCGCGATGCACAGTGCCGCCAGGCCCATCGAAAACAGCGTCTTGGTCAGGAACAGCGAGGCCGAACGCTGCAGGTTGTTGATAGAACGACGGCCCTCGGCCACCACGGCAGGCATCGAAGCAAAGTCGTTATCGACCAGCACGATCTCGGCCACGTTGCGTGCGGCGTCGGAACCGGCGGCCATGGCCACGGAGCAGTCCGCCTCTTTGAGCGCCAGCACATCGTTGACGCCGTCGCCCGTCATGGCAACGGTATGGCCACGACGCTTGAGCGCCTGCACGAGCTCGCGCTTCTGCTGCGGGGTCACGCGGCCAAAGACATGGTAGCGGTCCACCGCCGCATCAATCTTGGACGGCGTATCGAGCGTCGTGGCGTCCACATAAGCGTCCGCCCCCGGCACGCCCACCACGCGTGCGATCGACGACACCGTGCGCGGGTCGTCGCCGCTGATCACGTTGAGGGTCACGCCCTGCTCGTTAAAGTAGCCGATGGTCTCGGCGGCCGAAGTGCGAATCTCATCGCGAATGGTCACAAAGCCCACGGGCTCGGCCTCGCCCACCATATCGCCATCGGGCGTAAAGCCGTCCACACGGGCCACCACGAGCACGCGGCAGGTGTCGGCAAGCTCGGCCACACGATTTTCGACCTGCGCAAAGATACGCTCCGAAAGCACAAATTGCGCCGCGCCCATCACATAGGAGCCCTGCGCAAACGAGGCGCCGCTCCACTTTTTGGAGGACGAAAACGGAATGACCGACAGCGGCTCGGACACCTCGACCGGGCGGTCGGCGTAGTAGTTGAGCAGCGCCTGGCAGGTCTCATTGGCATCGGCCGAGGTCGCGCGCGCGACATTGGCAAGCGCAAAATCGAGCACGGTAGTATCGACGGGGACAGGTGCCTCGTCCGGGGCCAAGCCCACACCCTCAACGGGCAACGGATAGGTGCCCTCGACCTCCATGCGACCCGACGTGATGGTGCCCGTCTTGTCCAGGCACAGCACGTCGACGCGCGCGAGCGTCTCGATGCAATAGAGCTGCTGCGCGAGTACCTTGCGGCGCGCCAGGCGCACCGTCGCGATGGCAAGCACCGATGAGGTCAGCAGCACCAGGCCCTGCGGAATCATGCCCAAAAGAGCGCCCACCGTGGACAGCAGCGCCGACGAAGGCACGCGACCGGCCAGCAGCTCGGAAAAGCACCACGAAAGCGCGCTATCGCCCGGGGTACCGGCGGCGTCCCACAACCCACTTACACTCGAGGCGAACAGAGCCAGACCAAGCGGAATCATGATGACGCTCGCAAAACGCACGATGGCGTTGAGCGCGTTCATGATCTCGGAATTGACCTTTTTGACGTACTTGGCCTCGTTGTTGATCTTGGCCACATAGTTATCCGCACCAACATGGACCACGCGGGCACGCAACAGGCCCGAGTCGATAAAGCTGCCGCTCATGAGCTCGGAACCAGGTTGCTTCTTAATAAGGTCGCTCTCACCCGTCAGCAGACTTTCGTTAACGAGCGCCTCGCCCGATACCACCACGGCGTCGGCAGGTATCTGGTCCCCACGCCCCAGACGAATGATGTCGTCGAGCACGATCTGGTCCAAGTCGAGCTCCACCTCGGCACCATCGCGCACCGCGATGGCCTTCTTTGAAGTGAGGAGTGTGAGCTTGTCGACCATCTTCTTTGATCGCATGGACTGGATAACACCGATGGCGGTGTTGAGGAACACCACGAACAGGAACGTCAGGTTCTTAAACGATCCGGTCATAATGACCAAAATCGCTAAAATCACGTTGATCAGATTGAACAGCGTGCAGAGATTTTCGATGATAAGCTCACGAACCGATTTGGTCTTGAGCTCCATGTTGCGGTTGATCTTGCCGGCGGCAATGCGCTCCTCGACCTCGGCGGTCGAAAGTCCGCGCTCGATATCCGTCGTTGCCATACCACGTCCCATCACGTCGCGTCGGTATAAGAAAACCGCCCGGACCATACGAGGTTCGGACGGTCTTACGTTCGATGGTGCCCCATGTTGGATTCGAACCAACGGCCTTCTGCTCCGGAGGCAGACGCTCTAATCCCCTGAGCTAATAGGGCGAACGGTTCGCATTATACCCAAGTGCGCCACGAGCTAACAACATAATAGAAAAAGCTTTGCAATTACGTGGGAGACGAAGCGCAACGGCTCACTTTAGGACGCAAAAGTGAAATAATTAGTATAAACTCTCATGCACCATATGATACGGCTCGCACTGCGGGCCGTTTTTGCAAGGGTTATCCATCGAGGTGAGAGGCACACCATGATTGCAATTTTAAAGCAGAGCGCCAGCGATGAGGCCATCGGCCACATCGTCAGCTGGATTGAGAAGAAGGGTCTCAAAACCGACGTGTCGCGGGGCGAGAACGAGACCATCATCGGCCTGGTGGGCGATACGACCAAGATCGACCCATTCCTGCTCGAGTCCATGGACGTCGTCGAGCGTGTGCAGCGCGTCTCCGAGCCGTTCAAGCGTGCCAACCGCAAGTTTCACCCCGAGGACTCTGTCATCGACTGCGGCCACGGCATCAAGATCGGCGGCGACCAGTTCCAGGTCATCGCCGGACCCTGCTCCGTCGAGGGCGAAAACCTCATTCGCATCGCACGCCGCGTAAAGGCCGCCGGCGCCACGATGCTGCGCGGCGGCGCCTACAAGCCCCGCACCTCCCCTTACGCCTACCAGGGCATGGGCCCCGCCGGCCTGGACCTGCTATGCGAGGCATCGGCCGAGCTCGACATGCCGATCGTCACCGAGATCATGGACCCGCGCGACGTGCAGGTCTTCTTGGATAAGAAGATTGACGTCATGCAGATTGGCGCCCGCAACGCGCAGAACTTCCCTCTGCTCAAGGAGGTCGGCAAGACCAAGACCCCGGTCCTGCTCAAGCGCGGCATGTCCGGCACCGTCGACGAGCTGCTCATGGCTGCCGAGTACATCATGAGCGAGGGCAACGACAACGTCATCCTGTGCGAGCGCGGCATTCGCACCTTCGAGACCCGCACCCGCAACACCTTCGACCTCAACGCTGTGCCGGTGCTGCACCACCTGTCGCACCTGCCCGTCGTGGCCGACCCCAGCCACGCCACCGGCTACACCCGCTACGTTGAACCCATGGCGCTCGCCGCGACCGCCTGCGGCGCCAATGGCCTGGAGATCGAGGTCCACGACGAGCCCAGCCGCGCATGGTCCGACGGCGCCCAGGCCCTCACCCCCGACCAGTTCGACGACACCATGCGCCGTATCCGCGCCATCCGCGAGGTCGTCTGCCAAGAGACCATGGAGTAGCCCATGGGTACGGTGAGAAACGCACGCGTTAACCAGGGCGGCCCCAAATGCGCCGGCGTTGTGGGCCTGGGTCTGATCGGCGGCAGCTTTGCCCGCGGCTATGCGCAGGCGGGCGTCCGCGTGCTGGCCTGGGACCCCGACGATGACGTCATGACGGCCGCCAGCATGGGCACCGTCGCCGGCGAGCTCAACGACGAGACGCTCGGCGAGTGCGACATCATCGTGCTGGCCTGTTACCCCGAGGCCTGCATCGAGTGGCTCGAGACGCACGCCCAGGCACTCGCCGACGCCACCGATACCGAGGCCATCATGGGGCCCGTGGTGATTGACACCGTGGGCGTGAAGGGCATCGTGTGCGAGCGTGCCTTTGAGCTTGCCCGCGAGTACGGGTTTTACTTTGTGGGCGCGCACCCCATGGCGGGCACCCAGTACTCGGGCTACGCTCACTCCCGTGCCGACCTGTTCCAGGGCGCGCCACTCGTGCTCGTGCCGCCCGCGGTGGACGATGCGCTCAAGCTGGAGCTTTTAGGCCAGGTGCGCGAAATGGTGCGCCCCTTAGGCTTTGGCAAGTTCAGCGTGACCACCGCCGCCGAGCACGACCGCGTGATCGCCTTTACAAGCCAGCTCGCGCACGTCGTCTCAAACGCCTACGTCAAAAGCCCGACTGCCCAGGTTCACCACGGTTTTTCGGCCGGTAGCTACCGCGACCTTACCCGCGTGGCGCACCTCAACCCGCAAATGTGGGCCGAGCTCATGATCGACGACGCCGACGCACTTGCCTTCGAGATCGACCATCTGATCGAGTCGCTTGGCGCCTACAGCCGTGCGCTCAAGGACCGCGACCGGCGCTATCTTGAGAATCTCCTTGCCGAGGGCGACCGCATCAAGCGCGCGCTCGACGACGAGGCCGCCCACTAGACCACCTATCACGCCAGGTCGAAAGGACCAAAGCTTATGGCGATTACCATCGATATCGACACCGCACGCCCCTACCAGGTGCACGTCGGCACGTTTTTGCTGGAGCAGGCGGGCCCGCTCGTCCGTGCCACCGCCGGAGGCGCCCGCGCCGTCATTGTGACAGACACCAATGTGGGTCCGCTCTACCAGATGCCCGTTAAGCAGAGCCTGGAGGCTGCGGGCTATACGGTGAGTGTCTGCACCTTCGAGGCCGGCGAGGCCCACAAGCGCGCCGAGACCTACATTGCCATCCTGGAGTTTGTGGCCGAGCACGAGCTTTCGCGCTCCGACGTGATCGTGGCGCTCGGCGGCGGCGTTGTAGGCGACGTGGCTGGCTTTGTGGCCGCCACCTACATGCGCGGCTGTAAATTTGTGCAGATCCCCACGAGCCTGCTCGCTATGGTTGATTCTTCGGTGGGCGGCAAGACGGCCATCGACCTAGCTGCCGGCAAAAACCTGGCCGGCGCCTTTTGGCAGCCGAGTGTGGTTATTGCCGACGTGGGGTGTCTCGCCACCCTCACGCCCGAGCAGTTCGCCGACGGCTGCGGAGAGGTCGTCAAACACGCCGTGATCGCTGACCCCGAGCTTTTCACCGAGTTGGAGAAAACCCCGCTCACACTGGAGCTCCTCAACCGCGACGTTGCCCGTGTGGCGCTCATCATCGCCCGCAATATCGACATTAAGCGCGCCGTGGTTGTCGCCGATGAGCGCGAGACCAACCAGCGCAAGCTGCTCAACTTTGGACACAGCGCTGGACACGCCGTCGAGGCCTGCGAGCACTTTGAGCTGGGGCACGGCAACTGCGTGTCGATCGGCATGGGTATCATCACGCGTGCCGCAGCCCTTCATGGCATCTGCGACGCCGAGCTGCCCGGCCGCATCGAGGAGCTCTGCGCACGCCACGGCCTTAAGACCCGCTGCGAGCTTTCCGCCGACGCCGTCTTTGCCGAGGCTCTGCACGACAAAAAACGCGCCGGTGACACCATCGACCTGGTAATTCCTCACGACATTGGCCGCTGCAGCATCGACCGCACGCCGCTTTCCACCTTCCATGATTTAATTGCCGAGGGCCTCGGCCAGAAGGGAGACGTCTCCGCATGCTAGCCCGCATCACTCCGTCCCCACTCAAGGGCACCGTCCCCGCCATCGCATCCAAGTCGATGGCGCACCGCCTGATCATCTGCGCCGCCCTTGCCAACGGAGAGACGCATGTGACCTGCAACACCACCTGCGCCGATATCGAGGCCACGGTGCGCTGCCTCACGGCGCTCGGCGCCCGCATCGAGACCGTCGAGGATGGCTTCCAAGTCCATCCCACTATGAAGAGTATTGAGTTCGGCCTGCTCAAGGCACTTGCCGGCGGCACGCTCGACTGCGGCGAGAGCGGCTCCACGCTCCGCTTTATGCTGCCCGTCGCCTGCGCGCTGGGGGCAGAGGCAACCTTTGTGGGCCAGGGCCGTCTGGGCGCCCGCCCGCTCTCCCCGCTCTCCGACGAGATCATCGCCGCCGGCTGCGACCTGCAGGGCCTGGGCGGCTTTCCGCTCAAGACGAGCGGCCGCATGCGCCCGGGTACTTTTATCCTGCCGGGCAACGTGAGCTCACAGTACATCTCCGGCCTACTGTTGGCAGCCCCGCTGCTGGCCCAGCCCTCCTGCGTGCAGGTGACCGGCCTTATCGAGAGCCGCCCCTACATCAACCTGACCATCCAGGCCATGAAGGCCTTCGGCGTCGAGGTCAACGTCGAGCGTATCCCCGCCAAAAACGGCAAGCCCGAGGTCACGAACTTCCGCGTGAGCAGCGGCTCGTACCGCACGCCTGGCAGCGTGGCTGTCGAGGGCGATTGGTCCAATGCGGCCTTTTGGCTGTGTGCCGGCGCCATCGGCTCCGACCCCATCACCGTGGAGGGCGTGTCGCTGAGCTCCGCGCAGGGCGACCGCAACGTGCTCGCCGCGCTTTCGCGCTTTGGCGCCCGCATCGTGCGCTCCACCAACGCCGCCACCGTGCAGTCCGACAAGCTCGCCGGCTTCGAGATGAGCGCGCACGACATCCCCGACCTGGTACCCGTTATCTCGGCCGTGGCCTCGCTGGCACAAGGCCGCACGTTCATCCGCGATTGTGCCCGCCTGCGCATCAAGGAATCCGATCGCTTGGCCACCACCACCCGCGAGCTCACTGCACTGGGCGCGCAGGTGCGCATTGCCGGCGACGACCTCATCATCAAGGGCGTCGACGCCTTTACCGGCGGCGAGGTCGATTCGCACAACGACCACCGCATCGTCATGATGGCCGCCATCGCCGCGAGCCGTGCCACCGGCGAGGTCGTAATTCACGGCGCCGAGGCTGTCAACAAGTCCTATCCCGATTTCTTTGACCACTACCGCCTGCTGGGCGGCAAGGTCACGCTCGAGGAGGAGTAGCATGTCCTCGACCTTTGGCAACGTTTTGCACTTAAGCATCTTCGGCCAGTCGCACTCTCCCGCCATCGGCTGCTCGCTCGATGGCATTCCGGCAGGTATTGCCGTTGACCAGGAGCAACTGCAGGCGTTTTTGGACCGTCGCGCCCCCGGTCGCGACGAGACCGCGACCAAGCGCCGCGAGGCCGACGCCGCGCACATCATTGCCGGCGTGGTCGATGGGCACACCACCGGCACGCCCATCGCTGCGATCATTGAGAACACCAACACGCGCTCCAAGGACTACTCCGAGCTGCGCCGCAAGCCCCGTCCGGGCCATGCGGACTACCCCGCGCGCGTGAAGTACCACAACATGCACGATGTCGCCGGCGGCGGGCACTTCTCCGGCCGCCTAACGGCACCCTTGTGCATCGCCGGCGGCATTGCGCTGCAGGCACTCGAGGCGCGCGGCATTCAGGTGATGGCACACGTGGCGCAGATCGGCGGCATCTCCGACCTGCCCATGGACGACATGGTCTATCGCGAGGCCGACCGCAAGGCGATCCTTACGAACGACCTGCCCTGCATTGATGCCGCGGCCGCCGGTCGCATGCGCGAGGAGATCCTAGCCGCGCGCGATGAGCTCGATAGCATCGGCGGCATCGTGGAGTGCGGCATCTACGGCCTTCCCGCGGGCATCGGCGACCCCATGTTCGACGGCATCGAGAACCGCATCGCGCAGATCGCCTTTGGCATTCCCGCCGTAAAGGGCGTGGAGTTTGGCATGGGCTTTGCCGTGGCAGCTATGCGCGGCAGCGAGAACAACGACCCGTATCGCGTTGATGCCGAGACCGGCGAGATTGCGGTCGAGTCCAACAACGCCGGCGGCATCCTGGGCGGCATCTCCACCGGCGCACCCGTCATGTGGCGTATGGCCGTGAAGCCGACGCCCTCCATCGGCCGCGAGCAGCAGACCGTGGACATGGACACCATGGAAAATGCCGAGCTCTCGGTCCACGGCCGCCACGATCCCTGCATTGTCCCGCGCGCCGTCCCCGTAGCCGAGGCAGCCGCAGCGCTCGCCATCTGGGACGCCCTCCTAGAAGACGCCGCCCAGCTTTAGCCCACCCACCCCGAGGGTAGCTAATTTGGGACGGGGGGTTTTT